>OFFE01002369.1_pt1 | contig 11483 bp, 7 predicted proteins | sample 1521371 | NCBI WGS metagenome assembly OFFE01 (sample SAMEA3504131, study PRJEB24116) | mouse gut metagenome | biome: mouse gut; feature: mouse-associated habitat; material: faeces | place: Denmark | collected 2011 | reverse complement strand
CACATGGAATGCCGTCAGCCCGGGATATTCCGCGGCCTCCCCCAGCTCCTCCTCTATCCGCAGCAGCCGGTTGTACTTTGCCACCCTGTCGCTGCGGCAGGGCGCACCGGTTTTAATCTGTCCCGTGTTCCACGCCACGGCCAGATCCGCGATTGTGGTGTCCTCCGTCTCTCCGGAACGATGGGACATCACTGCCGTATAATTGTTCTTGTGAGCCAGTTCCACTGCCTCGAAGGCCTCGGTAAGGGTGCCTATCTGGTTCACCTTCACCAGAATGGAGCCTGCTGTTCCCAGCTTGATTCCCGCTGCCAGCCTCTTTTTATTGGTGACAAACAAATCGTCTCCCACCAGCTGCACCTTTCCGCCCAGCCTCTGGGTCAGCTTCTGCCATCCCTCCCAGTCGTCTTCCGCCAGGGCGTCCTCAATGGATATGATCGGGAAGTTCTGGGTCAGTGTCTCAAAATAGGAAATCATCTCATCGGCACTGCGTATCACCTCTTCCCCTTTCAGGCTGCTCTCACCGGGAAAATGATACATATCCGTTTTTTCGTTGTATAATTCACTGGATGCCGCATCCATGGCGATCCATACATCCTCTCCAGGCCTGTAGCCGGAAGCCCTGATTGCCTCTACCAACAGCTCCAATACGCTCTCCGCATCCGGCAGATCCGGTGCAAATCCGCCCTCGTCCCCTACGCCCGTAGAGAGTCCCTTGCCCTGCAGGATCTTCTTCAGGTTATGATAGGTTTCCGCACAGATACGCAGCCCGTCGGCAAAACTGTCCGCACAGGTTGGCATAATCATGAATTCCTGGAAATCCACCGTGTTTGCTGCGTGTTTGCCGCCGTTTAGGATATTCATCATGGGTACGGGCAGCAGATGTGCCCCGGTGCCTCCCACATAGCGGTACAGGGGCAGGGAAAGGGCGCCGGCAGATGCCTTCGCACAGGCCAGGGAGACGGAAAGCGTGGCATTGGCACCCAGGTTTTCCTTGTTTTCCGTGCCGTCCAGCTCAACCAGTATCCTGTCCACCTGAATCTGGTTCAAAGCATTTTTTCCCATGAGGGCAGGGGCAATCTTCTCGTTGACGTTTTTCACGGCATGCTGCACGCCCAGCCCAAAATAGCGCGGCTCGCCGTCCCGCAGCTCCACTGCCTCAAATCTTCCCGTGCTGGCGCCGGAAGGTACTGCTGCCGTCCCTGCATAAAGCTTTCCGTTCTCCTGGTTTCGTACCGTAACCTGCGCCTCCACCGTGGGATTTCCCCTGGAATCCAGAATTTCCCGGGCATGGACGGATTTTATTTCAAGATATATGGCCATAACATATGCCTCCTTTTCGGGTAATTGTTTTTCTTATACGCTTGAGCATATTCATTCGCTCTTTTCTGTTCCGCATTATGAACATGCTCATTCGTAATCCTTGCGTATAAATTGCCCGAAAAAAAGGCCTGCTATTCAAATTATTGTTCTTTATACAAATTTAGGAATTCATCAGCCGTAAGATCCACATTGAATACTTCTGTGCCGTCTTCCATTGCAGCATCCTCGTACCAGTCCCAGACCATATCAATATTGGGCGTTTCAACATGAAAGATTCCCGCAATATCTTTCATAATTTTGAGTCCAAACGGAAAATCTGCCGTAAAATAACGTGAATTCCAGTCCGGAACCCAGGCATCATTCACCTTTTTCATCGGTGAAACCAGCCCTTTAAATGCTTTAATGCCGCGGATTTTTTCGGTCATCGCATCCGCTGTCCTGCTTTCATAATAATCTGCCAGAGACACAACAGAACTTAAATCCAGCGGAATTACCCTGCATAATTTCTGAAGCTCCGCGTCACAGGCAAGCAGCATTTCCGAAGCGCCGACTGTCCACTCCTCATAGAAGAGAATCTGTTCCGGATACGCGTCTCCCGTTTTATAATCTTTGAACATGGAATACAAACGCGTCGTGTGAAGAATCGGATTCGAAGGCGTCAGTGTTACCGACAGGTAATTCCCCAATGCCCTGCATGGCATGTCAAATATTTCCTCCATTACCCGGCAGATATCGGCCGTATCCGATGCAGGAATTGCCCCGATATGCATTTCCGGTTTCCGCCCAAGTTCATATACTGATTTGCCGTATTGCCTTAACCTTGCAATACTGTGTACCCGCTGTAAACCAAACAGAACGCATCCCTTCTCAATCAGATGCCGGAAGGCAAATTCCGCCCCCCCGCTTCCCGGTATGATCCCTATTTTCTGCCCTTTATGTACAAGGGGCAGCATTTTATCCGCAAACACCGAAAACAGCTGTGCCGGCAGCGTAACCCATACATAATCAGCTGCTTCCAGCGCCTCCTCCAGGGAATCGGTTATCCCGGATAAAAAACCAGTGCGAAGCGGCTCTTCCGCATTATTATAAACTTGAATTTCTTTATTCCAGTCCCCTGGCCGGGAAGTGAACATGGTAACCTCATGCCCTTTGGCAGCAGCTTCCGCCGCCATTAATGTCCCGATATTTCCACCGCCTATTATTGTAATCTTCATACCTGTCCTTCCTGTGCGCTGCAGCAGGCATGCTGGCCATGCGCTTATCCAAACCCTTTCCCAAATGCCTCTCCTTTAACCCCAGGTTGCTTCACGGGCAAAAGGCTGTAAACCGGCTCCGTGAAGCTTCCTCAATAAGTCTTCCCTGCCAGTATCTCCCGGTAATCCTGGTAATTTTTCTCCAGAAGCCCAGGCGTATCCAGCCCGTAAGGACATTTGGCCTTACATCTGCCGCAGTGGAGACAGTTTTCAATTTTTTTCATCATCTCCTGCGCCCCGGGCGTGAGCTGGGCCGCAGAGGGGGAACGGCGGATCAACAGGCTCATCCTGGCACAGGTATTGATCTCGATGCCTGCGGGACAGGGCATGCAGTATCCGCATCCCCGGCAGAAATCCCCTAAAAGCTCTTCCCTGTCCCCGGCGATGACAGCGGACAGCTCCTCGTTCAGAACCGGCGGATTGTCTATGTAGGACAGGAATTCATCCAGTTCCCGCTCCCGCTGCACGCCCCAGATGGGCAGCACATTCTCATACTGCGCCAGATAGGCATAGGCGGCTGCAGAGTTTGTGATCAGCCCTCCTGCCAATGCCTTCATGGCGATAAAACCCATGTCCGCCCGGGCGCATTTTTCCACCAGACCAAGCTCTTTCTCCGTGGCCAGATAGGAAAAAGGAAACTGCAGCGTCTCATACAGGCCGCTTTGGATGGGTTCCTCCGCCACATTCAGACGATGGTTCGTGATGCCGATATGCCGGACCATGCCTTTCTCCTTCGCCTCCAGCATGGCCTCGTAGAGCCCGCTGCCGTCTCCGGGTTTCGGACAGAATGCCGGATTGTGGAACTGATATAGATCGACATAATCCGTGCGCAGATTCCCAAGGGAGGTCCCAAGATCCTTCCAGAACCCTTCCGCGTCCGAAGCCCCTGTCTTGGTGGCGATATACACCTTTTCCCGCATGCCTTCAAAGGCTTCCCCCACTTTCTCCTCGCTGTCCGTGTAGAAACGGGCTGTGTCGTAGAAAGTCACGCCATGGTCATAGGCCTTCCGCAGAAGCTTCACTGCCTCCTCCCTGGATATCCGCTGTATGGGCAGCGCCCCGAAGGCATTTTTCTCCACGGTAATGCCTGTTTTTCCCAATGTCACCTTTGTCATACGCTTCCTCCTCGTCTTCGTTAAAAAGGAACCACAATCGTATCTCTACAATCCATGGTTCCTCTGTCATCCCTGTCCTTTCTGCCGCGGGAAGTTCTTTTCCGTTTCGGATTTTCTCTTCTGCCGGCGAAGCTTCCGGTCCTTCAGGACAGCTCCTTCTTTATTTCTTACTTCTGAACCAGCAGCGACTTCCCTGTCATCTCCGCAGGCTGTTCTTTTCCCATGATCTGGATCAGCGTGGGGATAATATCCGCCAGGCATCCGTTCTCACGGAGGGTATAGGCCTGGTCATAATTCACCAGGATAAAGGGCACCTGATTGGTGGTATGGGCGGTAAAGGGCTCACCGGTCTCTTCGTCCACCAGCATCTCCGCATTGCCGTGATCCGCGCAGATAAACATGGCGCCGTCCACTTCCTTAACGGCTTCCACTGCCCTGCCCACGCACTCATCCACTGCCTCCACTGCTTTCACAGCAGCATCCAGCACGCCCGTATGCCCAACCATGTCCGGATTTGCAAAATTGATGATAATCACATCATACTGATGGGAGCGGATGGCCTCGCAGAGCTTGTCGCACACTTCGTATGCGCTCATCTGGGGCTTCAGATCATAAGTTGCCACATCCTTGGGGGAATTCACCAGTACCCTGTCCTCCCCTTCGTTAGGTTCCTCCACGCCGCCGTTGAAGAAGAAAGTCACATGGGCGTATTTCTCCGTCTCCGCAATACGGGCCTGCTTCATGCCGTTTGCCGCCAGCCATTCCCCGAAAGTATTGGTGACGGAAACCTTGTGGAATGCCACGTCCTTGTTGGGGATGGTAGGGTCATAATCGGAGAAGCACACATAGGTCACATCCAGTCTCTGCCCTCTGTCAAATCCCTTGAAATCGTCGTCACAGAAAGCCCTGGTAATCTCCCTGGCCCTGTCCGGACGGAAGTTAAAGAAGATAATGGAATCTCCGCTCTGAATGGTGGCAACGGGCTTTCCGTCCTCCACAGCCAGAGTGGGCTTCACAAATTCATCCGTCTCGCCCCTGTCATAGGACGCCTGAATGCCGCAGATTCCACAGTCTGCCGTCAGGCCCTCTCCCTTTGTCATGGCGTCATAGGCCAGCTTCACTCTGTCGTAGTTGTTATCCCTGTCCATTACGTAATAACGTCCCATAACAGACGCAATTTTGCCTACGCCGATTTTCTCCATTTCTTTTGCCAGCTCCACTGCGTATTCCTTGCCGCTGGCAGGAGGAGTGTCGCGCCCGTCCAGGAAGCAGTGCACATATACGTTCTCCAGGCCGTTCTTCTTTGCCAGCTCCAGCAGGCCGTACAGATGGGTATTGTGGCTGTGCACCCCGCCGTCGGACAAAAGGCCCATCAGGTGAAGGGCGCTGCCGTTCTTCTTACAGTTTTCCACCGCCTTCAGCAGAGCGGGATTCTCGAAAAAGGTGCCGTCCTGAATCTCCTTGGTAATCCTGGTCAGCTCCTGATATACAATGCGGCCTGCGCCCATGTTCAGATGGCCTACCTCTGAATTGCCCATCTGTCCCTCGGGAAGGCCTACCGCCATGCCGCTGGCATTGCCTCTCACAAAAGGGCACTCCGCCATCAGCCTGTCCATCACAGGGGTCTTCGCCAGCGCCACTGCATTGCCCTCTGTCTTCTCATTGAGTCCGTACCCGTCCAGAATCATTAATACTACCGGTTTCTTGCTCATCTCTTCTCTCCCTGCGCACCCCTGCCCGCCGTCCTCCCGGACATGGTATGCTTTCTTTTTTATTATCCGCGGAAAAAAGAACTTTCCTGCTTTCTTTTAGAATTATACACTGAAAAATTCAGACTTGCAATACTTCTGTCCCGGAAGTATGCAAAAAAGGGCGCCTGCTGCTCACACGCAGTTCAGCACCCCGCCGATAATGTCGATTCCCGCCGCATTCAGTTCCTTCACTGCCTCATACACCGCGTCCACCGTCGCCATATCCTCCCGTACCACCAGCAGCACGCCGTCCGCCAGCTTCCCAATCTGCAGTATATCCGGATAAACCCGAACGGCAGGTGTATCTATGAGAATCAACTCGAAATCCGCAGCAAGTTCCCGAATGGCTGCGGCAAGTTCCCCTTCTCCTCGAAATATTTTCTGTTTTGCGAAGCCCACAACCGTGTATATCCCGCTGTCCAGCTTCTCCACAAATTTTCTCAGATTACCGTCCCTTGGCTCTCTTGTGTCCCCGTCGTACCCCTTATGCCTTTTGGCATACTGATAGAGAGACCCATGCCGGAAATCATAATCCAGAAGCAGAACCCTGCAGCCTGTTTCCTGCATGGCAAGCGCCAGATTGTATATAACTGTAGTCTTTCCTTCACCCGGATTGGCAGAGGCCACCGCAATGATCTTCTTGTGCCGGTATTCCAATTCGTGGCGGAACACAGCTGCAAGGCGGTCATATGAAATGCGGTTTTTCTCCGCATCCCTGTAATCCCTGCTGTCCCTGTCCGCCTCCCCCGCTCCGTTTTCCGTATCGGGAAAAACGGCATCCAGATATGCGGCATCCTCGCCCTTATCCCTTGTCCTCCGCCTTGAAATCCTGCCCAGGAATTCCACACCGCAGTCCTTAAGGCTCCGCTCATCCCTTACCCTGGGATGCCGGATGCTGTATACAATACTTATGACGCAGATAACGGCAAATCCCCCTGCCATCCCAATCAGCGGATAAAGATCCTGCCCTCCCCGACCGCTGCTGATTACAGCCTGGCCGGCCTCGTCTACAACCTTCACTGCCCCGATATCCAGCAATTCCAGCATCACATCGGGAAGGACATCCATGAGGGAGTCCAAAAGAGCCTGTGCCTGCTCGGAATCTTCCCAGGAAAGAGAGACAATCAATGCCGTTGTCTCCCCGACCTGTGAAACCTTAACAGCCGATTGCAGGGCATGAATCATGCCTTCGGACTCCTTATCGGAAACGCCGCTCGCCTCCGCCACCCGGCTCAGCACCAAATCTGTAGTCGCCAGGAACTGCACATAGGCTGACAGGTTCCGGGCTATCGTGAAATCCGCTGTCCCCGGCACAGACTTTTCGTCCTGGTACAGACCGGAGGGCGACTCTGCCGTCACAATCATGGATGCCGTTGTCACATAGGCGGTCGGCCGGGAGGCTGAAGCCATAAATCCAAGAATACCGCCGATCACCGCAAGCAATACGGCAGGGACACGCAGTTCCCAGATCGTTTGAATCATATCCGGGAGGGATATTTGAATTTCATCTGTATCGTATGCAGGCACCTTTCCTTCTCCTCGCCGCGCTTTCGCCTTATTGTCTGCAGGCCGTCAATGCATTCCCGCTTCTGCAGTTGGGCTGTACGCTTCCATCGATATATCAGGCCGTAATTACCCTGCCCCTATGATATCAAATACCCCATTATACATAAATACCCGTTCCGTCGACAAATATCGACAAATATCAGCATTCTTAACCGCTACTCTCCTGTTCCGCAGGACTTCCGCCATCCGCCGGACAGGAAAGCCTCACCGTCCCTCCCCCCGGCCCCCTTATCCTGTTCCCGCTGATCACATCTGCCAAGTACAGCAACGAAAAATTCATCGTGGGGAATAGCAATATATTTTCCGAAATATTATAAATACCTGCTGCCAACATGACACACAACACATAACGCTCCACCGCACATTGCCTGCCATAGCAATACATAATGTGCAAAAACACTGCCAGGGAAGTCACAATCAAACCATACTTGATCATCATTGCTGCATATCCGCAGTCCAGGGAAATCCAGTGAAATCCCACTTCATCTCCCCAGAATCCGGTCATGTCCTGTATATTGTTTCCAAATATCCTGATACCGAACTTCAACATATGTCTGTATACAAAACGCAGCCTTGCCTGCAATATGTTATCCAGTTTCTGGTACAGCATGGGGCTCTGGTCATGAAGCAGTACGATTCCAAAAGAAAAAATACAGCACCCTCCTATAAGGACTGCCGTAATCATGGCCTTCAGTACTCTCAGCCTAAGCCACCCCAAGTCGCTGAATGCCAATGCAGCCAATAACACAATTCCTCCAATCAGTGCAGTTCTTGAACCGTTGACTGCGTAACTCAAAATTAATGTGCCGGTCAGAAAGATATATTCCCTTGCTTTCAATCTTCTCTTATACTTTTCGTTGACAAGCAGCACATATAATACCATCAGTTCAAATACCATGAGTCCTAATGTATTATAGTTTCTAAATCCCAGGGATCTGCGGTATACTATCCCGTCGCCAAAGAAGCTGTATAACCGCTCATAGCTTCCGCTTTGGGTCGGTATAATCTTTCCTATGGAGCAGACGACACTAATGATAACGAAACTTAATTTTTCCAGAAACATATCAAAAAATAAACCTGCCCTGTCTACATTCATAAACGCAAAGATGCCCATTGCGGAAATCACCAATGAGAACTCATCTGAAACACAGGCATACAGCATCCCTGTCCCCAGAATTAATGTCATCCATACGATTTCACTTCTGCTATACCCTCTACAACTATATCGCCATAAAATAATGAAACCAACTATTGCTGCTGCAAGATAATTCAGGAAGCTTCTGTATGGGAAAAAAATGCTCAAAAATGCCCCCCCTAGCATATAATGGATATCGATTAATATGATTACGCTCCTGCCTAACAGGTCAAGGCACGTCTTCGTTTTGGCATTCATGCATCTCTTTCCTCCACCATATTTCAATGAACCCATCAATAAGCTGCTCCTTTTCTCCCCTCTGTCACAACCTGATTTCCGCTGCCACCCAATTTCCTGTCCTCCTGTTTCCCTACAGATATCTTTCTTTCAGATACCCCAGCCTGTTCCGTCTTCCCTCAATGTCCCCGAGCCGGGTCCTCTCCCCCGCGCACCGGTCTGCCCAGGCCTCATACCTCCAGTTAAAGCCAAGCCACACGGGACTGTCCAGGAATGCATTCAGGCATTCCCGCAGACCGCTCCGCAGATCCCTGAACGCCGTATCCCCGCAGACTTCCGCCAACTTTTTCCCGTCGAATGTCCGGTCATACAGACGGTCATATTTTATCTGCGCCCCGTTCCAGACCTTCTGAAGCCCTGCGGAATCCTCCGGCATCAGAACTTTCGGCCGGATGCCTGTCCTTTCCTCAATTACCTCCAGATATATTTCCAGAACCTCCTTCCAGGCAGCACGCTCTTCCGCGGCAATGTGAAACACCTGCCCCAGTGCCCCGGGATTTCCAACCAGTTTCGCAACCGCGGCAGCCACATCCGGCCCATAGGTCATTGTTGTGCTTCTCTCCGCAATATCCCCCGGCAGAACAATCGTCCTCCCCTTCAGCGCCCTCCAGAGCCAGTGTTCTTTCTCATATACGCCCAGCTGGAGCCGCCGGTGATTGTAGGTAATATAAGGCCGTATGATTGTCCAGTTTTTCCTGCCGCATGTTAAGAGCAGGTCTTCCTCCCTGGCCTTCGCAAGGGCATACTCATCCGTCTCCAGGTACTGCCTGTCCCTGCATACATCCAGCAGCCTGGGGGACGCCTCCGTAAGCGGTTCCCCTGACCGGGCATAGACGCGGGCCGAGCTGAAAAAGAAATACTGGTCCGTATTTTCCAGAACCAGCGGCAGCCTGTCCCGGAACTCCCCGGAACCGTAGACCATGAAATCCAGGACGGCATCGTATCCCTTCTCCAGAATCCCCCTTAAAAAACCCTCCTCACGGGCATTGCCGGTAAAATAGCGGATTCCTTCCCCGGGCTTTCTTTCCTGCCGCGTGGTGACATGCACCTCATTCCCCGCCTCCCCAAGCAGCCCCACCAGGGGTTCCCCCATTGCCCCTGTTCCTCCCAGAACCAGTATTTTCACCGTCTCACCTCTTTGCAAGCGCCTTCAGGACGCTGACTCCCTTCTCCCCCAGAATCCCTTTTGCAGCCTGTTTCACCCTGTCTGCCGCCCCCGGCGGGCTGGCCAGGATATGGTTCATCCGTTCAAGGGCAGCGCTTTCCTCCTCCGGACTGGTAAACACCTCAAACAGTATCGGTTTCTCCGCTGCTTCCGGCGCCAGAAACAGTTTCACCTTTTCCAGGTACTCTTCCCTGGCGGCTGCGCTTAGATAGGTAAAGCCCAGATTTTCGGCATAATTCCGCACCAGTTCCCTGGACTGTCTCCCGTAATGTCCGGCCGCCGCAATAAAATCGTCCGCCCCGTCACCAAACCTGGCCCCGAAATGGCTGTAATTCTTAAATTCCGTTCCGCAGCCGTTATTTACAAGCAGTATCCTGACGTTTTTTCCCACATGCCTGTTTGCCGCGGCGTTCATGTCGTAGAAAAACGCCAGGTCCCCAAGCACCAGGAAATGCAGCCTTTCCCTGTCCGCCAGGGCTGCCCCCACGATGGCGGACACCAGGCCGTCAATGCCGAATCCCCCGGTATTGGAATAACAGTCCACACTGTCCGGCGCCTCAAAAAAATTCCAGGTCCGCAGGGTATTCAGAATCCCCAGGTGAAGCACGCTGTTTTCCGGCAGCCTGCCTATGGTCTGCTGCGCCATCCATGCATTGGAAAAGGGAAGCTCCGGAATCCTGCCTGTAATTATGTCAAAAACTTCCCTGCATTCCGTGTAATAGGGCATATCCCCTCCGTCCTTCCCCTCCTGTGCAGCGTAACAGGCAAAAAAGTCCGCTTCCTCCATGTCAAACACATATGCCAGTCCCTGACCCGGCCGTCCGGATTTACCCGCCATACTTCTTTTGGCCTGAAGCCCATATAGGCTCCCGACATCTCCCCCATATCGATGAGAAGATCCATCTCTGCAGTTTCATTCCGATACTGCGCCTGCCCGCAGATCAGGTTGTACTGTATCCTGTATCTGCCATGGTAATTGCTCGTGTGATCGCAGAATACCGCCCCGTTGTATTTTCTGCAGAATGCCTCTACCTGCGCGGTCAGTTCCATCCCCCACTTCAGATGTGCCCCCACAAAAATTCCCACCCTGCCTGCAGGAACGGCCGGAAAGGTATCTCCCCTCTCCACCCTGCGTATGACCCTGTACGCCGGAAGCTCCCTGACACTGAAATCCCTGCTGTAAACCGTGACAAGGTTAATATGTACCGGACCGCCCCCCCTGTGCCGCAGCGCCAGAAGAGCCTCGTTCAGTTTCACATTGCAGGCCCACTCGTCCTCCCCGTCATGGACGGAAGGAATCTGGACGCTCATCACCGCTATGTCGTTCTGGATGACGGAGCGGTCCACCACCTGGGGGCAGAGCTGCCCTATCCTTCCTGTGTGCTGGGTACTGGTAATGGCCAGAACCGGCAGCTTGCGGTAAAAAGCTTCCGTCAGCCCGGGAACATAATTCCGGGACGCGGTGGCCCCGGTGCAGCTCAGGGCCACCCCGCTCTCTGCCGCCAGGCCGCAGGCCATGTACGCCGCTGACCGTTCGTCCGCAGCGGAATAGATTTCAAAGTACGGATCCTGCTGTATGCTTGCCACGAAAGTGATGTTGGTGGCTCCCGGGGAAGCGATCACCTTCCTTATGCCGTGCTGTTTCATCAGGTAAATCAGCATCTGCAGATTTTGTTCTGCCGTATAAAATGTATCCATAAAACGCTCCTTTTCCGGATACCCTTTCAGCGCCCGGCCAGCTTTTCTGCCTTTCTTTTTATCCTTCCGGCAGTATTCCTGAACCTCCATAAGGAAAAAACGCCTGTGCCAAACAGGTTCAGCGCCCTGAAAAACTTCTTCCTCCCGGGATGGGGGGCCACGGATTTCCTGCTGTCCGCAGAC
>OFFE01002368.1_pt1 | contig 11487 bp, 9 predicted proteins | sample 1521371 | NCBI WGS metagenome assembly OFFE01 (sample SAMEA3504131, study PRJEB24116) | mouse gut metagenome | biome: mouse gut; feature: mouse-associated habitat; material: faeces | place: Denmark | collected 2011 | reverse complement strand
TATCCCTGCCTGAAGAAAAGCCAGTAAGTCAATGCCTTAACTAAATGACATTGGGCTTAAGCCTGTTCCTTTTATTGTATATTTATATTCTGCTAACTATCCTGAGTTATTTCTTCGCATTAACGCTCTCAAACTCATCAAGGATTTCCTGGCTCGGAGCTTTTGTCGCGAGACTTACGATGATGATCATTGCAAGTGACACAAGGAATGCCGGGAGCAGCTCATAGATATCGAGAATGCCGCCCATCGGACGTACTGCGTACTTCCAGATAAATACCATCGCGCCGCCGGAGATCATGCCGGCTAAAGCGCCCTGAAGTGTGGTGCGTTTCCAGAACAATGCACAGATCATAACACCTGCAAATGCGGCTCCCATGCCTGCCCAGGCGAAGGATACGATTCCGAATACGCTGGAGTTCGGGTCTTTTGCCAAGAATAATCCGATAGCGGCAATTGCAAGGATTGTTCCGCGGGCAACCATAAGGCTCTGTTTCTCTGTAAGTTTCTTGCCGAAGAAGTCCTGAACGATGTTCTCGGATACGCCGGAAGCGGCTACAAGCATCTGGCTGTCTGCAGTGGACATTGTAGCTGCGAGAATACCGGCGAGGATCACACCGCCGAGAACTGCCGCAAGGAATCCGTTCTTGCTTAAGATATCTGTAAGCGCGATGATGACACGCTCGCTGTCCTCTAACGGAGCCATGTTTCCTGCCTTAACAACGCCAAGGCCTACAACACCGATGAAGATTGCGACACCCATGGCAATTGTTACCCATATAGAAGCAACACGTCTGGATAATACCAGTTTGCCCTCATCTTCAATAGCCATAAATCTTACCAAGATGTGCGGCATGCCGAAGTATCCGATACCCCAGGCGAACAATGAAACTGCTGACAGTGCGGAATATGGAACTGCCGTTCCGGCAACCGCATCATGGATTGCAGAAAGGGAAAAGTAACCCGGCAGGGATTTTGCATTGTCCATAACAGCTCCAAATCCGCCGGCGCTGCTGACACCAAACGTAACAATAGAAATCAAAGCTATAGACATTACAATACTCTGAATGAGGTCATTCGTAGCAACACTTGTAAATCCGCCCATAATCGTATAGATTACGATGATGATTGCAAACAAGATTACTCCTGTCATATAATCCAGCCCGAACAGGGAGTTGAAAAGCTTTCCGCATGCCGCAAATCCGGATGCTACGTATGGGATGAAGAATACTACGATGATAATAGCGGAAATCGCTGTGATAATGTTCTTTTCGTCATGGAATCTCTTGGCAAAGAAATTCGGAACCGTAATTGCGTCAATCTTCTCGGAATAGCGTCTCAGCCTTCTTGAAGTGAACAGCCAGTTCAGATATGTACCAACCGCAAGCCCGGCAGCCGTCCAGAAAGCATCTGCAATACCGGTCAGGTAAGCGACTCCCGGAAGACCCATCAGAAGCCAGCTTGACATATCGCTCGCCTCAGCACTCATGGCAACGACAAGCGCCCCCATCTTTCTTCCTCCGAGATAGAAATCCTCGCTGGTGCTGTTCTTTCTTGAATTGTAAAAACCAACGCCGATCAGCAAGCACATGTACGCTAATATCGCACATAAAATAATAATACTAGTACCACTCATAAAAATACACCTCTCTTGTTCTTGATCAGATAAATTCAAATATCTGGTCAGTAGTATTTGCCTTACTATCATCTACTATACCATCTGGTTATTTTTGTGTCAATCCTGTTATTACTTTTTTTAATGCGGGCATTACAAAATGTTATCTCAGGCGGGGATAAAAAATGCAATTGAAAAGGCGAGATTGAATATTGCACGGGATTGGCTTATAATATTTTTGAATAAAAATTTTTCGGGAGGAAATATTGTGGATAAAGATACATCTGGTACAATAAGGCGCGCGGAGCGTTTCCATATCGTGCTCATTGGCGAAGGGCTTATGGTGGGAGGCATTGCCGGGTTTGTGGTAATCCTTTACCGTATGGCGCTTGAATTTGCGGGGGATGCCCTGAACCATATCCTGCAGCATGCCAGGCAGAATCTCTTATGGGCGGCCTGCTGGTTTTCCGCGCTTTTGATACTGGCGTGGGCAGTGGGGAAACTGCTGGCTTTTGAGCCGATGATTTCGGGAAGCGGCATTCCGCAGCTTGAAGGAGAGATGGCGGGAAAGCTTGACCCGGTTTGGTGGAAAGTGATCGGCGCAAAGTTTTTGGGAGGCTTTCTGTGCCTTTTGGGAGGCCTGGCGCTTGGAAGGGAAGGCCCCTCCATCCAACTTGGGGCAATGGCGGGAAAAGGCGTCTCCAAAGGGCTTGACAGAGGAAAGACGGAGGAGCGGTTCCTGCTTACATGTGGCGCCAGCGCAGGGCTTGCCGCAGCGTTCCATGCACCGCTGGCAGGCGTGATGTTCTCTCTGGAGGAGGTTCATAAAAATTTTTCCGTGTCGGTCCTTATGTCGGTCATGGCATCGTCCCTGACAGCAGATTTCCTGTCTTCCACTGTGTTTGGGATGTCTCCGGTATTTTCCTTTCAGATCACGGAGCCGCTTCCGATCGGCCATTACGGGATGATCGTGGCGCTGGGAGTGCTGCTTGGAATACTGGGGGTCTTTTACAACTGGTTTACCCTTAAGGTGCAGTCGATGTATAATCAGGCAGGGTTCTTGAACAGAACGTCGAAACTCATGATTCCTTTTGTCCTGTCCGGCATTATCGGGCTGGCCGCGCCGGAGCTTCTGGGGAGCGGACATTCGCTGATCGAGTATCTTACGAATGTGGATGTTATGCTTGGAACTGTTATTTTCATATTGATGAGCCGTTTTGTGTATTCGGCAGTATGTTTCGGTTCCGGGGCGCCAGGCGGCATCTTTTTTCCGCTGTTAGTGCTGGGAGGATTTATCGGAGGGGCGTTTGCTACTGTGGCTGTCCAGTATTTCGGGCTGGATGCCATGTATATCAATAATTTCGTTCTTCTGGCCATGGCAGGATACTTTTCTGCGATTGTGCGGGCGCCGCTTACCGGCATCATACTGATCTTCGAGATGACAGGCTCTCTAAGCCAGATGCTTTCTCTCTCGATTGTCTCTATCGTAGCGTATATAACAGCGACGTTCCTTAAATCAAAGCCGATTTATGAAAGCCTTCTGGAGCGGCTTCTGGAAAGACAGAAAAAACAGGTGGAGGATGCGGATGAGCCTGCTCAGGAAACATGCCATGGGCAGAAGATTTTAGACAGCTTTGTGGTGCAGTTTACGTCACAGCTTGACGGGGCAGCGATCAGCGAGGTGGAGTGGCCTGCGAACTGCCTTCTGGTGGCGATACAAAGGGGCAGTGAGGAGATCATACCGAGAGGGAGGACAAGGCTTCAGGTCGGGGATGTGGTAGTGACGCTTACGGACGAGAGGGATATGGCGAATGTGCGTGATAAAGTGCAGGAACTGTGCTCATCCTAGGTTTGGATTTTTTGGATTCCATAGGCAGAAAAATTATGGACAGGGCAGCAGATATTATGATACAATCGGAGAGCAATATAATATATTGCTTTATGATTTTTAATTTAATTAAATTTGATATTTCTATCTGGAATAAGAACGAGGAGGATAAATATGGGTGGATTTTTTGGCGTAGCCTCAAAAGAGGATTGTGTACTGGAACTGTTTTACGGAGTGGATTATCATTCGCATCTGGGAACAAGGCGCGGGGGCATGGCAACTTATGGCGAGGACGGGTTTAACCGCGCGATCCATAATATTGAAAATTCACCGTTCCGTACAAAATTTGACCGTGACGTAGGAGAGATGAAAGGGAATCTTGGCATCGGATGTATTTCAGACTTTGAGCCGCAGCCGCTTCTCATCAGTTCCAAGCTCGGAAGCTTTGCCATCACCACTGTCGGAAAGGTAAACAACTATGAGTCGCTTTTGAATGAGCTGTATATAAACGCCCACTCCCATTTCCAGGAGATGACAAACGGGCAGGTCAATGTGACGGAGCTGATCGCGGCGCTGATCTGTGAAAAGGATTCTTTTGTAGACGGGATTAAATATGTGCAGGAAGCTGTGGACGGCTCCCTGACGCTGCTCCTGATGACAAAAGACGGCATATACGCGGCGAGGGACCGCTATGGGAGGACGCCTCTTGTCATTGGGCATAAGGATGGGGCGTACTGCGTTTCGTTTGAGAGCCATGCGTACATTAATCTTGGATTTTCCGATTATAAGGAGCTTGGCGCTTCCGAGATTGCATTTATCACGCCGGAGGGCGTAGAGACATTAAGCGCTCCGAGGGAGGAGATGAAGATCTGCTCATTCCTCTGGGTGTATTATGGATACCCCACGTCTGCTTATGAGGGAGTGAATGTGGAGGAGATGCGGTATAAATGCGGCAGCATGCTCGCGAAACGAGACGGGAACAGTGTCCACCCTGACATCGTAGCAGGCGTGCCGGATTCAGGCATTGCCCATGCGATCGGGTATGCGAACGAGTCGGGCATCCCGTATGCCAGGCCGTTTATTAAGTACACTCCTACGTGGCCCCGCTCCTTTATGCCCACCAACCAGAACCAGAGGAACCTTATTGCCCGGATGAAACTGATCCCGGTGCAGGCGCTGATCGAGAACAAATCGCTGCTTCTGATCGACGATTCTATCGTGAGAGGAACGCAGCTCAGGGAGACGACAGAATTTCTGTATAACAGCGGGGCGAAGGAAGTGCATGTCCGCCCGGCATGCCCGCCGATCTTATACGGATGTAAATATCTGAACTTTTCACGCTCAAAAACTGAGATGGAATTGATTGCAAGACGGGTCATCCGGGAGCGGGAGGGAGATGAATGCCCGCAGGAAGTGCTGGACGAGTATGCGGAGCCATGCAGCTGCCGGTATGCCCAGATGATTGAGGATATCAGAAAGCAGCAGAATTTTACCACGCTTCGGTATCACAGGCTGGACGATTTGATTGAATCTATAGGAATCAGCCCATGTAAAGTATGTACTTACTGCTTCAACGGGAAAGAATAACAGACGCTCCGTCCATGTGCGAAAGCCGTGGGCGGAGTGTTTTTTAGATGAATGTCGGAAGGGATAGAGCTTATGGGCGCATTTATATCGTTAAAGAATGTAAAAAAAATATACCGCATGGGCGAGGTAGAGATCATGGCAGCTGCCGGTATGGACTTTGAGATACACAAAGGGGAATTTGCGGTTGTGGTCGGCCCCAGCGGGGCAGGGAAGACGACCGTGCTCAATATCCTTGGCGGGATGGACACGGCAACGGAGGGGGAGGTTCTTGTGGACGGGCAGGATATCGCCCGGTATTCCCCGAAAAGGCTGACCTCATACAGAAGAGATGATATCGGATTCGTATTCCAGTTTTACAATCTGATCCCCAATCTTACGTCGCTTGAAAATGTGGAGCTCGCGCTTCAGATATGCAAAAACCCCATGGATGCAAAGGAAGTGCTTGGCGAAGTGGGCCTTGGGGAGAGGCTTGACAATTTTCCTGCACAGCTGTCCGGAGGAGAGCAGCAGAGGGTGTCTATCGCAAGGGCGCTTGCCAAGAATCCAAAGCTCCTTCTCTGCGACGAGCCCACAGGCGCGCTTGATTACCATACAGGGAAAGCGATACTTAAGCTTCTGCAGGATACTTGCCGCGGCAAGGGCATGACGGTAGTATTGATAACGCATAATTCTGCCATCGCCCCCATGGCTGATCGGGTGATCAGGATAAAAAACGGAAGAGTCTCGGAGATATCTGTGAATGAAAATCCGGTATCTGTGGAGAGTATCGAATGGTAGGTTCATAAAGCTGCAGACGGCAGCGCACAGGCAGGATGGTGGTGGATCTGATGGCAAGAAGAGCAGCCCGTAAAGATTTTTACATGGAGATAAAAAAAAGCCCCGGCAGATTTCTGTCGATTTTCTTTATCGTTGCCCTTGGAGTGGCGTTTTTTTCAGGTATCAGAGCGTCAGAGCCGGATATGAGGATTACGGGCGATTCCTATTTTGACGCAAGCGAGCTTATGGATATCAAGGCTCTGAGCACCTATGGAGTGACGCAAGAGGATGTGCGCGCCATGGGGGAGCTGGAAGGGGTGAAAAAAGCAGAAGGGGCTTACAGCGCCGATTTTCTGTACGATGTCGGGGAAGAACAGCATGTAGTCCATGTGATGGGTCTCCAGAAAAAGATGAATCGGCCGACTCTGACGAAAGGGCGTTTCCCGGAAGGCATCGGGGAATGTCTCGCAGATGACGAGTCCGGATACAGGGTGGGCGATAGGATAAAGCTGGAATCTGGAACGGAAGATCCGGTGTCCGATACGCTGGAAACGGACGAGCTTAAAGTTGTAGGCCTTGGGAACAGCCCATGCTACCTGTCCTATGGGAGAGGCAGCACTTCGATAGGAACGGGGAGCATTGACGCGTTCCTGATCGTGCCGGAAGAAACTTTTGCCCTTGAGGCATATACGGAGGTTTATCTTCAGGCAGAGGGGGCAAAAGAACTGCGTGCTTTTACGGATGAGTATGACGATAAGATAGACAAAGTCCTGAAGAGAGCGGAAAGGCTCAGCGGGGAGAGGGGGATTGTCCGAAAGAAAGAAATCCTTGACGAGGCCAATGAAAAGATAGCGGATGCAGAAGATGAGCTTGTCCGGGGAAAAGTAAAGGCAGAAAAAGAACTGGCGGATGCCAGGGGGAAGATAGATGACGCAAAAGAGCAGCTTGACGATGCGAAAGGCAGGATTTCCGACGGGAAACGTAAGATTGAGAGCGCGAAAAAAACATTAAAATCCAAACAGAAAGAACTGGATAAAGGGAAATCCGAATATAAGTCGGGCAAAAAGAAAATAAGAAAGGGAAAAGAGAAGTATAAGGCAGGCCTTGCCAAGTTTGAGAAGAATAAGCCGATGGCGGAGGAAGGCATTAAAAACGGGCAGGCGCAGGCAGACGCCCTCAAAGCGCAGATTGAGGAGGATGAAAAGACATACGGCAGCCTGCTTTCGCAAGAAGAAAAGCTCAGTGCCATGCTCGACAATCCTGCGGGATTGACCGAAGAGCAGATAAAAGAGATAAAATCCCAGGCTGAGGAGCTTGCGGCACAGGCAGGCGGGCTGAAACAGAAGATTGAGGCTCAAAATCAGGGGTATGGCATGGCCGTCTCAGAGGTGGAGAAAGCACAAAAAAAACTTTCGGCCGCCCGAAAGGAGCTTGAGAAGGCGAAAAAGGAGCTGGACAGCGGGGAGAAAGAGTTAAAGAAAGCGGCAAAGAAACTGAAGTCCGGGCAGGCTAAGATAGACGACGGCTGGAAAGAGATTGAAAAACAGGAAAGGAAGATAAAGGACGGCGAGGCTGAGATAAAGGAGGGCGAGGCAAAACTAAAAGACGCGCTGGAAGAATACGGCGACGTGAACGCAAGTCAGAAGAAGAGATTGCAGACGGAGAGAAGAAAATAGCAGATGCGAAGGAAGAGCTTTCTGATATTAAAGATCCGAAGTGGTATGTGTACGACAGGAGCACGCTTGTGGAATACAGCGGGTTTGGGGAGAACGCGGAGCGCCTTGGGGCGATCGGGAGAGTCTTCCCGGTTCTGTTTTTCCTGGTGGCGGCGCTTATCAGCCTTACAAGCATGACCCGCATGGTAGAGGAGCAGAGAACTTCTATCGGAACGATGAAAGCGCTCGGATACGGCAAATTTGCCATAGCTTCAAAGTATCTGGGCTATGCTTTCCTGGCTACTATAGGAGGCAGCATCGTCGGAGTCCTGGCGGGGGAAAAGATTCTTCCCTATATTATCGTATATGCATACGGGATTCTCTACAGGCATCTGCCGGTAATCCTTGTTCCGTATGACTGGGGTTATGGGATAATGGCGTCGGGAGCTGCGGTTTTCTGTACGATGTTTGCTACATTCATGGCATGCTTTAGGGAGCTCGCGGCGCAGCCCGCGGAGCTGATGCGCCCTCCTGCGCCAAAGAGCGGGCGCAGGGTGTTGATGGAGCGGATACGCTTTTTGTGGAGGCATCTGAGCTTTATCTGGAAATCTACAATTCGAAACCTCATGAGATACAAGAAACGATTTTTCATGACGGTCTTCGGCATCGGGGGCTGCATGGCGCTCATGCTTGTGGGATTCGGGCTTAAAGACTCCTGTTATGAGATCGCGGAGCTGCAATATTCGGAGATCCAGATGTACGACGGCAGCATCTATCTTGAGGAAGATGTGACGGATGCCCAGAGAGGGCAGATTGAGGAGGCTCTGGATGATGAGGCGCTTATTGACCGCCATATAAATGTAAATATGCAGAACATTACTCTGGTAAAAGGAAAGAAGGAGCGGTCGGTATATGAGTGTGTCTTTGAAGACTCCGAATCGGTGAAGGAATTTGTGGACTTCCATAACCGCAAGACGAAGGAAGAGTATGTGCTTACGGACGGGGGAGCGATCGTCAGTGAAAAGACAGCAAAACTGCTGGAAGTGTCGGAGGGCGATGTTGTCTGCATCAAAGATGAGGACGAAGGGAACCGGGAAGTGAAGGTCTCCCACATCTGCGAGAATTATATGGGGCATTACATGTATCTTACGCCGGCTTATTACAGAGATGTGTACGGAAAAGAGGCAGAGTACAACAGCATATTGTTTGCCGCAGGCAATGCGGATAAAGAGAAACTTGAAAAATGCGGGCGCAGATTGCTTGAGGAGGAGGGAATATTAAGCGTCGGATATACTCACGACATAGAAAAGCAGCTTGACGATATGCTAAAGAGCCTTAATCTTGTAATCGTGGTGCTGATTGTTTCTGCCGGGATGCTGGCATTTGTCGTCCTGTACAATCTGAATACGGTAAACATCGCTGAGAGGAAAAGGGAGCTGGCGACGCTGAAGGTGCTGGGCTTTTATGACGGGGAGGTAGCGCAATACGTGTACCGTGAAAATATGATCCTTACGTTGATCGGCGCCGCGGTGGGGTCAGGCCTCGGAAACATGCTTCACCGCTTTATTATAGAAACGGTAGAGGTGGACTCGGCAATGTTCGGCAGGCAGATTAATGTGCCGAGCTATATGTACAGCCTGATTCTGACAATTGCCTTCTCGTTTCTGATTAATGGAGTGATGTATTTTAAGCTGAAAAAAATTGATATGGTAGAATCGCTCAAGAGCGTGGAGTAAAGAAAAAACAGGCCGCCAAAGGTAAAGAGGGCAGGCCTGTTTTTGATTGAGCCTTATTTCATTGCCAAGCCGGAAAGAACTGATTTTACGTGGTCAATCTCCTGCTGGGATGCTTTTGCCGCCGGCACATAGTAGCTTTTTTCGCGGGCTACCTGATACAGCTTTTCCTGTGACATCTCACACTCGTTCCGGATCTGCTTGAGGCACTGCTTAAGCTGTTTGTTCTCTGTCTGAGGGATCATCTCCCCGTATCTGGTCAGTTCGCCGTTTACGCCTGTGAGGGCGTCTGATACCATTGTCTTATCGTCTAACATAATGTCCCTCCTATAAAAACTTCATCAAATCCTGTTTGTTCTTCATTGCCGAGTTTGCCGCATCCTGAAAAAGCTGTTTGATCTCAGGATCTTTTGCCTGTGCCGCGTAGTCCTGCATTTTGCAGTGACAGGTGTCGAACCCTCCGATAAGGTGACGGAGATTCTGCAGGTCAAGTGTTGATATTTCTGCCATGGGTAAAATCCTCCTTATATAATCTTTCCCGGTTAGTATGCGTAAAAAATCAGATTATATGCCGTTCTTTTTTTGAAACTTTTATAAAATGCAAAAAAATATTTTTCATGGGCGCGTGGCGGCGGTACATACATTCCGGATGCCACTGAAGGCCTACGGCAAAAGGAAATACAGATGATTCAATGGCCTCGATTACCCCGTCGGGGGCGATGGCAGAAGTCTTCAGGGTGTCTCCGGGAGAGCGGATGCATTGGTGGTGGAAACTGTTTACATCCGTGAAGTCTCCGCATATATTATATAACAGGCTGCCTTTGGAGACAGATATCCGGTGGCATGCATCCGAGCGGTCGGAGGAAAGCTGCATATGGTTCAGCGATTTTTCCGGGCGCAGGGAGATATCCTGATAGATGGTTCCTCCCAGCGCAAGATTTAAGACCTGCATGCCGCGGCAGATGCCGAGCACCGGAAGCTTAAAAGAGAGCACATGCTGCATGAACCTCAGATGGAAACTGTCGGTCTTCCAGTCAGTGGCTCCCTTTCTTGCTATCAGGTTCTCGCCGAACAGGAGAGGGGTAATGTCGCCGCCGCCGCAAAAGAGGAAACCGTCGCAGATTTGGAAATATTTTGAAAAGTAAGCGTCCTTGCCGGGGTAGGGGATGATGACCGGGATGCCGCCGGCGTCTGAGATAGCATCGATATAGGGCGACGTGACAAACTGCCGGTTTTTGTCAAAGCCGCAGAACAAAATTCCGATTACAGGACTCATAATACGCCTTTCTGCAATATGGGTATTTATTATTTATTATGAAAAAGGGGCAGGAGATATGAAATTAATTGATATGCATTGCGATACGTTGTGGAAGTTGATGGATATGGATAAGAAGGGGAATCTGATGGAGAACCATTGCAGCGTCAGCATCCCGTATATGGAAGAAGCGGGAACGAAGGCACAGTTTTTTGCCTGTTTTACCTGCCTGAGAGATTTTGAAGATGCGGGAGGCTATGAGGGATGTTACGGACGTGTGCAGGAGATGATTGCATACCTGACGGAACAGGCGAAATGTTATCCGGAACAAATCAAGTTAGCCAAATCTTATTCGGATATGCAGGAAAATGAGAGAGAAGGGAAGGTGTCGGCATTCCTTACCGTGGAGGAGGGCGGAGTCCTGAATGGAGAAATCGGGAGGCTTGATCGGCTGTATGGCCAGGGGATACGTCTTATGACGCTGATGTGGAATTATGAGAACTGTATCGGGCATCCTAACAGCAGGGACGGCGTTTTGATGGGCAAGGGATTAAAGCCTTTTGGAATACAGGTGGTCAGGAGAATGGAAGAACTGGGGATGATTGTGGATGTTTCCCACGCTTCGGATGGGACATTCTGGGATGTCCTTAAATATTCCGAAAAGCCGGTGGTTGCGTCCCATTCCAATTGCCGGATGCTCTGTAACCATCCAAGGAACCTGACGGACGAGATGATAAGAAGCCTTGCAGAAACCGGAGGCGTCGCTGGGCTGAATTTTTACGGTGCATTCCTTGGCACGGGGAAGATAGAGGAAGCTGACACGGCCCGGGAGGATTCCAAGGTCGAGGCAATGACTGCGCATATTTTGCATATGATACGGGTCGGCGGGAGCGGATTCCCTGCAATCGGGACAGATTTTGACGGGTTTGATCCAGATGGAAGCCTGGAGATTCCGGATGTCTCCAAGATGGAGCGGTTATGGGACTCACTGAAAAAAGCCGGGGTGCGGCGGAAAACACTTTACATCGACAAGCAGTCCGGCAAGGATTTCCAAAGGCCCC
>OFFE01002365.1_pt1 | contig 11493 bp, 15 predicted proteins | sample 1521371 | NCBI WGS metagenome assembly OFFE01 (sample SAMEA3504131, study PRJEB24116) | mouse gut metagenome | biome: mouse gut; feature: mouse-associated habitat; material: faeces | place: Denmark | collected 2011 | reverse complement strand
CGGCCGGACTTTTTCAAAACCTTCAGAACGCGGCCACAATGCCGCCGTCGTAGGCGTACACGGTGGAGATGCCGCCGGTGGGGGCCAGCACCACCTCCTTGAACTGGCACCGCTTCCGCACCAGCTCCAGTACGTGCTCCGCCCGCTCCTGGCAGTTGCAGTAGGAAATCACCAGCCGCCGGCCCATATGGTCCTCGTCCTCGGCCATGCGGGAGACCATCCGCGCCAGGGTCTGGCGGATGGAGAGGCCCTGGCCCAGCTTCTCAATCTCCCCCTCCCGGGTGGCGCCCATGAGCAGCTTCACCCGCAGCGCCCCCGTCACCAGGGACTCCGTCCGGGTCAGTCGGCCGTTCTTGCGCAGATTGTCCAGGTTCTCCAGCACAAACACGGTCCGCATCCGGCTGATATAGGCCTCTACCTGCGCCACCACCTCTTCAAAGGCCATGCCGCTGCCCGCCAGCTCCTGGATGAGCAGGGCGATCTGGGTCTGACCGGCGGAGGCGGAGCGGGAGTTGAAGAGGTGGACGTTGCCCTTTCCCCCCTCCTCCCGGTACAGGGAGACAGCCTGACTGGCCGCGTTGTGGGACCCGGAGAGCCTGGCGGACAGGGTGACAATGTAGGTGTCCCCCTCCTGGGAGAACTGCTCCAGATAGGCCGCTGGGGAGGGACATGCCGTCTTGGGCGCATCCGGCCAGGCCCGCATCTTTTGCAGGAGCTCCTTCTGCTGGAAGGAGCTGTCGTCCACCACCGTCTCCGCCCCCACCTGGATGGTCAGGGGGATCCGGACCACGTGGGGATCCGCCAGCAGTCCCGGCGTCAGGTCTGTGCAGCTGTCACATAGAATTTTGTATGTCATGTGAAAAACCACCTAAACTAATATGATAGATTAGATTATATCGTATTTCAGAAAAATGTCAAGACAGACGGCCTATTTTTCTCCACCGCCCTGGCGCAGACCCTGAAAAAAGTCGCTGAGCACCTGGCGGCAGGCCGCCTCCAGAATGCCCCCCACCAGGGCGGGCCGGTGGGGAAAGTCCTCCATAAAAAGGTTCATCACCCCGCCGCAGGCCCCCATGGCCCGGTCCCGGGCCCCGAAGTAGACCCGGGGGATCCGGGCGTTGAGGATGGCGCCGGCGCACATGGGGCAGGGCTCCAGGGTGACGTAGAGGGCACAGTCCTCCAGCCGCCAGGACGCCAGGGTGCGGTTGGCCTGGGCGATGGCCTCGGTCTCGGCGTGGGAGAGGGCGCTGCGCTTTTCCTCCCGGCGGTTCCTGCCCCGGCCCACCACCACGCCCTCCCGGACGATGACGCACCCCACGGGCACCTCCCCCGCCTGGGCGGCCTCCCGGGCCAGGGCTAGGGCCTGCTCCATATAGCATTCGTGCATGGGCCTCCTCCTATCCATATGAAGATTCTGGAAGAAATTTTCCCCCCTGGTTATAAAAACAGGAATACATGCCCAGACTGGACATACACTGGAAACCAAGGAGGGATCTTCCATGAAACGAATATCTCCCATCCGCGGCCGTCAGAGCGACGGTCCTGCCCTGCTGGAATTGAAGACAAGCCTGCAGGAGACTCAGAGCGCCCTCAGCAGCGCCTACACAGCCTTTGACTACGCCAGCGATCCGGAGCTGACGGAGGCGTGCATCTTTGAGATCCGCTCCCTGCAGGCGCGGATGAACTATCTGGTCCGGCAGATCAAGGAGCTGGAGCTGTGCGCCGCCACTGCGGTGACCGCCCGGGCAGGGGGGAGGGCGCGATGGACATAACGGCCATAGCCCTCGCCGCCCTGGGGGGCCTGGCGCTGCTGGCGGCGGCGGCCCGGGCCTACTCCGCGCCTCTGCGGCTGCTGCTGAAGGCGGGGCTCAACACCCTGGTGGGGCTGGCGGCCCTGGCGCTGGTCAACGCCACGTCCGCCTTCACCGGCATCGCCCTGGGGCTGAATCTCTTTAACGCGCTGGTGGTGGGGGTGCTGGGCGTGCCGGGGCTGGTGCTGCTCATCCTGGTGCAGTGGGTGCTTACATAGGTCTCCCGGGACGCCCCCGCCGGCCCCGCTTTTTGCAGTAAGTGCAAAATAACCACAATATATAGTATTATACCTCCCAGGGGGGTATCCCGCAAGTAGTGTTTAGACAAAATACGTATTCTCAGAAAAATTTTGACATTCGACAAATTACGGCAAATTTTATCCGCGCCTGCGTCTATACTAGGCGACAGAGAGTGACAGCTCCCGTCCGTATTCCTCAACATCCGGCACCCTTCGTCCTGCGGACGGACTGCCTGTCAGGCGCTCCTCCGGCACCTAGCTGTCTCCCTCACTACGGTCGTCCGACTGGATCGGGCGCATTTCATGGAGGAAAGCAATGGATTACCAAAAAGAATATGCAAACCTTGTAGGGCAGGTTGACCGGGTGATCTCCATTCTGGAGACCTACCAGCCCGGCGACGCCATCGTCAAGAAGGCGGGAGAGCTCCTCCTGTCCGCCCTGCGGGAGGCGGAGGAGCACTACATAGCGGCTGCGGAGCATCCGAACTGACAGCCTCCCCCTGCACGAAGACCCCGGAGGACGGACATCCATCCTCCGGGGTCTTCGTCTGCTTCCCACAAGGGGCCGCGCCGTTTTGGGGCTTCTGCGCCAGGGGAGCGCTGTTCAGGCGGCCGGACCGGGCGGATCAGCCTCCAGGATGGTCTCCGCCAGGGCCTTCCCCAGAAGGCGGGCGGAGAGCAGGGCCTCGTCCAGGGAATTGCCCGCGGCCCCCATCTCCACCAGCAGTGACCCCGGCGTGGTGTGCTGGTTATACCGGGAGTTGCGCACAGTGATGGGCCGCATGAGGGTGGGGTAGTCCCCGGTCAGCCGCTGCTGGATGGCGGCGGCCAGCTTCAGGGTTTTCTCGTGCACCTTGCAAATCTCCCCTTTCTCTCCTGAAGGCGTCAGATGGTCAGCACCTTTCCGGCGTCGGCGTAGAGCTTGGCAAAGCCGGAGATGCTGGTGATGGCGGCCCGCTCCACCTGCCGGTCGATGAGCTTGTCGTACTCCACCATCACGTCCCCGGCGCTGACCATCTCCAGGGCGTAGCTGCGGTCCAGTCCGATGAGCTTGCCGGCGGGCATGGCGCTGGTGCGCAGCAGCGTAGCGCCCAGGGGGGTGGAGAGGGTGCCGGTGCCCTGGAAGTTGAGGCCCGTCAGGGGGTTCTGGAACTCGCTCATCTTCAGCATGTCCAGCATCACGGCGTTGGGCGCCAGGATAGTGTTCATGCTGTAGGGATCGAACTGGCTCCAGAAGTCCAGCAGGGCCTCGTAGGAGAGCCGGCCGCCGGCGCCGCCGATGGGCTCCCTGCCCACCTCGAAGGTCTCGGCGGGGTTGTCGTTGCCGTCCCCGTCCATAATGACCCTGATGGCGTCCTCCAAGTGCATCCTGGCGATGTGCGCGCCGATCTGCCGCAGGGTGATGGAGAACAGGTCCAGCCGCTGGAACCGAATGGCCTCATAGGAGGCCACCAGCATCCGGCCCCGCTTGTGGAGCCTGACCAGATTGCTCTGGGTCCGCACGGCGGTCTGGGGCAGCTGGGCCCCCTCCTCCACCCGCTTCAGGCTCTTCTCCTCCTCGCTGGGCACGGAGGAGATGGAGCGGTAGTCCATGCCGTCGAACTGGGTGGTGGTGGCGGTGATGGCGGGCAGCACATTGTCCTCCTCCATGCCCTGGCGCACCACCCGGGACACGAACTCCGGGAACAGCACCGCCGACTCCGTGGTGCGGAAGAACTTCTCCACCGCGTCGGAGCGGCTGCCCTTCACATGGATGTCGAACCGCTTGAGCTGGCGCTGGAAGGCGTCCAGGCCCTCCAGGGGGGTGCCCCGGTAGCTCTCGCTGGGATCGGCGGCCTCCAGCACCTGGGTGAAGGTTCTGCCGGACTCCCCGTACATGCCCTTTTCCAGTCTCAGATTGTCGTAAGTCATACTCTCTTCCTCCCTTAAAGCAGAATGGTGACGGTCTGGGCGGCGGCGTCCGCGTCCACCACCAGGCAGGCTCTTCCGCCGCTCTCGCCGGCGGCGCGGACGCCGCCCTGACCATCTGCGCACAGGCTGACCGTGCCCGCCTCCGGCGCGTCGCCCGTGTACCCCAGGGTGACAAAGCCCCTCACCTGCACCGTGCAGGCGTCCTCCTTGCAGCACAGCGCCGCGCCGCAGAAGCTGTCCCCGTCCCCGCAGGCCTCCACAGCTCCCCCGCCGGCCGCCTTCACCACGCAGCCCTCCGTCAGTCCTGCGCCCAGGAAGGTGGCGCACACCTGCCCGATGCCCTCAAAAGAAACGCTCATAAAATGGTCCTCCTTCTGCCTCTCAAAAATAACCTCAGATCAAAAACGCGCCGTCCTCCGTCTCCCCCTCCAGCCCGGACCGTGCCCGCAGCTGGGGCACAGGGGGATACTTCCCGTCCAGCCGCCGCTGGAACATCCGGGTCAGCTCCAGCAGCTCGTCCTCCTCCATCCTGTCCACGCTCTTGGCGAACAGCTGCAAATTGAGGCTCTCCTCCGCCAGTCCGGCCAGCCGCCTCAGCTCCCCCCGGAGGGAGCGCATGTAGGACCGGCCCATCTCCGCCTCCCGCTCCAGCTCCGCCAGCTCCTCCAGGCACTCCGGCCGCCCAGCGGCCAGCCGCTTGAGGGCCCCGGGCTCCTGGCGGAAGGACTTGATGACCCCGGCCTTCCGCTGGGCGGGTACGGCCACGAAGCTCCACTCATAGGCGTCCGTGGGGTCCTGAAGGGTGAAGAAGCACAGCTTCCCGTCGTACTCCCGTCCCCCCTGGTGGCCGCAGCGCTCCTCCCCGCAGACGGAGCACACCCGCCGGGCCACGCTGCACCCCACGCTGACCTCCTTCTTGATCCCCGCCTCGATCTCATCGATCAGCTCCCGGTTCTTCTCGCTGCGGAGCATGTAGGCCCAGCCCTTGAGGTACAGGCACGGGTCCCCTGCGGCGGTCCGGCCGTCCTCCCAGCAGAGCTCCGTCTTGTAGAGCCTGGCGGTCTGGCCCTGGGCGGACCAGCAGTGGTCAAAGATGCCGCTTTTGCCCGCGAAGAGCTCCCGGAGCCCCTCCAGGGCCTTCTGGTCAAACCGCTCCCAGTCCCTGTCGATCTCGTTGTCGCAGAGCCGGAGGGAGAAGGTGTACACCTGCTCCGCCGTCAGCTCCTCCCGGGCCAGACGGTTGATGAGGGCCATGTCTTCCCTGTCCGGGCTGTGCCGGGCCACGCCGCCCGGCTCCTTTCTGATGTCCATAAAGCGCCTTCCTTTCACTCAGCGGATTCCGCCGGGGCGGCCGCGCCCTGCCGCCGCTCCAGCGCGTCGTTCTCCAGGGCCAGCTTTCTGGTCTGCTCCCGGTACCACCCGGCCTTGGCCTCCTCCAGCAGGTCCTGCAAATTGATGTCGTCCCACACCACCTGGCAGGGGCAGCCGTACCCGTGCATCCGCAGCCACAGCCTGCACACCCGCTCCACCGCCGGCGTGACGGCCCTGCGGATGGCGGTCATCTCGGTGGTCAGCAGATCGGACTGCTGGGCGCTCATCCGCTCGGTGCTGGACCAGTTGAGGCCCAGCATAAAGGGGGGGATGCCGGTCTTGCTGACCAGCTGCTCCAGGATCTGCCGGATGGGCACGGAGCTGTCCAGGATCTGGTTGTCCGCGCCGATGACCTTGATCTCCACGTCGCCCACGGCCACGAAGTCCCGCACGCTGCCGCTCCTGGTGCTCTCCATGGCCCTGCTCCACTCGCTGGCCAGCTGCCGGCTCCGCTCCTGGGCCATGCCCCGCTCCCACTCGCCGCTGCCGGGCTTGTAGACCACGGCAAAGCGCACGTTGCCCATTCTCTCCCAGTTGACGCCGATGGCGTAATAGATTTTCCCCAGGAGCTCTGTGAGAAAGGGCATGGACCGCAGCAGGGACACGCCGTAGGGGGCGTGGGTCTCCGGGTTAAAGGGGGTAAAGAGCAGCAGGTCCTGGCGGGGGAGGGGGGCGAAGCGGCCGCTCCGGTCCATGGCGCACAGGGCGAAGTCCAGGGGCCCCTCCCCCTCCCGCACCTGCACGTCCTCCGCCCGGCCGCACAGCAAGGCGGCGATCTCCCGTCTGTCGGCGCTGAGCACCATCTCCCCCACCCCCTGGCCGAACATCAGCATGGAGTCCAGGTACTGGTCCAGGAAGGCGTTGACGCCCCGCTGTCCCCGGCCCACGTCCACCTGCTCCAAAAAGGCTTTCAGAGCTCTGTTGGCCTCGGGGTCCGCGCACTGGGCCGTCACGCCGCCGCACAGCCGGATGATTTTGTAGATGCACGCGTCTATCACTGGAACGGCCTCCCGGATAGCCCGGTACAGTCTGGCCTCGCCCTGATGCAGGGGCACGTAGGCGTCCAGCTCGCCGAATGGGCGGGCGTCGGCGCGCCGGATCTGTGCCGTGGCCGCCGCCCCGGCCTGTGGTTGTTTTTTTCGATGAAAGATGTTCATCCCTCAGCTCCTCTCCTGTCATACCCGCCGCCGGTCCACGGAGCAGAACACCCCCTCCCGCTCCCCGGACCCCGCCACGGTGACGGCGAAATAGCGCATGTCGTCCATGGCGTGATCGTTTTCCTTGCGGGGCGCGTCCCGCCCCGGGCTCTCCTCGCTCCAGCGGTACAGGGCCATCTCCCGCAGGCAGTCCCCGCAGCCCTCGCAGATGACGATCCGCCCTCTCTTGAGCAGATCGGCGGTGATGCGGATGCCGCAGAGCACGTCGTTGTTGGCCTTGACCACCCGGTACCCGGCCTGGCGCAGGGCGGTGATAAAGCTGGCGGCGGAGGGGTCCGCCACCACGCACCGGACCCTGTGCCCGCCGGCCAGCCGACCCAGCGCCGATACATACTCCTGATCCGTCAGCTGCACGCCGGTGGTTCTGGAGGCGTAGTAGTACTCGTCAACCCGGTACCAGACGCCCTCCCGCCTCCCCCACAGGCCAAAGGAGCAAGGGTTGGCAGTGCCGTAGTCCACGGAGATGACGTACTCCTCCAGCTCCCCCTCCGGCGCGGGTCTTGCGTCCCTGGCCGGATCGAAGAAGTCGTAGATCAGCCCCTTGGCGGCGGTCCACTCCCCCAGGACGAAGCGGCGGTAGAAGGCGCCGCTGTAGCTGGAGCGGTACCGCTGGCGGATCCGCTGGCTGAGGGCGGGGTTGTCCTCCATGGTGAAATGGAGGTACAGGGCGTTTCGCTGGGCGCATTTGAGAATCCACTCCTGGTAGAACCAGTGCTGTGGCCCCTCGGGGTTGCAGTTGAACCACAGCCTGGACCCGGACACGCTGCACCGGGCGATGGCCTGCTCCACAAAGGAGCGGGGCATCAGGGCCGCCTCGTCCAGCAGCACGCCGGCCAGGGTCACGCCCTGGATAAAGGCGGCGCTGCCCTCGTCCTTGCCGCCCATGAGATAGAAGCGGTTTTCCCTGCCCCCCTTCCGGATCGCCAGCAGGTTCTCCGCCCGCCGCTCCCTGCACTGGAACCCCAGCTCCTGGAGCACCGGCGAGAGTTCCTGCAAGAGGTTTCTGCGCAGGCTCACCACACTCTTCCCGCAGAAGGCGAACTGCTGCCCTTGGAAGCAGGCCATGGCCCAGCACACGAAGCTCAGCCCCATGCACAGGGTTTTTCCGCTGCGCACGGCCCCGTCGCAGATGATGGCGTCGTGGTGCCGGTCCGCAGACCTGGGGCCCCACCAGCTCATGACCCGCCGCTGCTTGGGGGAGAATCGTTTGATTTTCACCCGCTCTCCGCCTCCAGAGCGGCCAGCAGGGCGTCCATGCCGTCCTCGCCGCCGTTCAGGCGGTCCAGCAGCAGGGAGACCGCCTTCACCCGGTCCGCGAATTTGACCTCCACACCGCCGGTGCTGCTCACCTTGAATTCGCTCACGCCCCACAGGTCCAGCCCGGGCACATCTTGCCCCCTGGGCTCCAGGGCCAGCGCCACCGCGTCGTTGGGCCTGGACAGCGCGATTCTCTCCAGTGCCTCCAGGATGCTGTCCCGATCCAGCTCCATTGTATCCTCCTCCCTTCATCCTCCGGGGGATCGGGGGCAAAGTTGACGGAGGGGCGGAACCCCGGAATAAAAAAATTGCGGAGCGCCGCCGGAAGCGCTGGCGGCCTCTCCGCTGTTTTTCACCTTTTTCACCGCCTTCCGCAGTGATTTCAGGCCCTTTTCCCGTCAATTTCCCTGTTGACATCTCCTCGAAATACCGATATAATGCAAAGAATGGTAAAGTAGCTACCGTGGGTTATTGTGCCCTTTTTGTGTAAGAACCTGTATTCACAACCGCTGCGCGCCGTCTGGGCGGTCTTTTTTCCCGCCATACTGCGTTATGGATTCTGCAGCGGCCCCATCGAAGGGCTGTGCAGAATGCAATTATGCATGACCGCTCGATGCGGTCATTGCACAATCGTCCCTTGCCATCTGTCAGGATTCTGCAGCAGGCGCATCAAGCGCCTGTGCAGAATAATCGTGCACGCCCCCTCGATGGGGTCATTGCACGATATGGATTGCTGCGGAAAACCTCCTTGTCTGACGAGAAAAATCCTCGTCCATCCGGTATCCCCCGGTTATGATTACAGGTTCTAAAATCACTTCCTGTTGGGAAGATGGAAAGGATACTGCCGCTATGAAACAAGAATTTAAGATGAGCCGGACCCGCTTTGACGAGCTGGAGAAGGAGCTCAACTTCCTCAAGACCACCCGCAGCGACGAGGTGGCCGAGATGATTAAGGTGGCCCGTGGCTTTGGAGACCTCAGTGAGAACAGCGAGTACGACGAGGCGAAGAACGAGCAGGGCAAGCTCTACTCCCGCATCAGCGAGCTGGAGAACATTCTTCTCCACGCGGTCATTTTGGAGGAGGGCGACCTGCCCACCGGCCAGGTGACCATCGGCGCCACCGTCACGGTCACGGCCACCCAGAGCGGCGTCAGCCGCAGCTTCAAGATCGTGGGCAGCCAGGAGGCGGATGCCATGCACGGCATCATCAGCGAGGACTCCCCCTTCGGCAAAGCCCTCATGGGCCGCAAGGAGGGGGATACGGTGGTGGTCACCGCCCCTGCCGGAGATATGGAGTACCGCGTGGATAAGATCGAGCGCTGAGGCGCTCTGACATAGAATAGGAGATAGATAGTCATGGCTGAGAAGAACAGCGCGCCGGAGCAGCAGGATATCAGCGAGATCCTCCGGGTCCGCCGGGAGAAGCTGTCCGCCCTCCAGAGCGAGGGGCGGGATCCCTTTCAGGAGACGAAGTTCACAGTGAGCCGCCACGCCCAGGAGATCAAGGACCAGTTTGACGCCCTGGAGGGTACGGAGGTGACCATTGCCGGCCGGCTGATGAGCAAGCGGGGCATGGGCAAGGTGAGCTTCTGCGATCTGCAGGACAAGTCCGGCCGGATCCAGCTCTACGCCCGGAAGGACGAGATGGACGAGGAGGAGTACAACCGCTTCCGGAAGTTCGACATTGGGGACATTGTGGGCGTCAAGGGAGAGGTGTTCCGCACGCAGCGCGGGGAAATGAGTGTGCGGGCGGGGACCATCACCCTGCTGAGCAAGTCCCTGCTGCCCCTGCCGGAGAAGTTCCACGGCCTGACGGACAAGGAGACCCGCTACCGCCAGCGCTATGTGGATCTGATCGTCAACCCGGAGGTCCGGCGGAACTTTGAGGTCCGCAGCGCCTTTGTCAAGTACCTGCGCCGCTTCCTGGATGAGCGCGGGTATATGGAGGTGGAGACGCCGGTGTTGAACACCATCTCCGGCGGGGCCACCGCCCGGCCCTTTATCACCCACCACAATACTTTGGATATTGATATGTACATGCGCATCGCCACGGAGCTGCCCCTCAAGCGGCTGATTGTGGGCGGCATGGAGCGGGTCTACGAGGTGGGCCGCATCTTCCGCAACGAGGGCATGGACACCCGGCACAACCCGGAGTTCACCACCGTGGAGCTCTATGAGGCCTACGCGGACTTCAACGACATGATGGATCTCTTTGAGGCCCTGCTCAGCGGCGCGGCCAAGGAGATCTGCGGCGGCTACCAACTCCAGTGGCAGGGGGAGGAGATTGATCTGACCCCCGGCTGGCCCCGTCTGAGCATGGCGGAGGCGGTGAAGCAGCACCTGGGGGTGGATTTCATGTCCATCACCGACGACGGCGAGGCGGTGGCCGCAGCCAAGAGCGTCGGGGTGGATATGGACGGCGTGGAGCCCACCTGGGGCCACGCGCTCTACGAGTGCTTTGACCAGAAGGTGGAGGGCCGGCTGATCCAGCCCACCTTCATCACCATGCACCCTGTGGACGTGTCCCCTCTGGCCAAGCGGTCCCCCAAGGATCCCCGGGTAACGGAGCGGTTTGAGCTGTTTATCTGCCGCAGCGAGATGGGCAACGCCTTCTCCGAGCTCAACGACCCCATTGACCAGCGCCAGCGCTTCCAGAAGGAGGTGGAGGCCCGCGCCAAAGGCGATGACGAGGCGGGGATGATGGACGAGGACTTCCTGACCGCCCTGGAGTACGGCATGCCCCCCACCGGCGGCCTGGGCATCGGCATCGACCGATGCGTCATGCTGCTGACGGGTAGCGACTCTATCCGCGATGTCATCCTTTTCCCCACCATGAAGCCGCTGGATTAAAAGGCCGTTGTGCTGCAAGGGTTTCAGAGGATTTTGACCCCGTTTTTTGAAAACTTTACCACAAACCCTACGACAAATGAAAAGGATTTTGGTATAGCAAGAGGAGTGCCAGCCGCATGGTTGGCGCTTCTTTTTATCCTGTACTCTTATAAGAGTATCGCCTGCCCGGTATTGTTATAAACGGAAGTGTCCAAAATAAAGATTTAATGGTATAATTGGAAAAATGCGAAAAAGGACAGAAGAGGCATGAAAAAGATGCCCAAAATGCAGAAAGATAGAGAATCAGATCAAGGCAGGGTATAACGCCTTGGGGAGCCAACGCTGCAAATGTAAGGAGTGCGGCATATATTACACCATAGACCCAAAACGGCACACATATCCAGAGGAACCCAGAGAACCGGCAATCAAAATGTACTATGGCGGGATCAGCGGCCGCGGCGTAGGAAAGACTCTGGGGATAAACAAGTCAAATGTAATGAATTGGATAAAAAAGAGCAGTCAGAGGAAGGCTGAAACAGTATCCACAACAGGTGTAAAAATTGTGGAATTGGATGAGTTATACCGGTTTCTGGAGTACAAATCCCGAATCGAAACCCGGGAAAACATCTACATCATGACGATGGTGAGCCGAAACCACAGAAAAATAGTGGGGTATGTTGTGAGTTAGGATATCGTCGTGGATTCTCCTCCATGCTCGACTTATTTGAGGAGGGGCAGAGGCAGGGGACCAGTGGCGCAAGGATCTGGAGAAGCAGTTTGAGGTCTATCTTCCGGATCTCCCCTGAGGGGCAGCGGGTAGCATAAAAATACATGAATCGCGGTGGGGCGCGGCCTGTG
>OFFE01002361.1_pt1 | contig 11510 bp, 10 predicted proteins | sample 1521371 | NCBI WGS metagenome assembly OFFE01 (sample SAMEA3504131, study PRJEB24116) | mouse gut metagenome | biome: mouse gut; feature: mouse-associated habitat; material: faeces | place: Denmark | collected 2011 | reverse complement strand
GTCAGCGTTATGCAGTCTGGTTTCACGGCAAGTGAAATCGTTAAGCAGTATAAATTGGTAAAGTCGCGAAGGCGCACGAGAGGAATTATCATACGTGCATTTTCGGATGAAAATTCCTCTCCCAAATGTGCGTCGAGTGACTTTACCCAATTGCCGCATGCGGCAATTTGAGCCGTCGCGCAGCGACTATATACAATAGAAAGCAAGCTTTCTATTGTCATGAATAGGAGGACTTAAAATGGGCGGACTGTTCAGAAAGAAAGCATCGGATACAGAGGATAGGCTGCGGAGGAAACGGGTCACGTTTTTCGCCAGGCAGCGGAATCAGGAGGACAGCTCCGGCGGGCACCAGGCGGAAGAGTCCCAGGGGGCGTCCGAGCCCGCCGGCGAAATGAAAGCGGCGCAGGCGGATGCCAATCTCCGCTCCCAGGAAAAGGAAGCCTACATGATCCGCTGCCCCAAGTGCGGCAAGATGGTGAACCGGGACAGGGTGGCCAGGCGCAAGTACATCTGCTACGAGTGCGAGGGATACTTCCGGGTCAGGACCAACAACCGCATCCGCATGGTGGCGGATCCCCATACCTTCCAGCCCTGGTTCACGGATATGCCGGTGAGAAACCCACTTTCCTACGAGGGATATGAGGAGAAGCTCCGGGAGGCGAGGGAGAAGACCGGCCTGGAGGAGGCTTTCACCGTAGGCCAGTGCAAGGTCTTCGGCCAGGACATCGTGCTGGGCATCTGCGATTCCAGGTTCCTGATGGCCAGCATGGGGCATGTGGTGGGGGAGAAGATCACAGCCGCCATCGAGCGGGCGGTGGAGCTTAGGCTGCCGGTGTTCTTCTTCTGCTGCTCCGGCGGGGCCAGGATGCAGGAGGGCATCATCTCCCTGATGCAGATGGCCAAGACCTCCGCGGCCATCCGGAAGCTGGACGAGGCCGGCTTGTTGTACTGCACCATCCTCACAGACCCTACCATGGGCGGCGTCACGGCCAGCTTCGCCATGCTGGGGGACGTGATCATGGCGGAGCCCGGGGCGCTGATCGGCTTCGCGGGGCCCAGGGTCATCCGCCAGACCATCGGCCAGGAGCTGCCGGAGGGCTTTCAGACGGCGGAATTCCTGGTGGAGCACGGCATCATAGACGGCATCGTGAGAAGGGACGCGCTGAAGAAGACCCTGTATTTCCTGGTGAAATCCCATCAGGGCAAGGAGGGTGAGTACGCTGACTTTACCGGGGGGAAGGACTTCCATTTCGTGCTGAACGAAGTGCTGAAGGAGCAGACCTGGAACATGAAGCCCGCAGGCGCCTGGGAGAAGGTGAAGGCCGTCCGGAGGCTGGAGCGGGCAAGTGCCTGTGACTACATGGCCAGTATCTTCGACAATTTCGTGGAGGCCCACGGGGACAGGAGCTTCCGGGACGACCCGGCCATCATCGGCGGCATCGGCTTTCTGGAGGGACAGCCGGTGACGGTGATCGCGGAGCATAAGGGCAAGGACGGAAAGGAGTGCCAGCGGCGCAATTACGGCATGCCCATGCCGGAGGGCTACCGCAAGGCCCTGCGCCTGATGAAGCAGGCGGAGAAGTTCCACCGCCCCATCGTAAGCTTCATCAATACCTCCGGAGCCTACTGCGGCATCGAGGCGGAGGAGCGGGGCCAGGGCGAGGCCATCGCCCGCAGCCTGCAGGAGATGTCCGCCCTGAAGGTGCCCGTGCTGTGCATCTTCATCGGCGAGGGCGGCAGCGGCGGCGCCCGGGCCACGGCGGTGGGGAACGAGGTGTGGATGCTGGAGAATGCTACGTATTCCATCCTGTCCCCCGAGGGCTTTGCCTCCATCCTCTGGAAGGATTCCTCCAGGGCCCGGGAGGCCAGCGAAATCATGCGCATCACGGCCCAGGACCTGAAGCTCCTGCATGTGGTGGACAGGATCGTCCCGGAGTTCGGCGGGGCGGACAGCACCACCGCGGAGGCCATCGGCGGCTACCTGAAGGAGCAGATCATGGCCTTCCTACAGCGCTACCAGGGCCTGTCCGGCCAGGAGATCGCCGCCCAGCGCTACGAAAGATTCCGCAGATACTAAAAACAGGGAGAGGCGCAGAAGTGAGCCGAGAGGCGAAGCCCTCTTCAGTGCCGTCGCGCAGCGACTTTACGGGCGAAGACTCGAAGGCGCACGAGAGGAATCTTCATATGTTCACTTCCATATGAAGATTCCTCTCCCAGAAGTGAGCCGAGAGGCGAAGCCCTCTTCAGTGCCGTCGCGCAGCGACTTTAATAGGAGAACAGAATACTATGTCGATTCGGATCATGGGAACAGGAAGCGCCCTCCCCGGGCGCGTGGTGGAGAACAGGGAACTTGAGGGGATGGTTGACACATCGGACGAATGGATCAGAGAGCGCACCGGCATCGGCAGCCGGCATGTGTCCACCGGGGAGACAGTGGCCTCCCTGGCGGCGGAAGCCTGCGGGCGGGCCCTTGCGGATGCGGGAAGGCAGGCGGAGGAGGTGGAGCTCATCCTGGCGGCCACCTGCTCCCCGGAGGAAGCGGCCCCCTGCGTGGCCTGCCGGATCCAGAGCGAGATCGGAGCCGGAAATGCCGTGGCCTTTGACGTAAACGCGGCATGCGCCGGTTTTTTGTTTGCCCTGCACACGGCGTGGGCCTATGTGGAGGCCGGCATCTACAGGAACGCTCTGATCGCCGGCAGCGAAGTGCTCTCCAAGCTGGTGGACTGGGAGGACAGGGGCACCTGCATCCTCTTCGGGGACGGCGCGGGGGCGGTATACGTGGAGAAATGTGAGATGGGCGGCATCCTGGGCTTCGTGCAGCATGCGGACGGGAAGAAAGGCGGGGTGCTCGGCGGGGGCGGCCGGCAGCTTTCCAATCCCTGGGCCGGGCAGCAGGATTACCGCAGGTTCTTCCAGATGGACGGCCGGGAGGTGTTCGCCTTTGCGGTGCGCCAGGTGCCCCTGAATGTGGAGGAGGCCCTGGGAAAGGCGGGGCTCGCCATAGGGGATGTGGATCTGTTCGTGCTCCATCAGGCCAACCGGCGCATCATAGAGGGCGTGGCGAAGCGCCTGGGCGTAAGCCTTTCCCTCTTTCCCATGAACCTGGAGCGGGTGGGCAACACCTCCTCCGCGGCCATCCCGCTTCTGCTGGATGAGCTGAACCGGGAAGGACGCCTGCGGCGGGGGATGCGGCTGGTGCTGTCCGGCTTCGGGGCCGGGCTGACCTGCGGGGCCTGCGTGATGGAATGGTAGGCATGAGGTTCCGGGGCAAAAGCCTATTGACTTTTTTTCCGAAATGAGTACATTATTATTATATGGCTCGGATCCGGGCCAGGGTCTGGGGAGGACAGCGGGGGATAAATGGTACAGAATACGAGGCGCTCCATAAACGAATTGCTAATCAGCCTGTTCAACCATGTGATGGACATGGAGGCGAAGGCCGTGATCACCGAGGAGTACAGGGACATCACCAACAACGATATGCATATCATAGAGGCGATCGGCGTGGAGGAGCCCAGGAACATGTCCGTGATCGCGAACCGGCTCTCCGTCACGGTCAGCACCCTGACCACGAATATGAACGGGCTGGAGCGCAAAGGCTATATTATGCGGGAGCGCAGCACGAAAGACAAACGTGTAGTACATGTCCTGCTGACGGACAAGGGAAGGAAGGCCTTCTACCACCACAGAGATTTCCATAAGAAGATGATCAGGGCCATCGTGAAGGGCCTGAGCGGGGAGGAGATGGAGATCCTCTACCGCTGCCTTGTGAACCTGGACTCTTTTCTGGAAGCCGAAGGCGGGGAGTGCGGAAGGGCCCCTTCCACATAGAGAAAAGAGAGTGTGATTTTCATGAACATGGGAGAAAAAGTCAATCAGGTGCTGGGAAAGCTCAAGACGGTCATCTATGGCAGGTTCGCCATGATCCTGCTGGGCTTTCTGGCGCAGCTCATTCTGCTGACGGTGGGATATATCCTCCTGCGCAATTACAGCTATCTGTTCTACGGGCTTTTTCTGGCGGTCAGCGCCATAGTGGTGATCTATATCTACAATGCCCCCGGCAATCCGGACCTGAAGCTGTCCTGGATGCTGCCCATCGCCATATTCCCTGTGTTCGGGGCCATCTTTTACATGACCATCGTCATGCAGCCGGGCACTACGGTGCTGTACGAGCGGCTTACGGAGCTGTCGGGGCATACCAGGAAGTACGTGGTTCCCAGGAGCGACACCAGGGACAGGCTTAGGACGGAGAGCCCCCACATGGGGCAGCTGGCCTATTACCTGGAGAAATACGACAACAGCCCGGTCTATGACAACACTCAGATGAAATATTACGCCCTGGGGGACAGCCAGTTCGTGGACATGGTGGAGGAGCTGAAGAAGGCGGAAAAGTTCATCTTCATGGAATTCTTCATCGTGTCCGGCGGGCAGATGCTGGGGACGATTCTGGACATCCTGAAAGAGAAGGCCAGGCAGGGCGTGGAGGTGCGCTTCATGTGCGACGGCACCAATGTGCTGTGGAACCTGCCCGAGTTCTTCCCCCAGATGCTGGAGGCGGAGGGGATACGCTGCAAGATGTTCGCGCCGATCCGCCCTGTTTTCTCCCCCCATTACAACAACCGCGACCACCGCAAGATTCTGGTCATTGACGGAAAGGTGGCCTTCACCGGCGGCATCAACCTGGCGGACGAATATATCAACAAAAAAGAGCGCTTCGGCCACTGGAAGGATGTAGGGGCCAAGATTTCGGGAGACGCCGTGGAGCGGTTCACCTATATGTTCCTGGAGCTGTGGGACGTGGACGGGGAAGAGGAGGCCTATGGGAAATACAGACTTCTCGGGGAGGCATCCTGCGGAAGCGACGGCTATGCCATCCCCTACAGCGTCTGCCCCCTGGGGCCGGAGCGGGTGGGGCAGATGGTGTACCTGGAGATCCTGAACACGGCCCATACCTATGTGCACATCATGACCCCCTATCTGATACCGGATTACCAGATGCTGACTGCCCTGAGCTATGCCGTGAAGCGGGGGGTGGAGGTGGTCATCATCATGCCCCACATCCCGGACAAGAAATATGCCTTCCTCCTGGCCAAGACCTATTACGACCAGCTGCTGGAGGCGGGGGTGCGGATCTGCGAATACGAGCCGGGCTTCGTCCATGCCAAGGTATTCATCTCCGACAATGTGAAGGCAGTGGTGGGCACGGTGAACTTGGACTACCGCAGCCTCTTCCACCATTTCGAGTGCGGCGTGGTGCTGTACCGGAATTCCCAGATAGCGGTGATGGAGCAGGATTTCCAGGATACGCTGGGCAAGTGCATCGAGATGAAAGAGGGGGATTACGGGAAGCTGCGGCTGCGGGACAGGGCAATCGGAAGGATTATGCGGCTGGTGGCGCCGCTGATGTGAGGTATGCGTAAGAGAAGGGCGGGGGTTCCTGCCCTTTTTCCTGTTCCTTTTTTTGCATTTCCATGAAACCTGTCAGGCCGGATGTCGTCTATAGAGACAGGAGAGGGCTGCGCGGCCCGGGGACGCGGCGCACATAGGAGGGAGGCATATCTTGAAGGATGCACAGATACTGGATTTATATTGGGAGAGACAGGAGCAGGCGATCTATGAGACCCAGAAGGCCTATGGGAACTACTGTTACAGTATCGCCTGGAACATCCTGTACTCCAGGGAGGACTCGGACGAGTGCGTGAACGACACATGGCTGCGGGCCTGGAATGCCATACCGCCCAAGCGGCCGAACCGCCTGGCGCTGTTCCTGGGGACGATCACCAGGAACCTGTCCCTGGACAGATGGAAGGAAAGGCATGCCATGAAGAGAGGAAAGGGTGAGATGGAGCTTGCGCTGGACGAGCTGGCGGAATGCCTGCCCGACACCCATGACACGCAGGCGGAGGTGGAGGCGGCGGAGCTGGCGCGGCTGGTAAACGAATTCCTGTACGGGCTGCCGGAGCGGGACTGCAATATCTTCCTGCGCCGCTACTGGTACGTGGAGGAATACGGGGACATCGCCAGGCGCTACGGCATGAAGCTTAACACGGTGAAGACCTCCCTGTTCCGCACCAGGGCCAAGCTGCGGGCATATCTGGAAAAGGAGGGCGTGGTGATATGAGGGGATATGGCGATTCCGAAGGAAAGCATGCTTTCGAGGGCAAGCTGCGGCGGAAGGAGCCGGAACGGGCCATGCGGCTGATGGAGGCGCTGTCCGATGTAGACCAGGCCCTGCTGGAGCGCTGTGCGGGAAACGGGAGGGTGACGGTCTGCCGCAGGCCCCTGTGGCGAAGCGCCAGAGCTGCCGCGGCAGTGCTGTGCCTGGCAGTGGCGGGGGCGGCAAGCTGGGGAGGATATCAGCTGTCCCAGATGAAGATGGGCAGCGCGGATTCCTCCGGGGGCAATGCCGCGCCGTACATGGAGGAGATTCGGGAAGACATAGAAGAGGACATGCCCCAGGATGCGGTGACAGGGGAGGCCGCGCCGGAGGCAGCGGGAGCCGAGGATGCCGCGGAGGCAGGACAGGGCGGGGAGCAGGCCTGTCAGACGGAAGACGGCAAGCGGATGGAAGGGCAGGAAGCGGACGGGGGGCAGATGCTGCCGGAGCAGGAAGCGGCCGAGGATAAGAACGGGAATCAGGACAGAGGCGGGGCCGAGGGAGGCGCCATGGGAGAGGAGGGAAGCCCTGAAACGGATGTTGGCGGCTGTCCATTGCCGCCGCAGTCCCAGAAGCTTATGCTGGCCCAGGCCAGGGAGGACGCCGTGCTGGGAGCCTATGTCCCCACGGCCCTTCCGGCGGGATATGCCTTCGAGGAGGGACATCGTGTGACGGAAAGCCAGGAGCCGAACATGACCCTGTGCTGGATCAGGGGAATGGACTCCATCACGCTGCATCTGGAGAGGACAGCGAATCCGCCTGCCACAGTGGATGTGGAGGAGACGGAGAGCTATGACCAGCGGCTGTATGAGGTGCCCTATGGGGAGACCGTACCGGAAGAATATCGGCAGACCTTCGACAATCCGGTGTTCGCCGTGGAGGATTTTAACCTGGAGATCGTAAAGAGCCGGATGAAGTCCTATGACGACCAGGGGGACACGGATACCCCCAGAGGGAACTTCAGTGTGCTGTATGAGGGCGGCGTGCTGATCCGTTTCAACGGACGGGGCACAGCGGAGGAAATCTGGGAGATGTTCTGTTCCATGGGAGGACAAGAATAGAGCCGGCAGCAGCCAGCTCTATCCATTTTCATTTTCCAGCATGCGGTAGCCCACGCCCACCTCGGTGAAGACATATTGGGGCTGAGCGGGGTTCTGTTCTATCTTGCGGCGGATGTTCGCCATGTTCACCCGCAGAATCTGGTTGTTCTCCTCCGCGTATGGCCCCCAGATGCGCCGCAGGATCGTGTTGTAGGTCAGCACCCGCCCCGCATTCTCGGCCAGCAGGGAGAGGAGCTGGTACTCGATCTGGGTCAGATGGACTCTTTTGCCCTCCAGACGGAGGATCCGCTTGTCGAAGTCTATTTCCAGATTCAGGGCCTTATAGACCTGGCTGTGGGCGTTTCCGCGGCTGTGGCGCAGAGCGGTGCGGATGCGGGCCGTCAGCTCGTTCGGATAGAAGGGCTTGGTGATATAGTCGTCGGCCCCCAGATCCAATGCGGCCACCTTTTCCTGTTCCTCGTTGCAGGCGGAGACGATGAGGATGGGGACATGGCTCCAACCGCGCAGCTGTTCCAGCACCTGGAATCCGTCCATGTCCGGCAGACCCAGGTCCAGCAGGATCAGATTGGGACAGAGGGAGGCCGCAAGGCTGAGCCCCTCTCTGCCGGTCAAAGCCGTGGTGGTCGTATAGCCGTTCTTGTCCAAGAGCGCCGAGATATAAGAACATGTGTTCTTGTTATCTTCTATTAGTAAAATGCGGATTCTGGCATTCATTGCACATCAAAAGCTCCTTTTGGCAGGGTAAAGACAAATTCCGCACCATGGCTGTGGTTCCGCCCCGTAAAGCTGCCATGGTGGGCCGAGATGATGGCCTTGCAGATTACCAGCCCGATGCAGTATTTCCTGTGGATGCCCGAAAGGGTTGTGTCTGGTGTATTGCGGGACAGATGGCTCAGCGCCTCGTCGCGGATGCCGCATCCATAGTCCCTGACGATAAAGGTCACCTGGCTTTCACCATCCTCTACGATGACATCCACCGGCTCTCTGCTGCCGGAATGGCGCAGAGCGTTCTCCAGCAGATTGATGAGGACCTGCTCTATGAGCAATGCATCCATGGGCAGCATGACAATCTGGTCCGGAATGACGGCATGGACTTCAAAGCCCGGATGGCGCATCTTCATTTTCTGCAGCGCTTCCCCCAGCACCTCCTCCACGATCTCCTCCCTGGTGCGGACAGCGCTGTCCATGTCACTGATGCGGGTCATGGCCAGGAGGTTCTCCACGATATTGATCAGCCAGCCGGAATCCTCGTGGATATGACTTACAAGCTGCAGCCGTTCCTCCTGGTTCAGCGTCTCGTGGTTCTCCAGATAGAGGAGGCTGTTGCCCATGATGCCGGACAATGGGGTGCGCAGGTCGTGGGAGATGGCACGAACGAGGCTTTCGTGGATTTTTTCCGATGCTGTTTCCTGTGGCATGCGCTTACCGCGGGTTCTCTCAGCCTTATGGCTGAGGCGCCTTGAGACCAGGATGCCCCCTGCGGCGGCTGTGGCGCAGAGCGCCGTGCACAGGCCTCTGCGGGCCGAATGCTTCACATGATGTAACGAATCCAATTGTTTTTTTCGCATGATATGCCCTTTCCTTAAGTATGCTTATTTGAAACAGTACTTGAATCCTGTCTGACTTCTATTATATAATTTTTGACTACAGGAGGCAAGGCATTAGGCATAAAGATATTGTTAAGAAGCTGTAGTCGTCGGGATGTGGGAAACCCATTTCTTAAAATTTCGTTATAGGCTTGCGCATGCCTGTTCCTGGGGGTACAATGTTGAGACATGAGGAAATTGCGGAGAAAGGCAGCGAAAAGATGAGAGAACGTGAGGCTTTTCTGGATAGATTGAGGGTGATGGCAACCTTGGCGGTGGTGATGCTCCATACCGCCACCGGCGTCATGGATGCCACGGATATGAGCCTGTATCCGGAGGAGAACAGGGTCTTCCTGACAGTCATGGATCTGGTGTGCTGGTGCGTGCCGGTATTTCTGGTGATATCGGGATATCTGTTCCTGAATCCCTGTCGGGAGATGGGGCTGGGGAGGATGCTGACGAAATACTGCAGACGGATTGTGCTGGCCCTGATTCTGTTCGGTGTGCCCTACGGATGCCTGGAACTGCTGGCGGCGGAGGGGAGATTCCGCCCGGGCATGCCGGGGGAGGCTTTTGTGAAGGTGCTCCGGGGACAGAGCTGGTCCCATATGTGGTATCTGTACCTGATACTGCTCCTGTATGCGGTGACGCCGCTCCTGAAACGGGTGCTGAAGGCCGTTCCCCGATGGGCGGTGGGCGCGGCGGCGCTGGTGCTGCTCATGGGCTGCTCCCTGCTGCCGTATCTCTGGGAGCTGCGGGGAGCGGAAGGCCCGGCCCTGCCGGGGGACGGAATCTATTTCTTCTATTATATATGCGGATATCTGTTCGCCACGGCGGAGCGGGGCAGGCTGGAGAGGGCGGGGGGAAAAGGAATCCTGCCCGGCCTGATCCTGCTGCTGTGCGCCGGGATGGCCGCCAGCCGCCTGTGGGGGAACTATGCCCTGCAGATGGCCTACAACTATCCCTTCACTGTCCTGCTGGCGCTTCTGCTGTTCGCATGGGGAATGGGTACGGAGGAGAGGCGGGGGGCTGGAAGAGGGCATGGAACCGGCCATTTCCGGGAACAGGCCGCGGCGCTGAGCTTTACGGTGTACCTGATCCATCCGGTGTTCCTGAATATGGCTTATAAGTTCTTTCGTGTGACGCCTCTGTCCGGCGCGGCATTGCTGCCGCTGCCCGCCGCCCTCTCCCTTGGAACCTTCCTGCTGCTGTTCTTCGGGGGCACGGCGCTCCTCTCGGCGGCCTTTGCCTGGGTGCTGTATCGGATACCGCCGCTCAGAAAGTACGTGCTGTAACAGGAGCCTACGAAGCGCGCTGCCAGCGCCCCGCCGCCCCGCAGGGCAGGGCTAGGCCGTTTGCGGATACGGGCAGGCCGACTTCCTGTGCCTCCACCCGGCCGCCCCGGCCTTTTGCCACCGCTTCACTGAGCATGTACGACAGCACGGCGGGCTGTAGGCCCGTGGTGTAGGAATTGATAAGGAAGAACAGAGCGTCCTGGGAAAGGAGCTGCGCCGTCAGGGTGAGGAAGGGCCAGATGCTGGTCTCCAGCTTCCAGATTTCCCCCTTGGGGCCTCTGCCGTAGGAGGGAGGGTCCATGATGATGCCGTCGTAGCGGCTGCCCCGGCGGATCTCCCGCTCCACGAACTTCACGCAGTCGTCCACCAGCCAACGGATGGGGGCGTCTCCCAGGCCGGAGGCGGCAGCGTTCTCCTTCGCCCAGCCCACCATGCCCTTGGAGGCGTCCACATGGGTCACATGGGCGCCCGCCGCTGCCGCTGCCAGGGTGGCGCCTCCGGTGTAGGCGAAGAGGTTCAGCACCTTCAGGGGCCTGTCCGGATTCTGCGGCGTTCCACGCAGGATATGGGAGAACCATTCCCAGTTCACCGCCTGTTCCGGGAACAGGCCGGTATGCTTGAAGCTGAAGGGCTTCAGGCGGAAAGCAAGGGGCTTTCGGGCCGCCTCCCCGCCGCGCTCCCGGAACCGGTAGGAGATGCCCCACTCGTCCGGCAGCCGGAAGAACTCCCATTCCCCGCCGCCCCTGTCGCTCCTGTGGTAATGTCCGTTGGGGCCGCTCCATGCCCTGTGGCCCCGGGGCGTGCTCCAGATGACCTGTGGATCCGGGCGGATCAGGATATAATCCCCCCACCGCTCCAGCTTCTCGCCTCCGCTGGCGTCCAGCACCTCATAATCTTTCCAGTTATCGGCAATCCACATATCTGCCTCCTTGCTTTGATCATCTTCTGATTCCGGCTGATTATTTTTTAGCCATTCTTTATTAAAGCATATTTGTGGAAAAAAGTCATTTGTTTTCCGCAGGACGGATTGTACTAAAAAAAATACAATTTTTTTCTAAAACGCAGGAAAAAGTTCTTGCAAAGTAAAGTTTTGCCATGTATACTAAGAATTGCTGTGACATGATAGCTGTGAAGCGCGAGGTTGCTGGTCATCAGCAATGGCGATCAGGTTTTCCGTGGAGCGAATGTCAAGTTAGAAACTGACGACAAGTCACTGTACCGATTGAAATTCTGCAGACATGCAGTCCTGAATGTGAAGTCCGAAGGTCAAGACAGTTGCGTGAGAGTTTAGGACACACACGGGAGAGTGTACAGTCACCGCTTGTCGTACTAAAGTGAGATTTTTTTCACTATCAAAAAGTGCGAAAAGGAGGCGACTTTTTTTATGGCAAGTCAGGTAATGAGAATCACA
>OFFE01002352.1_pt1 | contig 11526 bp, 8 predicted proteins | sample 1521371 | NCBI WGS metagenome assembly OFFE01 (sample SAMEA3504131, study PRJEB24116) | mouse gut metagenome | biome: mouse gut; feature: mouse-associated habitat; material: faeces | place: Denmark | collected 2011 | reverse complement strand
TCACAGCAATCCCAACGGCTGCACAATTATTTTGTCATTACAGATAATAGAAAGCAAACTTCTTTTAACCGTTCAGGATAATGGCATTGGTATTTCTGTTGAAAAGTTAGAAGAACTGAAAAACAAGCCACATTACATGGAGAGTACCGATGACCGCTTAGATCTCCGTCATGGCTTAGGACTTCTGTTAGTACGACAGATTATTGAAGCGCACCACGGAACAATAGAAATAGAAAGCAGACTGCAGCAAGGGTATAAAACTAATATATACTTCTCAGGCAACCCCAAACCATAAGCAAATCACAAAACTGCATCATACAGAGCCTTTCTAACCTTTGATTGTCCACTAACTGTTGTCCCAGGGTTGTTTCATGAATGATTTTCAAAAGTATAAATGGACTGCTTTTGTGACAATGCTGCTTTGCGCTTTTTTTGCGTATTAAGAAAAACAGAACCGACATAGGAAAGAAGTCTTTGGTATAGTCAAGTCAGAGTTCTTCATGAAACAACCCTGCTAAATCTGCCCTTCCTATTTCAAAATCTAATTTATGTGATATCATTTTTATCTGATGATAAAATAATGACAACTCACTTTCATTAAACAGTATATCATCTATTCTCCTCCCCTCAATCAGTTGTTCTAAAATCCAATTTTCTTTGTAAAACCGCTGTACCCACCGTAGTGATACATGTCATTTTTCAGCGGCTTCCTGTGCTGTCATATATTCAAACATACCAAACCTACAAATTTGTACTGTGTCTATTGTAGCCGCTTAAACGAACTATATCAACCATGCAAATATGCATTTTTATTGTATAATACAAGAGATTTCATATTACTGTATAAAAACTGTAAAAAAAAAGCAACAGAGATTTCTCTCTGCCGCCTTTGTCTGCCTGTCAATGTCGGCAAGATAAAAATTGAGTTTGCCGCTTGTGAGAAGATTGGTATATGTAACCTTATGGTACTGCTTTAGATAGTCAAGATGCCGCTGTCCCCATAGTTCTATTGGCTGTTCTTCTTCGGCAGGTAATCTCAAATCTGGAATAAGATACCCATTTTCTTCGTGGTATGTGCCGCCTAGCTGTTCAAATATTGACTTCATATGCAAAATTGCTTTTCTGTATGGTTTGGTATCCTCTCTAATCTGGTTCCTTGTTTTTCCCGCAAACAGGGCAACGTATCCATTCCGTTTTTTTCAAAATATTTCATCGCATTTTACATCATTGTATCATCCCGCAAAACCTCAGCTAAGTTGATTTTACGTATATTACGCCAGCCAAGATAATATGCAAATGCCACAATTCCCCAGATAGCCAGCATAAAAATCATAATCGGAATGACTGGAGCTTCGGCAAGAAATGTCCCCACTTCAACATAGCTTATCTTCAGCAAATACCCCACTGTAATAACTGCAAGTGGAAGGGTGATTAAAATCGGACGCCCTGCAATAGTAAGCGCCTCCACGCGGAACATTTTTTTGATTTCACCCTGTGTCATTCCAACAGACATATACCTTGCAAATTCCCTTTTTCTCTGACGGACAAAGCCCAGCGTATTGGAAAACACATTTCCAACGCCGATCACCGCAAGCAGGACACAGAAACCGCCAAAGATTGTCATCATTCCCTGTATCTGTTTATCGTTCGCTTCTGCTTCCTGAATACGGTTCTCACTTTCTGTCTTATAGTTTCCCGCAATAAGGCTGTCTACCTGCCTCTGCAAAGCATCCAATTCCCCTGCTGTCACATTTTCCCTGCCAAGCATACAGATATAGGCATCCTCCTTGCCGCCTCCAATCTGCCCCTTGATCTCTTTCCACAAAGATACGGGAATAAAATGCACCAGTTCATAATAATCAAGCGTTGCGTACTCCTCTCTTAAAACAGGCACTTTCTCCGTATAGGACAAAACCGGGACCTCTGCTGTCATTTCTTCCTTGCCGGACTGTCTTAAAATGCTTACTGCATTTTCCCCTTTCACATAGGGCATATATCGTGGATTCCTGAAATCCGGATTTGTAACATCACGTATCTGATTCCATATGACTGCCCCATTAAGCTGCGGCGTGATGCCAATCTGTTCACAGTACGCTAAAAAACTCGCATCATCCAGTATGACAATGGGAACATTTACAAGCCATCCCCCATCCGTCTTCCTCACATAATTATCATCGGCTACAGCAAAACCGCCGAAGGACTTCATATCTTCGCTTATTTCATCCTCTGCAATGATTCTTTTTGCCACTGCTTTCTGGTATACAATAGCACTTCTTATTCCGGAAATCTCCTGTAATTTTTGTGCCTCACTAAAAGAATCCACATCCGTGTTCTTTACTGTAACCATAATGTCCCAAACACCCTGATAACGTTCAAAATAAGTTTCCCTTGTGCTGATTCCTGAAAGTGCAAAAAAGGACTGCATAATGGTAAAGGCAAGAAAAGAGAATATCAGACTAAGCGATGCTGTCCGTAAGGCTCTTTTCTGTGCTTTCAATGCCCCGCCTGCCAATTCTCCTTCCAATCCAAAAAGGCAGGTAAGCAGCGGAGATTTTTTCTTACGCTTTAACTGTAATTCGCCTGTATTTTTAATCGCTTCAAGCGGCGTCAGTCTGCTTAATTTTCTGGCTGGCATCCATGCGGAAATCCATATTGTCGCCACTGTCAAAAGAAGTGTCGCCGCTAAGACTAACGGATGATAGCCAAAGACTGCTTCATGCCTGCCTGCCACATCACTCCCCAGTAACCCATTCACCATATGTATAATTCCCATACTGATTAGAATGCCAAGCAGATTCCCAATTAAAATCGGCAGAATACATAATGCAGCCGCTTCCTGCAAAAGACATGAGCGTATCTGTTTTGGTGTGGCTCCGATGCTGGAAAAAATACCAAACTGATGGATTCTTGCATTCATAGACACTGCAAAAGAATTATGGATTACTATAATTAATGAAAAAGATGCAATTCCGGCTATCAGTATAAACAATGGAAAAAGCAGTCTTGGCGCAGTATCCTGCGGATCACGTATCATGTACATTGCCAGAAGCTCATGGTTATAAATAACATTTTTCGATGAAACGCCCAAAACTTTGGCTATCTGCATCGTATCGTCGAGGACAGCCCCCATGTCATCAAAATAAATATCTATCATAGGTTCCGGAATCTGCGCTCCTTTTTCACTGATGACGACATCTTTGACATTGGCAAAATTCTTTATGGATTCCATATCTTCCTGAGAAAATTCCCCGACAATCCTGCTCTGCCAGCCTCCTTCTTCCTGTTCAATGCTTTCAATCTGGTACTTCCATGCGTTATAAAATAACCCTAAGAGCAGCGATAACAGCAAAGCTGATATAAATGCCGCTATCATAACAGAAATGCCCGATGAACGGTTATTTTTAATATAGTCTGATGAATAATCTTTCCACATAACCCATTACCTCCGCTTCTCATCGCTTATGATATGCCCGTCCTCTATGGTTATGATACGGTCTGCTTCTAAAGCCACCTTCTCATCGTGGGTAATCAACACAATCGTCTGTTCCAAATTACGGTTCGATAATTTCAGCATATCAATAATTTCTTTGGAATTTTTCTGATCCAAATTTCCAGTCGGCTCATCCGCCAAAAGCAGAGCCGGGCGGTAAATCAAGGAACGAGCTATGGCAACCCTTTGCTGCTGCCCGCCTGATAACTGGTTTGGCAAGGCTTCAAGCCGTTCAGCAATTCCAAGCGAACGGACGATCTTTTCAAAATACTCTTTATTTGGTTTCTTCTTATCAAGGGCAAGCGGCATAAGAATGTTTTTTTGCACGGTAAGTGTTGGAATTAGGTTATAGAACTGATACACCAAACCCACTTTTCTTCTGCGGAAAATCGCTGCCTGTGTCTGATTCAGTTTTGACAAATCCGTTCCATCTATTGTAACTTTTCCGCTTGTAGGTTTATCCACGCTTCCCAGAATATGTAACAATGTGGATTTACCTGAACCGGACGCTCCGATAACCGCCACAAACTCTCCCTTACTCACCGTCAGATCAATTCCATCCAGTGCAGCCACCTGATTATTGCCGGAGCCATATATTTTGCGAACTCCCTCGCATGTTAAGATATTCATTTTTGTTTCCTCCTTTGGATGTTTTGAATTTCTACGCTTGCAGCAAAGCTGCCCGTTAACTTGTAAACTTTGTTCCTGCAGCTCGAAACTGTTTACAAGCTATATTGTACTAAATGAAAATTACAACTTAGTGACTCACTCCCCATACAATAAAAGCTCTTTTACCGCATCATCGTAATCAAAGACACTTGGCGTACCATTGCAGTAAAGGTTAAACGCCATCCTGACTGCTTTTAAGCTCCCGCCGGTCTGCCAGTCTTCATGCAGACACACCGTTTTTACACAGCCTGTCTTAAAGTTATAACTGCTTTTGATATTTCTTCTTGTGTCATCGCTGATATAAATAGTCGCTTTCTCTGCTTCTAACGCTGTACTACTCATACATTTCTCCTCCATTCTTGATGATTGACTATAACAAAAAAGGACAGTCCTATTCGTTAGAATAAAATTGTCCTTTAGGCGCTATATTAGGTTGTTCCTCTGCATCATCAAGTATTATTCAGTACCATTGGGTAAAAATTGATGTACAATTGATGTACTAACCTATTTTGATGTACAACAAAAACTCTTTTTAATCCACAAGAAGTTTCCGTTTTCTCTCAATCATTTCATCGATTCTTTCTATGAAAGACGCTACATCCTTGACATTTTCGCATCTTTTGATACGTCCGTCCGGGTATACCCTTTTCGAAATACTACCGGCTCCGCAGGCGACTATGGTCTGCACTTCCTCCATAATCAATATGTTATAAATTCCCTCTTTTCCGGTTTTCGCATATCCGACGTTTTCAAAATTGCCCGCCATATTTTTCTGCCGGTACAGATAATACGGAACCAGCCCCATCTGCCCGGCATAATCAGCCGTCAGGCAAATCGTCTGATCCGTATTTTCATATGTCATGTTCTGGTATGCATCCCACTGCATCTTTAAGCGCGCCGCCCGTTTCAACGCAAGGGAATGGACCGTCAGATTATCCGGGCCAAGCTCCGCAAGCTTTTGCATCGTAGCTTCCACATCCGACAGCGTCTCTCCCGGAAGCCCCACGATCACATCCATATTGATATTGTCAAACCCAAGTTCCCTGGCAAGATAAAAACTCTCGATCGTCTGCTGCGCCGTATGGCGCCTGCCGATAATTTCAAGCGTCTTGTCGTTCATCGTCTGCGGATTGATCGAAATTCTGGAAATTCCCTCGCCGCGCAAAACCGCAAGCTTTTCCCGTGTGATGCTGTCCGGTCTGCCCGCCTCCACGGTAAACTCCAAGCAGTCAGAAAAATCAAAGCCAGCCCGCAGCATTCCCGTCAGTCTTTTCAGCTGTTTTGGGGTCAGCGTTGTCGGCGTGCCTCCGCCGATATAAATGCTGTTCAGACGCTTTCCTGCAAAATGTTCTGCGGTAAAGTCAATTTCTTTTTCCAGAGCATCCAGATACGCATCCACACGCCCGTTCCACACAGAAAGCGGAAACGAAGTAAACGAACAGTATAGACAAGTGCTCGGGCAAAAGGGAATCCCCACATACAGACTGTACCCGTTTTCATAATCCAGCTTCTCTAAAAGAGCACGCTCCCGCTTAGCGACTTCGATACTAAGCCCGATCTTTTCTTCGGAAACAAAATACGTCTGTTTCATGAAATCCCGGATTTCGTTTTCGCTTTTCCCTTCTTCCAGAAACGCCACAGGAATCTTCACCGGACGGATGCCGGTCAGCGTCCCCCAGGGCAGGTCTTTTTTTGTATACATACGCAGCAATTGATAATACGCCTGTTTCAGGCGGTTTTTCGTCTCTTTCCGATCGGAAAAATCCACGCGGACCGTATGCGATACGCGTTCCGATGACTCATCCTCCGGCATAACCATGATCTCAATGGAATCTTCCCGATAATTTGTAACAATATGAAACGATATCTCCTCTTTTGCCGGCTGCTCCCCCACGCCTACCAAAACATCTTCCGCGGGGAAAAAAGCTTTTACCAAAGAGTGGATATCGTACTCAAAATCAGCTCTGTTTAATTGAACCGTAATCATAGTCTCTCTCTTTTCTCATATATGGGATACGCTGCATCTATGTAAAATCCAAACGCGCTCCATACTCTGTCATCGATCAGCCGTCCTATAAAAACGGATTATGCTGTTTTTCCCAGCCGATCGTCGTAATCTCGTTGTGCCCCGGATATACGTTCGTCTGTCCCGGAAGCGTCATTAACTTCTCCCGGATCGAACGCAGCAGCACAGACGCGCTTCCTCCCGGAAAATCCGTCCTGCCCACCGAAGAGCAAAACAGCGTATCCCCTGCAAAAACCGCCTGTTCTTTTTCTATATAATAACAGCAGCCGCCTTCCGTATGTCCCGGCGTAAACAGCACGCGGACTGAAAATCCCGCCAAATCCAGCACATCGCCGTCTTTGACAAACACGTCTGCATGATACGCCGCAGGCGGCTCTCCGGTCATCCCGCTTAAATTGATGCCCGGCGTCTCCAGCGTCTTTTTTTCTTTTTCGTGGGCATAAATCAAAATCCCAAAGGCATCCGCAAGTTCCCGCGCCGCCCCCGCGTGATCAAAATGCCCGTGCGTTAACAGCACTGCCGCAGGCGTTACGTTCCGCTCTCTGATCTTTTGGATCAGCCGGGCAGCCTCATCTCCCGGATCGATGACCAGCGCTTCTTTGGTCTCTTCGTTCACTGCCAAATAACAATTGGTCATCACCGGACCAACGATATACTGTTCTGTCCTAAGTTTCGCCATAATTCCTCCCGTCAGCCTGCCGTACGCTCGATGTCGATCACGCTCTCCACCTGGCGGATCTTGTCGATCAGTTTTACAAGCTCTTCCCTGCCTTTTACATGAAATGAAACCTCAATGGTAGCAATCCCCTGTTTGCTCGTTTTGGAATGCATACCGATAATATCGATGGAACGCTCCGTAAATATTTTGGAAATATCCACCAAAAGCCCCGTCCGGTTATTGCCGTAAATCTTAAGTTCCGCCAGATACAGCCCGTTTGCGCCTTCGTCGGCTCCCTGCTGCCATTCGGCATCGATTAAGCGGACTTTTTCTTCTTCCGAAAGGTGGATCATATTCACGCAGTCGGTACGGTGGATGGAAACGCCCCTGCCTCTTGTCACATACCCTACGATTTCGTCTCCCGGCACAGGGCTGCAGCATTTAGATAAGTGCACTGCCACGTCATACAGCCCTTTTACCACGATACCGCTTCTTGATTTTTCCCAGACAGGTTTTTCTCTGCCGGCTCCTGCCGCGGCGTCTAAAATCTCCTCGTCCGTCATCTCTATGACGTGGTCTTTTTTGTATTCCTCATACATCCGGTTAACGATCTGGCTTTCCTTTAAGCCTCCGTGCCCTACCGTTGCCAGAGCGGAATTCCAGTCGTGGAACCCGTATTTATTTAAAATCTTATTCTGATATTCCGTTTTATTGATATCGGGCAGATGAATCCCTTTCGCTTTGCAGTATTGCGCGATCAGTTCTTTTCCCTTTAAAATATTTTCTTCTTTAAACTCGCTCCGAAACCACTGGTTGATCTTGTTCTTTGCCTGTGTGCTTTTTACGATATTCAGCCAGTCCCTGCTGGGTCCTTTGGCATTCTGTGAAGTAATGACCTCGATTCTGTCCCCGTTCTGAATCACATAATCGATCGTTACCAGCTTGCCGTTGACTTTCGCGCCGATCATCTTATTGCCGACGGCAGAATGAATACTGTATGCAAAGTCGATCGGCGTAGAACCGTTCGGCAGATTCTTCACATCCCCTGTAGGGGTAAAACAGAACACCGTATCGGAAAACAAATCCAGATCGCTTTTCAAAAGACTCATAAACTCCCGGTTGTCAGACATGTCGCGCTGCCATTCCAGAATCTGGCGCAGCCAGCTTAACTTCTCTTCCTCCTGATTGGCTACGCTGATTCCCGTCCTGCCCTCTTTGTATTTCCAGTGAGCAGCGATTCCGTACTCTGCCGTACGATGCATTTCGTACGTACGGATCTGGATTTCAAACGGCTGTCCCGCCGGTCCGATCAGCGTCGTATGCAGCGACTGGTACATATTGGGCTTCGGCATCGCGATATAATCCTTAAACCGCCCCGGAATGGGACGGTACATCTCATGAATAATACCAAGCGCGGCATAACAGTCTTTGACGGAATTGACAATGATCCGAATGGCAAACAAATCAAAGATCTGATCCAGCGTCTTATCCTGGCTGACCATCTTCTTATAGATGCTGAAAAAGTGCTTCGCCCTGCCTTCGATCTCCGCCTCGATCTCCGCCTCTTTGATCTGCTGCCTCACTTCTTCTACCAGCTGACGGACATATTTATCCCGGACATTTTTCCGAAGGGCAACCTTTCGCACAAGATCATAATACGCTTCCGGTTCCAGATATTTCAAAGAAAGATCGTCCAGTTCCGTCTTTACTTTTGAAATTCCAAGCCGCTGTGCAATCGGCGCATAGATATCCATCGTCTCCCTTGCTTTTTCTTTCTGTTTCTCCGGTTTCATAAATTTCAGCGTCCGCATATTGTGCAGGCGGTCCGCTAATTTAATCAAAATAACGCGAATATCCTTTGCCATGGCAAGAAACATTTTTCGCAGGTTTTCCGCCTGTATTTCGACTTTATCTGCGTCATAGGACAATTGCCCCAGCTTGGTCACGCCGTCTACCAAAAGTGCGACCTCATCCCCGAATTGCGCCGCAATCTCTTCCTTCGTCATCACCGTGTCTTCTACGACGTCATGCAAAAGCCCTGATACGATCGTCTCTTTATCCAATTCCAGCTCTGCCAGTATAATCGCTACGTACAGGGGATGGATGATGTACGGCTCCCCGGATTTACGAACCTGCTCCTTATGCGCCTGATCTGCAATTCGATATGCCTTTTCAATCAGAGTAATATCGGTAGAAGGGTGGTATTTATGCACGCTTTCTATCAATTCCGCATAGAGCTTTTCCGGTTTTTCAAAATCCTGAGTTTCCCGAATCGCATCGTCTCCGCTATGAAATTCCTTTTCCATCTGCTCCAGATTTTTCACCGAAAGATCTGTCATCCCATCATCACCAACTTTTATCATCTTTTGAACGCTCCGCTTAGTTGTTAAGTATTATAATGAATTATGTCTCAAATTGCAACGATTAAAACAAACAAAAACCAACAAAACAGATTTGCGCCCTGTTTCCCTATATGCTATAATATTTCCATTCTAACAGAAAAAGGAGTCTTTTCATGAAAAAAACCGGATATTTTTTCTTTTGTTTTCTGCCGCTTTTTGCCTCGATCGGTCTTCAGTTTCTGATTACGTTCCCGATCATGGGATTTTGTATGATGGGGATTTTTATTTCCAACATACTCTCCGGCACAAAGTTCGGATACGAGGAACTGATGCAGCAGTTAATGCCCCTGGTAACCAACCAGGATTTCAGCATGTTTGTTTCCATTGCATTTGCCGTTTCCGGCATTCTGATCTTCGGCATCTGGTATACCTGCCAGTTTCACGGTTCCATGAAACTGCCGGCAAAGACGCTTACCAATCCCAAAATTCTGCTCGGTCTGATCTTTGTGGTTCCGGGTCTGCAGCTCATCTCTTCCATGATTACCGTGGTGACTGCTTCCTTTTTTCCGGGATGGATGGAATTTTATGAAAGCCTGATGGAAAGCGCTGGATTTACTGCATCTCCGTCTCTGCTTCTTGTTTTATATGCCGTACTGCTAGGACCGATTGAAGAAGAAATTACGTTTCGGGGCGTCATACTTGCCTCCGCGGAACGGGCGCTTCCTTTCTGGGCTGCAAATCTGTTTCAAGCGCTTTTATTCGGCATTTTCCACTTAAATCCGATCCAGGGATTTTATGCGTTTTTTGTAGGCATTTTTCTGGGATATGTGCGCAAACGGGGCGGTTCCGTCTGGGTCTCCTCGCTCCTTCATATTCTTTACAACGGATTTGCAACGTTTCTTTCCGCCGAAATGACCTCGTTTATGTTTCTTGTGCTCTTCCTTGCAGGTATGTATTTATTTCACAAAAATACTTCACCGGAAAGTATTAACCAATCTCTGGAAGTTTCCGATATGTAATTTGAATGCATTCGGAAATTCTTAATGGAACCAGGGACGGTATATTTAAGGAAATGGATTTTCTTAAACATACCGTCTTTTTTATTTCATTTTACAGGGAAGCAATATGAAATAAACCGGGTATCAATACAGGAGGGGTACACGTGATTATACAAGCAGGCAATGTAGCCATGACATCACGCAGGAGTTATGAACGGACGACGGCTGTCTCATCTTCCCTTTCGCTCTGGGGCAGCGGATTTATAAAAAGCCGGAACCGGCAGGCGGTAACCCATTATCGGGAAGAATCCGATTCCGAAAAAAACAGATTTTCAAAAAATACCAAAGATTCCAAAGAGGATCTTTTCCAGCAGTTTAAACAGGCACAGAGCATCGGCAGCCCAATATCTATGAGCCAAAGGAGCACACCGGATCTTCATACGATCAAATCCCAGTCTCTCAGCTATCTGATGATGCTCTTATTTGGGGAAGGCAGCCTGATGCGGGACAGTTTCAGGAACAGTACGGCGGGTCAGGTTTCCTCCGGCGTTTCGCCGTACCAGCTTAGCGGCGGCAATTACACAGAATTTGCCTATCAGGCAGAAACGGAAGAGACGACGTTTTCTACAACGGGAACGGTAAAAACCGCAGACGGACGGGAAATCAATTTTAATCTTTCCATGACCATGAGCCGCTCTTTTGAAGAGACCTATATCGGCAGCACAAATTTCGGCGCAGCGCTCGGCCAGCAGGCCGCTCTGTGCGATCCCCTGGTCATCAACTTAAATACCGCTTCGGCAAACGTAACCGACCAGAAATTTTATTTTGACTTAGACGCCGACGGCAACATGGACCTGATCTCAAACTTATCCTCCGGCAGCGGCTTTTTAGCCCTGGATAAAAACGGGGACGGAAAAATCAACGACGGCAGCGAATTATTCGGGACCAAAAGCGGCGACGGATTTGCGGATCTTGCCGCTTACGACGCCGACGGCAACGGCTGGATTGACGAAAACGACCCGATTTTTGACAAACTGCGCATCTGGACCAAAGACGCTTCCGGAAAAGACGTCTTATGCGCGCTTGGAAAAGCCGGCGTTGGGGCAATCTATCTTGGAAATGCACAGACCGATTTTTCCCTGAATTCATCCAAAGACAATGCCGTCAATGCACGCGTCCGCAAAACCGGAATCTTCCTCTATGAAAACGGAACCAGCGGAACCATACAGCATCTGGATCTGGCAAAATCATCTGCTTCTGCAAAGACGTCCGTATTTCGGGGACTTCGATAAAAACAAATCTGCAAAACAACTGCCGCACAGCGGATCATCGCTGTGCGGCAG
>OFFE01002347.1_pt1 | contig 11547 bp, 6 predicted proteins | sample 1521371 | NCBI WGS metagenome assembly OFFE01 (sample SAMEA3504131, study PRJEB24116) | mouse gut metagenome | biome: mouse gut; feature: mouse-associated habitat; material: faeces | place: Denmark | collected 2011 | reverse complement strand
TCGTGGAGAACGGCCGCCTGGCGGTGGAGCGCTTCCGGAACGGGGAGGCGGGAGAGTTCGACGCCATCCTGATGGATGTGCAGATGCCTGTGATGAACGGCCATGACGCCGCCAGGGCCATACGCGCCTTGGCGGGGCAGGACGGGGCCCGCATCCCCATCATCGCCATGACGGCCAATGCCTTCGCGGAGGATGAAAAGGCCGCGCGGGACGCGGGCATGGACGCCCATGTGGCCAAGCCCCTGGATGTGGAGCTGCTGAAGAAGGCAGTGGCGCAGTGCACAAAACGGGAATCGTGAATATCCTATACTGTACACCGGTTAAATTTGCAGTGCAACCCGACTGCAGATCGCCAGCTAAGTACTTTTCCGGAGACACCACTGTAAATCCTGGCGGTCTGCAGTATATATATCAGGACGGAATACCTGCGTAAAGCATGAATGGGAGGTGCGGCCATGAAAAACAGGGGAAAGGGGATATCCGGAAGGCGGATCGCCGTCTGCCTGGCGGGCATCGCCGTCTTGGCGCTGGCAGGCTGCGGGGAGAAGGACAATCTGAAGAATCTGATAAAATCAGAGAATGAAGAGGAACGCGTAGTCAATATGTTCAGCCCTATGGAGAAGACGGCTCCCGATGCGGAGAACACCGCCAGGAGCGCTTCGGACCTGACGGTGGCCATGGCGGAGGAGGCTCTGGGGGTGACCGTGGCGTACAAGACCTATACGGCGGAAGACCATCAGGACAAAACCTATGACGAGGTGGCCCTGGACAGGGCGCGCAACGATATGGACGATTTGTATCTGCTCAATCCGGATACGATTCGGACCCTGGGGGAGGAAGGGAAGCTGATGGACCTCTCAGGGCTGGACAGCGCGAAGAACCTGCGGGAAATCATCAGGATTGCCAACACGGTGGACGGGAAGCTGGTGGCCATACCCCAGGAGGTGGTGGCCTACGGGCTGTTCGTCAACGTGGACATGTTCAGGCAGTATGGGCTGGAGCTGCCTGATACGCCGGAGGAGTTCCTGGAGTGCTGCAGGGTGTTCAAGGAGAACGGGATAGAGACACCTGTGGGAGCCAACCGCTGGTGGCTGGAGACCTTCGTCTTCGCCCAGGCCTACGCGGACCTGTACAACGGCGGGAACACGGAGGCGGAGATTGCCGCCCTCAACAGCGGGGAGGCCAGATACAGCGACTATATGCGCCCGGGCTTCGAATTCCTGCAGGAGATGATCGACCTGGGCTACATCGATGCCGAAAAAGCCCTGGTCAGCGAGGCCATAGAGGGGGAGGGCGCGGATTTCCTGGCCCAGAAGACCCCGATCGTCATGGCCTACTGGGGCGCGGCCAACACGGAGACGGCATACGGGAAGACGGATTTCGAGATGCAGGTCATCGGTTTCCCCAGCAGCCTGGGGCAGATGCCGGTGATGCCCATGACAGGCTTCGGGGTGGGCGCGGACGCGGTCCATGGGGAGGACGCGGCGCGGGTGCTGGATATCATGGTATCCGATGAGGCGCTCCGGGTCTATTCGGAGGCCAACCGGGTGATCTCGCCCTCCAGGAACGTATCCGTGGAATGCGTCCCTGCGCTGAAGCCTCTCAACGACAGGATCGAGGAGGGGATTTATGTGCTGGGGTCGAACACGGGGATGAAGGTGGAGCAGTGGGGGAACACCTGTCTCATCGTCAGGCAGCTGTTGAGCGGCGATACGGTGGATCAGTGCATGGAAGCCTTCGACCGGCTGCAGGAAGAGGCACTGGGCAGATGAACAGGCTAGTGCACCGATGCATGAATCCTTGAGCAATCAGCACGCGGGAATTCATGCACTGGTGTACCGGAGATATGGGATGGGCGCGGGAAGCGCTGCCGTCAGGCAGAAATTCCCGCGCCCATAGACATTGTATGACCGGAGCCTCAGCTCAGGCAGATCTGGAAATAAGTATGATACGCCGCGTTCCGGGCCGCGTAGGAGGGCACGAACTTCAGGTCGTCATACCACAGCACGGGCATCCCTTCTTCCCAGCCGATGGCGAAAGCATCCTCCAGCGCCGGAGGGAGGTTCAGCCGGATCCAATCCGTGGCGCCGCTCAGAGCCGTCATCACCAGGGGCCCGTACATCACGCTGGCCGCCGGATATCCCTCGTAAGGGTCTTCCGTATAGCACAGGTGCAGCGAATAGGGCGTCTCCACCGTGATGATGTCCCCGTCCCCGAAGCTCCTCTCCAGCGGATAATATCCTTCTCCAGGCGCCGCCCCGGGAAGGGCCTGGCCGTTTACCAGAATCCGGAAAGCCTCCCGGCACCAGTACGGGATCCGCACCTTCAGCTTCAGGGGGATCCGGCCGGACGAAGGCGCTGCGCCGTCCCCGGTGACCTGCACCCTGATGCTGCAGCTCTGGGAGGGGAAGGGGCTTTCCATGGTCAGCTCCACGCCTTTTTCTTTCCAGTCGTACACCGACGGCAGGAACAGGTTCACGTACAAGGTGTCCTCCGGCCCATGGTGATAGATATGTTCGGCGTACCGTACATGGTTCTCCATGCCCGTGCCGTGGCAGCAGGTGAAGTCGTCGTAGTCGTTGCCGTACTCTCTCCTGGCCCCGGGCCCGATGGGCAGCATATAGGTCACCCCGTGGTGGGCGGATTTCCTGACCGTGGGGTTCTGGCTGGCCGCGATATGGTTGGCCAGGGCCCGCTCGTAATAGTCCATATACTCGCTGTGGTCCGGGGCGTATCCGTACAGCATCCCGGTGAGCTTCAGCATGTTGTAGGTGGCGCAGGTCTCGCAGTTGCGGCCGCCCTCGATGTTCTTCGCCAGAAGCCCGGGCTCCCGGAAGTTCTCGCCGCGCCCCACGCCGCCGATGGAGTACATGTACCGGTTCACCACCAGCTCCCAGAAATTCCGGGCCAGATGGTAATAGTAAGGGTCGCCGGTGGCCCGGAATTCCTCCATGGCCCCGATGATCTGGGGGATGTGCTGGTTGGCGTGGATGCCGGTGATGGTGTCCCTGCCGTGGGCCAGCCCCTGGAACAGGGCGGCATTGTCGAACATCCGGGCCGTCTCCAGGTACTCCGCTTTCCCTGTGATCTCATAGAGCCTGCTCAGGGACTCGTTCATGCCGCCGTACTCTCCGGCGATGTACATCTTCCACATCTTCTCCCGCTGCTCCCTGGTGGTGGCGGAAAGCCTGGCATGCACCCAGTCCGCGATGCCGCAGGCGCAGGACAGGGCATTGGCGCTGCCCGCCAGCAGATGGCAGTCGATCAGGCCCGCCAGGATTTTGTGCAGGGTATAGTAGGGGGCCCATATGGTGGCGTAGGGCGTGTACTCCTCCAGCAGGGCGAACTGATCCGGGGAGTAGGCGCTCAGGAAGCCCCTGCCCCAGGTGCCCGGCGTCCTGCTCCAGAGGGACTGCACCGCATTGGAGGGAGAGCAGGCTGTCCGGAAGGCCGCCGGATCCCCCAGGGCAGTGTCCTGGAGCCCGCACAGCTCGCCGATCATGTACTCCGCCTTCTCCCGGAAGCCCTGCTCCCCCGTGGAGGCGAAGGCGTGGGCCAGGGCCGACAGGAAATGCCCGGTGGAATGGCCCCTGAGAAGCCCCGAGGGCTCCTCCCAGCCGCCCAGGGGCATGGCGTCTTTCGTGGAGACGCCGAAGGCCCTGCGGAAATTGTAGAGCATCCTGTCCGCGTCCAGCAGGCGCAGATAGGCCAGGCAGCGCTCCTGGTTCTCATGGAAGACGCTCTCCTGTCCCAGCCGGACGCGGTCCCTGGCCGCGGAGACAGCCTGGAGGCTGGGGACAGGGGTCCCCCAGGCGCTGCTCTCCCCCGGGGAGGCAGCCTGGGGCAGGGGAGCCGCGGGGATGTACTCCATTCGGGGGAGGCTCCGGCAGGCGTCGGGCAGCAGCCGCACCCGGAATTCCCGGGAGGCCCGGGCGGTTTTGTAGGTCGCGGTGAGGGTCAGGGTCAGGGCGGCGGCGTCTCCCTCCGGCCTGTGGAGCAGATGTCCCTGATGGTCCATGAGCTCTGGGCGGCTGCTCTCCCAGCGGAAGACAGAACCGCCTTCACCCTTCTCCGGCAGATCTAAATCCGACACCACATGTCCCGGGAAAGGCAGCTTCACCCGGGCGGCGTCAGCCTCCGCGATTTCCGCGTCCTCCGGAAGGGGAGGGATCCGGAAGGAGAAGTCCCGGGACGCGCTCTGGCCCTGGAAGGTCAGGACGGCCCGCAGCGCCCCCTCCAGGGCAGGGCTCCCCGGGGCGGGGCGCTGGAACAGGCCCTCATCCGAGACGATCTCCGGCGTCAGGCTCTTCCAGGCAATCTCCGCCCCCAGCTGTCCGGCTCCGGGCAGGAGGGGAGGCGTTTCCAGAGGCTCCTCAAAGAGGGCTTCCAGGTTCCGGGCTTCCAGGCGCAGCCTTTCCCCGGGCTCGATGCGGAACAGGGAAGCCATCTCCTCCTTATCCAATACGCCGCCGAATATCCGGATGTCCGTGAAGGACGCGGCCAGAGGGGCCAGGGCGAAGGCGCCGAAGCCGAAATCATTCTCCGCCGCGCCCTCCAGGGCCCTTGCCTCCATGCGCCGGTGGACGAGCTCCGCCCGCTTTTCGCCGTCTATGTAGAGCTCTATGGGGGCGGGCAGGCCATTGCCGAAGGACGCTGCCATGTGGAACCAGCGCCCCAGGGGAACCGGGACCCACTCCTGCAGGCAGGCCTCCTGACTCCTGCCGCCGGCCGTGGCGCAGGGGGAGAGGAAGGCCCTGGCCTCCTCCTCTTCCCCGGGCAGGACGGAGAGATAGAAGCAGTTGTCCGTGCCGAAGGAGAAGAGATTGGCGTATTCCGTGACGCTGTCTATCCTGCAGTAGAAGCTGACGGTGACGCCCTCGGCACCGTTCAGCACGCCGTCCGGCAGCTGCAGATACCCGCCCTGCCCGGTTCCGGTGAGCCTGAGCACGGGGAGCGTATGGCCGAAGACGGCGTCCTCCTCCATAAAGGCGCCGCCTCTGTCGCAGCCCCTGATGACGCCGGCGAAGCCGTTCCCTGTCTGGTCGGGGGCAATCGTGCTGCTGACGCCGGTGAAATCATAGCGGGCTAGAAGGGGGGCCGACGGATGGTTGGTGGATTTCGTGGTAGTGGACATAGATTCTCCTTTCTGCGGCGGGAGTTCCCCTCCCTCCGGCGAAGGGCTATAGCGGCAGTCCTGCCGTAGCCTGGAAGCTCCCGCGCCGGGGCGCGGGGTTCCGGGGGCCTGTAGGCCCCCAATATAAAATTATTATATAAATATGAAAATTATAAAATCAATGTAAAATTTGCACAAAATTTAAACGATTAACTTGTGAAAAATGCGGAATTGACAGGGGGACAAGGGAGGAGCTATAATGTTTTACAAGGGATAGAAGCCAAAAGGTTGGCGAAACAGCCATGTTTAGAAAAGATGCTTGGCAAATTTGGTACAGACCATGTTCCAATCTGTTATCGGAGGAGAACAGAACAATGGATGGAATGGATGGGATAAAGTTAAACGATTAAAGCCCTCTGACATGCCCCTGCCTGCTGACAGCGGGGCGCGGAGCCGGGATGAGGCTTCCGGGCTGTCGGGACAGGGCGCGGAAAGAGAGGTGACGGCATGGCTACGTTGAAGGATGTGGCGGAGCGGGCGGGCGTTTCCACGGCGACGGTCTCCTATGTGATGAACAATAAGGAGAACAAGGTCAGCGAGGGTGTGGCGAAGAAGGTGCGCATGGCAGCCAGGGAGCTGGGATACCAGCCCAACATCGCGGCCAGGGCGCTGCGGTCCAGCAGGAGCAACATCATAGGCATCATTTCGGAGGACATTGCCACTTTCCAGGTCAACAACATCGTCCAGGGCATCAACCAGACGGCGGACAGGGAGAACTACCAGATTCTCCTGGGCGACCTGAACCTGAACAGCAGGATTTGGCGGGACGGCAGGCAGGACTACAGCCTGGTCATGGACTACCGCGATGAAATCAGGGACAAGGTGGAAATCTTCCGGATGGTAGGAGCCTGCGGCATCATCTATGTGGGGATGCATGACCGGGACATCACAGGGCTGCTCCGGACGGACATCCCGCTGGTATACGCCTACAGCTATACCAAGAACCCCGGGGATTACATGGTCAACAATGACAATCAGCGGGTGGCCACCCGGGCGGTGGAAGCCATGCTGCGGCAGGGCCGCAGGCGGATAGGGCTGATCAGCGGCCCGGTGGAATCGGTTCCCGCCTACAAGCGCCTGATGGGGTATCAGACGGCGCTGATGGATGCGGGGGCTGTCCTGGATCCGGAGCTGATCGTGTACGGCGACTGGAGCGACTGTTCCGGGGAGCTGGCCTGCCGGAAGCTGATGGCGCTGGAGGAGCGGCCGGACGCGCTGTTCTGCATGAACGACTGGATGGCGGTGGGTGCCATGAAGGTGTTGAAGGAGCTGGGCGTTTCCATCGGGGAGGAAGTCGTCCTCATCGGATTCGATGATATAGAGCTGTGCGGTTTCGTGGAGCCGGCACTGACGTCCGTCAGCATCCCCTTGGCGGAAATCGGGCAGCGGGCGGCGGAGAAGCTGATCGCCTTGGCGGGAGGGCAGGCATGCCGCCACAGGGAGGAGCTGCCCTGCCGGATCGTAGAGCGGGAGACTTTCGTGTATGAGGACTAGTACAGTATAGATTGGCAAGTCTGTCAAGACTGTTGATAAAACCGCGGAGATATCCGCATGAAATTAAGGAGGGAAAGGATAATGAAGAAGAAAGTCTTAGCAATGCTTCTGACCGGCGCCATGGCGTTTTCCATGCTGACAGGCTGCGGCAAGGGTTCGGGAGGGGGCGGCAAGGAGCAGGATCTGTCATCTGCCGACCTGAAGGGAGAGCCCAATGAGTGGGGCTGGGTAGTGCCTGAGGAGACCCTGGTGCTGGATGTATATGCCGGCATGGGAGACCAGCAGGAGCTGGAGGCCGACGAGAAGGGCGGCAAAGCGGTCATGGATAAATGGCTGCTGGACAACATGAACGTCCAGATCAACTTCCAGTACAGCAACATGGAGATGGACCAGCAGCTGCAGCTGTGGCTCACCAGCGGAGACTATCCCGCCATCATCACCAACATGACCGATGACATGGCGGAGAAGTTCATCGCTCAGGGTAAGGCCCTTGACCTGACCGAGGCCCTGGAAAAGTACGGCGACAACATCACCCGCCGCTACGGCAAGTACATGAACATGATGAAGAGCAGCGACGGCAAGGTCTACAAGCTGGCCACCCTCTACGGCGACAACGTGAACGTGGCCGGAAGCGACTTCGGCATCCGCTACGACTACTGGAAGGAGCTGGGAGAGGACAAGATTTACGAGACCCCGGAGGAGTATTATGAGGTGCTGAAGAAAGTCCTGGCCAACCATCCCACGGACGACAATGGCAACAAGACTTACGGCCTGTCCGCCACCGACAAGAAGGGACAGAACCTTCTGAACGGCATGCTGGGCGCTTACGGCTTCATCGGCGGCTACAAGTATGACGAGGCCAGCGGCGAGATGACCCACTGGCTGAATACGGACGAGGGCCTGGAAATCGCCAAGTTCATGAACAAGCTGTACAGAGAGGAGATCATCGATCCTTCCTTCCTGAGCACCGATTACGAGAAGCTGATGACCGACATCCACAACGGCACCATCGTAGGAAACTGCGACGCATGGTGGTACGGATGGACGGGGGGGCACCAGTACTGGGCTACGCAGGATGCTGAGAACTGGGAGCTGGAGAAGAGGATCGCCAATGTCTCCGTCCATGCGGAGGGCCTTTCCATGGAGGACACCACCCTGCTGACCTCCAGGTTCCTGGGAAGCTACCGCTGCATCGTCACCGACAAGTGTAAGGATCTGGGCATGGTCATGAGATATCTGAACTGGGAGAACAGCGAGCTGGGCAACTTCGTCATCGGCTGGGGCGCTCCCTCTGCGGACAATGTGTGGGATATCGCCAAGGAAGACACTAAGGTAGGCAACTGGGTGGACGGCGAGTGGGTCGAGGACTGTGTGGACATCAAGGCCGGCACATGGCTCATGAAGGATGTCATCCTGGACGTGGACAGGAAAGAGGAGATCGGTTCCTACCACGACCTGAAGGAGAAGAACGGCGCGGGCATCTACTCCATCGCCCTCAACGGCAACTGGCTCTACACCAATGAGCTGCAGAACTTTGACCTGATCGATCCCAGAGTGTCCCATGTATCCATCTACGACTACTGGCCGGTGAATCCGGACACGGGCGAGTTCTCCAATGAGGGCGTGAAGCTCAGCTGGGGCTTCTACACCGCTCCCATGCAGGACACTTCCCTGTTCGCAGTGACCTGGGACGCTACCCAGGACATCACCACCAAGAACGAGAACGTGAAGTCCAAGCTGGAGGAGGCATGGGCCAACATGGTCACTGCGGAGTCCGAGGAGGCTTGCGAGAGCATCTTCTATGAGTACAGAGAGACCTGTAACCAGTTGGGCCTGGAGGAGATCACGGAGTACGTGAAGTCCCAGCACGACAGCAACGCGGAGAAGTACAACGGCTAATACATAGTAAGGCTTGTCTGCAGGCGATGCTTTGCGGCGGGGCCTGCGGACATTGGAAATGTCAATGGGGGGCGGCTTCGGCAACCCCCCATTGCGCTTCACGGGAATAAGGATTCAGGAGGGGTAGATGAAAAGTAAAGAACAAAGAGCCAAAAAGAGGAAGGAACTGATCAGATCCTTCCGGACACAGAGACAGATGTGGGCCATCAGCGCGGTTGCCATCCTGTGGGCCATCATATTCTGCTACATTCCCATGCTGGGAAATGTCATAGCCTTCTTCGACTACACGCCGGGGCAGAGCCTGGTGGACTGTAAGTTCGTGGGCCTCAAGTACTGGATAGATTTCTTCCAGCTCCCGGACATGGGGCGGGTGTTCCGCAACACGCTGGTGATCAGCGGCCTGTCCATGACCATAGGGTTCGTGGCGCCCATCGTCTTTGCGCTGCTGTTGAATGAAATCCACCACACGTTGTTCAAAAAGGTGGTACAGACGATTTCCTATCTGCCTTACTTCATCTCCTGGGTGGTGGTGGCCAGCATCCTGTTCACGCTGCTCGGGACGGACGGCAACATCAATGAGCTGCTGCTGAACATGGGAGTGATCGACAAGCCAATCGCTTTCCTGAACGAGAAGAATTATTTCTGGGGAATCCTGACCACCTCCAATATCTGGAAGGATGTGGGCTGGTCCGCCATCATCTACATTTCAGCCATCGCAGGCGTGGACGGCACTCTGTATGAGGCCGGATCCGTGGACGGCCTGGGGCGGTTCGGCAAGGCCTGGCACATCACGCTGCCCGGCATCGCGCCTACGGTGATCATGCTGTTCATCATGGGCATCGGCGGCATCCTGAACGCCGGATTCGAACAGCAGCTGCTGATCGGTAATCCGCTGACCCAGGAAGTGTACGAGAACATCGATACATACGTGTACCGTTACGGCATGCAGCTGGGGAGGTATTCCTTCGCGACCTCCATCGGCCTGATGAAGTCGATCTTCGGCTTTATCCTGGTGCTGATTTCCAATAAGATTTCGGCGAAAGTCACCGATATGAGACTATTCTAAGACGGGGGTGATCAGAGTGAAGAGAAAAGGCACAAAAATCAAGACTAGTTTAGGATCCAAGATATTCGATGTGTTCAATGTGTGTTTCATGCTGGTGTTCGCGTTCGTCATGATCTACCCTTTCTGGAACCAGCTCGTGATCTCCTTCAACGAAGGATCGGACACAGTGAAGGGCGGCCTGGCCTTCCTGCCCAGGGCCTTCACCGTAGAGAACTATTCCTATATCTTTACCAGGACCAACATAGCCAAGGGTGCGGTGATCTCCGTGCTGCGTGCCGTGGTGGGCACCACCCTGACCATCATGTGCACAGGGCTTTTGGGCTATATCACCACCATCCAGCATTTCGTGGGCAAGCGCTTCGTGCGCCTGGTGTTCATCATCACCATGTACTTCGGCGGCGGTCTGATCCCCACGTTCCTGCTGTACTCCAATTTAGGTCTGCTGGACACCTTCACGGTGTACTGGCTGCCGGCCCTGTTCAGCGCGTACTTCATGATGCTGATGGCTTCCTTCATCCAGGGGCTGCCTGATTCCCTGGCGGAGAGCGCCAGGCTGGACGGCGCCAATGAGCTGACGATCTATTTCCGGGTGATATTGCCCCTGTGCACGCCGGTGATGGCGGCGACGGCCATCATGACTGCGGTGGGCCACTGGAATTCCTGGTTCGACGTCATGATCTACAACTCCGGCGGAAACTGGGATACGCTGCAGGTGTACCTGCGGAAGATTTTGATGGAGAGCGAGCAGGCCTCCAAGCTCCTGAGCGAGCAGAAGCAGTTCGAGGCCATGCGGAACCTGACCACATCTTCCGTGCGGGCCGCCACCACCATGGTGGTGACGATACCGATTGTCTGTATCTATCCGTTCTTCCAGAAATACTTTGTGGGCGGCATCACGATAGGAGCAGTGAAAGGATAACAGGAAGCAATCATGGGTGAGAAGTATTATTTCTGCAACAGCCGGTTCAAGGCGCAGATTCAGGACGGTACAATCCGTTCGGTGTCTATGATGGGGGATGGTGACAACATCCCCTATCTCAATGAGGAAAAAGGGTACGGGAACCTCTATCTGACCTGGGAGAAGGGCGGGGAGAGGAAGCAGTGGCAGCCTCTGGCGGACCAGGGCTTTGCCGACAGCGCGCCTGTGGTGCGGGGACGCTCCGTAAGGTATGAGGGAGGCATTCAGGGGGAGGAACTGAAGGTCACGGTCCGCTTCCGCCTGGGTGAGGTGCTGGAGCAGGAGATTCTGGTGGAGAACGTGTGTTCCGAACCGGTGCGGCTCCTGGACTTCGGCCTGCGGCTGGCCTGCCATACCAAGTTCACCTGGGGCGGCGATACGGGGCGGGAGGTGATAGGGCATCATTTCATCTCCGGCCATGGCTCCCATTCCACGCTGTACCGCTGTGACGGCAAGGGAAGCCTTCTGGCGGTGCTGCCCTGGGGGGACAGCCAGTGGGTGCACTATGAGGAGGAGATTCTGGAACCCATTCCCGGACGGGACGGGACGGACGGCAAGGGCGTGGTGATCCTCTACAGCTTAAGCGGCGGAATCGGCGCGAAGAGGGCGGAGGAGGGCGCGAAGCTGCGGATCGCGCCGGTGAGCGTCCAGCTGGAGCCCGGCGAGTGCTATCGCTACCGGGGGAGGATGCTGTTCGCCGGGGATTATGAGGACTGCCGGAGCCGCCTGGTGGAGCAGGGGCAGGTGATGGCGGAGAGCATCCCGGGGTATACGGTTCCCAGGGAGCAGCCGGTGCTGCTGGCTCTGCGGTGGAATCCGGAAGCTGGCAGGAGGGCCGGCGCGGATGCGATGCAGGCTGACGGAGGCAATCCGGAAGCGGCGGGACGCCTGATGGCCGGAGAGGGCGTGGAAGCGGCCCGGATGGCCTCAGCGGAGGGAAGGAGCTCTGGAGCGGAA
>OFFE01002345.1_pt1 | contig 11548 bp, 14 predicted proteins | sample 1521371 | NCBI WGS metagenome assembly OFFE01 (sample SAMEA3504131, study PRJEB24116) | mouse gut metagenome | biome: mouse gut; feature: mouse-associated habitat; material: faeces | place: Denmark | collected 2011 | reverse complement strand
CGGTGGCGTTTCCATTATGTGTGTTCGGTGTTAGGTGGTTGCTTCCGGAGAAGGAACTTCGCCTGGAGCTGATGTTTCTGCTCAATCTCTTCATTGCCATGATGGCTGTGGTGGTGACAGTAAACGGAACCACTGCAGTGCAGGGTGTCGGCGAGATTGAGTGGCTGCCGCTTGCGACGGTGGTGGGGCTTGTTGCTCTCGGTGCCGCTGCGGGCTGGCTGATCTGGCGCCGTCGGGCAGGGAAACAGGTGATGCCCGGATAAGTAAAAAATTTAACGATAGAAAAGTAATCAAAAAACGATAGCAATGACATACATTTCCGACATTCTTTATTGGATCTCCACCGGACTTCTCGTGCCGGTTGTACTCGTACTCATATTCCTGTTCATCCGTGCCCTGATCCTGTTAGGCGGCTTCTTCGGGCAGTATCAGTCCATGCGCCGTAACGAGGCTCTGTTACGCCGCCCGCTCGAAAAACTTAATGCCGCGAATCTCGATGAGTTTGAGAAGATGCTTCCGGAACAGACCACTGACTCGACGGTGATTTATATCCGTCGCTTGTTCGAGGCGCGCCGCTCACCTGCACAGATCGAGCATATTCTCTCAGAAGTGGAGATCGCTTCCGACAAGGATCTCAGTCTTTCGGTGACCCTCGCGAAAATGGGTCCGACCGTAGGACTTATGGGAACCCTGATACCTATGGGTCCCGCTCTTGTAGGTCTTGCCGCGGGCGATATAGCATCTATGGCTTACAATATGCAGGTGGCTTTCGCAACAACGGTCGTGGGTCTGTTTGCAAGCGCCATAGGCTTCCTGACAAAACAGGCTAAGCAGCGCTGGCAGATGCGTCGTCTGAGCGATCTGGAGCTGATAGCATCACTTATCAACGAAAAAGAGAACCGCTCATGCGCCGCCGCAGAATAACAGGACGTCTTGGCGCAGCAGCCGATGATGCCGACCCGATGAGTGTCGTGGCAAATCTCTTTGATGTGGCGATGGTGTTCGCGCTTGCCCTGATGGTAGCTCTCGTGTCGCGGTACAGTATGACCGAGATGCTTTCAGCCGATGATTTCACGATGGTGAAGAATCCCGGGCAGGACAACATGGAGATCATAACAAAGGAGGGAAACGAGATAAACCGTTACACCCCTTCGGAAGATCAGAGCAGCGCCGACGGGAACAAAGGGCGCAAAGTGGGCATAGCCTACGAGCTTGAGGACGGGCGGATCATCTATGTGCCCGAGTGAGCGCCGGTGAGTGCAACCTGAAAGCAGCTATACATATAAAAACCGGTGTGTCAACGAGTTTTGGCACACCGGTTTTTTGTGGATATATTTGCGTTTGTAAGTGTCAGCTGACTGTATCCTTGATGTCTTCAATGTTTACGAGTTTGCTGACTATGGCGTAGATTGTCAGTCCGGCTGCGGAGTGGATCTGCAGTTTTGCCGCTATGTTTCTTCGGTGGGTCATCACGGTATTGACAGAAATGTTGATTTCTGCGGCGATCTCTTTGTTTGAAAGCCCCTTGACTATTCCCACCACTACGTCTTTCTCGCGTGGACTAAGCTCGCGTGATGAGTCAGGTTGTGCCTCAGCCTCGGCTGTGAGCCTGGTTATTGTCCCGATTATCTCCTCTTTTGTGTCGGTGAGGAGCATGTTGGCTTCGTAGGCGTTGGCTATGGCTTTCGGCAGCGGGACAGCGGCGAAGGATATGAATGCGGGTCGCCACTCGCAATTGTTTCGTATGGCGTTGACTGTAGGCGGGGGTAACAGCAGCGGATCCGCTATGACAACTGCCGGACGCGTTACGCCTATGCGTGCTTCCGCCTCTTCGGCGGTCACTGTCAGTGTGGTGACGCTCACCTCTTTTGTAGCGCTTATTATGGCGCGGAGGCCTGCCGTCAGAACGGCGGAGTCGGTGAGCAGCATCACTGTGATATGTTTCATTACTCAGGCTGTTTGCGGTCGCGGTGACGATGCGCCGTCCGTGGTTGGTGGTTATTCAGTTCCAGTTCGGCTATCATCGGCACGAGAATGAAATTCTCAATCTCGCTGTGGGTGTCAAGATCCTCCTCGCAGTTGAATATGTCGACGAGCACATCATACATCAGGTTGGGCATCGATGTGGTATAGTAGCGGAGTATTATATTCTTCAGGTCGGAGAGTTTTTCGCCTACCTCATCGTGATGGCGGCGGAATATGTCGATGTTGTAGTCTGTGCGTTCGCCTGCAAGCATGCTCCGGATGTAGGGGAAAAGCGTATTCTCCTCGTATGCGAAGTGTATCCGCACCTGATCTATGTAGCTGTCAAAAAAACGCACTATTGCCGGATTGATGTCGGAATGGTGGCAGTCGAGCGCTTTCAGCAGGTTGGCGCGGATGTGTGGGAACTTGTAGGTAAGGAAATAGTCGTGTGAGTTGTGCAGGAAGTCCACAATTCCGTTGGCGGCGGTGTCCGACGGAGTCTCGCTGACTATCTGTCCGGTGAGTATGAAGTTGACGATCAGCAGGAAAATGTCGACGTCAATTCCTGACTCTCCGCACACCTCGGCAATGGTTTTGTTGCCAAAGCCGAGGGGTATGGAAAAGCGGCTGAGTATCGGGAGGATATTGAAGTCCTCCTTTACAAGGTCGACGAGGCTGTCGGCGCCTGTGAAATGGCGGTTTGTTACGGCGGCTGGCATGTTGCCGGTTTTATTCCGCAGTGTTACCTTCGGCTTTCTCTGCTCCTTCTTCCTCTTCGTCGGTGAAACTTGTGATGCCGGCGGCAAGCAGGGCATTGTACCAGTTGAAGAGCTTGCGGATATCGGTGGAGTATACGCGTTCGCGGTCAAATTCAGGCAGAACCTCTCCGAAATAGTTGCGGAGATCGGCGTCCTGTGCGAGCGCTGCTACATCAACGGGCTTGTGACCGGTGTGGGCATCGAGAGCCTTGAGCACTTCGGGGAGAGGACGGTCTTCATCGGTAGTGTAGATAGAGATGTCAGCGAGGCTCGACACACGGTCGCGCGCATAAGCGGGCATACGGCGTCCGTCGGCGAGTGATTCGACGATGAGCATATTTTTGCCACGGCTTACGAGACGGTAGAGACCGGGACGACCGGATATTGCGAGTATGTTGCGTATCATATATCTGTTTTTATGGTTTAAAATCCTATTGCGGTTGATGTGTGCAAAGTTAAATAAAAATCATGAATTTTCGCCCTGCCCCGGCAAGAAAGTGCCAGCCGCGCGCATCAGCCGGCTCCAGGTCTTGCCGCTATGCCGAAATCCGTAGGCAAATGGGGGCGGATGGCGGGGCAGATTATTAATTTTTCGGTGAGTTAGGCAAATAATTACTACCTTTGCAGGAAATTGTAAGGGTAATTCTGACATGCTTACATATCTCAAACTTCTGTTTCAGCTGATATTGTCGCCCGAACAGGGTTGGAAGGATGCCGCCGAGGCTGACCGTATCTTCTCCATGCTCATGGGTGAGGATGTGGCACAGCGCCGCGACTTCATCGAGGAGAACGCAAACTACGCCAACATCGACGCCTGATAAAGCCACAGACGCCACAAACATCAAAACAAACACCCCCGGAAGACCGGCGTTTGCTGCAACAAACGGGGTCGCCGGGGTGTTTTACTTATTATAAAACCGTCGCCGAAACCAGCATATACCGCCATGGCAAAGAAACAGACATCAACCACAGCCAAAACATCAGCCAAGGAACTGCGCAACAAAGTAGTGCAGTTCGTAAGCCAGCAGAAAAACAACACATTCAACTATAAGCAGGTGGCACACGCCATAGAAGCCGACACCACCGCCGCACACCGCACGATAGCGCTGATGCTCGCCGAACTTGCCTTCGACGGCGACCTGATCGAGGTATCGCCCGGCAAGTACAAGACACCGCAGCGCAGCAATGTGACCACCGGCACCTTCGTGCGCCGCAGCAACGGCAAGAACAGCGTGGTGACCGATGAGGACGGCGAGAGCATCTTTGTGGCTGAACGCAACTCCATGCACGCGCTCAACGGCGACAAAGTGCGCGTGATCGTTGCCGCCCGGCGCCGTGGCGTGGAGCCGGAGGCTGAGGTTGTGGAGATCATCGAGAAGAAGGAGCAGACATTCATAGGCACACTGCGCGTGGAGAAACAATACGGTGTGCTGGTGACCGACTCGAAGTTTCTTGCCGCTGACATCATCATTCCCCGCGCCAAGCTGCGCAACGGCAAGACCGGCGACAAGGCTGTGGCACGCATCACCTCGTGGGACGACGAGGAGAAGAACCCTAAGGGCGAGATTCTCGACATACTCGGTGTCACAGGCAGCAATACAGCTGAGATGCACGCCATCCTTGCCGAGTTCGGGCTCCCCTACCGCTACCCGAAGAATGTGGAGGCTGCCGCCGACCATATCGACGCCGGAATTACGGATGAGGTGGTGGCACAGCGTCTGGACATGCGCGACGTGACCACATTCACGATCGACCCGAAAGATGCAAAGGATTTCGACGACGCGCTGTCGTTCCGCAGACTGCCGAACGGCAATGTAGAGGTGGGCGTGCATATCGCCGACGTGACACACTACGTGCGCCCCGACACCATCATCGACCGCGAGGCTCAGAAACGCGCCACATCGGTATATCTCGTGGACCGCGTGGTGCCGATGCTCCCCGAACATCTCAGCAACGGCATCTGCTCGCTGCGCCCCGACGAGGATAAACTGACTTTCTCCTGTATTTTCGAGATGGATGCCGACGCAAAGGTGCTCCGCTCGCAGATAGCCCGCACAGTGACACGCAGCAACCGCCGCTTCACCTACGACGAGGCACAGGCTGTTATAGAGTCCGGTTGCGGTGACTATGCCGACGAGATCCTGACGCTGAACAGCATGGCGCAGATACTCCGCCGTCGCCGTTTCGAGGAGGGATCGGTGGAATTTGACCGTGCGGAGGTCCGCTTCGACATCGATGAGACCGGACACCCCACCGGAACATACTTCAAGGAGTCGAAAGAGGCAAACAAGCTGATCGAGGAGTTCATGCTGCTCGCCAACAAGACCGTCGCCACCGTGATAGGCAAACCTGCCGACAAGAAGAAACCAAAGGCATTCGTCTACCGTATCCACGACATGCCCGATCCTACGAAACTCGCCGACCTTGCGAAAATAGCCCGCACATTCGGCTACAAAATCAAGGAGACCGGTACCTCACGCGAGGTGAACCGCTCGATAAACAAGATGCTTGCCGACGTGAAGGGTAAGGGTGAGGAAAACTTCCTCTCGACACTTGCCATCCGATCCATGGCGAAAGCTATCTACTCGACCGAGAACGTCGGTCACTACGGTCTTGCATTCGACTACTATACCCACTTCACATCGCCGATCCGCCGCTATCCCGACATGATGGTGCACAGGCTTCTGGAGCGCTACCTGCATGGCGGTCGCTCCGTCAACGTCGAGAAGCTAGAGGAGCAGTGCAAACATTGCTCGAGCATGGAGCAACTCGCATCGACAGCCGAGCGCCAGTCGATCAAGTACAAGCAGGTGGAATATATGGGCGACCACATGGGCGAAGTGTTCGATGGTGTCATATCCGGAGTCACCGAATGGGGACTTTACGTGGAGATCACCGAGAATCTGTGTGAAGGACTCGTGCCTGTACGCGATCTTGCCGACGACTATTACGATTTCGATGAGAAAAACTATTGCCTGGTAGGACGCAGAAAGAACACCCGCTACCGCCTTGGCGACGAGGTGCGTGTGAAAGTGGCACGCGCGAGCCTTGAGCGCAAGCAGCTCGACTTCCTGCTTCTCGACGACAAGGGACGCGCACCCGGTGAGGATGAGCTGGGCAAGACCGTCAGCGCCAAGCAAGCCCTCAACCGCCGCGAGCGCCGCGCGAAGCAGAGCAAAAAGCAGAAAACGCGCACTCACCGCCACTGACCGGAGGATTCCGTCATGGAAGCGACAATACATATAGACACACTGCGCCTGTTCGCCCACCATGGAGTGAGCGAGCAGGAGCGCCGCACGGGCAATCATTTCACAGTCAGCGCCGAGCTGCGGTATGATGCCACCGAAGCGTGCCGCTCGGATGAGATATGCAGCGCGGTAAACTATGGCGAGGTCATCGACACCATACGCTCCGAGATGAGGATCCCGTCGCAGCTGCTCGAGCATGTCGCCGCGCGCATTTGCTCGGCCGTGCGCGAGCGTTTCCCAGCCATAAAATCAGGAAGCGTGACGGTCACAAAAGTATGCCCCCCTTGCGGCGCTGACCTTGCCGGTGTGAGCGTGACACTGCCGATCTGACACATCACACTACACCCGGCTTCTCAATCAGCACCATGCCATAAGTGAGTGTGGTGGAAATTTCGTATCTTTGCGGGAGTTATGGGAAAATGGCTCGTAATAGCACGGCGTGTGGTACAGCTTGTGGCATTCATTGCCCTAAACGCTGCCCTGGTCTCGGCTCAGCTTGCAGTGCCGGGGCTCTCGGCGTGGCTTGAACGGGTGCAGTTCCTGCCGGCAGTGCTCGCATCGGCGATGTTTGTGTTCGTGAGCTGGCTGATAATCACACTGGTGTTCGGGCGCATATACTGCTCTACGGTCTGCCCCATAGCCACCGTAAACGATGCCGCCTCGCGGCCGCACCGCTGCTCACGGAAACAGGCTGAGAGACACCGCTACACATACACACCGGCAGCGTGGCGCACGCGGTACATCATTCTTGCCGCAGCGCTCGTAAGCCTTATGACCGGCTTCTTCCTCTTCCCATCGCTCATTGACCCGTATGCTGTATGGGTGCGCTTCTGCCGTGACTGCATATCATGGGCACTGTCAACTTCCGGAATACAAAGCGCGCCATTAACGCCCGGGAGCTATGAATACAGTTCGGTGACGATCATAACCGGTACTATTGCCGGCGCCGCCGTATCGGCGATAACCATAGCGACACTATGGATCGTGGCTGCGCGGCGTGGCAGACTTGTATGCAACACGGTGTGCCCCATAGGCACGACACTCGGGCTTATAAGCCGTTACTCAATAATGCAGATCGACATCGACACGGACCGTTGCACGCAGTGCCGCCGGTGTGTAGACGTCTGCAAATCGCAATGCATCGATATCGTAAGCCACACGGTCGATGCCTCACGGTGCGTGAACTGCTTCGACTGTCTGCGCGCCTGCAGTGATGATGCGATACATTACACCGCCCGCCGCAAACAGCTCTCGGAACCGATGATGCAGAAAGTTGCCAAACTGCAGAGCCATACCGGGGCACCGTTGACCGGAACAAATACCACCATTCACAAATCCACAACTGAAAAACCATAACCACGCCATGAAACAGTATCTTGACCTGCTGAAATATATCCTCGACAACGGAACTGACAAACATGACCGCACCGGCACAGGCACAAGGTCGGTGTTCGGATACCAGATGCGGTTCAACCTCGCCGACGGCTTCCCGCTGCTGACAACAAAGAAACTGCACCTCAAGTCGATCATACATGAGCTGCTATGGTTTCTCAATGGCGACACCAATGTGCGCTATCTGCAAGAGAACGGTGTGAGGATATGGAACGAGTGGGCTGACGCCGACGGAAACTTAGGTCCGATCTACGGGCATCAGTGGCGCCACTGGCGTGATTACGACGGCGGATTCATCGACCAGATGGCTGAGGCTATCCATACAATCAAAACCAATCCTGACTCACGCCGCATCATAGTGAGTGCATGGAACGTAGCCGACATACCGCAGATGAAACTCCCGCCGTGCCACGCGTTTTTCCAGTACTACGTCGCCGACGGACGCCTTAGCCTGCAACTTTACCAACGGTCGGCAGACTGTTTCCTCGGCGTGCCGTTCAACATCGCCTCCTACGCATTGCTGCTCATGATGACGGCACAGGTGACAGGACTCAAAGCCGGCGACTTCGTACACACCCTCGGCGATGCACACATATATTCCAACCATATTGAGCAGGTAAGGGAGCAATTGTCGCGCGCGCCGCGCCAACTGCCGCGGATGGTGATAAATCCTGACGTGAAAAGTATTTTTGACTTCAAGTATGATGATTTTCATCTTGAAGGCTACGATCCTCACCCGCACATCAAAGCAACCGTAGCAGTATGAAACCTACTATAAGCATAATCGTCGCCGTGGCAAAAGACGGGGCGATAGGTCGCGGCGGCGACCTTGCATTCCATATACGCGCCGACCTCCGGCACTTCAAGCAGATAACGATGGGGCATCCTTTGATAATGGGGAGACGCACTTTCGAATCGCTGCCCGGCGGAGCACTTCCCGACAGACTCAATATAGTCGTAACCGGATCGGAAAGCTACTCAGCCGCCGATATCGCCGTAGCCCACTCGGTTGACGAAGCCCTTGCCATAGCCGAAGCTACAGGATCGGATGAAATCATGGTCATCGGTGGAGGAAATATCTATGCGCAGATGTTGCCTCGTGCAAACCGGATCTATCTTACAGAAATAGATGCCGGAGTGCCTGACGCCGACACATTCTTCCCATCACTCGAACAGAATGAATGGGAACAGGTGGAAACCGGGGAGTGGATGACGGATGAGCGCAGCGGAGCACGCTACCGCTTTGTGACTCTACAGAGACGACATTAAGCGAACGAATCGCGGGTTGCACGCGATGTTTTCAGAAGCAACCCAATCGCTTTCTTGAAATCTTTCTTGCTGCACTGGAAAGCGCGGCGGATATCATCGGGATCAGAATTATCGCCGAGATCTATATGTCCGCCGGCTACACGAAGCGCCTCTTCGATACGGTCGGCAAGCTCACGAGTGCGATCAGCGGCATTGCCCGAGAGTGTGAGGTCGATCTTGCCGTCGGGACGCACCAGTTTAACGTAGGCGGTGAGAGTGTCACCGATATGTATGGGGCGGAAAGCCTCATCAGCATAGATTATGCCCTGATGGAGCGAATTGACGGCACAGCGGAATCCCACCTCATTGCGCTCATAGACCACAGCCGTAACCTCCTCGCCACGTTTCAGCTCAGGATACAGATTGCCAATGAATTTCCCGATCTTTGCCGATGCGGCGACACGCTGCGATGCATTATCAAGATAAATGTAGACAGGATAGCTTCGCCCTACCTGCATACGCGCGCGCTGCTCGCTGTGAGGCACCAGAAGGTCTTTCGGCAGACCCCAGTCGAGGAACGCACCGAAACGGTTGGCGCCTACGACTTCAAGAACTGCGATATCGCCCACCTGAGCAAGCGGAGCATCCGTAGTCGCGACAGGGCGATCCTCTGAATCGGTGTAAACAAACACGTCGAGCATATCGCCCACCGACATCGCTTCTGTGAGATAACGCATCGGCAGCAGGATCTCATCCTTGCCCCCCGGTTCGCGCAGATATGCTCCAAAGTCGCAGAAGCGGGCGATCTCAAGCATGTTTCTTTGTCCGATATTAATCATATTGTGCAAAGTTATGCTAATTTTGCAAGCATGGCAAAAGAAATAGAAAGAAAATTCCTGGTATGCGACGATTCCTACCGGGAAGCGGCATCGGGATCGGTCGAGATGTCACAGACGTATCTGTCGACGGCTATTGACGCCACTGTGCGCGTACGCATAGCGGGCGACCGTGGATTTCTGACCGTCAAGGGGAGAAACGACGGCATAGTGCGCGATGAATGGGAATACGAAGTCCCGGCAAATGACGCGCGTCAGATGATCGACCGCTGCGCGCAGTCGCCAGTAATCAGCAAGACCCGCTACCGTGCCGGGCGTTGGGAAATCGATGAATTCCATGGCTGCCTCGAGGGGCTTACCGTCGCGGAGATAGAACTGAGCGAGCCCGACGAGCATGTGGATCTCCCCACGTTCATCGGAAAGGAGGTCACAGGCGATCCGCGGTATTACAACTCTTCATTGGCTAAGACCGGCGAGATACCGGACTGATAAAACAATGCGGGTGCCTGCAGCTTAAAGCTATAGGCACCCGCAAAAGTTTTTTATCTCTCAGATATTACTCCTTGACAGCAGCTACGCCGGGGAGCACTTTACCCTCGATAGCCTCGAGGAGCGCACCGCCACCGGTCGAAACGTAGCTCACGCGGTCGGCAACGCCGAACTTATTGACGCATGCAACGGAGTCGCCACCGCCCACGAGGGAGAATGCGCCATTCTGAGTGGCTTCCACAATGGCTTCCGCGATAGCGCGGCTGCCTGCTGCGAAGTTGTCGAACTCGAACACTCCTGCAGGACCATTCCAAAGTATGGTCTTGGCGCCACGGATATTGTCGGCAAATTTCTTGCGGGTTTCGGGACCGGCGTCGACGCCTTCCCAACCTTCAGGAATTTCCATTACGGAGCATACCTGGGTGTTGGCATCGTTGCTGAATGCGTCGGCTGCGATGCAGTCCACGCCGAGAACGAGGTTTACGCCTTTTTCCTTGGCCTGTTTCATGATGTCAAGGGCAAGGTCGAGTTTGTCGTTTTCGCAAAGCGATTGGCCGATATTTCCGCCAAGAGCCTTTGCGAAAGTGTATGTCATGCCGCCGCAAAGGATGAGATTGTCCACTTTGTCCATGAGGTTCTCGATGATGCCGATTTTGGTCGACACTTTGGAGCCACCCATAATAGCGGTGAACGGACGTTTGATGTCGCTGAGAATGTTGTCCACAGCCTGTACTTCTTTTTCCATGAGGTAGCCGAGCATCTTGTGGTCGGCATCAAAAGAATCGGCCACTACTGCAGTAGAGGCGTGTTTGCGGTGTGCGGTTCCGAATGCGTCGTTCACATAAACGTCGGCGTACGAGGCGAGTTTCTTCGCAAACGTCTTCTGACGCTCTTTCATTTCTTTTTTTGCTGCGTCGTAGGCAGGGTCTTCTTTGTCGATGCCTACGGGTTTGCCTTCTTCCTCAGGATAGAAACGGAGGTTTTCGAGCAGGAGAACTTCGCCGGGCTTAAGGTTTGCGGCAGCTTCGTCGGCGTTTGCACAATCAGGGGCAAACTTGACATCGGTGCCGAGGGCTTTAGCCACATCGTCCTTAATCTGGGCAAGGGAAAATTTGGGATTTACTTTCCCTTTGGGTTTCCCCATATGCGACATGAGAATAAGGCTTCCGCCATCGGCCAAAATTTTCTTGAGGGTAGGGAGTGCACCGCGGATTCGGGTGTCGTCGGTGACATGACCGTTCTCATCAAGAGGCACGTTGAAGTCTACACGTACAATTGCCTTTTTGTCGGCGAAATTGAAGTTGTCGATAGTCATAACGATATGAAAATTAACAGTATATTATTGTTGTTGATTCCTTTTGGACGTGTCTTTTGAGACACGTGGCAAAATTAACGAAAAAAATCCATAATCCTCCGTTAAATTGCACTAAATCTCCGCTTAAAGTTCCGATGCTTTCAGTTTCTCCGCATTTTCGGCAATTGTCAGATGGTCTATTACATCTTGGATTTCTCCGTTCATGAAAGCCTGCAGATTATATATTGTGTAGTTGATGCGGTGGTCGGTTATGCGTCCTTGCGGATAATTATATGTGCGTATTTTTGCCGAGCGGTC
>OFFE01002339.1_pt1 | contig 11567 bp, 7 predicted proteins | sample 1521371 | NCBI WGS metagenome assembly OFFE01 (sample SAMEA3504131, study PRJEB24116) | mouse gut metagenome | biome: mouse gut; feature: mouse-associated habitat; material: faeces | place: Denmark | collected 2011 | reverse complement strand
CCCGGAGGCTTACGCCTCCGGGGGCCTTCTCCAGCTTCTTCACATCTTTCCGGCAGTTCCTACAATGCCCATATATTCTCCAGTTCCGTTCCGCACTCCTCCAGCAGCTGCCGGGAGCCGATCACGCAAATTCCGCCGGTCTCTCCCAGCTGCCGGAAAGCTCCCTCCAATGTGGCCAGATTCTCCACAGAAGCAGACAACAGTTCCTCTCTGCGGCGGCAGCGGGAGGCATAGGTTTCTCCCTTGAAATACAGACCGTCGGCTGTCCGGCCTTTCCGGCTGGGCAGCAGCAGCGGGTCAGCCTCCGCTACCGCACCTACAATGAAGCCGGTAAGATCCGGCCGCTCCCCGACGAACTGCCGCAGGAAATCCCCCGTCTGCCGGTAGCATTCCAGCGACCGGGCCGCACCGGGGTCCCGGTAGGAGTGAAAACATGCCCTGCCGCTGTCGCTGAGCGACAGTCCCGCGCCATAGGCCCCACCCTGGACCCGGATGGCGTTCCACAGATAGGCCAGCGATATCACTCTGCCCGCCACGTGAAGCGAACCGCTGAAGGGCGCGCCCAGCTCCAGCAGGCTGCCGCCCAGCGCGGCAAAGGACACTCCGGCTGGAATGACGATGCCCTCCTTCCGCAGCCCCCAGGGCTGAATCCCGCAGCGCATTTCCATACGTTCAGACCGGGGCAGGCCCGGCAGCAGCTCCTTCTCCAGCGCCCGGCAGGCCCTGTCCTCCTCTCCGGTGACGCTGATGGTCAGCCGCCCGGAGACAAACAGCTTTCCAGCCAACTCCTGAAGCTCCCCAATCAGCTCCTGAGCGCGATTTTCAAAGTCCTTCTCCGTTTCCTTCAGCCACCGGCAGCAGGAGATGCCGCCGGTGTACTCCTGCACAGCGCCTTCTACCGACACTCCGGCGGACACTCGTGTCACAGCATAGCTGTTGCCTGCCCCGGCGATACCCTGCTCCATCTTTACCGCACACTGGCGCAGCAGTTCCCGGAGGCGCAGGCGGTTGTCAAAGGAAGTCTCCGTCAGAACTTCCGCCAGCAGAGCGGCAGCCTCTTCCAGCTTGGCTTCCACCGCACTGAAGGACGCCCGGAGAAATACCCGGCAGCTGTCCGGCCCATTGATTTTGCCATATGGCTCCATCTGGAAGCTCAGCGAGCCCATCAGAGAGCGCCGGAGTCTTTGCAGCTGTGCACCGCTGTGGGTCTTCGTATTCAGCTCGCCCAGCAGAGCGCAGAGCAGAGACGCGCGGGAAAGCTGCGCCGCCGTCAGATCGCCTGCGTCAAAATAGAGATTGACATACCCGATCCCGCCGGTGGGAATGGCGTGACGCAGCAGGGGCACGCCGGACAGCCCGGCTGTCTCTGTCGGAAAGTCCTCCGGCCTGGCGGGAATATCGGAGATCAACAGCGCAGGAAGAGCCGCCAGAGCCCCGGCGGAATCTTCTGCGGCCTGCCATGCCTCCAATTGCTCCTGCTGGGCGCGTATGGCGGTCTCGTCTGCTTCGGTCCAGCCATCCCTGACGGCCTTCAGGCGGGCGGCTTCCCCGGCCCGCTCTTCCTCGCCCAGCGTGGCGGAGGGAGTCAGCAGCACCCGGCAGAAGTGGTCGTTTTTGAGAAACACCCGCTCCAGCAGCTGTTCAAACCACCCCTCCTCCAGCTTCCTGTTCAGGGAGGCAAACAGAGGCCCCACCTCCAGATTGGCGGAAGGATTGCCGCCGTAGAGCCAGCTGCACATGACGTCTAATCCCAGGCCAAGGCCCTGGGGTATCCGGCCATAGTCCCGCTCCCGGTACTGAAATTCCAGATTGGCCAGAGTGGCCGCCAGCTGCTCATGGTCCAGTCCCTCCCGGACCAATCTTTCCAGCTCCTCCCGGATGGCGGCCTCCACCTCGTCCACCCGGTTCTCATCCATGTTTGTCACCATTATGACGGCCTCATACTGGAGGCTCGATCCTCCAAGACCGCTGATCACACGGACATCCTGGGCCAATCCCCGGGATACCAGCCGCCGTTTCAGAGGAGCCTCGCTGCCCCCGCAGAGGGCATCCGCCAGCGCCTCGACGCCCATGGCCGCTTCCCGGCCGGCATAGACGTCATAGACACAGCCCCAGGCAAGCTGGGCCTTGTTCTCCAGCGGCTCGTTGGGTGAAACTTCATAGCAGGAGCGGACAAGCCGGCTCTTCACCGGCTTCTGTATGACAAACTCCGGCTGGTCGTCCCGGCGGGCAAAGGCATGCAGATATTCGCCGTCCAGAATGGAGAGAAGCCCCTCAACATCCATCCGGCCGTCCAGATAGATGTAGGAGTTGGAGGGCGCGTAGCACCGTCGGTGAGCGTTCAGAAACTGCTCATATGTCAGCTCCGGAATGTGGGCGGGGTGCCCGCCGTACTCGAAGCGGTAGGCAGTATCCGGGAACAGCTGCCGGGAAATCTCAAGATACATCCGGGCGTCCTTGTCGGCATATGCGCCCTTCATTTCATTGAATACCACGCCTTTGCAGGATGGGACGGACTGGTCCTCCGTCAGCTCGTAGTGCCACCCCTCCTGCCGGAAGATTTCCGGCTTGTGGTAGATGGCGGGGTGGAGCACCGCGTCCATATACACCCGGACCAGATTCCGGAAGTCCTTTTCGTTCCGGCTGCATACTGGATAGAGGGTCTTGTCCGAAAAGGTGAACGCGTTAAGAAAAGTTTGCAGAGAGCTTTTCATCAGCTCCACAAAGGGTTCCTTTACCGGATAGCGGTCCGAACCGCACAGCACCGAGTGCTCCAGAATATGGAACACCCCCGTGTCGTCCTCCGGCAGGGTGCGGAAGGCAATGAAAAAGGTTTTATTCTCCTCCTCCCGGTCCAGCCACACCAGACGCGCGCCGCTTTTTACATGCTCCAGCCGGTACAGCGTCGCCTCCAGCTCCGGCAGAGTCTGGAGAGCCTGAATCTGGAACCCGTGGATGATTTCGTTCTGCTTCATGGGCGAACCGCCTTCTTTCAGGAAAATTGTCCCGCAAATTCCGCCAGAGAAATGGTCTTCCCTCCCTCCAGCCGGGATTGTTCAGCGGCCAGCGCCATGACATGGCTCTCTACAGAAGCGTCAATTCCGGTAAGCGCGTCGCCGCCGCCGGATTCGATCAGGCCGCAAATCTGCTCCGACAGCCCCGCATCGCCGCCTCCGTGACCGGCAAACTCGCTCTTCTGATCGTTGAGACGGATGACCTCCTCCGGCTGTCCGAAGCGGCGGACAATCAGCTCGTTGGTTTCCAGATTGCCCTCAATCTCTCCCAGAGTGCCGGTAATCTTGATGGTGCGATAGCACTTCTCGGTAAAGGCTGTCATGGTGAAGGTGGCGTGAATGTTATTTTCAAACTCCATGTTTACCGTCTGGTGGTCCACCACATCGTTGTCGCAGCGGTAAACGCAGCGGCCGTAAGGCCCGGTGCGAAGCGCCTCCCGCAGTCCCTCCTCCGTAGGCGGGCCGCCGGTGACGACGCTGTTGGGCCAGCCGGTTTTGCCGCAGCGGATGCCGCAGCGCTGGCCGGTGATATAGATTTTTTCCGCGTCATAGACGCAGCCATCCTTACAGGCGCAGTCCTCCAGACAGCGCGTCCCCGCGCCTGCCGGAGCCTGTTCCGCTTTGAAGTGGTCCAGTGCGCCGAAGCTCTGAACCTTCAGGCACTTCTCTCCCGCCAGCCAGCGTAGGATGTCCATATCATGACAGCTCTTGGCCAGAATCATGGGACTGGTCTCATCGCTCCGCCGCCAGTTGCCCCGGACAAAGCTGTGCGCATAGTGCCAGTAAGCCACATGCTCCACCGCGTCGATGGTCTCCAGTTTGCCGATCTCACCACGGCGCAGCAGCCCCTCCAGCACCGCATAGAAGGGGGTATACCGGAGAACGTGGCACACGACCACCACCCGGCCGGTCTCATGAGCCTTCTTCTGGAGCTGGAGGCACTCCTTCAAATCCGGGGAAATGGGCTTCTCCAGCAGGACATGATACCCCTTGTCCAGGGCCTTCAGCGCCGCAGGCACATGCTGGCGGTCCTGTGTGGCGATAAGCAGCACGTCCGCCAGCTTGGGCTGGGCCAGCAGAGCCTCGTCAGAGGAGAAGCACTTGTCCTCCTCCACGCCGTACCACTCCCGCAGCAAAGCCAGGCGGCCCGGACGGCAGTCCGCCCCCGCCACAATCTTCATCTTCTCCGGATGAAATTTCTGATAGGAGGCATAGGCCTCCAGGCCGCGGCTCCCGCAGCCACAAATGGCAAATGTAATCGGCATATCGTTTTTCTCCTTCCCGCCCGTTCCTTTCCCGGACCGGCGCTGTCTATATGATACACCATCCGGGGGGATTTGGCAACTGCGGACAAAAAATCCCGGGCCGTTTCCGCAGGAAAAACAGCCCGGGATTTTCAGCGCGTTCACTCCGCAAACATCTCCGTGGACAGATACCGGTCTCCTCCGTCAGGCAGCAACGCCACAATGGTTTTGCCCCGGTTCCCCGGCCGCTTCGCCAGCTCCATGGCGGCCCATACCGCCGCGCCGGAGGAAATGCCCACCAGCACGCCTTCCTTTCTTCCCACCAGCCGTCCAGCGGCAAAGGCGCTGCTGTCCTCCACAGGGATCACTTCGTCGTACACTTCGGGATCCAGCGCCTCCGGAATAAAGCCTGCTCCGATGCCCTGAATCCCATGGCTTCCAGCAGCCCCTCCGCCGAGCACCGGAGAGGAGGACGGCTCCACCGCCACCACCTGAATGGCAGGATTTTTCCCCTTCAGGTATTCTCCCGCACCAGTGATGGTGCCGCCGGTCCCTACGCCGGCCACAAAAATGTCTATCTGCCCCTCCGTATCCGCCCAGATCTCCGGTCCGGTGGTGGCGCGGTGAACGGCGGGATTGGCGGGATTGACAAACTGCCCGGGAATAAAGCTGTTGGGAATCTCCTTGACCAGCGCCTCCGCTCTGGCGATGGTGCCGGTCATCCCCCCTGCTGTCAGCACCAGCTCCGCGCCGTAGGCCTTCATCAGCTGCCGCCGCTCCTTGCTCATGGTTTCCGGCATAACGATGATAACCCGGTACCCTCTGGCTGCCGCCATGGAGGCCAGGCCGATGCCCGTGTTGCCGGAGGTGGGCTCAATGATTACGGAGCCGGGCTTGAGCAGCCCCCGCTCTTCCGCATCGTCAATCATCGCCTTGGCCACGCGGTCCTTCACGCTTCCGGCGGGATTGAAATACTCCAGCTTTGCCAGAATGCGGGCCTCCAGCCCCTCTTCCCGCTCAATACGGGTCAGCTCCAGCAGCGGCGTTCCGCCGGTCAGCTGGCCAGCGGACGTAAAAATACGGCTCATAGGGAACCCCTCCTGTCTGTCAATATGAGATAGCCGGTGAACGCTCTCCGGCCGCCTCGATTCATATTTTCAGCATATCACACTCCGCGCGCACTGTCCATTGCCATTTCGCGCAAACCTCTGATTGACAGAGATCGCCAATCGCGGAATATTGACACCCTGTGAAAATGTCTTATAATGGAAATCACCAGATTTTGACACAAACGGAGGAACATCATGCGGATCATGCAGATTGGTGAATATCTCAAAAACAGGCGGCGCGACCTGAACCTGACCCAGGCTCAGGTGTGCGCGGGCATTTGTGAGGTTTCTACCCTTTCCCGCATAGAGCGCGGCCTGCAAACCCCCGGTTATGGTCTGCTCAGCACGCTGCTCGAGCGTCTGGGCATGCCAGCGGCCCGGTATTACGCACTGCTGAGTCAAAATGAGCTGGATGTGGAAACTCTGATGCGGGAAATCCGCGCCGATGAAATCCGCTTCCGAAGAGCGCCGGCGGAGGACCGGCCCAGAATCCGGAAAAGGGCCGAGGAAAAGCTGAGCCGTCTGGAGCGGCTGACGGAGCCGGAAGACCAGATCACCCGGCAGTACATATTGAGCGCCAGAGCGGCCCTGGGCCGCAAAGACGGCCCCTACAGCTTCGAGGAAAGGCTGGACATGCTGATGGAAGCCATCCGTCTGACGGTTCCCCGCTTTGATCTGGAGAAGGTTGGACACTTCCGGTACAGCATGGCGGAGGCCACGCTGATCAATCAGATTGCCCGCACTTTTTCACAGGCCGGAAAAAAAAGTCAAGCAATCAGCATTTACCGCCAATTGCTTGACTATATCAGAAAAAACAATCAGAAATTGTCCAGATATGCCGGACAGTTTTGTCTGGCGGCGCATAACTGCGCCATTGACCTGGCCTCTGAAAAATATTATCCGGAGGCCACGGCGCTTACGAAAAAGGGACAGAAGATCTGCATCGAATACGGCGATTACCAGTTCCTGCCCGGATTTCTATCCATTCAGGCGGAATGCTGCTATTACACCGGCGACAGAGAAAAGAGCGCCGCGTTATACTTTCAAGCATATTACACCTATGCGGCTATCCTTGACAAGCACAACTGCGCTCTTATCCGTCAGGAGATGAAAGAGCATCTGGGGTTGGAGCCGCAGTATTAGAGGTGGTGGAAGTCGTCCCCGTCCGGAAGCTCCGCTTCCGACAACGGCATGACCGGAGGCTCTTCCGGGTCCAGGGAATCCACGACGGCGAGAGGATTTTCAGCAGCCGGAAGTCCGGCGGCGCAGGCCTGTCCAGACAGCAGCGACAGGCACAGGAGCAAAGAGAGCAGCAATGAAGTGAATTTTTTCAGCATGTGAGGGACCACCCTTTCTTTTTTTGTCATGAACAGTATAGGTCAAATGCTTCGGTTTGTCCATATGGTCTCGCAGAAATCGGAAAAGCCGGAGAAAATTTTTTGTTTGCCTGCCCCTCTACCCCCATATATGCGTCTCTCTTTTTTCATCAGATATCCGCAGGCCGGGGGCGCTCCCCGGCTGTGCTATTTTGCCAGCATCCGCTTCAGATACTGTCCTGTATAGCTTGCCTCGCAGGCAGCCACTTCCTCCGGCGTACCGGTGCAGACGATGGTCCCGCCGCCGTCGCCTCCCTCGGGGCCCAGGTCGATGATATGGTCTGCACACTTGATCACGTCCAGATTATGCTCAATAACCACCACCGTATTCCCTGCGTCCACCAACCGTTGGAGCACTTCCAGCAGCTTGCCCACATCGTCGGTGTGGAGACCAGTGGTGGGCTCGTCCAGAATATAAATCGTGCTTCCGGTACTGCGCTTTGAGAGCTCGGTGGCCAGCTTCACCCGCTGGGCCTCGCCGCCGGAAAGCGTGGTGGACGCCTGCCCCACCTTGATATACCCCAGTCCCACGTCGCACAGGGTTTCCATCTTCACCGCAATTTTGGGCAGAGGCTTGAAAAACTCCCGGGCCTCCTCGGCGGTCATCTCCAGAACCTCGTATATATTCTTCCCCTTATACCGGACCTCCAGGGTTTCCCGGTTATACCGCTTTCCTTTGCAGACCTCGCAGGGGACATAGATGTCCGGCAGGAAGTGCATTTCAATTTTCAGCAATCCATCCCCGGAGCAGGCTTCGCACCGGCCGCCCCGGACGTTGAAGCTGAACCGGCCGGAGTTGTATCCCCGGGCCTTGGCCTCCGGTGTGGAGGCGAACAGCTCCCGGATATCGTTGAAGACCCCGGTATAGGTGGCGGGGTTGGACCGCGGGGTACGGCCGATAGGGCTCTGGTCGATGCTGATGACCTTGTCCAGGTATTCTTCCCCCTCAATGGCCGTATGCTTGCCCGGGCGGCACTTCATGCGGTTCAAATCCGCGCCCAGACGTTTGAACAGGATTTCGTTGACCAGAGAGCTTTTTCCCGACCCGGACACGCCGGTGACGCAGGTGAAGGTCCCAAGGGGAATATCCACATCCACGTTCCGCAGATTGTTCTCCGCCGCGCCCCGGATGGTCAGCGTCTTGCCGCTGCCCTTCCGCCGCTCTACGGGGACGGCGATGTACCGCCTGCCGCTGAGATACTGGCCCGTCAGGGAGGCCGGGTTGGCGGAAACCTCCTCCGGCGTGCCGGCGGCGATGATCCGGCCTCCGTGAACGCCTGCGCCGGGGCCCACGTCGATGATATAGTCAGCGGAGCGCATGGTGTCCTCGTCGTGCTCCACCACAATCAGGGTATTGCCCAGATCCCGCAGCTGCCGCAGCGTTTCCAGCAGTTTATCGTTGTCCCTCTGATGCAGGCCGATGGAAGGCTCATCCAGAATATACAGCACCCCCATCAGACTGGAGCCGATCTGGGTGGCCAGGCGGATACGCTGGCTCTCACCGCCGGAGAGAGTGGCGGCGCTGCGGCTCAGAGTCAGGTACTGCAATCCCACGCTGCGCAGGAACCCCAGCCGGGAGCGGATTTCCTTGAGGATCTGGTCCGCAATCATGCTCTGGGTTTTGGTCAGGGTCAGCCCTTCCATGAACCGCAGCGCGTCGGATACGGGAAGGGTGGTGAAATCGTAGATACTGCTGCCGCCTACTGTCACCGCCAGACTCTCCATCTTCAGCCTCCGGCCCTTGCACACCGGGCAGGGGCACTCGCTCATGACCTCCTCCAGCTCCCGGCGGGAGGCATCGGACTGGGTATCCCGGTACCGGCGCTCCACATTGTTGCAGATGCCTTCAAATGCCTGACGCAGCACACCCTTACCCCGGGGCTGGTCATAGTGGAGCTCCAGCTCTTCCCCCCCGGTTCCGTACAGCACGATATCCCGGATTTCCCCGCTCAGCTTTTTCCAGGGGGTTGTAAGCTTGAAGCGGTACTTTTTTGCCAAAGCTTCAAAGTACATCCGGCTGATGCCGTCGCCCCGGATGTTGTTCCAGCCGGAGCACTGGATCGCCCCCTCCAGGATGGTTTTCTCCCCGTCCGGAACGATCAGATCGGGGTCCGCCTTCAGCTGGCTGCCCAGCCCTGTGCAGGCAGGGCAGGCGCCGTAGGGATTGTTGAAGGAGAACATCCGGGGGGCCAGCTCCTCGATGGACACACCGCAGTCCTCGCAGGCGTAGTTTTGGGAAAAGAGCAGGTCCCGCTCCTCTTCCCCCAGTACGTTGGCGATAACAATGCCGCCAGCCAGATTGGAGGCGGTTTCCACGCTGTCGGTGAGCCGCTGGCGGATATCAGGCCGGACGATCAGACGGTCCACTACAATCTCGATATTGTGCTTCTTGTTCTTCTCCAGCCTGATCTCTTCCGTCAGCTCATAGAGACTGCCGTCCACCCGGGCCCGGACGTAACCGGATTTCCGGGCATCCTCGAAGACCTTGGCGTACTCTCCCTTCCGAGCCCGGACCACCGGGGCGAGGATCTGGATACGGCTGCCCTCGGGCAGATCGATGATCTGGTCGATGATCTGGTCGATGGTCTGTTGGCGAATCTCCTTGCCGCAGACGGGACAGTGGGGCGTACCCACCCGGGCCCAGAGCAGGCGGAGGTAGTCGTAGATCTCCGTCACTGTACCCACAGTGGACCGCGGGTTCTTGCTGGTGGTCTTCTGGTCAATGGAGATGGCGGGAGAGAGGCCGTCGATGTAGTCCACATCCGGCTTTTCCATCTGGCCCAGGAACATCCGGGCATAGGAGCTCAGGCTCTCCACGTATCGCCTCTGGCCCTCGGCATAAATGGTATCGAAAGCCAGGGAGGACTTGCCCGAGCCGGAAAGTCCCGTCACCACCACCAGCTTATCCCGGGGAATCTCCACGTCCACATTTTTGAGGTTGTTCTCCCGCGCGCCTTTGATATAGATTTTATCCTGCATGGGTGTCGTCTCCTGTTGCGTTAAAATAGCCTTTCGCATAGCTGACACAAGAATAAACGAACAAAATTTCTGTGTCAAGCCCTGATTTAAAAATTTTTTGCCAGCCGCACCGCGCCGTCCCGGAGGATCTCAATATTCTCCTCCTCGAATATGGTGTCCTTGCTGGTATGTATCCTGTTTATATAGTACCCGACGATCTTCTTATGCTTCAGGGCGCAGACGCCCACGCCCCGTTTGAAGGCCGCGTTGTCGCTGGGGTAGAACCCAAAGCCCCGGACCACCTCTGTCTGTTTTTCTCCCCGGCTCTCGAAGGCTCGCTCGATCTGTTCCAGAGCCGCTCCGTCCTTTTTCAGTCCACCGCCGGGATAGAACTGAATGGAATCCCCGTCGGAAACGCAGTCGAAGTTGATATTCAGGATCTCCTTTTTCGCTTTCTTGTGGGCCCTGGTGAAGGCGGCGGAGCCAAAAAGGCCCTTTTCCTCGTTGTCGAAGAACACGAAGCAGACCTTTTTCCGGTCCTCATCCGGCATAGTCAGAGCGGTTTCCAACAGCGTAACGACACCGCTGGTGTTGTCATTGGCGGTGTGCTTATTAGCGGGGCCGTTCAGGATCCACCAGACCAGAAAGATACACAGGATATAAGACAAACCAATGCCCACTGCGGCTGGCGCGCCCGTCAGAAGAAAAAACGAAAAATCAAAGAGAAATATTACAACCAGAAAGATCAGCAAAAACAGCATCTGATAGCAGATATAGAAAAACAGATTCCGGGGCGTGATAAAATTGGGGATGGGCAGTACGGCGCAGGTGTCATAGTGGGCAGAGAAGATAACCTTCGCCGTATCCGCGTCACCGGCAACCACGTTTTTGGCGGCAAAGCCCGTCTGTACGCTGGGCGCATAGCCGGCATTTCTTAATTCCGCACAGAGCCAGGTTCGGAATGCTTCTTTTTGTTTTTTGGATTTCCGGATTTGGAAATCTTCTATAATTTTGCGGGATTGGGGAGTCAAAGGCGCTTCCTCCTTTCTTGCCGCTCCTGCGAGGCGGCGGGGGCTCTTTTCCTATTTTAGCTTTGCCCCTGCCGGGGCGGGGCCTTCTTTTCGCGCGAGCGAAAAGAAGCAAAAGGCCGCTCAAGGAACGCAGTTCCTTGAGAATCCTCCCAAACGATGGGGGTGTCTATTTGTGCTCCGACGTACCTTGGCCGTTCTGTTTTGATGCCTTCGTTGATGCGCCGGACTTCTGCGCTGGCCCACGAGCACACCGCAGTGCCTGCTGTCTTACACACCAAAAGCAGTCGCGAGGTCCGGAGGCGCAAAGCCCCCGGGCTGATTCCGGAAGAATATCCCATTCACCGCGCGGAGCGCGGCGAAGATGACTACACTTCTTTCCGCAGCTCGATAATGCGGTCGCGTAAAACAGCCGCGTATTCAAACTCCATCATCCTGGCAGCTTCCTTCATCTGCTTCTCCAGCTTGACGATCTCCGCCTCCATCTCCGGCTTTGTCAGCTTCTTTCCGGATTTCCGCTGGGTCTCCGCCTCGCTCTTCGAGAGCTCCAGAATCTCTCGCACCGATTTGATGACCGTCTTGGGAACGATCCCATGTTCCTTGTTGAAGCTGTCCTGAATCTTCCGCCTCCGCTCCGTCTCGTCCATGGCCGCGCGCATGCTCCGGGTGACGGCGTCAGCGTAAAGGACGACCATGCCCTCCGCATTCCGGGCCGCGCGGCCGATGGTCTGGATAAGGCTGGTTTCGCTGCGGAGGAAGCCCTCCTTGTCCGCATCCAGAATGGCCACCAGACTGACCTCCGGCATGTCCAGGCCCTCCCGCAGCAGGTTGATGCCCA
>OFFE01002332.1_pt1 | contig 11602 bp, 9 predicted proteins | sample 1521371 | NCBI WGS metagenome assembly OFFE01 (sample SAMEA3504131, study PRJEB24116) | mouse gut metagenome | biome: mouse gut; feature: mouse-associated habitat; material: faeces | place: Denmark | collected 2011 | reverse complement strand
AGCCAGGTGCTTTCACGAGTACACCACTGTAAATCCTGGCGGTCTGCAGTATAAATCAGCTCACTCAAAATAGAGATGTAGATCTGGTCAAGATCGTCACCAGTATTCGCAGATACGGAAAATCATCCCTGCTGGATTTGTTCCATCAATACCTGCTCCCTAAAGTCTGCCCTTTTTTCTTCTCTTCCACAGTGCCAGAACACAGAGACAAAAACCCATGCCGCAGACACCGCCGCAGGTGTCAAGCAGCACGTCGGCCACACTGGCATACCGCCCCGGGACAAAATACTGGTGAAACTCGTCGGCAGCGGCGGACAAAAGCACCCAGACCGTCACCAGGATCCGCAGCACCCATCCCTGCCTTATCCACTGGCTCCACAGCAGAAACAGCAGCGCCCCCATACAGGCATACTCCGAAAAATGGGCCATTTTCCTCACCGGATGCTCCAAAAACAGCGCCAGCTCCTCCAGACTGTCGCCCCACCGTCCCCCCCAGATGCAGTTGACAATCTCCGCACCCTTGTAAGAGACCTTCAGGCTCAGAGAACCCGACTGCTCTGCGTCCTGGGCAGAAAAATGAAAGATCGTGTAGTACAGCATGCTCAGAAGCAGAGCTGCCGCACATGTCACCAGAATCCTGCGGGGGAAGTTCCCATCGGAACTCCCCCTCCTGTGTAAAAATATATCTTCCATAGTCCCTGCTTCTAATCTCCCGACACCGTCTGATAAACCTCAATCCGTGTGGAGTCCATCTCCGGCATGCCGATAAAAATAGCCCCATACCCATAGCAGTCCGGCCGCAGCTCAATCCTTACGATCTGCAGAAACGCATGGATCACTTCCTTGGTCCAAATCGTCAGGTAAGCCTCATACACCTCTCCGATCTGCAGAGACTCCTTGCAGTTAAACCCCACTCCCGTCTTCGATATGTCCAGGATATCTATAGTTACTTCGTTTCCATTATTACCGTCCAGTCTTTTCACGACAAGCTTTGAGGTCATATCCGTCCTCTTTGATTTTCTTCTCTCCTGCTGCATAACCTTACCTCTCTTTTGCGGCGGACTTCTATTCCTCCAACCCGCCCTAGGGATAGTATACCATTTTTTGCACTATATCACAAGTCAAAACTCACAAATTCAGCCTGGAACACATCATTTTTATCTGCTTTATGCCATAAAAGCCAAAAATATTGTTGAAAAATCACAAAATCTCTTTCCACACCGAATCACTTTTAAACGCACCAAAAAAAGACCTGCCCAAAGCATGAACGCAACGGACAGGTCCTTAAACCGTCAGATAGAACTTCTCTTCACAAATGTAACATTCTGCATCAAAAGATAAACATGGCATCCCCAAAGCTGAAAAACCGATAGCGCTCTCTCACGGCTTCCTCATAGGCCGCCAGCACTTTTTCCCGCCCTGCCAGAGCGGACACCAGCATCAGAAGGGTGGATTCGGGCAGGTGAAAATTCGTCACCAGCGCGTCCACGGCCCGGAAGCGGTAGCCTGGATAGATAAAGATCTCCGTGCTGCCCCCTCCTGCGTGTACAATACCCTCCTGGTCCGCGGCGCTCTCCAGAGTCCTGCAGCTGGTGGTCCCCACACAGATAATCCGCCCTCCTGCTGCCCTGGCCCGGTTGATCTTTTCGGCCGCCTCCTCAGACACCTGGTAAAATTCCTGGTGCATATGGTGATCCAGCACCCGCTCCTCCTTTACCGGCCGGAAGGTGCCAAGACCTACATGAAGGGTCACGCAGGCCGTCTCCACGCCTTTTGTCCCAATCTCCTCCAGAAGTTCCCTGGTAAAGTGCAGCCCCGCCGTAGGCGCCGCCGCAGAGCCTTCGTGTTTGGCATAGACCGTCTGGTAACGGGAAGGATCCGCCAGACGATGGGTGATATAGGGGGGAAGGGGCATCTCGCCCAGGGCGTCCAGCACTTCCTCAAAGATCCCCTGGTATTCAAATTTCACCAGACGGCAGCCCTCCTGGACTGTCTCCAGAACCTGGGCTCTGAGACGACCGTCCCCGAAGACCAGCCGGGCCCCCGGACGGCACTTCTTCCCCGGCTTCACCAGAGTTTCCCACACATCCCCCTCCTGGCGCTTTAAGAGCAGCACCTCCACATGGCCCCCTGTCTCCTCCCGCTGTCCCAGAAGTCTGGCCGGGATAACTTTGGTGTCGTTGAGCACCAGACAGTCCCCCGGCTGCAGAAACTGCAGAATATCCCGGAACCCATGATGGGACACCTCTCCCCTGGATCTGTCCAGGACCAGGAGCCTGGAGGAAGAACGATCCTCCAGGGGATCCTGGGCAATCAGCTCCTGGGGCAGGTCAAAGAAAAAGTCTGACGTCCGCAGCTCCTCCGCTGCCATCAGAGGCATGCTCCCCTGGCAAATGCCTTGTAGCCGCGGTATGTCTCGTACACATCCGCCTTGCTGGTGGCCTCATAAGGCGCATGCATGTTCAGCACCGCCACGCCGCTGTCGATGACATTCATGCCATAGAGGGCAAGAATGTACGCGATGGTTCCGCCGCCGCCCACATCCACTTTTCCAAGCTCTGCGGTCTGGTACACAATGCCCTCCTTGTCCAGGATTCCCCGCAGATGCGCCATATACTCCGCATTGGCGTCGTTGGAGCCGGACTTGCCCCGGGAGCCGGTGAATTTATTGAACACCATTCCCTTGCCCAGGAAAGCGGCGTTTTTCTTCTCAAAGCAGGAAGCATAGGCAGGGTCAAAGCCTGCGCTCACATCGGAGGAAAGCATGCAGCTGCGGGACAGGCACCTTCTCAATTTCAGCTCGCTGTACTCACCGTTTAAGTTCATCAGCTCCGCCACCGCGTTCTCAAAGAAGCAGGAGCGCATGCCGGTGGCCCCCACAGAGCCCACCTCTTCCTTGTCCACCAGGATGCAGCACAGGGTTCTCTCCGTGTCCTCCACATCCAGCATGGCCTGCATGGACGTAAATGCACACACTCTGTCATCCTGCCCGTAAGCCAGAATCATGCTGCGGTCGAATCCCGCCTCCCTGGCTTTTCCCGCCGGAACTATCTCCAGTTCTGCAGAGAGAAAATCTTCCTCCTCCATGTCGTATGTCTTCTTCAGGATATCCAGAATGCCCGCCTTCACAGCCTCCTTGGCGGCGTCCTTCTTCTCGTCCCCGCCATCCTCCTGGCTGTTCTTGTCAATTACCAGAGGCCTGCTGCCAACAATCAGGTCAAGGGCTTCTCCCTCCACCACTTTCGCGCCTGACTTCTTCAGCTGTTCCTCCGCCAGATGGATCAGCAGATCGGACACGAAGAACACCGGATCATCCTCGCTCTCGCCTACGCTCAGCTCCACCGTGGTGCCGTCCTTTTTCACCACCACTCCGTGAAGAGCCAGAGGCTGTGCCACCCACTGATATTTCTTTACACCGCCGTAATAATGGGTGTCCAGGTATGCCAGGCTGCTGTCCTCATAGAGAGGATTCTGCTTTACGTCGATCCTGGGGCTGTCAATATGAGCTCCCAGAATGTTGATGCCCTCTTCCATGGGCTTCTCTCCCATCTGGAACATCACAATGGACTTATTCATCCACACGCTGTAGACTTTGTCCCCCTTCTTGAGCTTCTCTCCTCCCTGGATCAGGCTCTCCAGTTCCCTGTATCCACGGGCCTCGATGGTATTCACAATGGTGTCAATACACTCCCGCTCCGTCTTGCCGTTGTCCAGGAACTCCCTGTACGCCGTATTGAGTTTTTCCAGCTCTTCCAGCTGTCCCTCATCATAAGTCTCCCAAGTAATCTTTCTTTCCATTTTCTCTTCCTTTCTTTCCATAACTATTATTCCACCAATGGTGCATTTCCGCAACAGTCTTTTTACTTTCTCACTGCCGCAGCTCAATGCCCATCTGCTCCAGGCCATTTAAAATCTTCTTCATGACAGCGTTCACATCCCCCTCTTCCAGGGTTCTGTCCTGAGCCCGGAAGGTAACAGAGTAGGCCATGGACTTAAATCCCTGTCTGATCTGAGCCCCTTCATAGATATCAAACAGCCTGCAGGACTCCAGAAGCTTTCCGCCCCTCTGAAGAATCACCTGCTCAATGTCCCCCGCCAGAATATTTCCAGGCACCACCATGCTGATGTCCCGGCTCACCGCAGGGTACTTGGCAATACCACGGTACTTCCGGTCAAAGGTGGTGAAAGGAATCAGGGCGGGCAGATCCAGCACTGCCACATAGGCCTTCTCCCCGATGCCGTAGCTGTCCATAACTTCCGGATGGACTTCCCCCAGATACCCCACCGGGCAGTCGTTATAACGAATCAAAGCCTGGCGGCCCGGGTGCAGGAAGCTTTTCCCTGCCTGAGGATCATAGACCGCCCTGGCGCTCATGCCCGCAGCGGCAAAAAATTCTTCCACAACCCCCTTCATGGTATAGAAATCGCCCTCCCCGTAGAATCCCAGGGTAAACTGCATTCTCTCATCCGGCAGCTCTGTCAGGGGCAGCTCCCCGGGCAGATACACATTCCCCAGCTCATACAGACGCACGTTCTTGTTTCGGCGGCTGTAGTTCAGCCCAAGACTTGTGAGCATGCCGTTGAGGGTGGTGGTTCTCATAACCGAGTAGTCCTCCCCCAGAGGATTGGTGATATTTACCGTCCGGCGCAGCCCGTCCTCCCCCTCCAGAAGCAGTCTGTCGAACACCTTGGGACTCTCGAAGGAAAAGCTCATGGCCTGGGAAAATCCACAGTGTTCCGCAATGTCCCCGGCCAGACGCTCCAGGCGCAGCTTATAGGAAATCTTTCCGGGCATGGTCTCCCCTACGGGAAGGGTGGTGGGAATCCTGTCATAGCCGTAGAATCTGGCCACCTCCTCCGCAATGTCCGCGTCGCAGTTTAAATCCTGGCGGAAATAGGGAATTTCCAGCAGAGTCTCCCCCTGCTGCCCTTCCCGGACTGCGATCTCCAGACGCTCCAGCATCTCAAGCATATCCTCCGGGGAGATCTCCGTCCCCAGAAGGTTGTTGTATTTTTCAGGCCGGAAAGGAAGCGCCTTCCTCTCCCCCATGGGAGCGGCCACGTCCACCATGCCCCCCACGGCCTGGCCGCAGCCCAGCTCTTCAATGAGCTGGCAGGCTCTGTTCACAGCTTCCTCCGCGTTATGAGGCTCCAGGCCCTTCTCGAACTTGCCGGAAGAGTCCGTCCGAAGTCCCAGCCTCTTGGCCGAGCGCCGGATACTGGGCCCGTGGAAAGTGGCGGCCTCAAACAGCACCGTGTGCACCTGATCCGTGATCTTGGAGTTCTCCCCGCCCATAATGCCGGCGATGCCCACAGGCTTCTCCCCGTCGCAGATCATCAGCACATCCCCGTCCCTACGGCGCATCTGCCCGTCCAGAGTCTGGAATTCCTCCCCCTCCTGCGCCCGGCGCACCACAATCCTGCGCCCGGCGATGGCGTCCAGGTCAAAGGCATGCATGGGCTGGCCGTACTCCTCCATGACATAGTTGGTGATATCCACCAGGTTGTTGATGGGCCGGATGCCGCTGGCGGCAAGCCTTCTGCGCATCCACTCAGGGGAAGGGCCAATCTTAATGTCTTTGCAGACCCTGGCACAGTACCTGGGGCAGAGCGCCGGATCCTGCACTTCCACGCTCACATAGTCGTGCACATCCTCCTGGTTTCCCACAGCTTTTACCTCAGGGGGCGCAAAGGGCTTCCGGAAAGTTGCCGCCGCCTCCCTGGCCAGGCCCAGCACACTGTAGCAGTCCACCCTGTTGCTGGTGATCTCATACTCGAACACCGTGTCGTGAAGCCCCAGCAGCTCCACCGCGTCCGCCCCCACGGGAACATCCTCCCCGAAAATGTAGATTCCCTCCTGGGGAGCCTCCGGGTACATGTTTCTGTCCGAGCCCAGCTCTTCAATGGAGCACATCATGCCGTTGGAGGGAACCCCCCTGAGCTTTCCGGCCTTAATCTTAATGCCATCCTGGGGCAGGGGGCCTCCGTCATGACCTCCCGCCACCTTTCCCCCGTCCAAAACCACGGGCACCTTGCAGCCCACAGTCACATTCTGCGCGCCTGTGACAATCTGAATGGTCTCCCCGCCAATGTCCACCTGGCACACAATGAGCTTATCCGCGTCCGGATGCCTCTCGATGGAGAGGACCTGGCCCACCAGGATCTTCTCCAGGTTCCTGTCCCTGCGCTCATAGCCTTCCACCTTGGTACCTGACAGGGTCATTGCGTCACAGTATTCCTGGTCCGTGCATTCCAGTTCCGGCACATAGGCCTTGATCCATGATAATGCTGTATTCATATCTGTGATTCCTTTCTCCCAATTTTTGTCCAAAACTTCCCGCCGTCAGAACTGCTTCAGGAACCTGATATCATTCTCATACAGCAGGCGCATATCGTCAATCTCATATTTCAGCAGCGTAATGCGCTCCAGTCCCACGCCGAAGGCAAAACCTGTGTACTCCTCCGGATCTATGCCGCTCATCTCCAGCACATGGGGGTGCACCATACCGCAGCCCAGGATCTCAATCCATCCGCTTCCCTTGCAGAAACGGCAGCCGCTTCCGCCGCATTTAAAACAGCTCACGTCCATCTCCGCGCTGGGCTCCGTGAAAGGGAAATGGTGGGGTCGGAACTTCACTCCTGTCTTCTCCCCGAAGAGTTCCCGGGCAAACTCTGCCAGAGTCCCCTTCAGGTCGGCAAAGGTGATATGCCTGTCAATCACCAGACCCTCAATCTGGTGGAAGCAGGGAGAATGGGTGGCGTCCACCTCATCGGAGCGGTACACCCGCCCGGGGGCGATCATCCGGATAGGAAGCCTGCCCTTCTCCATCTCGTGCACCTGGACACCGGAAGTCTGGGTGCGCAGAAGAAGGTCCCCCGCCCCAGGGGCACAGGCCACATAGAAGGTGTCCTGCTCATCCTTGGCAGGGTGATCCGCCGGAATGTTCAGAGCTTCAAAGTTGTAATAATCCTTCTCCACCTCCGGCCCTTCCACCACCTCATAGCCCATGCCCACGAAGATCCGCTCCACCTCCTCCTGGACAATGGTGTCCGGATGCCTGTGTCCACGCTCGCTCCTGCTGCCGGGCAGGGTCACGTCGATGACCTCCGCTTTCATTCTGGCCTCCCGCAGGGCCTTTTCCATCTGCTCATCCGTGAAGTCCCCGCCAAGGGTGATATTGTCCCGGATGGTGGTGTTGAAGAGGAACACATCCTGGGCGATGTAGCTCATCTGCTGCTGAAGCTGCTCGGGGGTGTAGTCTCTGGCGTTTCTGCCATCGAAACAAATTGTTCCGCCGTAGTCCGGCAGCCAGCCCAAAATCAGCTTCAGCAGCGTGGACTTCCCGCAGCCGGAGGGGCCGGTGATGGCGTATTTGCCGCCTTTTCTAAAGGTAACGGACAGATTCTCCAGCACCGGCTTGTCTTGATAGCGGAAGCAGACGTTTTCCACCGTGATGGCGTTCTGGATCGGCGTGGAGCCCTGGAGGACTTCGGGCCGGGTATCTTCGGCATGTATCTTGATGCGGTCGAAGTAGGGCTTGGAGAGGGTCATTTTCAGCCGCTGGCCCGACAGAGAGTTCAGACCATTGGTGACCGCTCCAATAAGGTTCCCGCTGGTCAGAAGGACTGACGGGGACAGTACGCCCCGCGCGATCAGCAGCCCGCAGTAAAGTATGGTAAACAGCTGGGAAACGAGCGACACCATGCCAAGCACGACCTGTATAATGCCTCTTTTATACCCCTGCTCATAGGAGGGCTTCTCCATCTGGTCGCTGGCCTTTTCCATGCCGCCGCTGAACCGGGCGCTTCTGCCGAAGAAACGCAGAACGTCATATCCGCCCAGAAGGTCCTTCAATCCGCTGACCGCCGCCGCCTGACCCTGGGCGCAGGATTCGCCCAGCGCCGTTAGTTTCTTTGAAAACAGCCTCGGTACGAAGATCATTATAGCGGAGGCCAGCAGCGCCAAGGGCACGAGGGACCAGTGGACGACGCTCAAAACCAATATATTGGCGGCGACACGGGACACTTCGTAGGCAACGGAGAAAAAGCCGTCCCACGCGTTAACTTCGATCTTATTCACGCCGGTAGTCAGCCAGGAGAGGTATTCCCCCTTGTCCTGGGCGTGGTAGTCCGCATAGCTCTTGTGCAGGAGCGTGGCCGCCATGTCCTGGCGGAGCGAGTTGTTCAGCTTGCGGACCGTATAGTTGTAGGACCAGTTCCGCAGGACTTCCAGGCCGGAATAGGAGCCCCACACCACCAGTTCCACGATGCACCAAAAGAGGAATGCACGGTAATCCAGCGCAAGGAGCGCGTCAAACATCTGCATCATCAGCAGGCTGATGTTTGCTTGCACAAGCTGCAGTACAACCGCCAGGACAATGGTCAGCACGGTGAATTTCCAATGCTTTTTCAGATAATAGGACATGGCCTTCTCTCCTCAAACGATGTACTGCGGGCATTTACTGAATGGCAGCTTTCCTGCGCGTACACTCGCGCTCAGGCTGTTCCGCTATAACGGCAGGTTCCCGGCAGACGATGTTCAGGCATTTGAGCACCTCCGAGCATGTGCCGCATTCCGGCCTCAGATCATTAGCGGTCCAGAGGCGGTTTGCCGCATCATCCAGAATGACCCCTTTGTCTGGGTCCACATAGCCCACCTGGTTCCGCGGGTGGCCCAGCCGGATCGTACACTTTTCAATCTGATCATTAGGGCGAAAGACAAAACCGTAAGGATACGATGCGTAACAAATATCGGAAAAGATCGAGTCCCCACTGCCCTCCCGAGGCATACCGATCTGGTCCAGATACGTGTCGGAAGCCGCCTTGCATTTGTATGCCTCTTCGTGTTCGAGCAGATCCATTGTCTGCACCGTATCGCCGCCCCAGTTGCCTACCGGGACAACCAGCACGGAAAAGCGGCCGTCTTTGCCAAAGAGCTCATTCAGGTGGTCATACCAGGAATAATCCGTATCGCCAGCTAGGATGTTCCGCCGCAGAACGATATGGAAGGGATACTCCTCCCTTGGCAGGGCCGCGAGAGCAGTCAGATTGTCCATGATGGTATGCAGCGTTCCCCGGCCGGAAACGTGAGGGCGGGTCTTGTCGTGGTCCCAGCCGTCCAGGGTGATCTGATAGTTGGTAATTCCCGCCGCACAGTACTCCCGGAAATGCTCTTCGGTGAGCAGATATCCGTTGGTGGACATATTGGAGATAAAATGAAAATCGTGCTTTGTCTGAAGCTCTTGAACAAAATGGTTTATTTCCAGGATTACGTCCTTACACAGCGTCGGCTCCCCGACAAACCAGTTGATGCGAACGATTTGGAAGCGGGGAGCCTGCTCCGCAATATACTCCTTAATACGATCCAGCGTGGTCCGTGACATAGAGACGGCATCATGATCCTCATAGCAGTAGGGACAGCGGAAGTTGCAGCCTTCAGTTGGCAGGATGGTCAGAAACAGTGTGCTGCGCAGCTGCTCCTTTACCATCTCCAGCGTGGAATGAAGTTCATCCTCGCTCAGCAGCAGTTCCTGTTCATGGAGAAATCGCGTCAGGGGCGTAGAGATTTCTGAACAGCCGCCAGCTTTGGCGAGAGCGCAAAACTCTTCCTTGATAGCGGGGTCGCTGAGTTCTATCTTATTTTCAAGCAGAGTGGAAGATACATATATTGCCCCGTTCTCCTCACAACGCCTGAGATATATCCAGGGAAAATATACATAATACAACCTTTTTATTATACTATATAAAACATCAAAATGTCAATAGAAATTGTGCCAAACGGGGGGGGGGTTGGGTTTTCCAAGCCCCCCCTCAATGCGTGTTATTTGCCGCCGCCAGTGCCAGTGCATACGCCGAAGAACATGCAGCTGCTATTGCCGCCGCTGCCGGGAGTGCTAGAGGCATAGACCTTATGTATTGCTCTCGTCCTGCGCTGTGCCTATAAGATACCACATCCCGCGTGGGAATCCTACATCGCCCCCGGTTATTCGAAAATAACACAACACGACAACCCGCTCTTGACTTAGCATGGCTGATGCCTCATAATGGAATTCTAAAAATATCCACTGCGCTATAAAAGGAGATGACCCTATGAAAGAAATGTTTCTTGGCGAATATATCAAGCAGGAGCGGCTGAAGCAGAAGATTACCCAGGAGCAGCTGTGCGAGGGCATCTGCGAGCCCATTACCGTATCCCGGATGGAAAATGGCAAGCAGACCCCAACCTACAACCGCATTCGCGCTTTCCTCCAGCGGCTGGGCCTGCCGGACGAGCGGTATTTTGCCCTGCTGAGTAAAAACGAACAAGAAATCAAGACTTTGCAGGACGAGATTCGCGCCGACAGTATACGATTTGAACGAGCAGCGCTAGAAGACCGCCCGCACATACAGGCGGCATGGCTGCAAAAGCTGGAGCAGCTGGAAAAACTTGCGGAGCCGGATGACCGGATCATCCGTCAGTACATTATGAGCGAACGTGCCACTTTGGGTACGCCGGATGGCCCCTACAGTCCGGAGGAGCGGCTGAACCTTTTGTTGGAAGCTTTACGCATTACCGTACCCAACCTTGATTTGGAAGAAATCAATCTGGGCCTGTACAGTATGGATGAGACTACGCTGCTGAACAAGGTTGCCGTGGCCTATGTGCAGATGGGACAAGAAAAAAAAGCAATTGACATTTACCGCCAATTGCTTAAATATGTACAGAAGCGCTATTGTGATGGGATGTCCCGGTACGCCGGAAAGTTCGCCCTGGTGGCCCACAACTACACTCGCACGCTCTTTGCGGTGAGGCGCTATGACGACGCGCTCGAAGTTGCGGAGCTGGGACGGAAGGTCTGCGTGGAGTACGCGCATTATCAATTTCTTCCCGGACTGCTGGATCTCATGGGAGGATGCTATTTCTATCAAGGGGATTCGGAAAAATGCAAGGAATACTATCGGGATGCGCACTGTCTCTATAGAATAATCGGAGATGACCATAACCGTCTGCTTTTGGAAAAGGCGGCGAAAGAACGTTTAGGGCTGGAATTTCCTTTTTAATGCTCCCCACCATACAAATCCGGGTCCTCCGACTGAGCCGGCGCGCTGGTCCGAGAAATCGGGGAACCAGGAGTTTCTGACTGCTCCTGCTCCGAGATAACCGGAGGATCGCTGTCAACGGGATCACAAGCAGCGAACGCCCGAGAAGGGAGCAGCGACAGGCACAGCAGCAGCGCCGCCAGCAGCGCGGTCAATTTGTTTTTCATGGTGGATAACCTTCCTTTCTTTTTCTGATGGCAATAGGATATACCCAAACCATTTCAAATGCCATATCGTATCCGGTTTTTTGCTTTTGTCGTAAAACGACAGGTGCACGGCTTCTGGTTGGCGTTTGGCAGTATTTGGGCTTATTCATTCATGCGAACTGCATCTTATAGTCAACGCACTTGAAAAACGGTAAAGTCCGGCGGACGTCAGCCCGCCTGCACCCTCCGCCCTATCCTGTTTTTGCCTCCTTTTTACCGCTTTTCAATTGCATCGACACCATTTTTTGCGTCTGCGGACACAAACTCCTGCGGAGGGCTTTCTGACAGCCCGAGCCGGGCCCGGGGAAATTTCCCCG
>OFFE01002331.1_pt1 | contig 11618 bp, 10 predicted proteins | sample 1521371 | NCBI WGS metagenome assembly OFFE01 (sample SAMEA3504131, study PRJEB24116) | mouse gut metagenome | biome: mouse gut; feature: mouse-associated habitat; material: faeces | place: Denmark | collected 2011 | reverse complement strand
GCCTTTTTGCGGAGGCGCGGCCTTCTTCAATATTCGATTCCCTTCCGGGCAGCAACGCCGCACTCGTAAGGGTGCTTGATTTTTTTCATCTCCGTGACATAGTCTGCTGCATCCAGCAGAGCCTGAGACGGGTTCCGTCCGGTCAGGACCACCTCCAGCTTTGCCGGCTTTTCCTTCAACAGTTCCAGCAAGCGTCCCTCGCTGGTCATCCCCGTGGTACAGGCGCTCATCATCTCGTCCAGTACCAGCACGTCCGCTTCTGCCGCCCGGCGGAAGGCCTCCTCCAGCAGGCCGGAATAGTAGTCCTTCGCCTCCACCTTCTCCGCCTCGGAGAGGGTCCAGCTGAAGCCAAAGGTCCTGGTCTGACAGATCACCTCAATCCCCGGCACATGAGCCAGAGCGGTAAACTCCGAGCTTTTCCCATCCTTGAAGAATTGCAGCAGCACTACCCGTTTCCCGCTGCCTGCCGCCCGCAGAGACAGGCCCAAGGCAGCCGTGGTCTTCCCCTTGCCGTCGCCGCAATAAATGTGGATCAAACCTTGCATTAATTCAGTCCTTTTTCAGTTTCACAGGAACGAATGCCTCCATCTGGGCCCAGCCCTGGGCGGCGATGACCTCCGGCGGCGTGATGATGTGACCCATGGAGAGATGGCCCGGACGGATATCTAGCTCCAGAACTGGCGAGGCTTCGATATAGGCAACGGCTTCCTGATAGAGCCTGCCGTTGGCCTCCTGGTCGCCATCCCGGTAGGTGTAGGTTACGTAGCAGCCGCCCTCGCAGTTTATCACCTCCCAGCCGCCGTCATCCATCCCCTCGCTGAGGGCGTAGAGCCAGACTACGCCGCCGGTCTCCCCGTCGAAGCACAGAAAATCCCGGGGCATGAAACTGTCACGGGGACTGAGGGTGATGGCTGAAAAATAGTCGTTGAACTTCCCCAGAGCGCCCTCGGGAGAGAAATTGAAGTCCTGGACCAAGCCGGAGGACGCTGCCCGGAAGGGCGGCAGAGAGATGATTCGGAAATCCATACACGTAATATTCCTTTCTACTCCGTAATGGATAAATTTTATGGGAGTATTATATATTACCCTCGCCTTGCTGTCAAGCTGCTGCCGCTGCATCCAGATGGAGAAAACTCGCAGGAACCTATACTGCTGCAATCCGCTCTGCTGTCTCTTCCACTGAAAGTCCGGACACGTCGATCTTCACTGTCTTCAGCCTCCGGTACAGCGCAAGCCTGCCGGCGCTGCGCTCCAAACAGTCCTCCCCTCGCAGCCCCGCGCCGATGTCTCTCCGCAGCCGCTCCGCCAGAGCTTCCCTGGCACAGACTAGGGAAACCGTTCTGACCTCGCAGGTCCGGATGTCCAATCGGGACAGAATCTCGTCTATGATACCTTGCTCGTGCATCACCCAGCAGAAGATGATGTTGCGGTAGGCGGAGCAGCGGAGAAAACCGCTGAGCAAATAGCAGATATTGTCCAGGACCATCGCCTTGGTCTCCTCCGTCACCTGGAAGGGATCCGCATCCCAGCACCAGTCACCGTCCAGAAAGACCGCACCGTTCAGCTTCCGCTTCAGCGCCTGACAGGCCGCCGTCTTACCCACGCCCATCGTGCCGCCCACAAGATACAGCTTCTTCATCTCCGCCCTCCTTCCTCTCACATCCAGATGGAGAAAATCCGCAGGATCTTCTCCAGCATCTTTTTAATCCGCGAGCGCTTCTCCCACCGGGCTAAATCCACGAGGGCACTGCGCTCCATAACGCTTCGCATGTCCGCCGTCACGCTGTCAATCACCGAACCGCCGTAAAAAACCACGCCGCACTCGTAGTGGAGCTGGAAGCTGCGGTAGTCCATGTTGATGGTACCCAGCAGGGCGATCTCCCCGTCGGCCATCAAACTCTTGGTGTGGAGAAAACCCGGTGTGAACTCATAGATCTTCACCCCGTGGCGCAGCAGCCTCTCATAGTATGAGCCCGCTACAATCTGAGTATACCGGTGGTCCGGAATGCCCGGCAGCATTAGGCACACATCCACTCCGCTGTCCGCAGCCATGCACAGCGCCCGAACGATGCCGTCCTCCACGGCGAAATAAGGCGTGGTCAGCCAGACGGACCGGTGGGCGTTGCTGATGCATTGCAGATACAGGTCCTCCGCCGGGTTGTCCGGATTGTTCATGGGGCCGTCGTTAAAGGGCTGGCAAAGCCCCTCGGCCTCCCGGCTCTCCAAGGGCCGGTAATAGTCATGCTCCCGGTGAACCCGCTCGCCCAGCATCTCCCACATGTGCAGAAACTGAGCCGTGAGCCCCCAGGCGCCGGGGCCGTCCAGCAGCACGCCGCCGTCCTTCCACTCGCCGAAGCGGACAAGCAGTCCCACATACTCATCAGCCACGTTCACCCCGCCGGTATAGGCGTACTGCCCGTCCACGCAGAGGATTTTTCGGTGGTCCCGGTAGTTGAAGTACAGTCGGTTGACATACTGATGAACGGGATTGAAGACGCAGACCTCCATTCCCTCTTCCCGCATTTTCTCAATGGTTTCCCGCCGCATCCGGGTGATGTTGCCAAAGTCGTCAAAGATAATCTTGATCTCCACGCCCCGTCGGGCCCGGTCGGTGAGAACGGCCAGCACCCGGTCCCACAGCTGTCCTTCCGCTAGAATGAAATATTCCAGAAAGATGAACCGCTCCGCCTTTTCCATCCGCCCGATGGCATCTGCAAAGAAGTCCGCGCCGGTGGGGAAATAGACCGCAGCGGTGTCCCGGTAGAGAAGGAATCCGCGCCGGGTCAGCAGTCGGGACGCCCGCTTCCAGTTGGGATACGTCTTCCCCAGCTTTTCCTGACCGATGCCGGACCACCGCTGGTCCAGAGCGCGGTCCTTGGGCGGCGGAATGGGCAGCAGATTCAGCCGTTTGCTCTGGATGTTTCCCCCCCAGAGCACATAGAGGACCATCCCACCCACCGGCAGCGCCACCACCAGCAGGGTCCAGGCCAGCTTGTAGCTGCCGCTGGATGGACTGGACTGGATGTTCACCGCTACACCGATGGCGATGAGCTCCAGAATGGCAAACGCAATGAAGGCGTGGGCCTGCAAAAAGTAGGTCAGCACCACTACCGACGCGATATTCAAAATTAGAAGGAACAGGACCAGAGCAATTCGCAGGGAGGCGGAAATTCTTCTTTCTGTCGTCTGTTTGACCGGATGCTTTCTTTTCACGGAGGCGCTCCTTTTTGCCCGTCCCAGCGGCTGTTCAGACCGGCGGGACATATTTTGAACCTGACGTAATATCTGCAAAAACGCTATGCCTGGCGCGGACGGACTGACAGATCATCCGTTTTTTTCCAGCAGTCCATGCTTCACATTCCACAGCTTCTGGGAGAGATCCACATAATATCTGTGGGGATTGTCGAAGCGCTTGACCTCGTCCCACAGCGTCTCCACCTGCTCCAGACAGTACCGCCGGATCTCCGGCAGAGCAGGCAGGGAATATACCAGCTCGCCGCCCCGGAAGACAGGTATCTGAAGCTCTCTGGCGGTAAAGTCGTAGACCTCCTTTTTCTTCCATGTGGCATCTGGGTCAAAGATGACCAGCGGCTTGCTGTCGTCCACAACTTCGTCGTGAACCGTCAGGTAGTCCGCTATGGCCTTTCCCGTATCGTTGCCGTAGAAGCGGTAAAGCTTCTTGTAATGGGGCGTGGTAATTTTCGCCACATTCTCGCTGATCTTGATTTTGGGGACGATGGTTCCGTCCGGCTCCTCCACCGCCGCCAGCTTGTATACCCCGCCGAACACCGGCTCGCTGCGGGCCGTAATCAACCGCTCGCCCACGCCGAAGGCGTCAATCCTGGCCCCCTGGAGGAGCAAATCCCGAATCAGCTCCTCGTCCAGAGAGTTAGACACGGAGATTGTGCAGCTCTCCCATCCGGCGGCATCCAGCATCTTCCGGGCCTCCTTGGTGAGATAGGCAATGTCCCCGGAGTCCAGACGGATGCCGCATTTGGTGATCCCCTTAGGCCGGAGCACTTCGTCGAAGGCTCGGATGGCGTCGGGTACGCCGCTTTTCAGGGTGTTGTAGGTATCCACCAGCAGCACTGCGTTGGTGGGATAGATTTCGCAGTAGGTCCGGAATGCCTCGTACTGACTGTCAAACATCTGAACCCAGGAGTGCGCCATGGTGCCGGCAGCAGGTACGCCGTAAAGCTGGTCGCTGATGGCGCAGGCTGTGCCGTGTACACCGCCGATGTAGGCCGCCCGGGCGCCCGCGATGGCGCCATCGGTTCCCTGGGCCCGGCGGGAACCGAACTCCAGCACCGTCCGCCCGGCGGCGGCCCGGACCACTCGGTTGGCTTTGGTGGCAATGAGGCTCTGATGATTAACAGCCAGCAGAGCGTAGGTCTCAATGAGTTGAGCCTGAGAGGCCGGGGCCCGGACTGTCACCAGGGGCTCGCCGGGAAACACCGGCGTGCCCTCCGGTACCGCCCATATGTCGCCGGTAAAGCGGAAATGGCGCAGGTAATCCAGAAAATCCTCCTGAAACAGGTCTTTGCTCCGGAGGTAGGCGATGTCGTCCTCGTCGAAGTGAAGATTCTGGATGTACTCCACCAACTGCTCCAACCCTGCGGCAATGGCAAAACCGCCTTCGTCGGGCACCCGGCGGAAGAACACGTCAAAATAGGTGATACGGTCCTGCATCCCCTGACGGAAGTAGCCGTTGGCCATGGTCATCTCATAAAAGTCAAACAGCATAGACAGGTTCAGCCGTTCCTTACGTTCCATAGCAGTGCGCTCCTTGGTTTCTTGTCGTAATAGGCGAGCGCCCTCCCGGAGCCCGTCTCCTCTATAGTATAACTTTTTTCTCCGATTTGCAACGTTAGAATTGACAATTCCTTCCTCATCTCTTAATATAGTACAGAATACCCCTGCGGCAAAGGCGCGGAACCTGCTGTTCCTGCCTGAGAAGCGCCGCCCGGAAAGGATGGATCATATGTCCATTATCTTAGGAATCGACATCGGCGGCTCCACCACAAAGATCGTGGGGCTCCGCTCCGACGGGACTACTATCGCCATGCACCGGGTCCAAGCCCAGGACCCCATTACGTCTCTCTACGGAGCCATGGGCAATTTTCTTTTCACCAACCGGCTTCAGCTGGAGGATGTTTCCCAGATTGCCCTGACGGGCGTGGGCGCATCCTACATCGACGAGGATATCTACGGCATCCCCACCCAAAAGGTGGAGGAATTCACAGCGGTGGGTGTGGGCGGCCTGGCCCTCAGCGGCCAGGAGCGGGCGGTAGTGGTCAGCATGGGCACCGGCACCGCCTTCATCTGGGCGGAGCGGGGAAAGCCCGTAGAGCACCTGTGCGGCTCCGGCGTGGGCGGCGGCACACTGGCAGGGCTGTGCTCCCGCCTGTGCGGCACCCGGAAGTACCAGCAGATCATCAAGCTGGCTACCGAGGGCGACGTCAATCAGACGGACCTGACAGTGGGGGATCTGACCAGAAACAGCCACCCGTCCCTGCCCCTGGATATTACCGCCGCCAACTTCGGCAATGTGTCCGACGACGCCACCTCCGGGGACTTTGCCGCCGGCGTCATCAATATGGTGCTTCAGTCCATCGGCACCACCGCCGTCATGGCCTGCCGGTACTGCGCCTGTGAGACGGCGGTGCTCACCGGATTCATGTCCAACCTCCCTCAGGCCAGAGAGTGCTTCGACCTGTTTACAAGGCTGCATGGGATACAGTTCATTATCCCGGATAGCGCGACACACGCCACATCTATCGGGGCGGCGCTGCATCTGGTGGAGTGATTTTTTCTTGACCGGAGCTGCCAAAAGGACATCGCAGGATACAGAAAGAGGGCTTTGTCGCTATTTGACGACGGGCCGTCGGTTGAAGCTGGGCTGGAAGGATAGAGTGAGCTATGACCCTACAAGATTTTTTTGCGGAAAATCCGGCATGTGCAGTCGCTTTTTCTGGCGGGGTGGATTCTGCGGCGCTGCTGTCCGCCGCAGTTACATACGGGCGGAAGGCGGCGGCGTATTTTGTACGGACGGTTTTTCAGCCGGAGTTCGAGCTGAAAGATGCCCTGGAAACCGCAGAGCGGCTGGGTACAGAATTACGGATACTGGATTTTGACATACTGTCTGTTCCGGAGGTGGCAGCAAATCCGGCGGACCGTTGCTACTACTGCAAGCGGGCACTGTTTTCCCGCATTCTGGCAGCAGCGGAGGCAGACGGCTTCCCCGTGGTCCTGGACGGGTGCAACGCCTCCGACGACGAGGCCGGCCGCCCCGGCATGCGGGCGCTGCGGGAACTAGGCGTTCGTTCGCCCCTCCGGGAGTGCGGCATGGCAAAGACCGCCGTCCGCCGCCTGGCCCGGGAGGCTGGACTGCCTGTGTGGGACAAGCCCTCCTATGCCTGTCTCGCCACCCGCGTTCCTGTCGGAACAGCCATCACCGCCCGGGATCTGGAGCGGGTGTCCCGGGGAGAGGATGCGCTGGTGGCCCTGGGGCTGGCAGATTTCCGTCTGCGCCTGCGGGGAGAGAACGCGCTGCTCCAGGTGCGGGCGGAGCAGATGCCCCTTGCTCAGACGCTTCTGCCGGAGCTGCAAGCCGGACTGGCGGCGGATTTTCACAGTATTTTTCTGGACGGCATTCCCAGGCCGCCGAGAGAAAACTGACCCTTTTTCCCCGAGGACCCAAGGCCCCCGGCGCACTCCCTTTCGAGAGTACACCGGGGGCTCTTGCTTTGGGTGCGCGCCTTACCTAATCTCCGTTACCTGATAGCCCGCACCGGTTACAGCCTCGGTGAGGACCTCGTCGGACACATCGCCGGCGACAGAAGCGGTGCCCGCCTCCAGATCCACCGTCGCGGTGACACCGGGCAGATCGTTGAGGGCTTTCTCCACTCTCCCGGAGCAGTGGGCGCACATCATGCCCTCAATTTTTATGGTCTTTGTCATAGCTTTTTTTCCTCCTTGTACTGGTTGATCTTCTATCGCTTGAAGCGCAACGGGACAGCCTGCGGCGCAGGCGGCCCCGGCTTCACCGGAACCGGCGGCAGAGCGGAATCTGCTTTTGAAGAACCGCAGCCGCAGGGCATTGGACACCACTGTCACACTGCTCAGGCTCATGGCGGCGGCGGCAAACATGGGGTTCAGCAGCCAGTTGAGCAACGGGAAGAACACCCCCGCTGCCAAGGGAATACCCAGGGAGTTATAGAAAAATGCCCAGAACAGATTCTGCTTGATATTCCGGATAGTGGCCCGGCTCAGCTCCACGGCGGCAGCCGCATCCATCAAATCGCTTTTCATCAGCACGATGTCCGCGCTTTCTATCGCCACATCTGTTCCCGCGCCAATGGCCAGCCCTACATCCGCCCGGGCCAGCGCCGGCGCGTCGTTGATCCCGTCGCCCACCATGGCCACCTTTTTCCCTTGGCTTTGCAGTCCCGCGATTTTCCGCTCCTTGTCCTGTGGCAGGACCTCTGCCAGCACTTCCGTGACTCCCAACTCCCGGCCGACGGCATCTGCTGTGCGGCGGTTATCCCCGGTAAGCATCACCACATCAATGCCCAGGCTGCGGAAGGCTGCCACGGCATCCCGGCTGGTAGGCTTGGGGGTGTCAGCGACGGCGATGATTCCCAGCATGGTGCGTTCCTTGGCGAAATACAGAGGCGTTTTCCCCTGGTTTGCCAGCTCCTCCGCCTGTGGCAGCCAAAGGTCCAGTCCAATTCCCGCCTCCTCCATCATGGCCTGGTTTCCAGCCAGGTACGGGCACCCTCCCAGAGCGGCCTTTACCCCCCGCCCATGGATAGCCTCGAACTGCTCCACTGCCTGCCGGGGCAGCTGCCTGCCAGCTGCCTCCTCCACGATAGCCGCGCCCAAGGGATGCTCCGACGGCACCTCCATGCAGGCCGCCAGTCCCAGCAGCGCGTTTTCTGTCAGCCCTTCGGCGGGGAGAATATCCGTCACCTGCGGTTTGCCCTGGGTGAGGGTTCCGGTTTTATCCAGCACCACGGTGTCGATGGCATGCAGCGTCTCCAGCGCCTCGGCGGATTTCACCAGAATACCGTTTTCCGCCCCCTTGCCGGTACCCACCATAATGGCAACCGGAGTTGCCAGTCCCAAAGCGCAGGGACAGGAGATCACCAGCACTGCCACGCCGGTGGTAAGTGCCCTGGTAACGCTGCCGGAGGCAATCAGCCAGACGATGGCCGTTACGGCGGCGATCACCATCACCACGGGAACAAACACCCCCGCCACCCGGTCCGCCAGCTTGGCGATGGGAGCTTTGGACCCCGAGGCCTCCTCCACCAGCCGGATCATCTGGGCCAGGGTAGTATCCTCTCCCACCCGCAAAGCCTGGAAGACGAAAGAGCCGGACTTGTTGATGGACGCAGCGGCCACCTTGTCTCCCACACTCTTGTCCACCGGCAGGCTCTCGCCGGTCAGGGCGCTCTCATCCACAGCGGAGGCTCCCTCCACAATCACTCCATCCACCGGTACGGATTGTCCAGGCCGGACCACCACTCGGTCACCCACCTGAACCTCCTCCACCGGGATCTCCACTTCCTCCCCCTCCCGCAGAACTCTGGCGGTCTTGGGGGCCAGATCCATCAGTCGGGAAATGGCTTCGCCGGTTTTACCCTTGGACCGGGTCTCCAGATATTTGCCCAGAGTAATTAGAGTCAGAATCATTCCGGCAGATTCAAAATACAAATCCATGTGATACTGCTCTGCCAAAGACATATTTCCATGACCCAGCCCATAACCGATCTGATAGATGGCAAATATCCCATAGATTACGGCGGCGGCGGAGCCCACGGCGATCAGGGAATCCATGTTGGGCGCACCACGAAGCAGCGTTTTGAAGCCCACCTTATAATATTTGTCGTTGAGGTACAAAATAGGCAGCGTCAGCAGCAGCTGGGTAAAGGCAAAGGCCACCGCATTTTCCATACCGGTTAACCCGCCCGGCAGAGGTGCACCCATCATGTGTCCCATGGAAATATAGAACAAGGGAATCAGAAAGGCGAAGGACCATATCATCCGGCGCTTCATCTCCGCCAGTTCCCCTGCCGCAGCGTCCTCCCGTCTGGGCGCGGCGGTCTTGTCCCCCGCCTTCCGGGGGATGGACGCGCCGTAGCCCGAGGCCGTCACGGCGGCAACGATGTCCTCCGCAGTTACACGGACCTCGTCATAGTTCACCTGCATACTATTGGAGAGCAGATTCACGCTGACCTGGCTCACGCCTTCCATACGGCTTACCGCCTTCTCCACATGGGCGGAGCAGGCGGAGCAGGTCATACCCGTTACCTGAAAAGTCTGTTTCACGTTGGCGCCTCCTTACTTCAGCAGCCGCTGCAATACGGCGGCCAGCTCGTCAATCACTTCATCGTTTCCCTGCCGGATACCCTCCGCCACACAGGTGTGCAGATGTTCGCTGAGCAGCTCCCTGCTGAAGCTGTTAAGGGCGGCGTTCACAGCGGAAACCTGAATCAGGATATCGGGACAGTAAACGTCTCTTTGCAGCATTTCTCTCAGTCCCCGCACCTGTCCCTCAATGCGGCAGAGCCGGTTGGAGAGCCGCTTGAGCTCCTCCTCGCTGCGTTCTCTGGTTTTATGGCAGTGGCAGCAATCATCCATACAGATACCTCCCCGGGGTATTTTAACTGTGGACATTATATACCCCCTACGGGTATTTGTCAAGCAAAAACTTTGAATCTCTTTCACCCTTATATGCAAAGCGGCTTCCGCCAAAGCTCTCATAGGCAACGCAGGATACGTACAGCCCATTAATTAAAAGCGAAAATTCGCTTTTTCAATTGCGTTGACTATGAAACACGGCGCTTCCTATGGAAGCGCCCTGCCGGATTTTTACAGCTGATTTTTTTCTCTGGGAATAAACTGCCCCTGCACATCCTGCACCTCTCCCCGGTTCACGGCCAGACGGCCCCGGAGATACACCTGCGCAATGGAACCGGCTGTCTCCCAGCTCTCATAGGGTGTGTAGTCCGTATGCTGCGCCTGATCTGCGGCAGAAATAACGCTGTTGGCGGCGGGATCGTAAACCACGATATCCCCGTCGCTGCCGGGGGCAATGACGCCCTTCCGGGGCCAGCATCCATAGAGCTTGGCGGGATTCTCGCTGAGCACCCGGCACATGTCGGCAGCAGTGATCCGTCCGGCCGCCACGCCGTAGGTGTAGAGCAGCACTCCCCGGTGCTCCACACCGGGCAGGCCGCCGGGAATCCGGGTAAAGTCATAGCGCCCTGCCCGCTTCTGGGCTGCGGTGAAGGAGCAGTGGTCGGTGGCCACAGTATCAATCTCCCCGCCTCGCAGGGCTTCCCAGAGAGCTTCCCGGTCCTCTCTCTTCCGAAGGGGCGGCGCACAGACAAACTTGGCGGCTTCCATGAAATCCGGGTTGTCATAGACCCCGTCCTCCAGCAGGAGGTAATGAGGACACGTTTCCACGTATACCGTCTGCCCCCTCCGGCGAGCGGCCCGAACCTCCTCCAGAGACTCTCTGGAAGACAGGTGGACAATGATAACCGGCACGTCCGCCAGCTGAGCCAGGCGCAGAAGGTGCCCCACCGCCTCCGCCTCCAGCGGCGCGGGGCGGGTCCGGGGATGAGACCAGGGGGCCAGACGTCCGGCAGCCTTGGCCTCCGCCGTCAGAACGCGGATCACACCGTCGTTCTCACAGTGGACTCCCGCCACGCCGTTCAGCGCCTTCAGCCGCAGGAGTGCGCGGTACAAATCCCCCTCGGGAATCATCATGGCGGGATAGGTCATGTACATTTTAAAGGAGGAGATCCCCTGCTCCATCATCTCCGCCAGCTCCTTGGAAATGTCCTCGTTCCAGTCGTCGATAGTCATGTGGAAACCATAGTCGCACGCGGTCTTTCCCTCCGCCTTCTCCCTCCAGCGCCGCAGGCCGGCAGCCAGAGACTGCCCTTTGTCCGGAGCGGCGAAATCCACCACCATAGTGGTGCCGCCACGAAGAGCCGCCCGGCTGCCGCTGGCAAAATCGTCGGCAGTGATGGTGCCGCAGACCTCCAGGTCAAAATGGGTGTGTCCGTCGATGAAGCCTGGGAACAGCAGCTTTCCTGCGCAGTCCACCACCTGAGCATCTCCGGCGGAGAGGCTTTCGCCTACAGCGGCTATCTGTTCGCCCTCCAGAAGAACGTCAGCCCGCCGTTCTCCTTTGGCAGAGACTACCGTTCCATTTCGCAGCAGCGTTTTCATAAGCAGACCCTCCTGACAGTTGAATTCATTTTCAGTATATCACAGATTGTCCTGGATATCCAGTGCACGTTTACATAGCCGGGTTTACATAGCCGGCACACTTGAGAAGCGGTAAAAGGGCGGTAAGGAAAAATAACGCAGGGCAAGCCGGCAGCGCCATCCGGTGTTGTTTTGACCGTCGGACTTTACCGATTTTCAGGTGTGTCAACTATAAAGTCTTTTTGAGGAAAACTGCTGCTGGCCCTTCCCTGTTAAAAAGGTTCCCAGTATATTTTTTGACACACAACAAAGGCAGGTGCGGCAATGCCGCGCCTGCCTCAGCTTGTCGAAAAAGTCTGCCCCTCGGCAGACTTTTTCATGTAAAGATGATA
>OFFE01002328.1_pt1 | contig 11633 bp, 8 predicted proteins | sample 1521371 | NCBI WGS metagenome assembly OFFE01 (sample SAMEA3504131, study PRJEB24116) | mouse gut metagenome | biome: mouse gut; feature: mouse-associated habitat; material: faeces | place: Denmark | collected 2011 | reverse complement strand
CGGACACCGTCTCTGGACAGTACAGGAGCCGCCCATATCCTGGAGCATTCCGTACTCTGCGGTTCCGAGAAATTTCCGGTAAAAGACCCTTTTATAGAACTGGAAAAAAGTTCTCTGAATACATTTTTAAATGCCATGACTTATGCAGATAAGACGATTTATCCGGTGGCAAGCTGTAATGATAAAGATTTTCAAAATCTGATGGAGGTATATCTTGATGCGGTGCTCTATCCCAATATTTATAAGCACAAAGAAATCTTTTGCCAGGAAGGATGGCACTATGAAATGGATGACCTGGATGCGCCTCTTACGGTGAACGGGGTCGTTTACAATGAGATGAAAGGCGTGTTTTCTTCTCCCGACGAGGTGCTTAGCAGGGAGATACTAAGCGCCCTTTACCCTGATACCTCCTATTCCTTTGAGTCTGGGGGAGATCCAGATGTAATCCCGGAATTGTCTTATGAGAGATTCCTTGCGTTTCACCAGAAATATTATCATCCTGCTAATTCTTATATTTATCTCTATGGAAATATGGATATGGCGCAAAAATTAGACTGGCTCGACCGGGAATATCTCAGTAAGTTTGAACAGATTGCAGTGGATTCTAAGATCAAGCAACAAAAGCCATTCTCAGAAGTCCGGGAGGTGGAATTTGATTATCACATTTCCAGCGGTGAATCTTTGGAAGACAATACGTATCTGTCTTACAATGTAAGTACGGGGACTATTCTGGATAAGACGCTTTATGTGGCGTTCGATATTTTAGACTATGCGTTGCTTTCTGCGCCTGGCGCTCCTCTAAAACAGGCGCTTTTGGACGCTAAGATTGCAAAAGACATCATGGCATCGTATGACAATTCTACATTGCAGCCGATGTTTTCGATCATAGCCAAGAACAGCAATATAGACAAGAAAGAAGAATTCTTGGAGATTATAAAGCGGGTGCTGCAAGAACAGGCAGAGCAGGGCGTCAATCGCAAATCGCTGCTTGCCGGGCTTAACAGTTATGAATTTCAATACCGTGAGGGAGACTTTGGCTCCTATCCCAAGGGATTAATGTTTGGAATTAAATGCCTGGATAGCTGGCTGTATGATGACGGCAAGCCTTTTTTGCATATCGAGGAGCTTGGCGTGATTGAGTTTTTGAAGGAACAGGCAGACAAAGGTTATTTTGAGCAGTTGATCCGTCAGTATCTGCTGGATAATACGCATGCGGCCGTGGTAATAGCAAGGCCTAAGCATGGTCTTCATGCGAAAAAAGAAGAGCTTCTCGCACAGAAGCTTAAGACATACAAGGATTCACTAAGCGTGCAAGAGCAGCAGGAAATTGTTGCTTTTACCCATCACTTGAAAGCATATCAGGAGCAACCCTCGGCGCCGGAGGACATGCAGAAGCTGCCTGTCCTAACAAGGGAGGATATTAAGAAAGAAGGGGAGAAGCTTTCTATTCGTGAGAAATATGTCAAAGATACGCTGTTTTTGTGTCATGACGTTGCCTCCAATGGAATTGCTTATTTCAGCTTTATGTTTGACGTCACGGCGCTTGCCCCAGAGAAGATTCCATATTTGGGCATTCTAAAATCCGTACTGGGATATGTGGATACGAAATCCCATTCTTTCCAGGAACTTGCCAACGAGATTAATCTTCATACGGGCGGAATTTTCAGCAGTATTGGGATTTATCCACATGTGGAACAAGAACTTGTCTCGTTGAAATATGAAGTGAAAGCGAAAGCGCTCTATCAGGAGATTCCCAAAGCGATAGAAATCATAAAAGAAATTTTGTCTGGGAGCAATTACAGAACGCAAGAGCGTCTCTATGAGATCCTAGCGCAGCTGAAATCAAGGCTGCAGATGAGCTTAAGCGCTGCGGGACATTCCATTTCTTCAATGCGCGCCATGTCCTATTTTTCTGAGAGCGCAAAATATACGGATATGACGCAGGGAATTGAATTTTATCAGCTTGTCAAGGAGTTGGAGGAGAATTTTGAGGAGCGAAAGGATGCGTTAAGCCAGACGCTGGAAGACTTGGCGAAAGAAATTTTCTGCAAGCAAAACATGATGGTGAGCATCGGGGCTGAGTCCGAGGGCATGGCTTGCGTAGAACGGGAACTAGACGGGCTCAAAGGCGTTCTGCAGCAAAAAGAAAGAGAAACTCAGAAAAAGCCGCTGCTTTTGGAACGTAAGAACGAAGGATTCCTGGATGCGTCCCAAGTGCAGTATGTTTCCAGAGCAGGCAATTTCCGCAAAGCAGGTTACGTCTATACAGGAGCGCTGCGCATTCTCAAAGTGTTGCTAAGTTATGATTACCTCTGGATTAACGTCCGTGTAAAGGGAGGCGCTTATGGATGCATGAGCGGCTTTACTAGAAAAGGCGACGCCTATTTCACATCCTACCGTGATCCCAACCTGGGAGCGACCAATCAGGTATATCAGGGGATCCCGGAATATTTAGAACAGTTTGACGTGGATGAAAAAGAGATGACCAAATATATTATCGGAACTTTCAGCGCCCTGGATGCGCCTCTGACGCCTGCCGCAAAGACCGGGCGCAGCGCAACAGCTTATTTGACGGGGGTGACGGATGAGATGTTGCAGAAGGAGCGGGAGGAAATTCTCAATGCACGCCAGGAGGATATTCGAAGCTTATCTGGGATTGTCCGCGCAGTGCTGGAAGAAAACGCATTTTGCGTCATTGGCAATGAGGAGAAGCTTACGGAAGAGAAAGAATTGTTTCAGGAGCTGAAAAACCTGTATTAAATACTAAAGGAGAATATATGGAAGCGAATTTAAAATCTGGATTTGTGACGCTGATTGGCAGACCTAACGTGGGAAAGTCTACCTTGATGAACTGCCTGATCGGGCAAAAGATTGCCATTACCTCTAAAAAGCCGCAGACGACCCGAAACCGGATTCAGACGGTATACACAGAGGAGAGCAAGGGACAGATCGTATTTCTGGATACCCCCGGAATACACAAGGCGAAAAACAAGCTCGGAGAATATATGGTAAATGTGGCGGAACGGACGCTGCGGGAGGTGGATGTGATTCTCTGGCTGGTGGAACCCAGCAATTTCATCGGCGCAGGGGAACGGCATATCTTAGAAATGCTAAAGAAGACAGATACGCCAGTGATCCTTATCATCAATAAGACAGACATGGTAAAAAGGGAAGAAATTCTCGGCTTTATTGACACATATCGAAAGGAGTACGATTTTGCGGAGATTGTTCCCCTGTCTGCTTTGCGGGGGGAAAATACGGAGATTTTACCTGATTTGATTTTTAAATATCTGACCTATGGACCGATGTTCTATGATGAAGACACGATTACCGACCAGCCAGAACGCCAGATTGTGGCAGAGATCATCCGCGAGAAGTCTCTTCACGCACTTGAGGAAGAAGTGCCTCATGGCATTGCAGTGACGATCGAACGGATGAAGGAACGTGGTAAAAAGGGGATCGTGGATATCGACGCTACCATCGTGTGCGAGCGTGATTCTCACAAGGGCATTATTATAGGAAAGGGCGGAAACATGCTGAAAAAAATCGGCACCAATGCCAGGTATGAGATCGAGCGCCTGCTGGATTGCAAGGTCAATCTCAAGCTTTGGGTCAAAGTGAAAAAGGATTGGCGGGACAGTGATTATCTGATCAAAAATTTTGGCTATCGTGAGAATGAGGACTATTGAGATAAGGATGGAAAGCAGAAACAGTTCTGCCAGATTTTGATAGTATAAGCATATGCGGACAGGAAACCCTAAGATATAGAGATAACGCTGGCTAAAGTTTTCCGATGGAAAAGTACAGCAGATAAACAGAAGAACAGGGGGATGCCGCAATGATAGAGCAGGAATGGATAAAATTTTCAAGTACCGGAAGCATTGAGGATTATTTAAGCTACAAGAGCCGTCAGGAGGCAGAGAGCGCATATAGAGACGCCTCTGCCAGCATGCTTGCCGGCAGCAATGGATTGGACAGGAGTGTGAACGGATATGGGGCAGACCATAGTGCTGACGGGCATGGTGTTATCAGCAGCCCCGGTGGGGGAATATGACAAGCGGATTGTAATTCTGACCAGGGAACGGGGAAAAATGTCAGCTTTTGCCCGGGGAGCGAGACGTCCAGGCAGCCAGGTGATGGCGGCGAGTAATCCTTTTGCATTTGGGCAGTTTGAAGCTTTTGAGGGAAAAAATTCCTATACGGTCGTTAAAGCTGATATTTCCAATTATTTTCGAGATCTTGCGAGAGATTTGGACGGAGCTTATTATGGATTTTATTTTCTGGAGCTGGCAGACTATTACGCTAGGGAAAATATGGACGAGACGCCGATGCTGAAGCTTTTGTACCAGTCGTTGCGGGCTTTGGAGAATCAAAGCCTGCCGAATCGGCTGGTGCGCAGGATCTTTGAGCTGAGAGCCATGGCAGAGAACGGGGAAGCTCCCAATGTGTTTTCTTGCCTGAATTGTGGCAAAGAAGAACAGCTTTCTTATTTTCAGGTGGACAGAGGGGGAACGCTCTGCAAAGATTGTGGCACAAAAAAGCATGTCAGCGAGCTCGACGGCTCCACCTTGTATACCCTGCAATACATTCTCACTTCACGCATTGAAAAATTGTATACGTTTACAGTTTCACTCGAGGTTTTGGAAAAGTTAGAATGGGTTATGAATGATTACATGAAATTTTACATAGACAGGAAGTTTCATTCGCTGCAGGTGCTGGAAGAAAACCAAGGATTTGAAAGGTTGTTTGCCAATGAGAAACTCATTTGAGTTTCCTCATTTTGCAATTCATAGTACCGAAAGAGGGGTGTCGCACTAAGATATTGGCTTGTTCAAAAGATCTTGCTGCTGATGCGACACCCCCATTTTATTTGCATTGCTTTGCAATGGAAACCTTTTGACCAAGTAAATATCTTAGTGCGACACCCCCAAAATGTTTATGTGCATTTTGTTTGTATTGCTTTGCAATGTAAGCCTATTGAACAAGCGAATATGTTAGTGCGATAGCCCTGCTTTGCACATAAAAGCATTCTGGAAACCTAGCTTTTCAGACGCTTTTTATGCAAGACCTTTTAGCACTATAAAGCCGGCTGTTATAAAAAATGGGGAAACTCAAAGAAAATCAGCAGTTGCAATAAATCACCGAAAAGGTTATAATATTTGAGATTCACGTTAAGACTTAGGAGGTTGATTTATGAGAAGAATAATTTCCATCAGTCTGGTTTGTCTGTTGATGACCGGATTATTCAGCGCATGCGGAAAATCTTTGGAAGCAGACCGTGATACTGTATATATACAGAAGAAAGGCTCCATTATTGGAGCGGCTATTGCGGATTTTGACAAAGATTACTATGATGAAGAAGAGCTGAAAGCATTTGCAGAGGAGAGAGTACAAGAGTATCAAGAGGAGCATGGAAAGAACAGCGTGACCATTGATAAGTTCTCAGTGGAGGAAGGGACGGCAAAACTTTATATGAAGTATGCTGGCTATGAGGATTATCAGGAATTTAATGAAGTGACGCTGTTTTCTGGCACTGTTCCGCAGGCATTGGCAGCAGGATTTACCTTTGATACAGATTTTACAAAGATAAAGGATGGGAAAGCGGCTGGAAGTGTCGAGAATACCGAAGTGGTAGATACAGATTATAAGGTGGTCGTTTTAAGCGAGAAAGTGGAAGTCAAGGTAGACGGTTCCGTGCAATATATGTCTTCGGATTATACATCATTGAAAGGGAAAGACACAGTAACCGTTCAAGTTCCAGAGGAAGCGGGGGACGGGGAAGAGTTGTCTTTGGTCTATATCGTTTATAAGTAAGAGGGTATTGTTTTTAGGAAAAAGAAAGAGGTAAAAGAGTGAAAGAATTTGTTAATTGTTTCACGAACTACCTGTTTGTGCTATAAAGTGCACAGAATGGAGGAAATCATGGAAAAAACGATGGAAAAAATCGTGGCATTGGCTAAGGCCAGAGGCTTCGTGTATCCGGGGTCGGAAATATATGGCGGTCTTGCCAATACCTGGGATTATGGAAATCTTGGCGTGGAGTTGAAAAATAATGTCAAAAAGGCATGGTGGCAGAAGTTTGTCATGGAAAATCCCCATAACGTAGGCGTGGATTGTGCGATTTTGATGAATCCTCAAACATGGGTTGCCTCTGGGCACCTTGGCGGATTTTCAGATCCTTTGATGGACTGCAAGGAGTGTCATGAACGTTTCCGCGCTGACAAGATCATCGAAGATTTTGCAGAAGAAAAGGGGATTGCGTTGGAATCTTCCGTCGATGGATGGAGCCAGGAAGAGATGGTGAAATTTATAGAGAGCAACCAGATTCCCTGCCCTACTTGCGGGAAACATAATTTTACAGATATCCGTCAGTTTAACTTGATGTTTAAAACGTTCCAAGGCGTTACAGAGGACGCCAAAAATACGGTGTACTTAAGACCGGAGACGGCGCAGGGCATTTTTGTGAACTTTAAGAATGTCCAGAGAACTTCCAGAAAGAAGATTCCTTTTGGGATCTGCCAAATCGGGAAATCTTTCCGAAATGAGATCACTCCCGGAAACTTTACATTCCGTACCCGGGAATTTGAGCAGATGGAGCTGGAATTCTTCTGTGAGCCTGGCACGGATCTGGAGTGGTTCCAATATTGGAGAGGATTCTGCCGTGACTGGCTGTTGTCGCTTGGCATGAAAGAAGAAGAATTGCGATTGCGAGACCATGATCCGGCAGAGCTTGCTTTTTACAGCAAGGCCACCACGGATTTTGAATTCCTGTTTCCGTTTGGATGGGGCGAATTGTGGGGCATTGCCGATCGCACCGACTATGACCTGACCCAGCATCAGAATACCTCTGGACAGGATATGAGTTATTTTGACGATGAAAAGAAAGAGAAGTATATTCCTTATGTCATTGAACCCTCCCTGGGCGCAGACCGGGTGGTTCTGGCGTTCTTGTGTGCAGCTTATGATGAGGAAAATCTTGGAACGGAAGAAAAGCCGGATATGAGGACGGTGCTTCATTTCCATCCGGCATTGGCTCCGGTGAAAATTGGCGTGCTGCCTCTTTCTAAGAAATTAAATGAAGGCGCGGAAAAGATCTATGCTCAGTTGTCTAAGAAATTTAACTGCGAATTTGACGACAGGGGGAATATTGGAAAGCGTTACCGGAGACAGGACGAGATTGGGACGCCTTTCTGCGTTACATATGATTTTGAGTCGGAAAACGATGGCGCTGTAACTGTGCGTGACCGTGATTCGATGGAACAGGAAAGGATTAAAATTGAGGACTTAGACGCATACTTTGCTGAGAAGTTTGATTTTTAATGGGAACAGGCATTTGGAGTATCTTCCAAATGCCTGTTTTTGGAAAAAAGTGTCCAGAATCAAGAAAAAAATGTTGCTAATCGAAAAAAGTATGTTACAATATTTATATGTACTTTTAAAGCAGGGTGCATGCAAGTGCTAATTTGTGAGAATCCGCCGTCTGGTGTAGCGTACACTGGAACATCAATCACTTATCCATGGACAGGCTTTTCCCTGTGAATGGATAAGTGATTGTCAGAACACGGATGAATCACATAATAATTACTATAAGTATGTAGGAGGAATTTTCAAATGGCAAACAAATGGGTTTACCTCTTCAAAGAGGGAAATGCAAGCATGCGTGAGCTTCTTGGTGGAAAAGGCGCGAATCTTGCTGAAATGACTAGCTTAGGCCTTCCAGTGCCACAGGGTTTCACAATCACGACGGAAGCTTGTACACAGTATTATGAGGATGGACGTCAGATCAACGAGGAGATCCAGGGTCAAATTAATGAGTACATTGGCAAGATGGAAGAGATTACAGGTAAGAAATTCGGCGATACTGAGAATCCGCTTTTGGTTTCCGTTCGTTCTGGCGCAAGAGCTTCCATGCCTGGTATGATGGACACCATTTTGAACCTGGGACTGAATGAGACTGTTGTAAATGTAATTGCTGAGAAGTCCAATAATCCTCGCTGGGCTTGGGACTGCTACAGAAGATTTATCCAGATGTATTCTGACGTAGTTATGGAAGTTGGCAAGAAATATTTCGAAGAGCTGATTGACAAGATGAAAGCTGACAGAGGGGTGACTCAGGACGTAGATCTTACAGCAGAAGATTTGAAAGAGCTTGCTTCTCAGTTTAAGGCTGAATACAAAGAGAAAATCGGCAGTGACTTCCCAGATGATCCTAAGGAGCAGTTAATGGGCGCGGTGAAAGCTGTATTCCGTTCTTGGGACAACCCACGTGCGAATGTATACCGCCGTGACAATGATATTCCATATTCCTGGGGTACTGCAGTAAACGTACAGAGTATGGCGTTCGGCAATATGGGTGACGACTGTGGTACTGGCGTTGCATTTACCCGTGACCCGGCAACTGGAGAGAAGAAGCTGATGGGAGAGTTCCTTACCAATGCACAGGGCGAGGATGTGGTTGCAGGCGTGCGTACGCCGATGCCGATCGCTCAGATGGAAGAGAAATTCCCAGAGGCATATAAACAGTTTACAGAAGTATGCGCAACGCTCGAGAATCACTACAGAGATATGCAGGATATGGAGTTTACGGTTGAAAATGAGAAGCTTTATATGTTGCAGACTCGTAATGGCAAGAGAACTGCCCAGGCTGCTCTTAAGATTGCCTGCGATCTGGTGGATGAGGGCATGAGAACGGAAGAAGAGGCAGTTGCAATGATTGATCCTCGTAACCTGGATACATTGCTTCACCCGCAGTTTGATGCAGCGGCACTCAAAGCTGCAACTCCGGCAGGAAAAGGACTTGGCGCTTCTCCAGGAGCTGCTTGCGGCAAGATTGTATTTACTGCAGACGACGCTGTTGCTTGGGCTGAAAAAGGAGAAAAGGTTGTTCTTGTGCGTCTTGAGACCTCTCCAGAAGATATTACTGGCATGAAAGCTGCTCAGGGCATCCTCACTGTTCGCGGCGGTATGACTAGCCATGCAGCAGTTGTTGCGCGCGGCATGGGAACTTGCTGTGTATCTGGATGCGGCGATATTGCCATGGACGAGGAGAACAAGAGGTTTACTCTGGCAGGCAAGGAGTATCATGAGGGAGATCCAATCTCTATCGATGGTACGACAGGTAACATTTATGATGGCTTGATTTCTACGGTTGATGCAACGATTGCCGGTGAATTCGGAAGAATTATGGCATGGGCTGACAAGTATAGGACTTTGAAGGTTCGTACCAATGCTGATACGCCTGCTGACGCTAAAAAAGCTCGTGAATTGGGAGCAGAAGGCATTGGTCTTTGCCGTACAGAGCATATGTTCTTTGAAGAGGACAGAATTGCTGCATTCCGTGAGATGATCTGCGCAGATACCGTGGAAGAGAGAGAAGCTGCATTGGACAAGATTCTTCCTTATCAGCAGGGAGATTTCGAGAAATTATACGAAGCTCTGGAAGGCAACCCAGTGACTATCCGGTTCTTGGATCCGCCTCTGCATGAGTTCGTACCGACTGATGAAGAAGATATCAAGAAGCTTGCAGACGCTCAGGGCAAATCTGTAGTAGAAATTAAGACATTGATTGATTCCTTACATGAATTCAATCCAATGATGGGACATCGTGGATGCCGTCTTGCAGTTACTTATCCTGAAATTGCAAAGATGCAGACAAGCGCTGTCATCCGTGCGGCAATCAATGTTAAGAAAGCACATGCTGATTGGGCGCTTAAGCCGGAAATCATGATTCCGTTGATTGGCGACATCAAAGAGCTGAAATATGTTAAGAAAGTTGTCGTAGAGACTGCTGATGCCGAGATCGCTGCAGCAGGCGTTGAATTAGAGTATGAAGTTGGTACCATGATCGAGATCCCAAGAGCTGCTCTTACTGCTGATGAGATTGCAAAGGAAGCTGATTTCTTCTGCTTCGGTACCAATGATTTGACGCAGATGACGTTTGGATTCTCTCGTGACGATGCAGGCAAGTTCTTAGATGCATATTACGATGCTAAGATTTTCGAAAATGATCCGTTTGCAAAACTTGACCAGACAGGTGTTGGCAAGTTGATGGAGACAGCAATCAAGTTAGGAAAGCCAGTGAACCCAAGCCTTCATATCGGTATCTGTGGCGAGCACGGCGGAGATCCTTCTTCCGTAGAGTTCTGTCATAAGATTGGTCTGGATTATGTTTCCTGTTCTCCGTTCCGTGTTCCGATTGCACGGTTGGCTGCGGCACAGGCGGCTATACAAAGTAGGTAGGAGTTCTCTTTCCTTTGAATTACCGCTATCTTTCGAGCAGGCGGCAGCTTATCGAAAGGCTAACGGACAGTATGTAAGGAAGAATCAATGGAGAGAAACAAACGTAACCGTTTATATCGACCTTGATTAGAGAATGAAATATGATAAGCGTATCATTAGAAATAGTGGTACGCTTATTTTTTTGTCCGAATCGTACCTTTGATTGGCTTGTTATTTCTCTGTATAATGAAAACAAAAAAGGTTGGTGTTGATTATGAGAGAAAAGAAAAACCATTTGTATGTGGATAGCAATGAACGGAGCATTTTATTACATAGCCTTGTGGAACTGAAAAATCAGCTCATACAGCAAGGCAGATATACCGACCCTGTTGACGAGCTTATCTTCAAGGTCAGCAATGCTCCCATTAAGAAATTAAAGGTTGTGGCAGGTTAAGGGGAGGTCGTGAGGCATGGAGTTTGAAAAGTTGGTAACATTAGCATTGGAAAATCTGAAGGAAAACTCCGTATATCAGCTTTTGCAGTCAGACATGGATTTTCAGCAGGAAAGCAATGCGGAGGGCTGTGCGGAGCAAAGCTATATCCGACTTGATTTGACGGAGAAACAGCGGCAGATATGCAACCATCTTCTGGATTGCAGGGACAGTCAGAACATAGATTATTCCAACTGTTCTTATGTGGCAGGGCTTTATGATGCGTTCCGCATTATGGCAGTCCTGTTTCCAGAGAAATGGGATATAGAGCAGGTGCGGCAAGCCCTGTGCAAGAATTAAAAACTGAATATGGAAAGATAGAGATTACATAGCCGATTGGTACAAGCCAGTCGGCTTTTTTGCGTTCTCTGGTACTGTTACATAGCCGCCTTTGACAAAGCGGCTAAATTTATGCGAAAGGAGGACGCATCTATGTCAAATTGCAAAGTGATTGCTCTGACGAACCAGAAAGGCGGTGTTGGAAAGACCACAACGGCGGTCAACTTGGGTGTAGGTCTGGCAAGGCAAGGCTCTAAGGTGCTGCTCATTGATGCGGACGCACAGGCAAACCTCACAATGGCTCTGGGCTATAACCGACCAGACGACATCCCCGTCACGCTCCCCACCATTATGCAGGACATCATCGACGACAAGCCGCCTGATGTTTCGCAGGGGATTATCCGCAACAGCGAGGGCGTTGACCTGTTACCGTCCAACATTGAGCTGTCGGGCTTCGAGGTAAGGCTAATCAATGCCATGAGCCGTGAGCGTGTCCTAAAGACCTATGTAAATGCGGTCAAAAAGAATTACGACTATGTGCTTATCGACTGTATGCCGAGTTTGGGCATGATTACCATCAATGCACTTGTGGCGGCTGACAGCGTGGTTATCCCGACACAGCCCCACTATCTTTCTGCCAAAGGC
>OFFE01002325.1_pt1 | contig 11638 bp, 7 predicted proteins | sample 1521371 | NCBI WGS metagenome assembly OFFE01 (sample SAMEA3504131, study PRJEB24116) | mouse gut metagenome | biome: mouse gut; feature: mouse-associated habitat; material: faeces | place: Denmark | collected 2011 | reverse complement strand
ATCTGTTTTTGCCTAATCATGTCCTGTATATGCAGCTTTGCCTGCGTTTCTAAATGAATGCGCATCTGCGACTGATCATCATAGGGTCGGTTATAACTACAATTATCCAAGTATATTCTCACGTCTTTATTCTCTCCTTACCCTAAAATACGCCCTTTTGTCTTATCCTAACACAATTGATGGGAATAATCTACTTCTTTTCACTTTCTATAAAACCGTAGACATGCTACTGGTTGCTCAGTCCCATTATCTGCCCGCTTCATGATACCGGCTACAGAGCGCGCTAACGGAACGGTAGGATTCTATGATTTCAATGTCGTCCACACCTCTATATCGCCTCAGCCGCTGCTGCCTATAGCCTTCTATCACCGAACCATTAGCAAGTAATGTTTCCATCACAGCTGTCAGCCTCTGGCTGAAAGCAGTGGAGGAATCGCCGCCAAGGCATGACTAAGGAAATCCAAACGTTTGGATTTTATTCGCCATGGTTATGCGCTTACGGAACAGCATCAGCGTGCTGGCATCGAAGGGAGCCTGTTCCTGATAGCCGGGCAGCCCTATGAAGTATTGTAGATACAGGTTCTCCGCAATCTGTTCCACCAGTAATTATTCTATCATAAATATGCCAAAAAGCCAGTAAAATCAATGGCCTATAGACTTAAAAAGCAGACACTAATTCCCTCCTAAGACGGTGCTAAAATCTAATCAGTTCTTTCAATATGCTATCTTCTATCAGCAAATATCTGTGCCACTGATTGATGATACTCTTGCCACAGCCAGATTCTATGAAAGGTAAAGTTTAAAATTCAGGAAAAAACGATTCTCATTATCATCACCAGTGTGCATCAATCTTTAAAGATTTTCGAATTTCTCGTTTTAAGCTATTATATTTCCTGAATAACGTCTTTGTAGATTTATCCTCTATAAGTTCATTGCACATCTTATCAAAACTTATAGTAATCTTCTCTCCACCCTTGCTTCGAAATATCTTGTCTTCCTCTCGCAAAACCAATTTATGCATTGTACCAAGAACAACTCCCATATATGCTTTTTCAAAATTCTTCAACTTTCTTAATATCCGTCTAGGCAAATACACATTATGGACATACTGGTAAATCACATGATAAGTTTCCCCTGATTTTGGCGTACTTAACCATAATCCTCTGATATCAGTAACCATATATTTCCCTATGGAAACTTTGTGAAATCTCCTCCTGACTTTCTCTTTCAAAGATTCTTTCTCTTTAACAACTTCTTCTCCCCCAAAGCTTTCTCCGATAAAAACCTCTATCTCTTTTATCTCTTCTAAACTCTGAGACAACTCTTCTACTGAAAAGGCTTGTTCATTTTCACCTTCCGCCATCATCATATAGATACTATGAATATTATTAAACAATTCTATGTTCTGTAAAACATCCTTGCTAACTAGATGACTAATCAGATTAAACTTCATCATGTTTTCCAAATCTAATGAAAAAAAATATTCCCCCTTATCTTCTTTCAACTCCTGTAGCAAAACCCCATATGCCTCTAATTGAACTTTTAATATATTATCATATAATGTTTGTTTTATAGACTTGCGAACATTGATATAAGTTAATATACTAATAATTGTTGCAACTAATGTAAATATTATCCAGAATAAATCCTTATATGTTGCTAATATCGTAATTGTATCTGACATTACCTCTCCTTGTTTTTTGTTAAATTAGACAGATATACTTCTCTTAAATTGTAAAATGAAATATACCAAATAGCAACTACAATTTTCAAAGAAAAAGATAATGAAAAATAAATCTAAAAATTTAAGATTAGCATATAATAAGCACTTTACTCGACACCATATACGAAAAATAAAGTGCTTATTACTCCAAAAATCCACACTATTCTACCTCGGCAGACTATTTTCGACACAAAGCGCCCCATACCCCCGCTGATGTCAAGTTAGTGTCAAGTCCTGCTATACCGCAGACCTCCCTGGCTTAGCCAATCAGAACCTTCTTCCCTTCAAAAGCAAAGCCATATTTCCGGATTTTGTCTATCGGAATCCCTTTCTCTTCCAACGCATAGGCGTAACGCTTTTCCTCAATCTGCTTCAAGGCGGCTGCCACGGTATCCTCCAGGCTGTGCTCCTCCTCCGGGTCATGCACCTTGAACTCCATAATAATCGCATCTCTATTGCGACTATTTACGAAAGCATCATCAGCCTTGTCCCTTGGCTCCAGCATGACATCATACCGCCCGAATCCGCTTTCTCTGTTCGATGTGATGCTGTATCTGTCTGCCAAATCAACCATCAGCCCCAGAACAAAGCCATGGTAGAACCTCTCGGGTTCCGAAGCCTCCGAAGGCCTGTTTCCCGAGTCAAAGCAGCTGAAAGTAGCAAGGGCCGTCCTGTTCATATAGACGTTCATCGCCTTTTTGTCGCCCAGCAGCAAGGCCTTGACAAAGGCATTATAGTCCGGGGTATATTCGGCAAACCACCCGTCAATCATACGCTCGAACATCATCCGCACTTCCCAGTTTGTCAGCCGCAGCTCATAATCCGCTTTTCCGCGTTCATCATACGCAACATGCTCCACTTTGAGATAGCCGCTGGCCAGCAGCAGGCTCCAGATGGCCTTTATGTTATGGTCAAGCTGATTGAATATGATTTGTTCATCGATTGTCGTATGGAAAGATTTTCCCTGCAGCAGATCCTCCATGATGATTTTTAAATCCGGTATACCCTCTTGAATCAGCTTTCCGATCATGCTGTTGGAGCCGGTGTTCGCCCAGTAAGGCTCGAACTGCCGTCTGTCCAGGTAATTGATGATAGACCAGGGATTGTATATGTTCCGTGCCCCTCCAAATGTAAAGCCATCGTACCATGCACGTACTTTTTCTTTTTCGTCCAGCCCGAATTCATCCATGGCGGCAAACACTTCCTCTTCCGTAAACCCAAAGCAGTCCCCATATTCCTCCGAGGTCACCGTTACCACCTTTAAGTTGTTCAGATCCAAAAACATGGACTCTCTGCTTACTCTGGTAATCCCTGTCATAATGGCTCTTTCCATATATGGATTTGTCTTAAAGGTGGCGTTGAACAGGCTTCTGGTAAAGGCGACCATCTCCTTCCAGAATCCGTTCACATAAGCCTCCTGCATGGGGGTATCATATTCATCTAACAGGATGACCACCTTTTTCCCATAATAACGGGACAGATAGCTGGACAGCATCTTCAGTGAGAAAGACACCGCGCTATCCTCCATATCTGCCGATATCTCCCTGAAGTCCCTCTTCTCGCTTTCGCTCAGCAGGCCATCCTCCAGCAGGAAGCTGAATCTGTCATAAAGTGCCTTAATCACACGGCATATCGCCTTCCTTGCCTGCGCAAAAGATGTCTCCTTGATATCCGCAAAGCTCAGCATGAGCACTGGGTATGTTCCCTGCAGCTTGCGGTACTTCTCTTCTTTCCATATGTCGAGCCCTTCAAATAAAGTACCTTTATCTGCATATTCCATAGAAAAGAACTTCTCGACCATGCTCATGGTCAGCGTCTTCCCGAAACGCCTGGGACGGGTAATCAAGGTCACGCTGTCTCCCCCTTCCCACCATTCCTTTATGAAGCATGATTTGTCGATGTAAAAATAGCCCTCTCTTCTAATCGTCTCGAAGTCCTGACATCCGATGCTCACTGTCCTTGGCATGTCTGCCCCCTTTCTGGCTATTTCCTGCGCTCTCTGCAATTCGTCCGTCTGCTCTTAGTATAGCTGATTGCGATTGGCATTACAATAACAATCACCATCCGTATGCAGAAATTACCCATTTTACACCAGTTTTATGGTAAATGATTTGCCGGTTTTAATGATTAATCTCCCGATTTACAAATGCTGGTACCTAGACGCCTACGATATCATCGGTAAGCTTCCCTGGGGTGCGTTCCCCCAATTCTGTCCCTGTTCATCTCAGCCCCATACAGCATCAGACAGGCATCTGCCATGTCGCTCTCTGTCTTTTGGAAGATGTGCTGGAGTTTCCTCAGATAGGGCTCGTTATATGCCTGTTCTAATGCAGTAGCTCCTTATGTACTCCAATGGCCTTATTTTAAATAAATAATAAGATATTTCTACTCAATTTAATCCACCGACACCGCATCACCTTTCGGCAATGTGATAAATTTTGCACTATAATACTCTGGATTCAGTTTCCTCTCTAAAATCCGAAATACTTTTTCATCATGGGTAGAAAGGATAACCTGGCAGTCATTCACCTCTAAAACACTGCGCATCAAATCTGCAAAACCCAAAATGTTCATGTCATCAAAATGCCCGATAGGGTCATCTACAAATATTGTGCTTAACGAAAGATTTTCTGCTGTGAGTGCCCTGCCAAAAAAGGAACTAAACGCCACTGTGTTCAACTGCGCTGTGCTAAAATACCACTCAGGACGATATGCTCCCTGCTCCTTCTCATCTCTTACCTGTACAAAAAGCTGTGGCTCATCTTTTTCATTGAAATCCAACTGATAATCTACACGCTTCATCACATCATGGGGATCTATTTTTCTGTAAATCTCATTGATACTTTTTTGGTTAAAGTATATTTTCATCTTCTCCTCTAACACTTTTTTTGCCTGGTCAAACCGTTTGCCCCATTCGTCCGCCTTTTCCTTCTCCTGATTTTTCTTTTTTCTGTAGCCTTTGATTTCCTTCATACAGTCTTTGTATCTTTCATAATAATTTTGAGCAGCATGCTCTGCCTGAATTTGCCCCAAGAGCAACAGACGCTCTTCCATGCATCCTTTGCTTTTCTCCCATCCTTTCAGAGTGGATTCCACTCCTTCACGTGTGAATTCTACGAAAAAAGCACACTTTTCCTCTAGCCCCTGATTTTGAGCATAGAATTGCTCTAATCTTTTTTTCTCTGCTTGGAGAATTGGAAGCTCCATATGGGCAATCTCTTGGTATTGTGCCAGCCGCTGTTGATTTTCGCCTTGCTTTGCTGACAGCTTCTCAATTCTGATTTCTAGCTCATGCTTTTTTTGCATCAAATCTGTCTGTCTGTGGTTAATTACATATCTGACGCAACCATATAAATCTGAGTCCTCCATAAGAGCTTCTATGCTTTTCTGGCTTTTTTGTTGTTTTTTTATTTCTCCTGCCTCCATCTGGCAAAGCTTCTCTCTTTCTCCTTCCAAGGCATTCAAATAGGCATCTTTCTCAGTCATCTCATTCTTAATCCATTCCTGCCTATCCATGCACCACTGGAAAGCCCCTTTTATAGATAATTCCTCAATAGGAATGTCATATGCCCGCAGTCTTTCATCCTGAAAGGCTATATCCTGGTTTAGCTTATATCGCATTTCACCATATTCATTGAGCGCTTTCTCGATTTCTATCCGATTCTCAATCTGCTTTGCTCTCTGCCCCTGTAGTTCCCCAATTCTCTCGTTACGCACCCCTAAGCACCGCTGTCGCAATAAGGAATATTCTTCCTCATAATCATGAATCTTTCGGAGGATTTCTGCCACATACGCGTTAAGCATGGCATCCTCCTCTGTCTGCACATCATTAATTTTTGCCAACAATTTTTCCCAATTTGGAAAGGGTGTACTACATAGCGGACATATACATACCTCTGGATTCCTCTGCAAGTACCTAATACCAGTATGCCTTAATTCCTCCAGTTCCTTTTTGTTGTTTGCAGCTTTCTGTAGATGTATCTGGCATTCCTCCAGTCTTTGTTTTTCACATAGATAAGCTTTTTTTAATTCCGACAGCCTCTCCAGCACAGTTCCGCTTAGCAGCCGTGTCCAGCCCTCCTCTTTTTCATAACCATTTATATCTTCTGCAAGCATGATACCTGCTAGCCAATTTATCTCCTCTTGCATTTTTTTTGTCTGGTTCTGCACCTCTTTCAGCCTAGCTTGCTGTTTTTTGACCATCTCATCAATATCACGCTTTTTTCTGTCTATATTTTCTTTTTGCTGGCTGCACTCTTTAGCACATTTCCAGCGCTCCTCATTATCCTGCTCCTGTGCAAGCCTTTTCAATTTTATCCTGAGGTCCATACCTTGTTCTTCTATCTTACGTCTCTGCTCTTTAAACTGCAGTAGCAGGCCATCTGCTACTGCAATCTGTTCTTCATCTCTTTCATATCTCTGTACAGCCTCCAAAATCTGTTCCATACCGTAGGCCTTTGCTTTTTTCAACGGAATCAACTCTATTTTTAACTTGTTGCTCTCTATTTGAATTTGCTCATTTTCCATAAGCAACTTTTCATACGCATACCTCTCTTCAATTTTTCTTTCTAATGCATCAATGTTATGACTAGTTTCCTGTCGCAAGATTATTTTCTTATGATACTCTTCCACGCCTGTCTTAAGAACTTCCCTTGCTATTTCTATCTTTGTTTTTATCTTAGGTAACTCCTCTACAACAAGATTTTCTCGAATCTGCTGGACGCGGTTCAGCAACTCAAAATACTGCCCAATGCTATTCTCTCCATCGGGAGACCTAAGCTCTTCTTTTGGGCTTAGAATATTATACCGATCTATCAATTGATTCAATTCCCGCACTGCCTCTTTATTCTTTTCCAGCTTTTCTTTCTCCTCCGCTCTTTCTTTGTAAGTTCTTCCTCCAGTTTCTCCAGGCCCTTCTTTACAGCATTGATTTTCTTATGGGTATCTACAAACTCTCTTCTCTCAGCATCGAATATCCGGGTACTTTCCACCCACTCCTTATACTGTTGCTGAGGGTTCTTTGCAGTGATAAAGTTATCAATCAGATGATGCGGCAACAGGGTCTGTGACCACTGCTTGGGTTCCCCCACAAGTTCCTTTCCCCGTATTGGCGGATTACGATAGATGTCATTTCCTTCTTTCGGTACATTTCTCACTTTCCGATAGATTTCCATCCCCGTATCCAGTTCGATTTTTACATGAGCCTCTTCCTCCGAACGGCTTCTGTTGTGGTAAACGGCACCCTCTACCTTACACTTAAGCTCTTTCAGTCGGCTAACTTCACCTTTTAGCGCATACTCCACCCCGTCTAGTAAGCTAGTCTTTCCAACCCCATTAGGGGCATAAATCGCCACAAAAGATGCTGGCTGTTTTTCTTTGTACTGAAAGTTGATTGTAACCTCTCCTTCATAGGCGCGAAAGTTTTTTAATTGGATTGCTTTCATCTTTGCACCAGTAAGGCTCCTTTTTTCAACAGAAAGATTAAATATTCTCTCTTCGATTTCACTGCATGCCTCTTCCGCATCCCATAACTCGGTCTCAAATAAATATTTTTTTGCACAGAAAGCATCTTCTTCTATTTCATGGCGTAATCCAATCTTTACACTACCTTTCACAAAACAGCAAATATAGAAATTGCTTTTTTCAATCAGACTTTCCACTTTTCTCTGGAAGTTTACCGCCACATAATTATTTAATCTCTCCCAGCCATTGCGCAATTCTCTTTCTGACTGAAAAAAACAGAGTATAATGTGAGCAGCATAATCGTTCTGACAGGCTTGCCCTCTTTTCATCTCTCGCCTATAATAATGCATTTCCTGAAATCCGATATGCTCTGGATTTTCCATCAACTCCTGCTCTTCCCAGTCCAAGGCTATATTTATACTTCCCATAGCTTATTCAACTCCTCCCTCAATCCAGCCTGCATCTTTTGAATCTTTCCCTCTCCCATATCAATAACTTGCATCAACTTTTTTATTCCCGCTACAGCCAGATTACATTGCTGTGGCCGACCATATATGATATTAAATCCATCCTCATCCGATAGCCCTGCCACTCTTTTTAGTTCTCTTCGAGATAACTTCTCAACAATATCCACGACAATTCCACGGCATTCTTTTCTGGTAATATATTCAGACAAATCTTCAGTATTTCTACTATTGTAAAGCAACACTGTTTTATCCGATAATACGGTCGTAAAAAAAAACCCTGCCGCAACAGACTTCCTAATACATCATAAACCCTCTCTTCTGTACACACATACGCTACAGATACACTTTCTACTCCCTCCGAAGCCTCTATCTCAATGAAAGGATTCGCCATCTGGACGACATCCACATTTTCCAAAGACAAAAGTACAACTTTTTTTAACTGGCCCTCCCAGAAATCCATACACTGCTTTCTGTCTCCCATACATTTCAATCTCTCAAAATACGAATTTTCGCCTACCACCATGCAAGGACTCAGCCCTTTATCATCTATCAGTTCATCTACACGCTCAACAAAAAATTTTTTTGCCGCATTTCTAATAGGCGGAAACTGTCCCGCTATGTGGTTCTTATGGTTTTCAAAAGACTCTGGCAAGGAAAACTGCACTCCAACTTCTTTTATTAGTTCCAATACAAGATGACCGGAAACAGCCCGCAGCATGTTTCCAGTCATCTTATCTCCATAGGGCTTGGAGACAATTCCTACAAAAATAGGCCCTTCCTCACGCTCTGTAAAAATAGCACCACCGGAAAATCCTACCATTGCATTGTCCCTATCAGCGCTCCTGCCAAGCACTTCCTTGTGATAGGACATAGAGTACCACTCACCCACGCTATTATTTACTGACCCTTCTAGGTGACATTTCCCCGCCAATTCCATATCCGTGTCTGGCTTCCACTCTTTATTAGCCGCTTCGGGAAATCCCCAAACTTTCAGCTTTTCCCCTGTATGGCAGTCCTCAATAGAAAAACTGCCTAATCCCAGCATCCATTCCTGCCAAGGAACACAGATTACTGCCACATCATACTGCAATGTTTCCTTGTTATACTTCGAATGAATGTAAACCCAAGTTTCACATTCTGATTCTATCTGGTGATTCTCCTGAATAGAAATCATGCCCGTGGTCTTTATCACTTTCCAGTTTCCGTCTTTGTCACAGCAACTGATATGAAGCCTCTTTTTCTCCGCCAGTTTATCTCCCCAAATAGTTTCAATCACATGCGCCGCAGTAATAATATATGCTTTCTGATTTGAATCTCCCACAAATATGGTGCCAGATCCCTTCACATCAGCTTCCTTTTCTATTGCAATGCGGACAATATGCCGTTCCATAGCTTCAATCATATTCTCCATAAACAATCAAGCCGTCCTTTACTGCCAATCCTTCCTCTGTAAGTTCCTCTAAAATCAGTTTCTTCCCCAAGTATTCTTTTTGATCCTGTTCTGTAAAATAATTGCCGTGATAAGCCAACTCCCACCAAGCATAATTGCACATCAACACCGTCTTTTTATCCTTTACCTGAGCCCGCTTCAAAAGATGTGCTAAAACAATTTTACTCGGTACCTTCCCATCATTTCCGTTGGTACTAAGAAGATAATTCTCTGTGCCCAGCCTTTTTAACAGAGTATCTGATGTATTACTTCGGCTTCCATGATGAGATATTTTGACAAGATCCACCTTTTTTCCCATCTCTTCTTTAAACAAATCCCAGCCTTTGACACAGACCCCAGGCAATGCATCTCCTAAGAAAGCAATTCTACTATTAGCATATTCAAATAGAAATGCAATGGAAGCTGCATTATTAATAGAACTGTCATAGGTCAATTTTTCGCCCATTAAATCCTTTAAATTTTTTCTTACATTTTCCAGATTCGGGGCATATCCGAATGTCTGTCTTTTGGACCTATAGTTTTCCCATTTTTCTGACAGACCCTGCAAGCACTTCCTATCCGGACTTAATATTTTTGCACTAGCTCCCTCTGCGAAATCGATTGTTTGACCAGCGACCACATAATCCACTAATCTATCTTTTATTCCCTTTTCCTTCAATAATTCTAAAAAAGCAATGGCTTCTCCTACACTATACCCTTCCTCTCGAACATTTACTGTGACTTCATCCTCCGCATAGCCTTCCTTTGCTACATCATTTCCCTCATGCCGTAAATACCCTCTAGATGTGTTGAAATAAATATTCTTTACTACAGCTTCTAGCGTTTCCTTTGAAAGTAAGCTGATTCCTTTAATAGCTCCTGCTAAATGATCACTGTCTATATGTGTAAGAATGATTGCCTCAATTGTCTCTTCACGCTGACAGATACGATTAACAATCTGGGAATACTCCTCACCACTGCTTTCCATACCCCCATCTATCAATATATGATGCTTCTTTTTCATACCATAAGAAACCCACAGAAAATCTCCTTCATCCGCGGGCAACATATAAACATTTATCATTTGTTTTTCTCCGTTCGCCTCATATAATCATTTCTCTTACGAATTAATCCGCAACAAATTTACGGTATATCATAATCTGCAAGGTGCTAAAAAATCAATGATTTCATAAAACCGGATTCTGCAATATCATACCTAATTAGCGTCTGCTAATTAAAATCAGCTAAGCCAAAAGATTAATGCAGTATATTTTATGTCAATAAATTAGTATATCCGCAAAAAACAGAATATATCCGCCTCTAAATCTTGAAGAGGTTCGTCACGGATTCAGACAATGCAATTGTAATCACGATAAGCCCCATACCATTGCACCGTTTGCTCAGGATGAAGGTCTGCTCCACCTCGATTCTGTCCGTATTGTTCCGCTATTACTGTTTCCTAGCCAGCGGAACCGGACAAGCGAGTCTCATTTCCTTTGAAGTACCTGCGGTTATCGCATGTCCTGTATATCTAATCCTCCAGCGTCCTCTCTGGACAGTGCCCTGTACATTCCTCTGAAGCAGTCCACAGCCTCCTGCAGGGTAGATTCCTCATTATAGGGGCCAAAAGCTATCCTCTCAATCCGTCCATAACCCTCTATATCTCAGTTCAGGTCGAGTTTGGCACCGAACTCCACTGGGGCCGTAGCCTTGTCATAAACTATGGATGCAGCCATGGCTGTTTGATACTCACCATGCGGTCGGGGGACAAAATGCACTTTATGGCCACATGTACTTCTGCTGTCCGTACATCTTCAGGATGGCCGGGAACTTCGAGATGTATTCATCCTTCCTGGAAAGGACGGATTCGCTCGCCTCCATGGATCATCCCATAGCAATGTGCCTACGGAATAGCACCAGCACGCCAACATCGGAGGGCACATCCTCCTGAGAGCCATGGCATCCTATGAAGCACTGCAGGTATGGATTCTCCGCAACCTGTTCCATCAGCTTCATGTCAGAGTACTGGAACTTCGTTTGGATGATGAACACACCCAACTCCATGCGCAGGAGTTTTGCCACATTCCCTGTCCCACTGGGAAAGAAGCCAACATAATTGCTCTCAAGCTCATCCCATGGGATGCTGTCGGCCACCTTCATCAATCGGTTGTCCGGGTTCATACGTAGCCCCATAGGCTGGTTAAAGCCAAGGAATGCTGGAGCACTGTCGCTTGGTCTATACATGACTTTCTGCTCCACTCCGCTATAGGATTGGAGGTGGACTTGCTAGGAAAATCGATACCTAGAAGCAGAATCTCTGCAATTATTCTATCATAAATATGCCAGAAGGTCAGTAAAATCATAGTTTTGTTCCTGAAAAAGCAGACACTAGTTATTAAACACAAATTACTTAAAACACGACTGAGTCCTTACTGTCAGTCGTGTTCTGAATAATTGCTCCTAATACTCTCCCAATTCCTCTTCTTGCACAAACACCATCGAATCTATTTAGCCTTCTTACCCAAAACTTTTTTCATGCACAAATAGAAACCATAT
>OFFE01002322.1_pt1 | contig 11659 bp, 13 predicted proteins | sample 1521371 | NCBI WGS metagenome assembly OFFE01 (sample SAMEA3504131, study PRJEB24116) | mouse gut metagenome | biome: mouse gut; feature: mouse-associated habitat; material: faeces | place: Denmark | collected 2011 | reverse complement strand
TCCCAGCGCCTGTTTTCAAAACAGGCAAAATCAAAAAGGGCCCCAGACTTTTCAGTGCAAAAAGTTATCATTATATTAAAAAGCAAGGAGGATCGAAATGAACGCAGAAGAAAAAAGCAGATACTTCCAAGAACTAACCCTGAACCTCCAGCACGAAGGCTTCGCCGTAAAACCGGAAACGGAGGAGGGCCTCCTGCCGGTGGAGCTGGACGGTCAGCGCCTCTGTCTTGCGCGGGCCTCCGGCGCGGTGAGGTACCGGAGGGAAGATGCGGCTGATGAGCACAGAAGCGCCGCCCTGGACAGTGTGATCTCCATCGCCAAAACTACCACCGAATATATGAGCCAGATGGAGGCAGCGCCCCAACTGACGGCCAGCGGCTTGACGGGGGACTACAGACTGCTGGCGGATTTCAATGGCGTAGTCCTTGCGGGCCATCCGACCCAGTTCGGTGTTCAATTCATCACCTGGGCGTGGGTACGGGAGCGCACTGGCCTGAACGCGGGGAACTGCTACGGGCCTCCCGGCGGCGTGGACAGTTACACTGCCGCCAAGTGTGACTTCGCTACCCGCTCCGGCCTCATTCCCCACAGCGCCCTTTTTGCCCCGGAGCAGTTGACGGAGATATATCGCTGTATCCATGAAACTCTGAACAGCAGCTATCCTATCACGGAGGAACGGCAGAAGTGTCTGGAATCGGTGGTAGAGCAGATCGAAGCTGCTGTCCCGGATCTGAACGAGCGGGTGATACTCTCCAACGACAAGGAGCTGGAGTTTGCAGACATGAAGTTTTCCCAAGATAGCGGGATTCAGTTCAGCTAAAAGCCAATATTTGTTTTAATTAAGGCCGTTTCCCCGAAAAAGGGGCAGCGCCTTTTTTCATTTTGTCCTTTTTTCGGGAACTGCACATATCAAGAACGAGGAGGACAAAAAGAATATGGCAAGATATTTCATGGGTGATACCCGTCTGGCAGGATTGGAGCGGATGATGATGGACCCGTCCAGATCGCCATCTACCCGCACTGACACCCGGAAAAAGAGGCCCCAGAAGAAGCTGCCCTGCAACCGGCCCGTCAAGCCGAGGCAGCGTGAGTGGGAGGTGAAAGAGGGCTTTGAGGAGGGCGGCGGCGTATGAGCTATGTGATCCAAGCGGTTCTGAGCAACCCCCGACGTCCGGAATGCGATCAGATCACGATCCCCTTCCCCATTCCCGTTGACCAGTACGATAAGACCATTGAGATGCTCCAGGCAATTGACCTGGGCTTTTCCGTGAATCGGGACTGCACTGTGGATGAAGTGAACAGCCGGTACAACGTGCTGAACACCCTGGTGGGTACGCTGGTCAATATCGATCAGCTGGACTACCTGGCGAAACGGCTGGACGGCTTCTGCGCCGGCGAGGTCAGTCAGTTCCAGGCTATGGCTCACAAGCTGGGGCTGTCCGAAATCAAGGACTTTATTAACCTGACGTACTGTTGTCAACAGACAACGGTTATCACGGATTTCTCTGATTTGGAGCAGATCGGGAAAGACCACACAATGACACTGAACGGCGGCGCAATGCCGATAGACCAATACCAGGCAGTGAATGGCAAAGAAGCCGCCCTCCAGCTGATTAACGGCGGTAGAGGAGTCATCACCCCTTACGGTGTGGCCTACGACAACGGCATGGAGCTGGAACCGGTCTACAACGGACATCAGTTCCCCTCATATCTATACGATCACAGCCTGCTGGTGTTGGAGATCACGCCAAAACGGGGTCTTGTGGAGGGGAGCAATCCGGAATATCTGTACCTTCCCGCTTCGGAACACCAGATCGAGCGGACGCTGCTCCGTGTCGGCGTCACCACACTGCACGATGCTAAGATGCGCATCGACTGGGACGAGTTGCCGGAAAAAGTTGTGAATGCGCTGGAACTGGACCACCTGAGCGGCAGCGATCTCCCGGCCCTAAACCGGATGTGCCAGGCTATCGAGCCGCTGAAGGAGGCGGATATGGAAAAGCTGAATGCGGTAGTGCTGTTTGCGGAGGCTGGAGACATGATGGCCGTCCGACAGCTGGCGGAAAACCTGGACCTGTTTGACTTTGTCCCCGGCCTCCAAACCCCGGAGGAATACGGCAGGCACATGATCCGGGAGTCCGGTCATTTCGACTACGACGAAAACCTGGAGGGCTTCTACGACTACCGCCGCTACGGTGAACAGCAGCTCCGGCAGGAAGGCGGGCAGTTCAACGAATGCGGCTATGTGGTGTACCAGGGCACAATGCCGCTGGAGGAGCTGATGATGGAGGACCCCGCAGAGAAGCATCAGCGGGAACAGGGACTCCAGATGGGAGGGCTGACGCAATGATTCTTTACCTGGAGTGCCGGAGTTACGGTATTGCGCTCGATATCCCCACTACCCGTGATGAGGCGGCAAGCACGATCTTTAGCCTGATCGCAGGCTTTGAGGATGAGCCTGCGGAAATCAGCATCAGCGGTGTGAACAGCCCCATCCCCAACCTCTATCCGTATGTCCAGCACGCCGATCTGGAGAGCGGGGCTGACCTTGAGAAGCTGAACACTCTGGACGCCAGAATCAACGGTATGACCCAGGAGGAACAACACCTCTTTTCCGGGGCGCTGGAACTGGAATGTACCGGCGATCTGGACTTTGCGGTTCATGTCGCAACCAGCCTGGATCGTTATGAGATATTCCCTAAGATCGGCGCGGAGCAGCGGGATGCCCTTGGAGGGATATACACGCCCCATGGCCTTGTCAAACGCCGTGAGGAAGCGCCGGTGCAGGAGGAGACGCCAAAAGCCATGCTTCTGACACTCACAGCCTCAGAACAGAGTTATCCCCTTGTCCTCCCCGCCTCCGAGAAGCAGATGGAACACGCAAAGAAGTCCCTTGGAATTGAGGACTTCGCTCAAGCGGTGATCGCCAACGCCGAATATACGGCGCCCTATTTGAACCGGCTGATCCCTATGGACAGTATCACTGTAGAGGACGCCAATGAGATGGCTCTCTGTCTCCAGCGCCTTAAAAAAGACGGCGAGATCATGAAATACTGCGCCGCTCTGGAGGTGGAAGAACCGTCCACCTTCACCGAGGCCCTTGATATGGCCATCGACATCGACGACTATGAGCTGATCTCCGACAGCGAACGGGAGTATGGCCGTCAGGCCCTGCGCCGCATGGGTGCAAACGACGAAGTTCTGGAGGCCATAGAAGGCTGCACTGATTTTGACCGGCTGGGCAGTGAGATGATGGATGAGGACGGCGTTCGGCAAACCGGGTTCGGTCTGGTGCGCCGGCTGAGTAAGCCCTTTCCTCCTGCGCAAGAGCCGGACCAGCAGATGGGAGGTCTATCATGTTAAAGCTGAATATATCCGGCGGCAGGGTACTTGAACAGTTGAAACTGCCGGTGCCGCTGGATGAATTCAAACGGAAAGTTGATGAAATTCGTGCGGCGGGCCAACCCAATATCGCACCCACGGTATTGAACGCTGACAGTTCCGTCCCCGCACTCAACTGGCATCTCCAGCAAACCAGGCTGGACAGCGATTCCACGCTCCAGAAGCTGAGCCAGCTGGCGGAGACAATAGACGGGATGAATGCGGCGGAACACTACCATCTGTCCAAGTCTCTGGACCCAGAGTCTCAACAGAGTCTGGACGATGTGCTTCGGATCGCCGCCCATATCAAACCGGCCAGCCTGGCTTGCTACGAGGTCATTCCAGGTGTGACCTCCCACCAGGAGCTGGGCAGATGGCTGGTGGAGCATGACCGTCTGGAGGATAAGGTACCGGAGACTCTGCGGCCCTACCTGGACTATCGCTCCATCGGCATCGACTACTGCAACAGCCATGAGGGAGAGTTCCTGGCCGACAGCTACACCGGGATTCAGTCAGGCGCTATGGAGCAGGTCTTGGAAGAGCAGGGCGTCCTCCACCTGACGCTTTCCACAGCAAAGGGTACATTTCCCCTCGAGGAGATCGTCCGAATTAAGAACAATTCCGTTTATGTCCCTGGACCTCACCCCTGGGCATGGCAACCTGCTGGGCGAATCCTACTGGGAAGTGATTTCTCCCTGGCCTGGCGGGTCTTCGATGCTCAATACTGGCCCCGCACCCCTCAGCGAAGAAGACGTATTTTCCTTATCGCAGATTTTGCAGGACGCTCCGCCCCGCAAATACTATTTGAGCAAAACAGCCTGCCTGGGTATCCTGCGCAGAGCGAGGGAACGTGGGAAGGAACTGCCGCCCCAGCTGAAAGCGGCGCTGATGGCACAGGCGGGGCTGATTCCACTGGCAGTTCCGGCATCTGAACCCATCGCCTTCGCAGCCAACCAGAGGGACGAGGTACGGAATCTTCACGATGTGGCCAGTGCGCTGGGAGCGCAGCCGGGGATGAAACAGCAGACCTTCATCGCGCAGGACTGCCTCACTCCCTGGGATACCCAGCAGGCCCGCATCTTCACCCCGGAGAGCAAGGCCCCCACCCTGGCCAGCGCGGACGGAGGCGGCGGACGGAATCCTGGCGGGCTGTTGTTTACAGCTGGAGTAGCTGGCAGTCTGACTCCCTGGGATAACCAGCAAAGGCGTATCTCTACTCCCTATGGTGTCGCCCCAACGATCAACAGCGGTGAGCTGAAGCCGGGTGGACTTCTGTTTGTAGCAGGCTTCTGCGCCGGAGCCGCCCCTTCGGCTGGCGGGATCGGTTATCAGGAGGAGATCGCTCCAACGCTGAAAGCGACCGCCAGTGGGAACATGATGCCCTCCATTCTCTGCCTCACCGATCATGGGGGGCAACGCATGGACATTACAACCGATATGACGCCCACGCTCCGTGCGCAGATGGGCGTCCATCTGCCGCTGATCTGTCTCAACGACCAGGGCGGCGGCGTCATGTCCTGCTCCGAAAATGTGTCTGGAACCCTGCGGGCCCAGGAGCATGGGCATCAGCCGCTGGTGATGGGGGTGCAATTATTTGAAAACCATGGCATTGACGCCAGATATACCGGCCCGCACAGGGTATCGCCTACATTAACAAATCGCAATGGCAGCGGAAGCAATAACCTCCCCCTTGCCTTACAGCTTCCAAATCCTATAACTGTCAAGGGGCGGCAGGCTGCCTTCTCCCGTCAGTGGGTGGATGTGTTCAAGGATGACGATGTGGCCTCTGCCGAAAGCGCACGCCAGCACAAAGACGCCACGGATCTTATTTTACAAAAAACAGAGACGGAAACTCCTTTGCTTATCCGGAGGCTGACGCCGCTGGAATGTGAGAGGCTCCAGGGCTTTCCTGATCATTGGACAGATCTGCCAGGAGCCTCTGACTCCGCCCGCTACAGGGCGCTTGGGAATAGCGTAGCCATTCCGTGTGTGGAATATATCATGCAGGGCATCGCTATGGCCGCTTAATGGGGATAGCACCAGTAGCCAGTCTCGTGATCGTTGACCACGCCCACCGCCTGCAAAAAGGAGTAGATGATGACCGTACCCACAAACTTCATACCCCGACGCTTCAAGTCCGCCGAGATTCGGTCTGACAGCTCGGAGCTGGCGCGTACCTGATCGTCTGTATTCAAAATGACCTGCCCCTGGGTAAAGCCCCAGAGGTAGCGGTCGAAGGAGCCGAACTCCTTCTGTATCTCCAGAAATGCGGCGGCGTTGGTGACCGCCGCACCAATTTTGCGCCGGTTGCGCACAATGCCAGGATCGGCCATCAGATCCTCCAGCTTTTCCGGACCATACCCGGAGACGATGGCGGGATCAAAGCCGTCAAACGCCTTGCGGAATGCCTCGCGCTTTTTCAGGATGGTGATCCAGGAAAGGCCAGCCTGGAAGCCCTCCAGAATCAGCATCTCAAACATCTTCTGGTCATCATGCTCCGGCCTGCCCCACTCCTGGTCATGGTAGGCAAGATATAATTCCGAGGCTGGATCAGCCCAGCGGCAGCGTGTCCGTTCCATGCTATCACCTTCGCTTTCCGTCTCATGATACCACATCGGTCTGTCGGGCGCAAGACAAGGATGTTTTATTGCTTTCGCTTCGTTTACAAATACTTCTTTGTTGGTAAATGTGAATAGCTTTTACATCGAACTTGTCATATACTTGCCGTACCATCAGCAAGAAGGGAGCCTAATATGGAAGAAAAGAAAATCAATCTCTGCGCCCAGATTCCGGCGTCCTTACATGGCCAGCTTCGTCAGAGACAGGAGGAATCCGGCCAGACCCTGGGCCAGTACATGACCTGGCTCATCACAAAATTTTATGAATCGGAGGGAAAATCCACTATGAAAGAAAGTCAGAGAACCGTGGCCTTTCAGGTGTCCGCCGAGCTGTTCGATCAGTTCAAGGACTATCTCAAGCGGAAAGGCATCAAGCAGAACGCCTTCTTCCTCAACTGCATCCGGCAGGCGCTGGAGGAGGCTGAGCAGACAGCCAATGGGGAATCGGAGCCGGAGGCGGAACAGGAAACGGAACAGGCTATGTGACCCAGTAAGGGCGGCAACGCCGCCTTTACTCGTTGGAGGTGATTGTGATTTATATTTACCCTGACAACCTGAGAGCAAAGCCCAAGCTGTGGCTGTGGGAGCTGCGGGATGTAGCGGTCATCGGCGTCGGCTTTTTGCTCTCCGTCCTGGCGCTGGCGAATGGGGCTGGAATGCTGCTGATGATCCTGACGGTGCTGTTCGCCTTCCTCTCCATCCGCATGGAGGGGGCTAGCATCCTGGACTTCCTGCGCTGCGCCGTCTGCTTTTTGTTTATCCATCAGCAGTATTACGAGTGGAGGGAGAGAAGATCTTGAATCGAAAACAGAAAAAAGAGCTGCGGCGGCATCTGTCCACCCGGCAGCTCATGGGGATTGACCAGCTCACCGATCACGGCCTGAAGACAGCCAGAGGTGAGCTGGTTTTTTATCTGGTCAGCCCGGACAACCTCTCCGTTCTGTCCGCCGAGGGGGTCCGGGGCCGTGTCCGCGCCCTGACGGAACTGCTGCGGGGTATGGAATCGGTAGAACTTCTGGCGCTGGACTCCCGTGAGTCGTTCCAGAGCAACAAGCACCACTATCAGGCCAGGCTGGAGGACGAGGAACTCCCCGCCCTGCGGGAATTGCTGAGGCAGGACATGGGCCACCTGGACGAGATCCAGTCTACCACCGCCTCAGCACGGGAGTTCGCTCTCGTCTACCGCAGGGAGGAAAAGTCCGCCGAGGACGCCGGCCATCTGAAACAGATCGAGAAGCGCATCCGGGACTGCGGCTTCCATGTCCGCATGGCGGAGGAGCAGGACATGATGCGTCTGCTGGCGGTGTATTACCAGCAGGATGTAACTACCGAGCAGTTTGACCGTTTTGACGGAGAGAGGAGCACCAATGGCTAAAAAACAGACCAGAAAAAAGAAGAAAGCGGCTGCAAAACCCGAGGTCTCACAGCCCAAAGACTTTCTGGACATGATCGCCCCCGCCGCCGTGAAGTTCAACACGGACAGCTATATCCTGGGCGGCGCGTATCACTGCACCCTGGCCCTGCGCGGATACCCCACCAGCACCGAGGGACTGGCCCTGCTGCGGCATCTGGGCGAGAAAAGCGGCGTCACTCTGCGGATCTACACCCGCCAGGTCACGCCGGCTGAGGAGAACGCCATCCTCCACAACGCCACCAATAAGAGCAGGATGGAGCGCGGCAACACCAATGACATGAAGCAGAGTATCACCGCCGAGGCCAACCTCCAGGACGTGGCCGCGCTCATCACCACCATGCACCGCAACCGGGAGCCGCTGGTACACTGCGCCGTGTTCATCGAACTCTCCGCCAGGGACTCGGATAGTCTCCGCACCCTTCGGGACGATGTGACCGCCGAGCTGACCCGCTCCAAGCTGAACGCCGACCGTGTCCTCCTCCGCCAGCGGGAGGGCTTCCTCGCCTCCAACCCCGCCGGCAGCAACGTCTTCGGCTCCCTCTATGAACGGGTATTGCCCGCCTCCAGCGTGGCGAACCTCTTCCCCTTCAACTACTCCGGCAAGAACGATCCCAACGGCTTCTATGTGGGCCGGGACCGCTACGGCTCCAACATCATCGTGGATCTGGACCGCCGCGCCGAGGATAAGACTACCGCCAGTGTCCTCATCCTGGGCAACTCCGGCCAGGGCAAGAGCTACCTGCTGAAGCTCCTTCTCTGCAATATCCTGGAGAGCGGCAAGTCCGCTCTCTGCCTCGATCCTGAGCATGAGCTCATCGACCTGTGCGCCAACCTGGGCGGCTGCTTCGCTGATCTCATGAGCGGGCAGTACATCATCAACCCCCTGGAACCCAAGCTGTGGGATACCGATGGTGAGGACGATCCGGAAGCGCCAGCCGCCTTCCGGCAGCGCACTCGCCTGAGCCAGCACATCTCCTTCCTCAAGGACTTTTTCCGGGCCTATAAGGACTTTTCTGACCGCCACATCGACACCATCGAGCTGATGCTGGAACGGCTGTACAGGAAGTGGGGACTCAACAATCACACGGATTTCCAGTCCATGCGGCCCGATGATTTCCCCATCCTCTCCGACCTCTACGATGTGATCGAGGACGCCTACCAGCACTATGACAGAGAGGAAAACCCGCTGTACCCGCGGGAACTGCTGCAGGAAGTCCTGCTGGGCCTCCACTCCATGTGCAGGGGCGCCGAAAGCAAGTTCTTCAACGGCCACACCAACATCACGTCCAGCCGCTTCCTGGTCTTCGGCGTGAAGGGTCTCCTCCAGGCCAGCCGGAACGTCAAGGACGCCATGCTCTTCAATGTCCTGTCCTACCTCAGCGACAAACTGCTGACCGAGGGAAACACCGTGGCCACGCTGGACGAGCTGTACATCTGGCTTTCCAACGTGACCACCATTGAGTATATCCGCAACACCCTCAAGCGGGTGCGGAAGAAAGAATCCGCCCTCATCCTCGCCAGTCAGAATCTGGAGGACTTCGATGTGGACGGCATCCGGGAGCTGACCCGGCCTCTCTTCGCCATCCCCACCCACCAGTTCCTCTTCAACGCCGGCAGTGTGGATAAGCGGTTCTATATGGACAACCTCCAGCTGGAGGAGTCCGAATTTGAGCTGATCCGCTACCCCCAGCGGGGCGTCTGCCTCTATAAGTGCGGCAATGAGCGGTATCTCCTGGAAGTCCACGCCCCGCCCCATAAGGCGGAGCTGTTCGGGAAGGCAGGCGGACGGTAATAGTTTTTTATCGTTCTGCCGCCAGCGATACCCGGACAGGCTCGGGATACTCGGCCACACTGGTATAGCTCAATTCCAGTTCTACAGTGTCCCAGGAGTAGTTATCCAGATAAAAGACCTCTTTGTGTTTTGCTTCTCCACTGCCGCTGCCCTCAGCATCCACGCGAATAGTGGACACCTGATGCCATTTATGCTCGCCGCCCTCCGGGTCCCAATAGGTGTGGGAAAAGCTCTGGGCAAACTGCTCCCGCAGCGTCGGCGACAGGATCGTAAGCTCCACACCGCCTCCGATGGGACGAACCTCCACAAGCTCCACCCCTGCGGGCAGGCCGGTGGCCTCGCCGCTGGTCAGGTCCACAACCACATGGGGCGCGTCCTTGTCCAGCCACTCCGCCTTATCAACGCACAAGGTCAGTCCCTTGGGCGGGTCGTAGTAGAAGCTCTGGAAATAGTAGGTGAGCTGGGATGGAGATTCCAGTGTGCTGCTGGAAACCAGAGAGCCGTCCTTATCATTATACCGGCGGCCGGACTGGTCTTCAAACCAGAATTTCAGCGATTTGAGCCAGGCGGTGTTGGCCTGATCCTCGCCCAAGTAGAGGATGGTGCGGGTGGGCGTGTATTCCAGCCGCTCCACCTGGATGCGCTGTCCGTCCAGCTCCATCCAGCGGTTCACCGGGACAGTGATGGGCTGGGCGATACGGTTCATATCCAGGGCCACATCAAAGGTAAAGCACAGCACGCCGGGGTCATTCCATGGGTCTGTCCAGTCCTCTATCGACTCTCCCAAGGACGCCTTTGGAGGAGCGGGCATGGCTGGCGTCTCCGGCTGCTGCTCCGCCAGGAAATACATGTTGATGGTGAATCGCTCAGGCAGTTCGTTCGGTGCGCTGAAGGAGAGGATCATGGACTCCATGCCGTTTGCCTGCCCGCTTATATCCCCTTTGACGTTGGATGTGGAGTAGGCGGCAGCAATATGATCCCCGTTTTCATCAAGCAGCTCCGGGCTGGTATAGAATCTGCCCCCATCTATTGAGTAGACGAATACCATCTGGTGCTGATCCACAATGGCGTATCCCAAATCTACCTTTACCCCATCCACCGTCTGGGACTGCCCAATATACTGCACATAGTCGTGGGCGACGGCAGCGGACAGGCTGGGGGAAAAAGCAACGGCGGCGGCCAGCTCTCGGATGACCGGTACACTGGAGCAGGCCAGGGCGAAGGTGGGGAAAAGGTTCACCATCAGTACAAAGCAGGCGGCGACCGAGGCAACGGTCCCAAGGGGAGCGGAGAAGCGGCGGAGCATCCGGGTGCGCCGGGCGCGTCTCCGGGCGCGCTGCATACTGTCCTCCAGCTGCTTGGGAGGCGAGGCCAATTCGTTCATCATGGCCTGAAATTCTACAGTTCGATTTTCCATCTGACAACCTCCTTCTATTCGTCAGTCAGCTCCAGCCGGAGCAGGGATAGGGCCTTCTTCTGCCGGGTGGAGACAGTGCCCCGTGGAATGTCCAGGGCCTGCGCCGTCTCCTCCAGGGTGAGGCCGGTGAAGTAGCGCAGGATGATCACATCCCGCAGATCCTTTGGCAAGCGGCGCAGCGCCTCCTTCAAGGGCAGGGCGTCAAATTCCTCCTGGGCCGTTTCGGGCAGTTCGGCCACGGCCAGTTCTCGCTTGCGCCGGCGCAGTTCGCTGTTGCAGACATTGATCAGAATGCGGGTGAGCCAGGTATCGAAAAACTCCGGCTGCCGCAGCTTTGAGTAGGCCAGGAAGCCCTTGTAGAACGCTTCATCCACTGCATCCACAGCATCGGAAGGACTGCCCAAGTAGACTGCTGCACAGCGGTAGAGCTGTTCTTTTAAGGATTCCGCCCGGCGGATGTACTCCTGTTCGGTCAAGTGTCCTCCCTCCTTTCTGCCCATTAGACGCACAGCTGGCTGGTTTTGCCTTTATCCAACAAAAAATTTTTTCCGAGGCATATCAAAAGACGGGAGACGTTTTGGCGCGTCTCCCGTCTTGCCAGTTTGTAGCAGGAACAAATCGAAACAGAGTTCAATTGAGACAGCACAACTGACGGCGGGCATTTGAAAATAATATCTCAATTTTACCATACCTGACCATACCGGAACAACTCAAAATTATAGTGAGAAAGAAGGTTTTTTCATTGAATGTGGTAGCTTATGGCGCCGGAGTCAACTCGACATCCATGTTGATTGGGATGTACCACAAGGGCATCCCCGTTGACCTCATCCTCTTTGCCGATCCTGGGGCGGAGCAGCCCTACACCTACGCATATATCCCTATCATGAACGACTGGCTTGCGCGTCACGGGATGCCGGAGATCCAGACGGTCTGTTATACTGACAGGAACGGGAATCGCCTGACGCTGGAGCAGGAGTGCCTCCGCTCCGGGACGCTGCCCGCCATCGCCTACGGCTACAAGAAGTGTTCCCTTAAGC
>OFFE01002317.1_pt1 | contig 11672 bp, 7 predicted proteins | sample 1521371 | NCBI WGS metagenome assembly OFFE01 (sample SAMEA3504131, study PRJEB24116) | mouse gut metagenome | biome: mouse gut; feature: mouse-associated habitat; material: faeces | place: Denmark | collected 2011 | reverse complement strand
TGGCTTCTCCTCCTCAGAACGGGCCTTGTCCGCCCAGCACCCGGTGGACCTCCTCCGCGGAGGTGACTCCCTCCAGCACCAGCCGGCGGCAGTCCTCCAGAATGGGCCGGAAGTCGGCCTCCTTCACCGCCTCCTCCAGCTGGGCGATGGAGCGGGCATGGATGGCGCGGCGGATGGCGGGGGTGACGCTGAGAATCTCAAACACCCCGGTGCGCCCCCGGTATCCGGTGTTGAAGCACTCGCCGCACCCCACCCCCCGGTAGAACTGGACAGGCTCTCCCCCGTCCTTCAGCTTCAGGAGGGCCAGCTCCTCCTCCGTGGGCGTGTACGCCTTCCGGCAGTGGGGGCACACCTTCCGCACCAGCCGCTGGGAGATGATCCCCTTCACAGCCCCGGCGATGAGGTAGGGCTCCACGCCGATGTCCATCAGCCGGTCCACCGAGGAGGCGGCGTTGTTGGTATGTACCGTGGACAGCACCAGGTGGCCCGTCATGGCCGCCCGCATGGCGATTTCAGCCGTCTCACCGTCTCGGATTTCGCCCACGGCGATGATATCCGGGTCCTGGCGCAGCACGGAGCGCAGAACATTGGCGAAGGTCAGCCCCGTCTTGTCGTTGATCTGCACCTGACATACGCCGTCGATGTGGTACTCCACCGGGTCCTCCAGGGAGACCAGGTTGACCTCCTCGCGTTTCAGCCGGTCGATTATGGCGTAGAGGGTGGAGGTCTTGCCCGAGCCGGTGGGACCCACCATCAGGATGACCCCCTCCCGGGCGCTGTCCACCAGGCTGAGGAACCGCTCCCGGTTTTCCCCCTCCAGGCCGATGCCCTCCAGGGTGGCCAGCTCCGGGGTCTTTCGCAGCAGGCGGACCACCACCTTCTCCCCGTGAATGGTAGGCAGGGTGGAGATACGCAGGTCCAGCGTCTCCTGCCGGACGGTGACCACCGCCTGCCCGTCCTGGGGTATGTTTTTCTGGGCGATGTCCATACGGGCCATAATTTTCAGGCGGGAGATCACCGAGTTCTGCAGCTCCCGGGGTACCGGGATGATGGGCCGCAGCGCGCCGTCGATGCGCATGCGGATGGTCATGCCGCCCTCTCCGGGCTCCAGGTGGATGTCGCTGGCCCCCTCGGTACAGGCCCGGTCGATGATGGAGTTTACCAGGCGGATGGCCGGAGCGGCGTCCGCCTCGTCCTCGTCCACAGACAGGCTCTGCGCCTGGGCGGCGGCGCCGTACTGGCTGCCCAGCAGGTCCCGGCGCATGTCCTCTATGGCCTGCATGGCCCCTTGGTTGCTGTACAGGTTCTGTACCGCCCGCTCCAGCGCGGCGGATGCGGCAATCACCGGGATGACCCGGCGGCGGGTCACCGCCTGGACCTCCTCCACCGCCACAAAGTTCAGCGGGTCGGCCATGGCCAGCTGCACATCGGTCCGGTTGGCTCGGATGGGGACCACCATATGCTTTTTCGCAATGCTCTTTGGCAGGATCTGTGCCATCTCCGGCGGGATGGAGCAGGTGTTCAGGTCCACAAACTCCACGCCAAGCTGATCCATCAGGGTGTCGATCAGCTGCTTTTCGGTAATAAACCCGTGCTTTTGAAGCACCTCGCCCAGCCGCTCGCCGGTGCTTTCCTGTAATTCCAGCGCCCGGTCAAGCTGCGCCTGGGTGACGGTCCCGCTCTTGACCAGCAGGTCACCCAGCTTGACGTATTTCATGGTTCACTCTCCTTCTTCTCCGGATTCAGGCAGCGGACGGCCAGCTCCGTCTCCGCGTGAATGTCGCCGTCCTTCTCCTTGACGGACAGCTTCAGCGTAAAGACCCGGTCCGCGTAGCCGATCTCCATTGCATCGACCTCATACCGGCCGTTGAGCCCGTACGCGCCGTCGGGCAGGACGCGCAGACCGCTGTTTCCGCCGCCGTCGGCGTACACTTTGCCGTTCTCCAGCCGCAATCTGGTCTCCTCCCCATAGGAGTCGCTGAAATAGGAGTCCAGCATTCCCTCTTTGGCAGCCACATCCTCCGCGTAGCGCAGGTCGTCGGCCAGGATGTCGGCCAGGGTGGACAGCAGCAGCTCCGTCTCCGACTGGGCGATCATGGCGCGGTAGCTGGTCATCGCCATCTGCAGCCCGGCGTTTAGAATCAGCCCCAGCAGGATCAGAATGACCACCGCCGCCAGCAGCTCCACCAGGGTCAGGCCCTCATGACCCGCCAGCTTGCGCCTCATGAGCCGCCCTCCTTGGCGTAGGAATAGGCTCCCTCGCCGCCGTAGCGCCTGACATCCAGCTCCTTTGACGCGCTTTCGCGGGATATGGTCACAGTCAGGTCCGTGCCGGCTCCCTTCTGACTCTCCGCGCCGGACAGGGCCTCGTAAAACAACTTGTCTGAGCTCCGGGCGCTGCGGCCGATGGTGGAGGAGGCCATGATCCCGCCGAACAGCAGGGCAATGGACAGCGCGGCGATCAACACCGCCGCCAGCACCTCCACCAGGGTCTCCCCACGGCTTTGACTCAGCTTTTCCCTCACGGCTCCTCCGCCTCCTTTTTCGCGATCCAGTTCAGCCGCCACTTGACCTGCTCTGTTTGATATGGCTCCGTGTTCCTCAGAAGGAACACCTCGTCCAGCGGCTTGACCGGAATCAGCTCCGCCTCCATCGCGCAGATATGCCCGGTCTCGTCCTCGGGAAGGGCGGCGGTCAGGGTGACGACTCCGTCCTTCCGCAGCTGAAAAGTGACGGTGACATCCTCAAAGCTGTCCGCTTTTATCGTTAAGGTGAACCTGATGGGGAAGTTGAAGCTGACGGGACGCTCTGTAAAGATGTGCCGGTCGTCTGGATTCCGGGCGACCCCCGCTCCTGCCGCCAGCTTTTCGCCGAACAGAAAATCCAGTCTGTCCAGCAGCGGCAGGATGACGGAGGACGCGCCGGGGGAATCGTTCAGTCCACATGTGTATATTCCGTCCGCCTGTGCATAGGTGTGGATATAATAGTCGTGGACCAATCCCGTGGTGATATTCCCCTCGCCATCCGTTGTTTCAACCGTCCTCTGGACGTCCTCCAAGTCATAGCTGTACCGTCCGACGTAACTGCTTGCCTCGATTTCGCCGCAGACCAAACGGAGGGCGGAGGAGAGGGTCAGGTATTTCTGGTGCTCCTCACGGTTGCTGCGCAGCTTGCCCGCGTTGGAGGCAGCCGCCATCAGTACCGATGCCGCCACCATCATGCACACCAGCAGCAATAGAAGCGCTGTCAGGATGGACGCCCCGCGTGCGCTGTTCCATTTTTCATGAATCCGTTTCACGCAGCGTCCCTCCTCTCATCAATTCATGCGGCCTGCGGTTTTTTCTTCCCCGTCAGCTGTTTCCTATCCGTCCGGCGCGGGAGGCGCCGTGACGGCTGCCTCAAACTCATGGGGCTGTCCGTCCAGCTTCAGAGTGATCTTCAGCCTGATGTCCCTTGCGGGCTCCGGCGGGCCGGCCAGCGTCAGCCGGAGGGAGTTCGCGCTCTCCGCCTCGCCAAGCTTCACTCCCGTCTGGTTCTGACCCTGAGCCAGAGCCGCCTTGAATTCCGTGACCTCCCTGCCGCCAACGGCTGCAAAGTCGAAGTACACGGTGTAGGTTCCGGCATCCGTGCCCTCGACAACCCGGGTCTCCACCGGAAGGACCTCCGCCAGAACAGCGCTCGCGGCGGCATAGGTCCGGCCGTTGTAGGTAAAGAGGCTGGTCACGCTGATGACCTCCGGCGCGACTGTGGGAGCTGTGCCGCCGGTCAGCTCAATGGCGGAGAAGGTGTTCACGCCGCCCTCGTCATAATTGGCGCCCTTTGCCTGAACAGTGTCGCCGCTCCGGACGTGCGTCAGCTTCAGCACGCCGTTCAGGTCCTCATCCAGCCTGTTGGTCACGGCGGGAGTCAGCACCACGGTGCCGTTGGTAAACAGAACCGCCTGCGCGGGCTTCAGCTTCAGCTCGGCGGTGACGCGGACCGTGAAGACGCGCTTGTAGGAGGTTCCGCCCGGCTCCGTGTAGGTGACGCTCAGCGTGGTCGTGCCGCCGACGGAGCTCAGGTCGATGACCTCTCCCTCGTTCGCCCTGGGCGAGGTCGCGGCGATCTTCACAGACAGCTGCCTGGTTCGGTTATCCGTGAATGTCAGCACGCCGTTTTGAATGGTCTGGCCGCCAAGGGCCTGCAGCTCCGCAATCGGGTTTTCACCCTCTATCCGGACGGTCCAGACACCTCCCGCCGCCACGTCGCCGGTCAGCTCCAGGGTTTCCTCCAGCGTTCCGCCGCCCACAAACAGGTCCAGCTCCATGGGCCTGCTGCCCTCGCTGCGGGTGATGCCCTTGAGCGGCCACCGGCCGTAGTGGACATTCCGCGGCTGCCCGCCGTCCGTCCGGCTCAGGATGGTGGGGAAGGGGTAGTCCATGCCCTGCAGCTCCCTCCGGCTGGACGGCGGATAGCTGTATTTGCCGGGCACGGAATACGATCCGCCGTCAGGAAGGGTTATTTCGGTGGTGACCTTTGAGAATCTGCGCTGAGTGCCCGTTGCGCCGCTGTTCAATCGGGCCACACCGCCTGTTTCCAGCTCCTCATAGCTCAGGGCGGTAACGCCGGGAGTGCCGTTCACGTCGGTTTTGATGCCGCTGGTATCTGGGGGTTTTACACTGTCCAGATAGTAGCTGTTGGTAATGGTACAAATACCATGGTTCGCGGCGTCATTGTAGGAGCCGGTACCCGCTGCTACAATTTCGCCGGTACCACCCAGGGCATACAGTGATTTGATATTGCCGCTTTTACTGGGCAGGGATACATAGCTGTAGCAGTTGTGTAATTCGTTGTTGGTGGTGTTTTGCTGCTGATTTAACGGCTTATTGGTGTCTGTACCAACAATGCCGATTCTGATTCCGCCTGCCGGGTCCAGCGGTTTGAAGTAACTGCCGCCTACGATACCGCCGACATAGATGCCGGCCACGTTTTTAATGGAATTGCCCACTTGAATGCTTCCGCCGGCATAGCAGCTTTCAATGCTTTTCTGACTGGCCCCAACCAAACCGCCAATGCGTACATTGTCGTTTCCGAATGCGGAGCTGACGTTGCCGGTGGAAACCTGAATGGACGTTACAGCGGCACACCCCTCCAGATTCATGTTGGAAATGCCGACCAAACCCCCAATCTCAGCGCCGCCCCAGGAGGAATTGCTGAGCTTCACATTCACCTCAATTGTATAACCGGCTACGGCGCAATTCTTCACTGCGCTGGCAGTATCCGAGGCCGCCAGCCCCGCCAAGGCTCCAATGGCATACCAACAGCTGTCCGTATCTTTGGTGCTGTTTCCGGCAATGCTGCTTACAGTACCCTGTCCGTTGGAGGAATAAAGAACAATGTTGCTCAGCTGTCCGTTATAGACAACACCGAACAGACCCGCGCAGGATGATTCCTGGCCTTGAATGCTGACATTTTCAATTACATAGCTGCCTCCGTCATACACGCCGCCAAACCAGCCGTTGAGACTGCCTTGATTGCCGACGGTGGCATCGTAATACTCCGCGATTGGCGTATATGTTTGATAGACGTCGTTTCCGTCCTTGTCCTTGCCGGACCCGCCCATAATATCATGGCTCTGGGTCCAATAATATGTTTCGGTCATTTCCTTGCCGGACAGATAGGGGAATTGGGAACAGTTGTCCCTTGTCAGCACCGTTTTGGTATTCATCGTTGTGCCGTTCCAATTAATAAACTGCAGCTGTTCAATGGCCCGTACGCCGTAAACGTTGTCCTTACCGCCCGGAGCGGCGGTGGGCGCGGTGCAGCTCCAATCCCTGGGCAGCTGTGTCACCGACATGGCGTCCGCGAAGAAGGGATTGAGGGTGAAGGTGACGGAGACGGTTGACAACGCTCCGGACTGCGTCAGCCTCAGCGTACCGTTGGGCCGGCCGGTGGTGGCCGAGGGGTACAGGCCGCCCACGGCTTTGTCCAGGTCCAAGCTGAGATAGGAGTGGAAGGTAAAGCCGGGCATCAGAGCTTGCAGCGCCTGATCCGCCGCCGCCTCGGCATCGGTCTGCGGCCGGTTCTGCGTGAAAGCGCCTCCCTGCCCGCCGGAGAAATAATTGATGTTACCCGCCGTTACGGTTACGGCACGTTCCACTCCGTCGGCGGCATAGCAGCCGTAGCCGGATTCGGTGACAATCCCGTCGTCGTTGCGGGCGGTGCTCAGCGTGTTATGCTTGACAATGGCCTTCTCAACCGGGTTCACAGTCAGCAGGCTGGTGCTGTAGTATGCCTCGCCGCCGATCTCCAGCTTCTCCCAGTAGTAAATTCCCATCTCGCCCAGATCGATCGGTTTGGGCCAGTCCACGCCGGGGTAGACAGGATTGCCGGCGGCGTCCGTGACGGCGGTGGGGTAGGGATATTCGCCTGTGCCGGACAGCTTTTTCATGCCGGATATGACGGGCGTCTCCGCCGACAGCTCCGCGTAGGTCTTTCCGGAAGCGGCAGTCCCGTCCTTATACGCGGCGGTATAGGAGTTTTCCCGGTAGGTAAAATTGCCCATGTTCAGGTAGCAGGCGCCGGACTGACTTCCGGAGGCCCCGGACTGGCCGCAGAAACCGCTGGCCTTGGCGTTCACACCGCTGGAGTTCATGTGCGCCGCGGCGTAGGAATTGGCAACTGTCCCGCCGTTGAGGCCCACAAACCCGCCGGTCCAGACGAAGGAGGTCCGGTCCGTCTCGCCGTTGATCCGGGCCACGGCGTAGGAGGTCCCGATCCAGCCGGTGTTCCAGCCCGCCAGCCCCCCCGCGTAGGAGGTGCCAAAGCCGATGCCGCTCACTGAAAGCAAGGGCGCTTCCACGCCGCAGTCCTGGATAATGCCGGTGTTTCGTCCCACCAGCCCGCCGATGTAGAAGGGGGCGTAGGTGCTCCTGGCGTCCAGCTTCAGGCCGGAGGCGGCGCAGTTTGTGACCGTTCCGCTGTCGTTCCAGCCCACCAGGCTGCCTAGATACAGCGTATCCCATCTCCGGGCAGCCGTAAGTCCAACCTCGGGCATATGGTAGACAATGCTGTTCAGCTTTCCCTTTGAGCAGCCGAACAGGCCCGCGCAGACCGCTGTTTCCGCTTGGAACGCCACATTGCGGATGGTATGGCAGCTTCCGTTGTAGGTTCCCAGAAAGGGCGCCGCCAACCTGCCGATGGGGTCCTGACGGAACGTTTCAGCCGCCAGACTTCCGCCGCCGTACTCTGTGTAGGTGCGGTAGTTCAGGTCCAGCCGCTGCTGGAAACGGTAGTCGTTGCCGCTGTGGTAATACTCCGGGTTCCGGCTCAGCTCGTACAGATGCCGGGGCGTGCGCAGGTCGGCCTGCCTGTAGTTCTTGGCGATCAGCTTCCCGGCGTAATCGGAGATCATCGTCTCATTCCAGCCCTGTACCGGTTTATCCTGCGCCGAGACCGGATTGACCGTCTCGGCAAAGTGGGGGTTGTAGAAGTAGTCGCCGGACGCTGAAATCGGCGGCGTACAATCAGCCGCAAGAGTAAAACCCAGATACTGGTAAAAATCGGCGCTTGCCTCAGCGGGAATGGCGGCGGGCAGCGGGATCAGGTAATACTCCTTGGATACCGTGTCCCCTTCCGTTTTGCCTTCCGCCCTGATCCAGTCTGCCCGCGGCACTGTCTGCGCTGGGGTTGTCCGGATCGCCTTCGCTGCTTTGTCAAGGTAGGAATAGGTAATTGTGACCGACCGCGCCGCGCCGGCGCTCAGAGAGCCGTCGTCATTCCTGACGCCGTCCAGATCCGTCCCTAAAAGAGCCACGGCATAGCCGTCCAGCCGGATGGTCTTGCCGTCCTCCAGGGACTTTACCAGCGTTCTGGCATTGCCGCCGGAAAAGCCATAGGCGCCGTCGCTGTATTTCTCGTAGTAAACCAGACTGGGCTCCTTGAACTGCGCGGTCCAGTCGCCGTAGTGGGGCAGACCCTTCAGGCCCGGGAAGTCGTAGTTGGTCAGCTGCAGGTCGTCCCGCAGATTATAGGGATGACTGTCCGTTGAGGATTTCTCAGCGAACGCGCCGCCCATTGCTGTGACAAAACTTTTGTCCTTCATCTCGTCATAGGGCCGGCCATATTGGGAAATTCCCTGGTCGGGGATGCTCAGGCTCAGGTAGTACGTATCGGTAAAGGCGTCGTTATTTGCCGTCGTCTGTGACTGGGTCAGATACCAGAACTCAGTCCGGTCCGTAAGGCCGACGGGGTGCATCACGGAATAAACATGGCTGGCTCGTGCCTTGAGCCCGCCGCCCATGCACAGTCCGGCGGCTTTCGCGGACCCGGACATATTGATAAATCCGGCGGCGTAGCAATTGGTCAGTGTGACGCTGCTGCTGTCACCCACCAGCCCGGCGGAGCTTTTCCCGGTGAGATAGCAGTCCGCGTAGGAATTAGAGACTGTCAGAGAAGCCGCGGCGCTTCCTGCCAGACCGCCTACGATATCACTTCCGGAGATCAGGGTAGCGGACAGGCAATTTGTAATCAAGCTGTTTTCTCCCAACGTTCCTGCCAGGCCGCCCGCCGCCGCGCCAATAATCTGGTACTGATACGCGCCGCCCTCCGCGTTGCTGCCCAGCAGGTCGGTATAGCTGCTTGTATCCGTGGGCTCCCAATAGACCCAGCAGTCGTCAAGAACCGTATTGCTCCCGGCGCCGCCCACAACGGCGCCGGCGGCCGACGTCCCCTTTACAGAGGCGTTGACCAGGCGGATGCCCGTAAGCCGCGTATCCTGAGAAGTTCTGGCAAACAGCCCGGCGCCGCCCTCGGCCTCCACGTACAAATCACGGATTTCCTTCTGCCCACCGTCGTAGACCTTCAAATGTGAGTTGTCAATCGGCTTGAACGCTTCAAAGTTCTTGTAGGTCTCATTGCTGTAGCATGAAATACCGGCCAGCTGTTCCGCTCTGGTAAAGCTGTCGGCCACCTTGGAAAAGCCGGAGTCCAGATTTTGGAGGTGGCGCAGGTACATGATTTTTGCGGCGCCCCCGCCGCTGCCCCCGGCAAAAAGGCTGTTGTCGGTATCGGAGGCCTCCGCCCTGGCGGGCCGCTTCCCATCTGCCGTGACTTCAAGGGAGGCTGTGACGGTAAAGTCTCCGCCCAGCCCGCCCGTAAGGCCGGTCAAATTGGAAAAGCTGAAAGGCTCGCCGTTTTTATCGCGCTTCAGGGAATCCAGGGTCCACGCGTATGTATTGCTGTTTTGATCCGCCGCCTCCCTGAGACGGCTGTTATACACAGTACTCATGAGGTCAATGGATTTCCCGTTATATTCCAGCGTTACCGCCTTTGCGGCGCTTCGCGCGCCGTCGGGGATTAGAAAGGTCACCTCAACCCACAGCTCCTCCTCGTTGTGGATGAGCACCGTAACCCCCGGGGTGTGAAGCCGGTCCGTGCTGCTTCCGTCCGCTTTGCCGCCGCCATAGTAGCCCAGCATGGGGCTGCGCCTCATGCGCGCGTCCATTGATTTACTTTTCCACTCGGTATAAAAAGCCTGAAAGCTGCCTTCCGTATAAGCGATGTCGCTTTCTGCGTAAAATACGTCGGTCACGCAGCCGCTGACCGGCTCGTAGACGATATAGAAGTCCCCGTTCAGTAGGGCGGGGTCGATGCTGCCGGCTGGGAGAAGCTCCCCGTCCCCGTTTTTGATGTCGGCACAAGAGATATACCGGCCTCCGGTCCCGGCGTCCACGCCGCTGACCGAATTGCCGCTTTTGCTGACCAGCTTGACCAGCCGCCGGCTGCCGTTCAGCAGCGCCGCGCGGTTTTCTGCGGCCAGATAAATTTCCCGGGCCGCGTTGTCCAGCTCGGTAATCTTCAGATAGTTCTTATAATGCGCCGCCGCCACGGCGGAAATGCCCAGCAGGATGACCAAAATGGCCACCGCGGCCAGCATCTCCACCAGACTGAACCCGCCGTTTCGATTGTTGGAAGGTATTCTTTTCATGGATCGGAACCTCATACCAAATATTGTGGACGCAAACTTGATTGCATATCCTATTCGGACACTTGAAACATTTTATCACATCCGAATAGGACATACAATACCATTATAAAACTTTTCGGAGGGGGAAGCTGCCATGCGGCTTGACTATCAGGGGATCGGAATTCGCATCCGGCGTCTGCGGAAGGACAAGAACCTGACCCAGCAGATGCTGGCAGAGCTGTCTGATCTGGAGCCCTCCAACATCTCTCACATTGAGCGCGGCGCCACAAAGCTGAGCCTTCCCACTCTTGTCAGCATCGCCAACGCACTGGACGCCACGGTGGATGAGCTGCTGTGCGACAGCCTCACCGCGTCCAAAAGCGTATACGAGCAGGAGGCCGCTCAGCTTTTGGCCGACTGTTCCCACCAGGAGCTGAAGATCATCACTGAGACCATGCGGGCGCTGAAGGAGAGCCTCCGCCAGAGCCGAGGCTAGGCGGGGGAATCAGGCGTTCCCGGATAGCAGCAGATCCCCACCTCCAGGGCCAGGGGCTGGGTCAGATGAAAATCGGCATGCCGGCAGAACCAGCACTCCGGCGTGGTTTTCAGCGTCTCGCTGCGCCGGGCCGCGAAGCCGGGGCAGCACTGGCCGGGCCACACGCTCCGTCCGCTGAGCGGCATCTCAAAAAGCCGCAGCTCCGGGACAGCCGGCGGCGAGGTCCATTTTTCGCACACCGCAGGAGAAACCGTCCTTTTTTTTGACCCCATGATCCTTACTCCTTCCGTTCAATCCGCTCCTCAGCGGTTTTTGTTGTAATTGTAGCAAAACGATTGGCTTTCAACAACCGCCTTTGCGCGAAACGTCGTTTTTCCTGCGTGAAACGACACTTGTCCCTTGGAAGAGTTATGTTATAATGAAAAAAATACGGTTTAAGGAGAATTTTCCATGGACAGCTTGGCCTTGTGCATTTATCTCGGCGCTGCGATTCCGCCGGTATCCTTTCTGCTGATCCTGTGGAGCCTGCTGGCCCCCAAGTACTCCCGCCGCGTGACCCTGTCCGCTGCGCTGGCTTTTTTCGCAGCGGAGGGGATCGCGTTGTCCGTCCTGTTTCTCCTGGGCTGCAGCCTGGAGTTTGTGATCGGGCTTCTGCCCGTGATTCTTTATCTCCCGGCCATCCTGTGCTTCCACCTGCTGTCGGAGAAGCACGTTTATTTTACCGCCCTGGCCTGGCTGCTGGCCCTGTTGTGCGACCAGTCCCTGGCCATCCTGCGCAAGCTGCTGATCTACCTTGTGAGCCTGCGCCTTCACGGCGCCGCCCTCCAGGTTGTCCCTGCCGTTTTGCTCTTGCTGGCGGCGGCCCTCCTCCTGCTGCTGGTGTTCCGATTCCTCCGCCGGCCCTTCCACGCCTATACCCAGGAACAGATCAGCGACCCGCCCGCCCTCCTCCTTCTTCTTCCGGCGGCGCTGCTCACCCTCTATTCCTATTTTTTGTCCAGCACTATTGATGTCACCGCAACCCTCCTGCTGTTTCTCACCACTCTGGCGGCTCTTCTGGTGCTGGCCCAGATCATCGTTTCCCTGAACTCGGAGCGTCAGGTGCGGGAGGCCAGGCGGCAGATGGAGGCCCTCAGCCTGGACTATGAGCTGCTGCAGAAGAAGCTGGAGCTGGGCCGGGGGTATCGCCACGATATGCGCCACCACATTGCCGCCCTCGCTGCCCTCCTG
>OFFE01002308.1_pt1 | contig 11724 bp, 10 predicted proteins | sample 1521371 | NCBI WGS metagenome assembly OFFE01 (sample SAMEA3504131, study PRJEB24116) | mouse gut metagenome | biome: mouse gut; feature: mouse-associated habitat; material: faeces | place: Denmark | collected 2011 | reverse complement strand
CGGGGGCCGCCTTGTCAGCCTTGGGTGGGCGGCCCTTGCGGGCCCCCGCACCTCCCGGTTCGCCGGGCCCCGCCTTTTCTTCCTTGGGCTTGCGGCCCCGCCTGCCCTTGGGCTTATCCGGCTCGGGCGCTTTTTCTTTGGCGGCCTTGCCCTTTTTATCGGGCCCCTTTTCCCCGGCGGCCTTTTCCTCCGGGGCCGGGGTGGGCGGCTGTTCCGGTTCGGGCGGCTCGTTTTTTTCCACCTCCGCACGTTCCGCCGCCCGGCGCTCCGCCATCAGCTTTTCAATCTGGTCAGCGGATACGTTCACCTCGCCGGGGGCCCCAGCGGGGGCATCCTGCGCGGGTGGTTCCCCGGCGGCCTGCTCGGGGGCTTTCTCCGGGGCCGGGGGCTCCGGCGTGGGAGCCTCAGCCGGGCCCGTATCGAACAGGCTGGGCTGGGGATTTTCCTCCGGGCTCGTGTTCAGCTTTTCGTCTGCCATTCGTTACCTCCTTTTTATTTTCGTGAATGTTGCACAAATTTTGTGTTAAAAGTTTGTTACTATTTTTTCGCCTCCCTCCCGGCTATCCACGCAAAAAAGCCGCCCGTTTTTTCATGCCGGACGGCTTTCTGCGTAATGTGATAGCTCAAATAATATTTTTTTGTGGTTGCTGGCTCCGAAAAGCCTTGATATTACAGTGTTCCTAATAGGAGTCATTCATACCATTGCCATTCTCGGGCCAGCCAATACCTGTCATAAGCGTATTTAAAGAATGCCGGTTGTTAAACCAATTTATGATAGTACGATCATGAGTGTGTCCACAAAGATAGACATTTGCATCTAGTTCTTCAAAAGAAATCATTTCTGTGAAAACTAAGTCTTCTTCTGTGCCATGTAGGCAACCTATGGGATGATGACCAAGCACGAGTGTTAAACATGGAGAAGAATTTAAATCGTCAGTAAGGTCATGAAAACTACTTTTGATTTTTTTCATTTGGAAGTCGCCAAATATTAAGTTTCGAGTGTCATTATCATCTGCAGCACTCCATGCAGTATTAAGTAACACAAAACAATATTTTTTATCATCAATAGAAAGAATATCTACACCAAATGTATCTTTTACAAAAGACTTACTGCAGTCAACACCAAATAGCTCATATATATATTGAGATAATTCCCAATAACCTGAACCATATTCCTCTTTATATGTTTGTACTTGTATAGGCCATAGCGACTGAAAGAAAATATTGCCGAAATTATCTGAACCTGTATTACGTATGTTGCGATATGCTGGAATGAGAAATTGGTTTTCTTTTGTTCTGGCTTTGTCATGGTTACCGGGAACAATATAAATGCTGATAACCTTTTGCCCAATAGCATTTTTTAAATCCTCAAAAAAATGCCTTGCTGCAGGAATAGCATTTTTATTTCCTTGATGTATAAGGTCACCAGTTACAGTTATGACCAATTTGTTATCTGGAATTTTGGCAGTTTCTTTCTTTAAATCAGATAACAATCCTTTTAATAATTTTGAATAACTTCTACCATTGCCATCGATATGTAAATCTGAGAGATGTAAGACCACTAAATCGTTCATTCTATCATTTCCTTTTTGGAATATTTGACAATTAGTAAAGTCCATCTTAAAGTTGCTATAATTCTACTCGAATTTGTTAAATCCAGAATATCATATTTTATCCCTAGTTTCAACAAGAAAACAAAAAAAGGATGAAAATATGTACAATGATATTTATAATAAGAACCGATCTAATTCCCGTTCTACTGGTTCCATCTTTTTGACTTTCGGCGCATTGATACACTGCCCACGGGTAACCACCATCTCCAGTTTTCGTAAGGCGTCCAGCCCCTCCAGCGAGTTCCGGCGGGTGACGATTATGTCAGCACATTTGCCTGCCTCAATGGTGCCCGAGGTGTCGCCCAGACCAGCGATTTCGGCATTGCCCTTGGTGCGGTACTCAGGACAAAGGCGAGGGTAACATCGCAGAATTTGCAGAAATAGTGCAGTTCCCGCCACATGTTGTAGTGAGTGACAAATGGGTAGCCGGTGTCTGTCCCCAGGCCCACCGGGATACCAGCGGCCAGACAGGCTTTGGCACATTCCACGATTCCCTCAAAGACGATCTTTCCGTTGTAGCGCCTCATCTCGTCACAGTGGCTGACGGCGGGGTCAAAGAGAGCGTAGGGAATAACGGGGGAAAGAGTCGTTACCAGAGTGCTGTTCCGCTCTTTAGAACAGGCGGAGAATTTCCTCTGTGGGCTTTGCCCCGTGCTCGATGGTGTCCATTCCATTCTCCAGAGACACCTGAACTCCTTTCGGACTCTCTACATGAGCGGCCACAGGCAGTCCCAGGCGGTGAGCCTCGTCGCAGGCCGCCTTTACCAGCTCTGGAGCCATACGCAGGATGCCCGGCTCTCCCTTTTTCTCTGCATCCAGCACGCCGCCAGTAATCATCAGCTTGATCAGATTGGGCTTGTCCTAGGCTATCTTTCGTACAAAGGCGGCGGCTCCCTCCGGTGAAGTAGCCTCATATGCCAGGGAGCCGGCCATGTGCCCACCAGGAACAGAGATCGCCATGTTGCCCGCCAGAATCCTGGGGCCAATGATCTTACCCGCGTTGATCTGGTCCCGCAGTCGGGAGTCAAATCCTGGATGCCGCCTACCGATCGGATGGTGGTAACCCCGCTCATCAGCTCCGTCTTGGCGAAAGAGGCGCACATGTTCATGCCGATTTTCCGCGTCAGTCCATTGCTGGTAATCAGCTTTACCAGCTTTTTAGTGTCCGCCTGCTTTTTTGCCGGCTTGCCGCTGCCTGGGATGTGGATATGGAGATTGATCAATCCAGGCATCAGATAGCCACCCCGCAAATCCACTGCGGTATATTCGGTGGAGACTTCCCCATCAGGAATAACTCCAGTGATCGTCTCTCCATCTACCAGCACGGCCAGGCCGGTGATCGGTGCCATATCCTCCTGACCATTTAAATGTTTCCCGTTTATGTATCGGTTTTCATTTTGACATCCTAGCAGCTTTTTTCTTTCAGTTCCTGAATCCCACACGCGATCTGAACTGGGATATCCTGGAAATGTCCGCCTCGGTTCATCTCGAATACTGTTGAAACTCCTTGTGCCCTCAGTAGCTCCACCGCTTGGACTGTACGGTCCCCCACTGCTGCCAGCCGGGGATTTTTCACCTTTTTTCTCTATCGCCCAGAGAAAGATATACGAGTTTCGCTTTTGGAGTGTTGGTCCTCATAAAATCTAGAAAGCCTTCAAACCACAGTGAACCGGAAATTGAAGCTGCCCGGTCAAAGAGGTATGTCTGATAAACGGCCCACAATGCGAACAGGCCTGCTAATGAATATCCTGCAATGCCTCGGAACTCTGGGGCATATCTCAGATGTTTTTCTGTAAGTGGTATGATCTGATGCGCCAACGCATCCAACAGAACTGAAGCTTGTCCTCCAAAATCTGCACCATCCCGAAATACTTTGGGCGTGCTCCACGGGGACAACTCCCGGTTCCAGTCCACACCAGAGATTGCCGCTAATGCCAGGCCTCGTCCCTTTAAGAGGCACCAGATTCCTCCGGCACTCTGGTGATCCATGACTGCATATACGATGCCGCAAACGCTTTCTGCCTCAAACAATTCGATTGTGTATGGGCCGCAGGTCAATGTCCTCATTGGTTTTACTCCGTCCGACGTTAAAACTGACTTTACACTCAATCCTAAATTATACTACTATATTACCATAATACTAAACTAATGTAAATGAGCGTTTATAATTATTCACTAGGACAATAATGCGGTTTATATATCGACGGGAGGAAAAGGCTTGGCTTTGAAGTATTTAATGAATTGCAAGACTTACGGCTGATATAGCGATGTCAGTAGGGGTTCGAATCCCTTCATTTACACGTTTTGCACTCGAATTTTGAACTTTTTGCATTTAACAAGTGACAGATTGTGGGTAATTGGAAAAGCCCCAAAGCCTTGACATGTCAAGGCTTTGGGGCAAAAAACGACCTTACCTAATCCGATGACTGACAATAGTCTGTTCAGATCAGGTAAGGTCGTTCAACCGTTGTGCCGCAATGGTTTTCAATATTTCAAATTAGATTTTGAGTGTTTTGATGGGAAGGGCACATTACCCTATCAGTCTAAAATATCGGGATCTTTGCTTTTTGGTTTGTTCTTTACAACAATATATTTATCGGCATTTCTTTCGTCATCACGATATTCATAAATCCATCTATTTGATTTAAGCGCATCCAGAATTTTGGTTACCTCATCCGTTTTTTCATAATTTCTACGGCCACCCCCCTTTGCAAATATTCCTTTTAAATCAGGCAATTCCATTTCATCGAGATGCTTTTTACAAGTATCTTCATTCAGTGATGATATCGCATTTGTGAAGAGTAAAATCTTTTGGTCACGAGTTATAGTATCAGTCTGAAGCAGAACGGAAAGTAATTCATCATCTAGCGCCATGGTGTTGGAAATGATTTCTTGAGTCCCTTCCTTTGCCAAAGTGGCTATTACTATCTGTGTGTTTTCTCCATATTGAGTATAGTGGGAATAGAGATAGTTCCTGTCTTCTTTCTCAAGATTATGCGTCAAAATATACGCATTGATGGCATCAGAATATTGCGCCCCGACAATGGAAATTGGAGTACTAGCAAAGGAGAGTAAGTCAGTCTTTTGTTTATCAGAAATATCCCATGTAACAAGTTCTAGTGCTTCATTAAGGCTAAATATCTCAGTAGTTTGTAGCACTAGGTATTTATCTAGATTGCACTTAATAAATTCATAGAGGTGTTTTGGATACTTTTCACGGACAAATTTTAACATGCCTGGATTCATTTCTAAAATATGCGACCTAATGAGTACTTCAAATTTATCATCATTGATATTCTCAGCATCGAACTTATTGAAAATAAAGTTTAAATCAATTAATATTTTTTCATATTTCTCAGTCAAAATTTCATTGCAAGTTGCAACTGCTTCAAATAGTTTATCAGCTATCTCGTCTCCAAATTTCTCGGAGATTTTCGAGAAATTTACCAGCGATGATAAATCATTTAAATATCTAATAAGTATTTTGTCAATTCCATGTTTCTGAAAATAGTTTGTAAAATTGCTTTCAGAAAAAGCTACTATATTCCGATCCAGCATGATTGGCCAAAGGTTTGAATCCGTAATCAAAGTTATGTCGCTAATAACAGTAGATAACACATCAATATAATGCTCTTTTTTGTCAGATGTAATTTCAGCGTCGTTTAATAAACTGATAGCGATGTCCTCTCTGTCTGATATTTCATCATCACAATTTGCTAGTATGATTTCTACATATGCTGAGATATTTTCAGAAATATACTTTGCCAACGGAGATTTGTCTTGGCTGTTTACCAACGTATAATTTTTATGGGTAATATCAAGATCGCTTTGAATTCCATATTCTTTTTTCAGCATCAGCGCAATATTAGAAAAAGTTAGGGTAAATAAACCATGAGCATATACGGCATGAAATAATTCCTTGTTCGAATCTTCATAGTTAATAACAGTAAAACAAACATTAATGAGTTGAAATCTAGAAATTAATTTATCAATGATTGGCTGTTCGATATTCAAGTAGTCTGCGCAGCCGGAGATATACTCAGTTAAGCAATGATCAATGTTCACAGCAGTAAGTGTATCTTCACTGGACGAATAAAGTGTATCGATTGAATATTGTCGAATCTGTACGGTTGGCAGCATAGAACTTTGCCACGCCCGAGAAAAGAACTCAGGCCACTGCTCATTTAGTTTCATAACAAATTGCCTATGGGCCTTATCTGTATCGTAGAATTTAGACACAAAATCGAAGTTTGAAGTTTCTTTAATCTGATTGATCAGTGTTTTTAAATATATAGCGTATGTTGAATGGTTATTCAGCAATAAACATTCGAGTAAATCAAAGTTTAGTGTCTCTTCTTGCTCGAAATCAACCGTTCTAAGAACAGGTGAGGCAATGACCTTTAATGGCTCTCTAAGCGAATAAGTATATTCTGCCCCACGCCTGTCAGTAATACGCCGTAAGAAAATCTTGTCATTGGCGCTGATGCTGTCCTCATAGAAATATGTCATATAATCATTGTAGGTTTCATCAATATAACCATTACGAATTAAAAACTTGAGAAGATTAAAATAATCACTGCTTTTGATTTCTTTGAAATTGTTAATTTCACCAATTTCGTTAGTATGGGTAACAGAAAAGACACCATCGATATTTTCTCTGGTCAATAGATCTTTTAGAAATTTGGCCTGAGTCAAAACAATTTCGTGTTCAATTTTTAATATCTCAGATTCAAATCTTGGTATATTACCATCTAAATTATCTTGAACAGCTTGTTTTCTTATAGCTAAATCAATCTCATATTGCGCTTTTAATTCTCGGCCTTGTTGCGTTAAATTTCCATATAGTTTCGGCAAGCGGGAATTTTTTGCAGCATAAGCATCATCCAATTCTTGTACTAATGTTAAAGTTTCTTTTTTTGCGAGATATATCCTTGTTTGCAGTTCTTGTTTCCGCGCCTGAAGAAGAGTTAAGGAGTCCTCAATCAAATGAGGCTTTTGTTCAAACAGTGCAAAAACAAAACCGCGTGCTAGCTGGAGTTCGCTAAAGTCACGTGGAAATAGATTTTTATAAGTGATCATTGCCATCATTTTATTCCAGTCTAAATCTGTATTATTTAGACGATGGATATACACAACGAATTCATTATAAACGTTTTTAAGAATCCGCATATCGTCAATATACAGAGAAAGTCTCTGCAAAAAGCTTTGATCAAACTTACCAATCAGATTTCCGGCTTTCAAGTGTTTTAAAAATTGCTCATATGAATTGGAACCATCAACAACAGGCACAACTGGAATGATATAATCAAAGAATTTCGTTCTATCTTTCGAAATGAAAATATCATCACGCAACAAGTAGAAGAATCTAAGAGGCGTATAATTATCACCTTTTGTTTTCTTTTTATGAATATTAACGAGGGTGTTCACTTCACGCAACCGCTCAAAGATACGACTTGCATTAAATCTATCCATATCCTCAAAAACAATTACATCCGCGTCCACATTTTCAAACAAGTACAAAACCTCATTAAGATATTTGTCAAAATAGGAGTCATCTTGTTCTTCAAAAATTTCAATCTCATTACCCTGTAGGCTAATTTTACGAAATATATTTTTGTTCTTTTGAGCCCTTATCAACAAAAATATAATAGCAATAGAACATACAACACAAATTAGAGCCGCAATAATAGGTGCAAATGGATCAAATAATATGGACAATATATTTTCGGCCCAGTTATCCGGTAATCCTGCAATATATGCCTTTGCATTCTGATATGAGAATAAAAAGGCAATACTCCCAACGAACAGACTTGTTAATATGGTTACCCATATGAGATATTTAACGCTGATATCTTTTTTCACTCTAAAATTTGTTTGTGGAATTTTCTCAGATGGTATCTGATGTATTAATTGATTCAGTATTTTTCCTTCGAGAATAGATTCCTTAACAGAACTTTCTGGTTCAGTAGACTCTTGCTCTGGGGTACGAAAATGGGCTAGAGAAAGATGTACAAAGCTGTGGTCTGTGTGCTTTGCTTTATATGATTCTAGAACGCTGCTTTTTCCAGCACTGTATGGGCCAGAAATGGCCACATTTTTTATGTCTGGATTATGAAAAACAAAATCAATTGCTTCCTCATATACATTGATATCGGCATTGTTAATGGGTGTAAGTTTTTGAAAATGATATTCTATATCTGCCATAAAATTTCCTCCGTTGTTGCCTATTATTTATATATTTATCTTTCTCGGCAAAATAAACACTATATAGATATCTCGTTAGATACCCTGTGAGATTATAAACTTACAAAAATCGAGCCAATTCCCGTTCTACCTGCTTCATCTTTTTCACTTTAGGCGCATCAATACGCTGTCCTCGAGTGATCACCATATCCAACTGACGGAGGGCATCCAGATTCTCCAGGGGGTTCTTTTGGCAGACAATCATGTCAGCGCACTTGCCTGCTTCAATCGTCCCCAGCGTGTTATCCAGACCGGCGATTTTGGCGTTGCCCTTGGTGGCGGTGCTTAGGGCAAAGGCGGGGGTCACATTACAGATCCCGCAGCCGGGAGTCAAAATTCTGGATGCCGCCCACGGAGCGGATGGTGGTGACTCCGCTCATCAGCTCTGTCCGGGCGTAGGAGGCACAGAGGTTCATTCCAATTTTCCGCATCAGGCCGCTGCTGGTGATCAGTTTCACCAGCTTTTTCGTGTCCGCCTGATTCTTCGCCGGCTTGCCGCTGCCCGGAATATGGACATGGAGGTTGATCAGGCCAGGCATAAGATAGCCGCCCCGCAGGTCTGCCGCTGTATATCCGGCTGGTACCTCTCCGGCAGGGATAACCCCAGCGATAGTCTCTCCATCCACCAGCACGGCCAGTCCCGGCACAGGTACCATATCCTCATGGCCATTCAAGATAATTCCGTTGATATATGCAGTTTTCATTTGAACCTCCTCAGCAGATTATGCTGAAACTGACTTCATTTCTGCTCCTAAGCTATGATATTATTGTACCACAAGGTCGAATCGTTGTAAATGAGCATTTTAATTGCTCGAAACATGATTTATGTATCAGAGAAAGGAGAAAGTTTGGCTTTGAAGTATTCAATATCAAATAAAACCCTGGCCGTTACGCGATACCATTCTGGAGAAAAAGTGACTGATCTGTGTGCAGAACTAAATGTCTCTAAGAGCACCATCTACAACTGGATCAAGCAATATAATATAACATCTGCAAAGACTGACGGCCCACCTATTACAGCAAGAACTATAATATTTGCTGGAAAAGCGGATTAAAAAACTGGAATCAGAGCTTGAAATATGGAAACGCTGCGGCTGTACGTTGGATTCACCGCTCCACGAAAAGTTAGCTGCTATTGAAAAACTCGTTCCTGAGTTCGGCGTCCATGCGCCGTGTAGGGTGCTCGGAGTCCTTCGTTCTACATATTATCATCATACTTTGCGCCGGCCAGAACAGACAGTGATCGAAAAAGAAGATGAAATATTCCGTCCCATTATTCAGCAGATATTTGAAGAGACACAAGGCCGGATCGGGGCAAAGAAGATCCGGGCAATTATGATGACCCAAGGATATACGATCAGTCCAGAGCGGATCAGTCGGCTCATGAAGGAGATGGGGCTTGTATGTATATCCACCATGAAAGGTACTCACTACAATTTTACGCCCAAAGGAATATATCGACATAACAGGCTTAAACAAGACTTCCACCAAGAGCACCCCAATAAGGTTTGGGTCAGCGACATTACCATGCTGTATGTGAATTATGAGCGATATTACCTCTGTGTCATCATCGATCTATTTTCTCGAAAAGTCATCACACATCAGATTGATAACAATCAAGAAGCCCCGATTGTAGAAAAAGTGTTCCAGGATGCTTATCGCAACCGGAACGCTCCATCTGGATTATTATTTCACAGTGACCAGGGCTCGCAATATACCGCTTACAGTTTCCGCAAGTTGCTTCGGTCGCTTAATGTTACACAGTCCTTTTCTGCTCCTGGTTGTCCATACGATAACGCTGTGGCCGAAGCATTCTTCCGAACGATCAAAGCTGAGGAAGTTGCCCGTCATCAATATAAAACTGAGGAGGAACTAAGGGATTCTGTTGCTGAGTACATTGATTTTTTCAATAACCGCAGACCGCATCAAAAGTTTGGCTACCGAACTCCAAGTCAAGTAGAAAATGATTATTACCAGACATGAAATCAGCGAGGGTATTTTGGACTTTCCAAAAAAATTGTCCAAATACTCCCGCCAATTCAAAAAGATACACCGCCGTATTCCTTGCGGCACAACTTCATATACAAAACTTTTGCCTGGGCTGTCGTTTTTGATTGTAATTTCTTGCCCTCTTTGCTATACTTTTCATTATAAAGCAGAGTGAGTCAACGAAAATTGGCTGGTTACAGAAACTTTCAAAAGGAGATGGCGTACTGGATGAAAGGCAGGAAAAAAGTTTATTTGTACTTTATCATATCTGCGGGTGTGGTCTATGCCGCACTGTTGCTGATCCTTTATTATGCTGAGTCCACAGACAGCAGCTCCACAATCCGTACCTTTGGGGATGCCGTCTGGTATTCCATTGTCACTATGACAACGGTGGGTTATGGCGATATAGTTCCGGTGACGCCGTTAGGGCACTCTGTGGGAATCGTATTTCTGTTTCTGGCTACCGGTATCATGGTGACATTGCTCGGCGCGGTGATCTCCTTTGTCGCCAGCGAGCTGATGCCCCTCTACATACTGGGATTCCAGCGCAGGAGAAACTGGTATTATTTTGCGGACTACGGCGAAGAATCCAATGTTTTGGCCGCCGATATCTGCCGAGAGGATCCGGACGCGGTCATCATCTACGGGGAAAAGCGGGATGAGCACAGCGAGGCCCCGGATTATCCCTGCCTTTTTCTGAATACATCTCTGCCCCGCATTGTGGCCCGAAAGGAAAATATCGGTTCAAAGTGCCGGGTTTTCCTGATGCGGGAAAATGACATCGGCGTCAACAGCCGGGCCAATGACCTGTACCGACTCCCGGTGGAGGTCTACGCCCGAACTACAAACGGGCATGATAAGCTTTCCGGCAATATCAATTTTTTCCACAGCTACGACTGCTACGCCCGGCAATACTGGAAGTCCAGACCGCTGTGCCAGGAAGAAAAGATGATCGTACTCATTGGTTTTGGAAATTACGGACGGAGCATCCTGGAACGGGCAATTCTGACCAATGTGATCTCAGCGGATCAGTGCGTCCAATACCACATATTTGGCGACGCCAGGGAATTTCTTGCCCTGCATTACCGGCTGGGAGAAATTTTTTCTCTGAATCAGGCGTCTGATACAAGGGATTCCCTGATTTTTCATAATGAATTTGGGGGGGATCGCCGGGAGATACTGGAAAAGGCGGACCGCATCATCATCTGCGACGACGACGTACAGACGGGGTGGAACATCTTCTGGAATCTGAACCAATTTTTTATGATTCGGGGCCGCATTGATTTGCGAAACAACCGGAAGGCGCCGGGCGTGTCCTATTTTGGAACCAATGAGGATATCTACACACTTCGGAACATCATGCGCACCGAGCTGAACCGTGCGGCCATCGCCATTAACGACATATTCCGCAGGCCAGTTTCCTATCCGACTCTTGACTGGAATGAACTGGATGACTTTCACAGACAGTCCAAGATCGTCGCGGCAGACCATCTCAACATGAAGGTCAGGATCCTTCTGGACGACGAAACGATCACGGAGCTCTCCCCCTCCGTGGCGGAACAGGCCTACCAGAAATACTGTGAGACGAGATCCATAGAGGCCGTAAAGGAGAGCTACCGCAGGCTGGATTACATGCGCTGGCTCCGCTTCTACATCTTTTATAACTGGAGCTACGGGCCTGCGCACGACGAGTCCAAGAGGCAACATCCGATGCTGTGCGGATATGAACGTCTGACGCCAGAGCAGAAGATGGAGCGAGACGCCGCTTGGGAACTGCTGGGGCAGATATCTAAGGAACTCAGAAATGAACGCAGCACATTTTTCAATATATGAAATCGACGAGGGTGTTTTGGACTTTCCCAAAAAGATTGTCCAAAAT
>OFFE01002307.1_pt1 | contig 11724 bp, 8 predicted proteins | sample 1521371 | NCBI WGS metagenome assembly OFFE01 (sample SAMEA3504131, study PRJEB24116) | mouse gut metagenome | biome: mouse gut; feature: mouse-associated habitat; material: faeces | place: Denmark | collected 2011 | reverse complement strand
GGCGCCGGAGTACATCTGCCCCTTGGTCCGGCCGTGGACGGCCCCCGCCGCCGCGCCGGTTCCCGCTCAGGAAGGCGGCGGAAACCTGCCCGGCGCGGACCCCAACCCCTGCTGCATGGGCACCGAAGCCAGGGAATCTCTGGAGGTTCTTGAAGGTTTCTTGCAGGAGGAGCTGGCGGAAAGCCGGTATTGCCAGGCAATGGCCTGCCGTGTAAAAAACAGGCAGGCCGCGCGGCTGATGCGCCAGGCCTCCGTGGAGAAACGGGCCGCCGCCAGGGAGCTGTGCGCGGCCTACTATCTCATCACCGGCAGCCAGTACAACCCGGCCATTACCGTGGAACGCCTCCGGTGGGAGGATCTGCCCCAGGCTCTGCGCTCCTGTTACCACCAGGAGACCTGCAACGGTATGAACTACCGGCGGGCTGCGGAGGAGACCCTGGACCTGTGCCTGCAAAAGCTGTTCGGCCGGCTGGCGGAGCAGTCCTACCGCCGGGCAGAGGAGGTTCTTGCCCTGCTGGGCTGTCTGATCTGCTGAAAAGTACATAATACAAAGGAGAACAATTATGACTCACACCAGAGACGAGGTGTTGGTCCTGCTGCGCCAATACAACAAGGAACCCTTCCACATTCTCCATGCCTTGACGGTGGAGGGCGTCATGACTTGGTATGCCAGAGAGCTGGGCTATGGTCAGGAGGCAGACTTCTGGTCCATGGCGGGGCTGCTGCACGACATCGACTTCGAGCAATGGCCCGAGGAGCACTGCCGTAAGGCTTCGGAGCTTTTGAGAGAGGCTGGTATGGACGACAGGCTAATCCACGCCGTGGTAAGCCACGCCTATGGCTTGTGCTCTGACGTGGAGCCGGAGCACGAGATGGAGAAGGTCCTTTTTGCCGCCGACGAGCTGACGGGCCTCATTGGCGCCGCCGCCCGGATGCGCCCCAGCAAAAGCGTTCAGGACATGGAGGTCAGCAGCCTGAAGAAGAAATTCAAGGATAAGAAATTCGCCGCCGGGTGCAGCCGGGAGGTCATCCGGCAGGGTGCGGAGCGCCTTGGCTGGGAGCTGGAGACGCTGATGGAGCGGACCATTCTGGCCATGCGAAGCTGCGAGGAGAAGGTCAACGCCGAAATGGCGGCGCTGGGGCTGGCGTAAGTCTATGGGCAAGAAAATATGGGCGGCGCTGCTGCTTTTCTGTCTGCTGCTGACCGCCTGCCATCGGCCCGCCGCACCGGAGCCGGAGCCAGCGCCGGACTCTGCTCCGTCCGCCGGTGTGCCTATCCCGCCAGCCAACATCCCAATCGATTCTCAGCCTGAGCCTGTCTTTCTGGATCGACTGACTATCGAAATAGTGGCAGAATGGGGTGAGACGGACCGTATTCTTTCCCAGCTGGAGGAGCTCTCCCGGCTGGCTGGAGAAGCGCTGGAGGAAAAGGGCTGCACCGTGGATAATCCGGTGACAATCACCATTGGCACCGCCGGAGGTATCACGGCTCAAGCCCTGTGCGACGGCGGCGTGGATGCGGCAATTCTGCCTACAAGCGACTACGAAACAATTGTGGATCATGTATCCGCCATCCTCCATTCTATGGACAACGATACCACCATGGCCGTCACTCTGTTCCGGGAGGAACTGGACAACAACTTCCAGGCTATTCTCTCCGCCGCCCTGCTGGAAACCGACGCAGGCCAGGAATTCCTGAAAACTTGTTATCCGGAAACCATGTTCTCAGGAATGAACAGCTGGAGTTTCCCAAACAATTCCCGGCCGTAATGCTTTTTCTCGAAAAAGCATCAGACCGAAAAGCGCAGGGCGCGGAACTTACGTTCCGCGCCCTGTCGGTATTTTCAGCTAGGAAGGGCCCTCACGTCTGATGCAGGCGTACAGGCCCGCGGCCCATCGGGCCGTCAAAAAGTTTTTCTTTTGGTTCTTCTCTTTGTTCCCAAAGAAAAGGATGCCTCCTCCGCCTTAGAACCTGTATTCACAGGTGTTGAACGCCGTCTGGGCGGGTCTTTTGCCGCCCTGCCGCGTTAAAAAATCTTGAAATACGTCAAGTATTCCGGCGATTTTTTGCCTTGCAGGACGACAAAATCCCTCGTCCATCCAGCATCCCCCACCTATGAATACAGGTTCTTACTTTTTGTATGGCACGTGCCAGATCCGCTCCGCATAGTCCGCAATGGACCGGTCGGCAGCAAAAATGCCGGAGCGGGCAATATTGTGAAGGCTTATCTGATTCCATTTCTTCTGATCGGCATAGGTCTCCTCCATTCTGCGCTCCGCAGCGCAGTAGGAGGCGAAATCGGCCAGAAGCATATACTCGTCGGCAGGAGAACCGTTGACCCCCAGCAGCAGGCGCTGTACCAGATCGTCGTAGCGCACGCCGTCCCGGAAACCGTTGTTGATATGATCCAGAACCCGGTGGAGATTGGGGTCCCGGGTGTAGAGATTGAAGGGGCTGTAGCCAATGTCCCGCATCTCCTTGATCTCTTCCGTCTTCAGGCCGAAAAGGAACATGTTCTCGTCGCCCAGAACCTCGTGCATCTCCACGTTGGCCCCATCCAGGGTGCCCACAGTCAGGGCACCGTTCATCATGAACTTCATGTTGCCGGTTCCGCTGGCCTCCTTGCCGGCGGTGGAAATCTGCTGGCTCACCTCGCTGGCGGGCATCAGGACTTCCGCCAGGGATACCCGGTAGTTTTCCATAAAGAACACCTGGAGTTTATCCTTGCAGATGGGATCGCTGTTGATCTGGTCCGCCAGAGAGTTGATGAGGCGGATGATCCGCTTGGCCACGGCATAGCCGGGTGCGGCCTTCGCGCCAAAAATGAAGGTATGGGGATGGATCTCCATATTGGGGTGATCCTGAAGCTGGTGATACATGTGAATGATATGCATCACATTCAGCAGCTGGCGCTTGTATTCGTGGAGGCGCTTGACCTGTACGTCGAAAATGGCGTCGGGATTGACGAGGAAACCCTGGGCCTTCTTGGCGTACTTGGCAAAAGCTTCCTTGTTGGCTTTCTTGATCTGACCCAAACGAAGGAGAACCTCCTTGTCGCTGGCATATTTGTCCAGCTTGGGCAACTCCTCGCCGGGATGGAGCAGGTAACGGTCACTCTTGGTCAGATCCCGGATCAGCTGGTCCAGACCGGGGTTGATCTCCGCCAGCCAGCGGCGGTGATCAATGCCGTTGGTCACATTCTTGAACTTATCCGGCTCCATGCCGCAGGCATCCCGGAACACGTCGCTGCGCAGGATGTCGCTGTGGAGAGCGGACACGCCGTTGACGGCCATGCCGCCGGCAATACAGAGATTCGCCATGCGGATTTCGCCGCCCCAGATGACCGCCATATTCTTGATCTTGTTTTCGTCGCCGCAGTAGTAGGCCGTCACCTTTTCCTGCCAGCGGCGGGCAATCTCGCAGATGATCTGCCAGATTCGGGGCAGCAGTGTCTCCATCAGCTGCTGGGGCCAGCGCTCCAGCGCCTCGGCCAGTACGGTGTGGTTGGTGTAGGCCACGGAGTTGCTGGTAATGTTCCAGGCGGTGTCCCAGTCCAGACCTGCGTCGTCCATGAGTATGCGCATCAGCTCGGGAATCACCAGCGTGGGGTGGGTGTCATTGATCTGAATGACATTCTTCTCATGGAAGTTGGTCAGGGTGCCGTAAGTCTGAATGTGCTTGCGGACAATGGACTGGATAGTGGCGGAAACAAAGAAATATTGCTGGCGGAGACGCAGGCTCTTGCCTTCGTAATGGTTGTCCTCCGGGTAGAGCACCTTGGCGATGGCCTCCGCCATGGCCTTCTCCTCTCCGGCACGCAGATACTCGCCCCGGTTGAATTTTCCCATGTCAATGGGCGTGGGACTCTTGGCGTCCCACAGGCGCAGAGCGTTGGTATGCTTGGTGCCGTAGCCGGCGACGAACATGTCGCAGGGCACCGCCAATACCCGGGTATAGTCCTCGTTGACCACATGGAGCCGGGCTCCGTCCCAGAACTGGCGGAGACGGCCGCCGAAGTGAACCTCCTCCACCTCATCAGGGCGGGGGATCAGCCATGCGTCGCCCTGCTCTTTCCAGTTGTCGGGCAGCTCCAGCTGCTGTCCATCCACAATCTTCTGCTTGAAAATTCCCAGTTCATAGCAGATGGAATAGCCGTAAGCCGGGATTTCCAGGGTGGTCAGGCTGTCCAGATAGCAGGCTGCCAGACGGCCCAGGCCGCCGTTGCCCAAACCGGCGTCAGGCTCCATGTCAAAAATATGGGCGGGCTTGAAGCCCAGCTCCTCAATGGCCTGACGCATGGGAGCGGCCACGCCCAGATTGTAGGCGTTCTTCATCAGGCTGCGGCCCATGAGGAACTCCAAAGACATGTAGTGCACCTGCCGCAGCTGCTGCTTACGGACCTTGGAGCGGGTTTCCACGGCGTGGGCGCTCATCCGGTCCCGGAGCACCATGGCACATGCCTTCATGATATTCGCTTCGGTAGCTTCCTCCTCGGTGCACCCGAAATTCAGGCGAAGCTTGTCGACAATCGCCTGTTTCATGGAATCCTTGGTCATTTTTTCCATTGCTGTGTATCCTCTTTTCTGTTGGATTGATGGGACAAGACGAGCGGGGCAATCCCAGGGACGCCCCGCTCGGTCGAAATCGTGGCTCCTTTATGAACAGATCTTTCTGTAAATCTCGTTGTAGGCTTCGGCGCTGCGGCCCCAACTGAAGTCCTCCGTCATGCCGGCCTTGCGCAGGTTGGCGAATTCCTTGGGCTTGTCATAGTACAGCTCCACTGCCTGCCGGATCACATAGAGCATGTCGCCGCTGTTGTAGTCGGCAAAGGTGAATCCATTGCCTGCACCGCACCATGCTTCGTATGGATGAACGGTGTCCTTCAGCCCGCCGGTCTCCCGGACGATAGGTACGGTGCCGTAACGCATGGCGATCATCTGGGCCAAGCCGCAGGGCTCGCTCTTGGAGGGCATCAGCAGGATATCCGCACCAGCATAAATGGCGTTGGCCAGCTCCTCGTTGTAGCCCCGGTAGAGCCCCATGCGGCCATTGTACTGACCCCGCTTCTGCTCAAAGAACTGCTCGTAATTCCAGTCCCCGCTGCCCAGCACCACGAACTGGCAGTGGAGATCCATGATCTGATCGAACACCTTGCAGATCAGATCCAGCCCCTTGTGGCTGACAAGACGGCTGACAATGCCGATAATAGGCACATCGGCATTGACCTCCAGGCTCATCTGTTCCTGAAGATATGCCTTGTTCTTGGCCTTTCCAGCCATGCTCTTCACACTGAACTTGTTCTGGATGCCCGCGCCCTTGGAGGGATCATAGCGCTCCATATCAATGCCGTTAAGCACGCCGTAGACCTTCCCGGCATTGCGCTGGATGACGCTCTCCATCCCGTGGGCGAAGAAGGAATAGCGCAGCTCCTGGGCATAGGTGGGACTGACGGCGGTAATGGCATCGCAGGTCATCAGCGCACCCTTGAGCAGGTTCACATCGCCGTCCATGGCGATGGTGCCATCAGCAAACCATCCGGGCGCCAGACCGAAGAGGTCCTCCAGGGTCTCCTTGCCGTAGCGGCCCTGATATTCAATATTGTGGACGGTAAATACAGTCTTGATACCACGGACCTCCGGCCAGCGGACGCACTCATCCTTGAGGTAAATGGGCACCAGCGCAGTCTGCCAGTCGTTGCAGTGGATGATCTCCGGCATGAACTCCAGCGCGGGCATGAGGGAAACGATAGCCCGGGAGAAAAATCCGTAGCGCTCGCCGTCGTCATAGTGTCCATAGAGCGCGTCCCGCTTGAAGTAATACTCATTGTCCACAAAATACCAGCTCACCCCGTCCTTGTCCAGGCGAAATAGGCCGCAATATACCCGCCGCCAGCCCAGAGGCACCTCGATATGGCAGATGAACTCCATCTGATCCTTCCACTTATCCGCCACTCTCTGGTAAAGGGGCAGGATGACCTCCACCTCGTTGCCGGCCTTGGCCAGCGCCTGGGGCAGACTTCCGGCCACGTCGGCCAGACCGCCGGTCTTGCAGAAAGGAACCGCCTCAGAAGTGGCAAACAGAATCTTCATTGGAAAAATCCTCCTTTAGAGATACGTGCAGTATACTCCGCCGTCAGTGAAAAGTAAAGGTTTCCGGCGGAGTCTGGCCGTCTCACGGCCGAAAATCGTCAGATCAGATAAAGGAGGAGGACAGGAACCCCTCCTCCTTTATGGCATCTATTACACCTCGCTGCCCTTGACAATCGTCATGGGGTAGTGCTCATGTCCCATAAGCGTGCGGGCCTCCTTGACCACCACATCCTTATCGGCAATCACATGGTGGAGCACCGCGTCCCGGCTGACGGTGGTGTCCTGCATGAGGATGCAGTCCTTCACCTCCGCCCCCTTGGCGACACTGACGCCCCGGAACAGGATGGAGTTCTCTACGGTGCCCTCAATGGTGCACCCATCGGCCACCAGGCAGTTGCAGCACACACCGGCGGGATCTACATAAGTGGACGCATCGTTGCGTTCCTTGGTATGAATGGGCCGTCCGGCAGCAAACACCTCCCGGCGGATGGCGGGGTCCAGCAGCTCCAGAGAGCGGTCGTAATACTCCTTCACGGAGCGGATCTGAGCGGCGTATCCGTCCCAGACATAGCTCTGGATATGAAGTTCCCGGGCCTTGGCCTGAAGCACTGCGCCCCGGAAACTGACCTGATCATGGCTCAGGCACTCGTCCACCAGGTTCAGCAGCAGCTCCTTGGACAGGATATAAATCTCCAGAGAGCGGTGGCAGCCGGTGCGGTCCCGGAGGGGGAACAGGGTTTCCTTCACCCGGCCGGACTCGTCCAGACGGAAGAATGTCACATCCGCGTCGGATTCCACATTGCTGGTACATACGGCAGTGATATCCGCTCCGGAGGCAATGTGGGCCTGATACACATCCTGAATGGGAATGTTGATGATCAGGTCGCTGTCCGCCAGCACCACGTGCTTCTGACGGATACCCTCCAGGTAGGAGCGAACCCCCGCCAGGGCTTCCATCTTGCCCCGGTACTCCCGGACGCCGCCCACCACATTGTCGTCCGCGAAAGCGGGCAGCAGCCGCAGGCCGCCATGCTTGCGGCTGAGATCCCAGTCCTTGCCGGACCCCAGGTGGTCCAGCAGGCTCTGATAATTCCCCTGCAGCACCACGCCCACGTCGGTCACGCCGGCGTTGACCATGCTGCTGAGAATGAAGTCCACCAGACGGTACCGTCCCGCGAAGGGAACGGAGGCGGGCATGCGGGCCTCCGTCAGCTCCCGCAGGCCGCTGCGCTTCTCATAGGAGAAGATGATGCCATGCAGTCTTCCTTTCATCTGGACACCTCCATGTGCTCGCTGTTGAGCATTGTCTTGGGCTTGACGGTTTCACCGGCGGCAATCGAAGTGCCGGGGCCGAGAACGGTGATGCCCCATTCCTCAGGATCGCAGCTCTCCGGGTCCGCACCCACCACGGCCCCTGCTTCCACCTGGCAGTTCTCTCCCAGAATGGCGTAGCGCACCACGGCCCCCCGCTTTACAGTGACGCCGGGCATAAGTACGGAGTAATGGACCTCTGCGCCGTCCTCCACACGGGCCCCATGGGAAAGTACGGAGTTTTTCACCGTACCGGTGATCTCGCAGCCCTGCGTAACCACGGAGTGCTCCACCAGAGAGGTTTTGCCGATATAGGCCGGAGGTTCGCTGGGCAGGCGGGCATAAATGGGCCAGCTGTCCTCCAGCAGATCCAGATCACCACGGGAGAGCATATCCATATTGGCGTCCCACAGGCTCTCCAGGGTGCCCACATCCTTCCAGTAGCCGTCGAAGCGGTAGGCGATCATCTTCTCTCCGGCAGCCAGGAACTTGGGAATGATGTTCTTGCCAAAGTCATTGCTGGAACTGGGATCGGCTTCGTCCTCGATAAGAGCCTGGCGCAGTTTGGCCCAGGTGAAAATGTAGATGCCCATGGAGGCCAGGTTGCTCTTTGGTTCCTTGGGCTTCTCCTGGAACTCCACAATGTTGTCCTCTCCGTCCACGGCCATGATGCCAAACCGGGGCGCTTCAGACCAGGGTACTTCCAGCACAGAGATGGTGCAGGCCGCGCCGGCAGCCTTATGGGCCTCCAGCATTTTGTCATAATTCATCTTGTAGATGTGGTCGCCGGAGAGAATCACCACGTACTCCGGCTCGTACATGTCCACAAAGCCGATGTTCTGGTAAATGGCGTTGGCAGTTCCCTTGAACCAGGTGCCCTTGTCGCCCTCCCGCATATAGGGGGGCAGAATGTGGACACCGCCATGGAGGCGGTCCAGATCCCAGGGCTGGCCGGAGCCAATGTAGCTGTTGAGCTCCAGCGGCTTGTACTGGGTGAGGACGCCCACGGTGTCGATGCCGGAGTTGGTGCAGTTGGACAGGGGGAAGTCAATGATGCGGTACTTGCCGCCGAAGGGTACGGCGGGCTTGGCCACATTGCTGGTCAGCACATACAGGCGGCTGCCCTGCCCCCCTGCCAGGAGCATTGCGATACACTCTTTTTTCATGTGCGCTTGATCCTTCCTCTCTCGTAATTATTCAGCCGCGGAGGAAGTTTTCTTCCTGGCGCGGGAGGGAGCTTTCTTTTCCGCCGGAGCGTCTCCGTCCTTCTTGGCGGGACGGCCCCGCTTTCCGGTGACGGGCTTTTCTGTTTTTTCCTCCTTGGGCGCGGCGTCCGCCTTGGAGGCGGCCTTTCTGGCCCGGGTCCTGACGGGAGTCTCCACCTCCGCAGCTCCGGTGGGAGCGGCCGCCTTCTTGACGGGAGCCTTCTTTGACTTGGCGGGCGCCTTTTTTTCAGTCTCCGCGTCTCCATCCTTGGCCTTTTTCGGCTGAGGCTTGGCCCGCAGCTTGCCCTGGCCCCGGAGAAATACTGCGCCGAAGGGCGGAATGCGAATGGATACGGAGCTCTCCTGCCCGTGGGAAGGAATCCACTCCACCTTGCAGGGCTTCTCATTCACCACGCCGGTGCCGCCATAGATCTCCGCGTCGGAGTTGAATGCCTCCACATACTCCTTCACCGGGGGACAGCCAAAACGGTAGTCCTCATAGGTGTTGGGGTTGAAGTTGATGGCGCAGACCATCTCATTGCCGGACCTATCCCGGCGGAGGAAGACCACCACATTGTTCTGGTTGTCGTCCGGCACCAGCCACTGGAAGCCCTCCCAGCTGAAATCGTCCTCCCACAGCTCGGGGGAGCTCTGGTAAAAATGGTTGATGTCCTTGATATACCGATGGAGTCGGGCGTTTGCGTCGTTGGCCAGCACGCCCCAGTCCAGCTGGTCCTCAAAATGCCACTCCTGCTCGGTACCCAGCTCCACACCCATGAAGCTCAGCTTCTTGCCGGGGTGGGCCATAGTGTAGCCGTAGAAGCCCCGGACGCCGGCCAGCTGCTGCCACTCGCCGCCGGGCATCTTCCCCCGGACGGAGCCCTTCATGTGAACCACCTCATCGTGGCTCAGAGGCAGAACGTAGTTTTCCGAGAAAGCGTAAAACAGAGAGAACGTGATGTCCTTATGGTTGCCCTGACGGAACCAGGGGTCCATCTTCAAATAGTGGCACATGTCGTTCATCCAGCCCATGTTCCACTTCAGATTGAAGCCCAAGCCGCTGATGCCGTTGGGCCCGGTGACGTCAGTGGGCTTGGTGACGAGCGGCCAGGCGGTGGACTCCTCCGCCACCATCAGCACGTCGGGGTTGATCTTAAAGGCCGTCTTGTTCAGCTCCTGGAGGAAGGCGATGGCCTCCAGGTTCTCCTTGCCGCCATTCTGATTGGGAACCCACTCCCCATCCCGGCGGTCATAGTCCAGGTACAGCATGGAGGCCACAGCATCCACCCGGATGCCGTCAATGTGGTACTCTTTCAGCCAGAAGGCAGCGGAGGAGAGCAGGAAGCTTTTTACCTCCGGCCGGCCGTAGTCAAAGACCCGAGTCCCCCAGGAGGCATGCTCCCCCTTGCGCCGGTCGGCATACTCATAGCAGGCGGAGCCGTCGAACTCATAGAGACCGTGGGCATCCTTGCAGAAATGGGAGGGCACCCAGTCAAGGATAATACCGATACCGGCCTGATGCATGTAATCCACAAAGAACATAAAGTCCTCAGGCGTGCCGTAGCGGGAGGTGGGAGCGTAGTAGCCGGTACACTGATATCCCCAGCTGGGATCGTATGGATACTCGGTGACGGGCAGCAGTTCAATGAAGTTGAAGCCCATCTCCCTGACGTAGGGCGCCAGCTCTCTGGCCAGATCCCGGTAGTCGATGAAATCTCCGTTCTCCCGGCGCTTCCAGGAGCCCAGATGAACCTCATAAATATTCATTGGAGCGTTGTAGATGGGCCGGGTATGGCGGCTCTCTCTCCAGGCCCCGTCGTTCCAGGAGTAGCCGTCGATCGAATAGAGCTTGCTGGCGGTACCGGGGCGGGTCTCTGCGTGGAAAGCGTAGGGGTCGGCCTTCAGCCGCTGCACGCCGTCAGCCCCGGTGACGGCAAACTTGTAGGCGTCATAGGTCTTGCCTCCGGGAACAAAGCGCTCCCAAATGCCGCCGGTAATTTTTTCCATAGGGTGTGTTTCCGCGTTCCAGGAATTGAAATCACCCACCACGGAAACCGCCTGTGCCCGCGGCGCCCAGACGCGGAACATATGGCCGGAGACTCCGTCGTGGGTGACTGCATGGGCCCCCATATATTCGTAGGCGCTAACCGCCGTTCCCTCATGGAATAAGTAGGTATTCAATTCGTCTGCTTCTCTGTAGGGCATAGAGTGTTCCTCCAATGTATATTTAACGGTAGGGCATCCGCTGGCAAAAAACACCAACGGTTATACTGTGTTTATTATACCCCACCGCCTTGGTCAGCGTCAAGGCGGCAGGAAAGAGTTTTTCCATGGTAAAAGCCACAAAAAAACGAGACGAATTACGTCTATTTTGCCAAAACGCACCAAGAGGAATTCAAGCAGGTCTGTGTATTTTTGACAGAATTCCTTTTCTCTCCCTCCCTTGAAGCAAAAAAAGGAACTTGCGGATTTTGTGGAAAAGTGTTTACTTTCGCAGATTGAAGTGTTAATATGGAGATATTCCAATCCAACGGAGGAGTATCTCATGGCTAGGATCACCAAAAAAGAAAAAAGCGACGGCCTGTATCAGGCCATTCTGACTCTGAAAACGCAGGAGGAGGTTTACAACTTCTTTCAGGATCTGTGCACCGTGACGGAGCTGCGGGCCATGGAGCAGCGCTTCGAGGTTGCGCTGCTGCTCCGTCAGGGGATGATCTATAACGACATTCTGGAGCGGACAGGAGCCTCCAGCGCCACCATCAGCCGGGTAAACCGCTCCCTGGCCTTTGGCCACGGGGGCTATCAGGTGTTTTTTGAGCGTCAGAAGCAGGCGGAGGAGGGGGAATGAGCGCCTATGAGGCCCTGGCCGGAGTCTATGACGCGCTGACGACAGACGTAGGCTATGAGCGAAGGGCAGATTACCTGGAAAAGCTGTTCCGGCGCAGCCGGATCCCGGTTCACACCGTCTTGGATCTGGCCTGCGGTACGGGGGAAATGACCGCCATTCTGACAGAACGGGGCTATGAACTCATCGCGGTGGATGCCAGCCCCGACATGCTGGCCCAGGCCCGGGACAAGGCAGCCGGGCTGGCGGGGGGGCCGCCGGGGTTCCTCAACC
>OFFE01002306.1_pt1 | contig 11727 bp, 6 predicted proteins | sample 1521371 | NCBI WGS metagenome assembly OFFE01 (sample SAMEA3504131, study PRJEB24116) | mouse gut metagenome | biome: mouse gut; feature: mouse-associated habitat; material: faeces | place: Denmark | collected 2011 | reverse complement strand
ATTTTTCCGTCTCTTTATCCCTGACTCCCCATTTTCAACGGTTCACTTTTGCGTCCCTTCGTTTCTGTTTTCATTTCCCCGTTTTCCCATTCATCTGCCTGACGGTTTTCCGCTTCCGTCCCGCCCCCTCAATGGCAGTGTCCCGGAAAATACAAAAAGCCTATTGAAGCCAGGGAAATCATTCTTCCCCGCTGCCTCCGGCGCTTATCCCGCCCTTTCCTTTTTCATCCGGCACATACCTTACAATATCCTGCAGGGCGCACTCAAAAATACCGCACAGTCCGTCCAGGGTGGTGGTGTTCACGGGTTTGTTGTTCCGAAGCTTGTCGATGGTAGCGCCGGATACCCGATGCCTGGTGACAAGGGTATAGGTCGTCTCCCCCGACTGCCGCAGTGTCTCCCAAAAAGGCTTGTAATCTATCATTTTCTACCTTTCCTGAAGCAATATATTGCCATGCCGCATATCCTGCCAAGTCCACCTATATGCTTCATCATTGATACAAATGTATAAATTTGCATTATTTTGCATATTTATTGTTCGGAAAAGTTCGCCTTATGTACATATAAGGCGAACTTTTTTTAATAACTTTTCTCATTTTATACCTTTTGCGGATACATTGCAAGTAAAATTTACCTTTTGGATTTTTTTGGCAATAATGCTGGTTTTTGGTTGATAAAAAAATAAAAAGATAGCAAAATGCTGTAATTTGGCTGTTTGTAGACCAAAAGTAAAATCGGAATCCTTCTTTTTCCCTTTAATTTCTTCAAGTTATCTGAATTTTTATTTCCTCTGTTTCATCTTAAAGACAGTATAAAAAAGTAAAATATACTTTATTACATTTATTGATTCTATTACGATAAAATCAAAACTAAATCCCAATCATAAAATATGCGTGATATCCTAAAAAGTTCGCCTTATATGTACATAAGACGAACTTTTTTACTGCATAAATTCGGAAAACATATGCCGGTTAGGGCATCATTGCACCAAATTCCTCAGGCATCATAACCATTTTCAATTGCCATATTGTGGTATTCTTCCGCTTTATCCATATCAGGCTCCACCCCCCAGCCATTCTCGTAACAATCTCCCAGTAGAAACTGGAGTTATAAAATATAAAAGACTTCTTAATCAAAATAAATATTAAAGAGCCACTGTTCACATCTGATCAGCGACTCTTTTCTTTCTGGCATTGTGTTTAAGGAAATTATTCCTTGTTATTAACCAATCATTCCACCCCCAATGCCTTGAAAACAGCATCCTCTGCGCTATTGTAGAAAATCAGGTTGAAACTGCTGATAAGGTCAGCGGGGACGGTGGCCAAATCCACCGCCGAGGTCATTGGCAACAACACTTTTTTTGCTCCGCTGTCCAGGCATACTTGCAGTGCGTTTGCCAGTTCCTCCACCTTCATCATGGTGCCGCTGATGCTGATCTCACCCAGCACAGCCAGGGAACTAAGCGTTGGCTTTCCCAGTGCGATAGAACAGATTGCGATTAAGGTTGGCAGAGCGAGCCTGCTGGTCATTCCGATGCCCTGCAGATCCTGATAATTCACGATGTAGTCCTTCGTTGTGGTGCTGATTATACCGCTGATGCGGTTTGCGTTTGCTTTCAGGAAATTAAATGCTGTGTTGGCGGCCTCTCTGCAATCCCGGTCAGAACCTATGCCTGTACGCTCAAACTTGCCGTTTCCGGGGAGCATCTGGCTTTCCAGGCGGAACACGCCCATCATGCCTGATTTGCCATTCCCAACGGTATAGACCTGCCCCGGATTACATATTCCCTCCGGGATAAGTTTTCCACCGCCCTGTTCTGGCACGGACACATAGCGTTCCTCGAAGGTATCGTTATCAATATACGAGAAATTAACATCGTAAAACTCCATACCACCCAGCTTTTTAAGCTGTTCCTTGACACGGCGGCGCATTTCAAGGGAGATGGCGAGGATTTCCTCCAGTTCTTCTTTTGAAAACTCTCCGTCAGGATAGACCAGTTTCAAAAAGCCTCCAACCATCTTGCGGACAGCTATCGTATCCCTCTGATTCAAGTTCTTGCCAAGCCGGAAATGCTTGTCCAGGGCATCGCCGTACTGCTCCTTCCGCAGTTCCCGGAGAAATTCCGCCAGATAGTCGGTAATAAACCCATAGTCATTTGTAAAATGCCCTGGGCGGAACTTGGGGATTTCCCAGCCGGGGAGGTAGCAGTGCATACGGTCAAGAAAGGCTGTATCCGTCCCCATTTCTGACGGGAACGGATCAAACAGGCTGGATGTTTTCAGGAGTACATCTACGCTCTGATTGATATTCCCGACAAACACCATAGACGCAGAGGCGGCTTTTTCCTCTTTTCCGCGTGCAAAGGAACCGGATGCCATATAGTCCTTCATGATCTGGATACCGTCTTTATCCTTGAAGTTGATACCCGCTACCTCGTCAAAGGCCACGCAATCCCACAGCCCTACAAGCCCGACCGTCTTTCTGCCCATATTATAAAACAGGTTCGCCACAGTCGTCTGACCGCCGGAAACAAGGATGCTGTTAGGAGAGATTTCTTTATACAGGTGGGATTTTCCCGTACTGCGAGGGCCAAGCTCACAGAGGTTAAAGTTGTTCTCCACCAGCGGCAGCATCCGGGCAAGCAAGAGCCACTTCACGCGCTCCTCCAATTCGTCTGGTTCCATGCCGATAGAGCGCAAAAGCACATCGATCCATTCCTCCTTGGTAAATGCCTTGCGTCCTGCTTTCAGGTCCTCCATATCCACATGGGGCATTTGGATTGGTGTCAGTTTATAAATGCGGATCGGGTTTCCGTTTTTCTTATCTTCCTCAACATACTCATACTCCAACTGGACAATGCACCAGATGCCCCCGCAGAGCAAGCGGTCATACTTAGTCGGGTAATCTTCGTGGATAGGGATGTTTTTCAGGCCAAGGTTAGAAAACTCAGCCTCATAGCGGTCTTCCTTAATGTTCAACATAACTGTAATTTTATCAATAACTGTGTGGCTCCCCCGCTGGCGGAGCATAGACAGTATTTTTTGTGCCTCATCCGGGCGCACGAAGTTGTCAGCAAGGATGCGCTTGACGCTGCCCACACCCTCCTCGATAACTTCCGGGTCGTCCGAGCTGCAATACTGCCCCAGCAGGAACTCCAAGACATAGACGGGGACGTTGGCGCCTTCTTTGATTTTTTTCGTCAGGTCCTTGCGAACAATCTTCCCGTCGAACCACTGGCAGAGCTTGCCCTTCAGGACAGCTCTGCGATCTTCGCTCTCTGTTATATCTGGCATGGTGCTACCTCCGCAGACGTGTTATATACCAAATCCGAAGTCATCCGCAAAGGCAAGATCCATAAGCATGGGGTGGCGGAAAACCTCTAAACCTGTGTTATCATCATATACAACAAGGAAATACTGCTTGTCCCTGTCATATCGTTTGTCCTTGAACTGGAACTTCATTCGGAACATACGCTTTAGCGCATCCGGATCCCGGCTGTCGGCAAATAAGCTAACCTCGTTGGAAATACGCTCATTGTCCTCCGACACGAAGAACATTTTATAGGTCGTTGCTTTGACCGTATCGCTGACAGGCTCCGACTGGATAAATTCCAATATGGTGATTTTATTGGTGATCTTCTGGACCATACTGACCAGGGCAATCTCAGCGTTCTTCGTTTCGATATGCCCCTTTTCCATCCGTATATCAATGACCGGTACAAGCATTTCCTGCGGAGAAGACCCGCCGTGGACATAGTTCTGACCGCCTCCGGCAACCTTGAACACATTGCTGCTGACAGGGAAAGATACAACTTTTGGATCATTGTTACGCAATACGGTTCCCATGCTCATATTCGCGATCCCATTATCCGCAACAGGCGCAGAGGATACAATGAATCGGCGGTTCACAAAAGCTCCCTTATCGCTTACACCGCCAATCTTGCCGCTTTCGGTCACTTTGTCACGCTTGTAAATAAAGCCGTGATCGGCTGTGACGATGAAATGAATCGTATTTGCGCTGACCGCAATACGATGAATCAAATCAATAATTTCCTGGATTGCTTCCTGACAGGCGGAAAACACCTCGTTTTCTGTATTCAGTTTATCGCCGCGGGCATCGATCTGATTATGGTAGATGTAAACTACCTGTTTCCCGGTAATGATCTCCCGCAGTTCCATTTTTTTTAGAGCTTTCATATCATCAAATTGGACGCAGACGCTTCCCGGTACATAGGATTGTAAAACCTTTTCCCGCCCGGCCAGGCTGTCGCAAAGAACATCATCTACAAGCACCTGGTAGTCGTCCGTCATGGTCAGAGACTTATGGGGGAGCAGCGCAGCCATGCCCAGCCGGGTGTAGGAGGGCAGGACGCCAAGCTGGATCTCCAGCTTCGCAAAGACGCACTTAGGAGCATCCTGCATCCTCTGGAACAATTCCCGACCGACCTCAAAGCGGAGCGCATCGGAGATGATGACAACAACACGGTCCTTTGCGTTTTTAATATGCCGGGAAAAGAAGTCAACCTGCGCCGGAATACTTGTAAGCGAATCCCCATCGACAAGTCCGGCGTTCCATTTGGGGAGCAATTTGGCCAGGAACTCATTGGTATAGATGTTTTCTGCCAATTCCCGGAGCGTTTCAAAATCAGCCGTGTCCGCAAGCTGGTCATAGGCAAAGTAGAACCGCCTGTACGCAGAATCAATCTGGCAATCTGTATTCCGGTACTTATCCACAATAGCCTTGAACCCATCCGGACAATGATAGGCGGCAGCAGTTATCAGATGATATGCGCTGTCAAGAAGGCTGTAGGACTGTTCCATCTGCGGGCCAAAGTGCATCTTTTGCCGTTTTTCACAGACCTGCGGAATCGTCAGAGTCCCCAGCTTCGCGCCAATGTCCTCGTTCAGGAGCCTGTCAGTCATCCACTTGATGATAATCTGGTCAATGCAGAGGAATGTATCGCACCCCACCAAATCCTCCGGCAAGTATCCGGCAAAGACCGTTCCGGCATTCAGGCTTTTTGCGACATGAGCGGACAGTGCATCGTAGGTTTCCCGATAGATCACGCTATTCATCAGGTTGTCGAGAAAGGCGATAATATTGCCGGACTTATAGGACTGGAACATCTTCCATGGTTTTGGCAGCTCCACCCCGATATACTTTGCAGTATAGGTTACGAACATGGCGACAATCAGCTTCTCCAATGTGGGCTTGACATCGGTATAGCCAAAATGCTGTTCGCAGAGCTTCCAGAAAGCGTCCAACAAATCATACCGTTCAAACTCGGCCATGAAGCTGTTATCCACCAGCCCTCCGTCAGTGAGCACCACCCGGACTACATCCTCAAAGGAACAGGTGCGGGCAGAGCATAAGGCGGCCATAATGCCCACAAGGATATTCGTCTCGTTATAATTCTCAATCTCCAGGTCATAGAACCGCTGGGCTCGTTTTTTCTCCGCCCAAAACTTGATGTGCTTCACAATGAGCGGCCTATATTTTTCGTCAATACCCAGGTCTGCTAAGAGGAGCGCGGCCCGATCCGCAAAAAACCGTTTGGAGTAGAGCAGGGTATCCTCCAAATGATTGTCGGCCGTCTCCGGCTTCGGGAACGGCGCATAGATCAGGTAATTTGTCGCGGTATCCACACGCTCCAGAAAATACTTCGTATAGAACTGATTGTCCCGCTGGAGGTAGTAGACTTTAGCGTTTTCCAGCCTTACGCCTTGCATATCTTCTTCAAATTCAGCCTTATCATCATACCAAAAAACCAACTTGCGGGTATCCCCGGCAAATTCGGCGTTCAGCCGGTCAATGATTTGTTTTAAATTTAATTCAGCCATATTTATCCATTCACCTGCCATTTCCCAGAGCGGTTATTTCCAATACGAGTAATGACACCTTCTTTTTGAAGCCTTGCCATAATGCGCTTCACTGTACTAAGCGAATATCCCGTTGTATTCTGAACTTGCTTTTGTGTCAATGCGGCATCTCTCGTTATGAGTTCAAGGACTACATTTTCCTCGGTGGTAAGATTTCTTGAAACCAAATCAGGCGTCGGAATGGTATCAATGGTGTCAATGGTGTCAAAATTGGCGTCAACAGTGTCAGGGCGCTCCTGACCCAATTTATAGTCATAAGAGTACGCCTCGTTCAGCGGCACAATAATCCTGAACACATCACCCTCGCGAAACTGCGGGTCACTGCCGGAATAGAATCGGCTGTACTTAAACAGATTCCTTACGCCGGAGCCAAGTCTGTCTGCCCGGCCAATATTTCTAAAAAATGTGGCTATAATTGGATTTTTTGAAGTCGGCTCCAGATTTTCCGGCGTTATGGGGCCATCCTTTACAGCACGGTTCGCATTTTCTGTATACATCCGATTCTGCATAATGACAAACTTTGCCGTGTAAGAGCTGACAAATTCTCGGTGCATCAGGGTATTGCTTACCATTTCACGAACAAGAACATCCCGGAGGCTGACACGATCAACACCTTCCAGGAAGAACTTGTCCGGCAAATGTTTTTTTGCAAAGTCCATCAGAAGGTCATAACTCTCAATTAGATTGGTACGAATGGTTTCACGGTCATCATAACGATCCAGATTGATTTTTCGCACAAGCGCGTCCGTTTCATAGGTGGGACAGACATTCTGGATGACTTCGTCCCTGCCCAGCAGAAGAATCGCCGCCAGGTTGAATCCTGTTTCACCAGTGGCAATGTCTGTTCCGTATAATCCCGCACTTCTCAGCAGCGCCATATCGTCCATATCCTGCCACGGATGCCGCCCCATGGCATGGTTCGCCGCTGCCTGCCGGATGCGCGGAAACAGATCAAGGCGCAGATCGTCTAATTTGGCATAGGGATAGATTTTCTTCTCAGTAAAGATATTCTGCTTGCGAATATACATAGCGGCGATCATCCCGGTCGCAGTCACTCTTACATCGGCATCATCCACCCGGTCATAGACGGTCTTTTTATAACTGTGAACCTCGGAACTGGGCGGCACATGAATATGAATGACAGTATGCCCCTCAAACCGCAACAGCTCCGGGTCAAGATAAACCGTGGGATGAAAAAGTGCGTCATTGCTGATAACACTGATGAAGTTTTTGATCATATCCGGCGCGGCTTTTTCCGGCACACCGACCACTGTTCCGTCATCCAATACGCCCAGGAACAAATCGCCGCCGAAACGGTTCAGGAAAGAGCAGACGCTTTCATAAGTGTCATGCTCAACTCCATTCCCGCAGCGTTTGAACTCTACTGCTACGGTCTCTCCGACAGAGAGAATGGACCGAAATGTTTCGCTATTCAATCGTCTGTACTCCCTTCTTGTTACCTTGCAAAATTTTTCAGTAGAATCATTCTGCGTTTTCTTACTTCCGCCAGCCTGTATTCTATTTAACCCTACCTACTTCTTCCCCATAATATTTTTGGAATCCGCCAGCACCTCATAGAACTTACTGTCCGAGGCAGTCTGCATCTTGCGATAGTTGACCTTTACGCCATCGTCCAAATCCAGCTCAATGCGGCTCAAGGCCAGATGGCTGATTTTTTCGTCATATTCCCGGCACTCCTTGAGCTGCTTTTGCAGCTTTTCTTTGCGCTTGGCGGAAGCGGCGACCTCACGGGGATTCTTGCTGTGTTCGATCATGTCCTGCATCCGGTCGATCTCGTTCTCATAGACCCGCTGCATCCGGTGGAGGTAGTCAATGCGCACGTTGCCGATAGTGTCCGGCGTGTAGCGGTGCAGATAGATCAGCGCCTTGAAGCCGTTTTGCTTGCCGCTGTCGAACAGCCAGTAGATGGGGCGCTTCTGGAAAATTTTGCAGTGGTCGGCAAAGAAGTCCTTCAGGAAGTAATTCCGAATGACCTCCCGGGAAGTCGCACCTTTGTTTCCCAGAGCCTTGGCAATGAAATCCAGATTTTCCTCCAGCGTGTCCGGGCCATAGACCTTTTTTAGCCAGACACACAGTAGGGTGACGATATCATCCTCCAGATAATCCTCATCGGTGATGGGGAGGATACCGTCGGCGTCGGGGAGAAACGTGCTGTACTTGGATGCGTCCCACTCGCCCCCGGCGTAGGCCAAGCCGTCCACATCCAGGGAGTACCGCCCGAACATACACCCCACGGCGTAGGACAGCAGCGAACGCACGTCCCGCCCCAGGTCGGCCCGACGAACCGTCATGTCCTTGTCCTCCACCTCTGGCGTCAGTTCGTCCTGCAAGCCGTAGATGTCGATGAAAATACGGTTCAGCTCTTCCTCGTTGGCCTTGAGCTGTTGGAAACGGCCCTCGCACTCCGCTTCCCATGCCGCAAACGCCTCCAGCACCGTGGACACGCCACGCACCAGCGGATGCCGCTTGAAGTCCCAGGAGGTCTCGAAGGAGTCCCAGTCGGTGCGCGAGAGGGAAATACTTCTTTCAACCAATTTGTCAATAATTGAGATATTATCCTCTTTTATACATATCGGTAAAGCCACAATATTTCCTACTAAGTAGTGCATGGTCGAATTAAGTGTTGTCAGATATTTCTGTGCAACACAAGAATTAAGAAATCCTAAAAAGTAAAAGTAGCTACTGGCATTGAGAAATAATGTAGGTGCTTCAACATTAAATAAACATCCACCCTGCAAATATCTTGCACCAAAAACACTAGATGTTGTATGTGACCAAGTAATCCCTGACTTGAAAAACAGGTCATCATTTCCCATTGCATTCAATCTGCAACCGGCGCACTGCCTAATTTCGGCACCATCATTTTTCCAATTCACAATGTAATCGAAATTGCCGTACCATTTACGAAATTCCCCACCCTTGATTTGAGGAGTCCATTTTTTTCCTGTTTGTAGGTAATCTTCCTTTGTCCTCATGCCAAAAGCGATACAATCTATATGCACTTCATGCCAATATTTTAGGAATAAGTCATTATTTCCTGTCTGTAATCCACTTCTAGCAAAGCCATATTCACCAATTTTTTTGTTGGAATATGCTTCAATAAACTTTTCACTCACCCAATACGCCGCCGGCGCGCTGGGGATTTTGGAGAAGTTGTCCTGCTGGGCGGCATAGCGGTTCTCTCCCGACAGGAACATATCTTCTTTCCCTTGCTGGGTAGTCGGCTCAATCAAACGGCAATAGACGCCTTTATAGCCTTCGACATGGCTTTTCCGCATGACAAAACTGCTGGTCTGCACCACCTCGCCGCCGATCTCCTCAAAGGCCCTGGGACCCAGATGGGCCATGTTGACGGTATCCACCGTCTGCAATTTTGTCCGCAGCTTTTCAAAACTGGACAGGAACATCCAGGCGTGCTGGGTGATCATAGCCTGATAGCCGTTTTTTCCTGTAAGCTGTCCGCACCGCTCAATAAACACGGCAAACAGGTCGGCTTTGCTGTCCGGGAAGTTCTTCTTCACATAGTCCTGCAACCGCCCATTTCCATTGGAAACTGCCATATACGGAGGATTTGTCACCACCACATGGTACTTCTGCGCCAGGAGACAGCGGTAGTTCCAGGCATCCAACCGCTGTTCGTAATCTGCAAACTCAAACACTGTCTGCGGGGCTTCTGGCCTTTCTCCGGGGTCGTCCACCATGACCAGAGACCCGAAGTTCTCCCCCTCCTCGTCGCCGGTGGTGCTGTAGACCATAGGCTGAAGGTTGCGGGAGAAAAACCGCCGGTCATACTGCCGGGCCTTCATCATCACGGAAAAATAAGCAAGCTGGGTGGCGCGCTTGTCGATGTCCAGGCCATAGAGGTTGTGCTGCACGATGCTCTGGGCCGCGTCCCGCTGGGAATAGCCCTGACTCTCGTAGATCTGCATCAGCACATCGAACAAATAACACAGGATATGCCCGCTGCCCATGCAGGGGTCGATGCACTTAATGTCCTCCGGGTTCAGGACAGCGTACTCTTTGCGGATCTCCGCAAGCCGGGCCTGTACAGTGGGTTCCTGCTCCGCCTCTTCCAGGTAGTAGTTCCAATTCGTTTTCAGCTCGTCATTGGGGTGTCCCTCCACCCACAGACGGCCCAAACTGTTTTCCACCATGTAGCGGACAATCCAGTCCGGGGTAAAGAGCTGGGTGGCGGCAGGAATCTCCTCTTTTTTGATTTTCTGCCCGGAGGGCCTGCCAAACACCGCGTCTTTGGTTCTGTGTTCCAATACTGGTACAGCCAGCCGATGATTTCCACCTGCCCGCCCTTTTCGATGTTGAAATCGTCCTCGTCAATGTCGTGAGTCAGGCGATAGACCACGCCGTCCTGATCGACTACAGACACGCTGAGCAAAAGCTCGGTATAGTCGTTGGTCTTCTCAAACAATCCGGGCAAAATCTCATTCAAGGTATTACACTGCTTAATGAACAGCAGCCGGAACAATTCATCAATCTGATTGTCCCGTTTGAACCCCATGACCATCTGCTCCTCGTCTGTGGAGAAAGACAGTTCCGCGTCGAAAGGGGTCGTCACCAAATCCGGCTCTAACTTGCCGGAGTCAGAGGATAGCACACGGATGTGGGAGGGGAGGTAGTCGTTGACCTCCATAAACCGAATGGCGATGAGACGGTTGAACCAGGTGTAGGCGACTTCCTCCACGATATACTTGTAGGCGGTCGGGTAGTCGGATTTTCGCTCTTTCTCACGGATGGCCTCCACCAGCTTGCGGCGCTGGCTGACGGCCTCGCCGCTGATGGAATAGGGCGACCCTGTGCCGATGTCGTAGAACTCCGTATCCTTGGTGGACTGCGAAAGTGGGGGCTGAACACCGCTTTCCGTAATCCCCAGCAGTCCGGCGCGGTAGCGGATATCGTCAATAAGCTTGTTCCGCGCCCATACAGAGAAATTCTTGATTGCTGTTTTGTTCATAGTATGATCCCCTTAAAACTCGACATTTACAATCGTGTCAGTATCCAACTGCGCTGTCAGCTTCTTCCTCAGTTCCGCCAGGTACTTGTCCACATCCTCCACGCTCTCCAGCCGCCAGGATGCCGTGCCGGTCATCTGCTTGATGGGGACTCGCTTGGTCTTGCGCACTTTGTAGACAGTGGGCGGCTCCGCCACAGTGGGAGGTGCTTCCAATCCAGCTTTCTCCGCCTGCTCACGGGCCTGCTTTGCCGCCACTTCCGCTTTCTTTTGTGCAATCTGCGCATCCAGTGCGTCCATCTCACCCAGCAGGCGAAGTTTCAGGGCATCGGCTTTATCGCCAAAGCTTCGCAAAGTTGAGACATTGTTGCAGTGTTCCGCACCGTCCTGAATTTCCTGGAACCGCTCTAAATAGCGGTTTCGCTTCTGCGCTTCATACTCTTTCCCAGAAAGAGCGTCAAGGACGCGTTTCCTGGCCTGGTCAATGGAATCCAGCACTGGTGCCTGTTCGACTTCCAGCACTTTCACATAGGCGGCCATGAACTGGTCGCGCAGTCCGGGCAGTTTGGGAATATTGCCATAGGGCTTGTCCTGCCGAACGATGGAGCGCATCTGCGCCACAATATCCTCCAGCACGGAGTCCACAATATAGGTCTTGCTGTCATCGTAGATTGCCAGCATATCCAGCGCCCGCCCGAAGATCTGCTGCTGTTCCCCGGCAAAGAACGCTTTCACTGGGTCATAATCCTCTGCAAAATCCATGAAGTCATCACGCATCTTTGACACAGTAGTGAAAAGCTCCATCGCGGACTGAATCTGGATCACTGCCAGCATCAGCTTTTTGCCAGCCGCCAGAACCTT
>OFFE01002297.1_pt1 | contig 11756 bp, 10 predicted proteins | sample 1521371 | NCBI WGS metagenome assembly OFFE01 (sample SAMEA3504131, study PRJEB24116) | mouse gut metagenome | biome: mouse gut; feature: mouse-associated habitat; material: faeces | place: Denmark | collected 2011 | reverse complement strand
AGGAAATCGGCTGGAACATGAATACCACCTATACACTGATAAAAAGGTGTATAAAAAAGGGAGCTATTGAACGTTCCGAACCTAATTTCATGTGTCATGCACTTATTCCCAAAGAAGAAGTACAGGAAGCTGAAACGAATGAACTGATTAACAAAATTTATGATGGTTCTGCGGACAAGTTATTTGCCGCACTTTTGAGTAGGAAGAAACTTTCTGTTGAAGAAATTGAAAAGCTGAAGCAAATCGTTGCAGATTTGGAATGAGGTGGTAAGCATGACTTTATTGGAAGTGAGTTTTTTCGGAGCTGTTTTTATTATTGCGGTTGTGATGATTCGGGCAATAGCAATAAATAGTCTGCCTAAAAAAACGTTTCTTGTTTTGTGGGAAATGGTGCTTTTGAGATTGGTTATTCCGTTTACTATTCCGTCTGCGTTTAGTATATATACGCTTATTAACCACAATATATCAACGCCCGCATTTTTTGAAGCAGAAACAAACAATGCTGCCTCTGCCGTATCACGGGAATATTTTATGATGATACAAGGCATGGGGCAGCCAGTAACAGATATTCCATCCGTTTCTGTTTGGTTTGTTGTCTGGTGTATTGGAATGGTACTTTTTGCCGGATTTTTCATAGTATCTTATTTACGTTGCCGGATTGAGTTTCGGACGGCTTTACCAGTCAATAACCCCTATATAGAACAATGGATAAAAGAGCGTCCTCTAAAACGGCGAATTTCGATTAAACAATCGGATAGAATTTCTACACCGTTGACATATGGTATTTTACATCCTGTTATTTTAATGCCGAAACAAACAGACTGGGAAAATACAGAGCCGTTACAATATATTTTTTCACATGAATATGTGCATATATATCGTTTTGATACCATTACAAAGCTGATTGCTACATATGCCCTTTGTGTTCACTGGTTCAATCCTTTTGTCTGGGTAATGTACGTTCTCTTTAATCGTGATATTGAGCTTGCATGTGATGAAAGCGTTATAAAACAATTTGGAGATAAATCAAAATCTGCCTATTCGCTAATGCTTATCAGTATGGAAGCAAAGAAAAGCGGGCTGTCACCGCTTTGCAGCAATTTTAGTAAAAATGCCATTGAGGAAAGGATTACAGCAATTATGAACACAAAACGAACGACAATCACTGCTCTTTTATCTGCCTGTATTATCGTATTTGTTACCGTTAGTTTGTTTGCCACTTCTGCAATGGCTCAGGCTGATAATAAAGCAAATGATACACCAGTTATCAGTGAACGAAAAACAACTACAAGCGATGATATTACAGACAAAAAAAGCGCTATGACAATTATACATGAAAGCGCAGATATTCTCCATTATGAAGATGGCGCACCTTATATCCACGATATACTTACAAACAATACCGACAGTACCATTGTAGAAACCCAATATTGTATGCTGGCTTATAGCGAAAACGGTTCACCATTAAAGCTATATTGGAATTTCCTTGACAGCAGTACGGGAAGCAGCTTTGAAAATATTGTTCGGACAAAGGCGAACATTCTATCCAATCAAACCGAGGAATACCGTGGCGGATGGTCATTATATGATGGTGAAATCATGGGGGACTTTTTGAAAGTCGGGAACGGAGAAGCGAATCAAGTTGCATATTCATTACTTTGTTTAAAGCAGGTTGTTTTTGAAGATGGCACAGTTTGGAATAATCCAAATTATGAAAACTGGTTTAAGGAGTATGCAGGAAAAGAAATAGACATAGACGAATTGCAAAGCTATTATCCATATGAATATAAAATAGAATCAAATTGAAAACATAACCATAAACCATGCAACGCTCTATGTGGGAGAAAGGGGGAACTTCCATGACTTGCACAGAAGCATATAAGGAGCATATCGAATACACATTTAACGCCTTTTGCAGAGTAGTCATACACTATGCCGCTATCAACGCATGGCGTGACAGAGATAAGCGGCGGCAAAGGGAAATATCTTTTGAATACCTCACCGAAGAAAAGTTTTACCCGTTCAGCACAACAGATAAATATTTTTTAGACCCCTGTAAGCAATACCCTGTTACGATATGCGGTCAGAGGGTTATCCTTACGAACGGGGAGCTTGCCGAAGCCCTGTCCTCTCTGCCGGAGAAAAAGAGGGAAATCATTTACCTTTACTTTTTCGGGCGGTACACGCAACAGGAAATCGGGGAACTATACGGACGCTGCCGGAGTACGGCGTGGCATCACATACACAGTGCCTTGCAAATGCTGCATAAAGAAATGGAGGTGCTTTTCCGTGAGGAATCCTAAACTTGTGCCGTATGAAACGATTGTCCGGGCGACCAGCGGCGAGCCGGAAGCCATTGACGAGGTTTTGCGGCATTACAGCAAGCGAATCCGGCTTGCTTCCCTTGAAAACGGACACGTCAACAAGGACACCGAGGACAATATCAAACGGCGGCTTATCGCTGCCCTGTTCCAGTTCCGCTTTGACGGACAGCCTACCTAACAGGAGGTGAGATTTGTCGCAAAAATAGTCATGCTTAAATTTATTGACACTCCTGATGTTCAACTATATAATGCAGATTTGTCCAGTCTTTTACTTGATTGGACACACACAATGTTATTGGCAAAGGGGTACTCTTTGCCAGAATAGGAGGAAAATATGAATAAGCAGGAATTGATCGAACGTATGGCGGGCAAGACCGGGATGGCAAAAAAGGACTGTGGTATTGCCTTGGATGGTATGCTGTCTGCAATCACAGAGGCTTTGCAAAAGGATGACAAAATAAAGCTGACTGGCTTTGGCACTTTTGAGGTGAAGCACCGGGCCGCCAGAACAGGCCGCAATCCGCAAACCAAGGAGACTGTGGAAATTCCGGCGCAGAGCGTTCCGGTGTTTAAGGCGGGAAAGGTCTTGAAAGAAAGCATTCTTGGTAGCAGCGAGAAAAGAGTATTGTCAAAAGCTGCGCTTTAGTATATAATTCCTCTGTGAATAGGTGACAGGAGAAGTGGTTATTGCAGGGGGGAAGTGATTACACTGGATGACACCAAGACCCGGATCATCGTTGCCGCAATCAAGGCTGTACGGCAGTATGGCCTGGAAGGGGTGCGCATCCAGAACGTCAGCGAGCTGGCGGGGATTTCATCAGGAGCGATTTACCGCCACTTTGACGGCAAGGATCAACTGCTGGTGGAGTGCTTCACTTATGTGGACAAGCAGGCGGCGGCAATCTTTGAACATTTGAAATTCAACCCGCTGCTTATGCTCACTGACCCTATGGGTGCGGTAAAGGCGCTGTGGGTGCCCTATTTTCGGTTTTGGACATCCCGCCCGGACGAAACAGTTTTTTATCACCGCTTTCGGGACAGTACGTTTTTCCCCCAGTATGACAAGAGCCGGGATGTGACCTATTTCAAGACGTTTATTGGAATGGTTGACGTTTTCAAAAAGGTATTTCCAAGCCTGGACAAAATCAATCAGGATTTATTGTGGCTCCACGTCCTCACATCCACTGTTATGTACGCAAAGTATGTGGTGGAAGGGACGCTTCCAGACAATCAGGAAACCGAGGACACTGTGTTTCAGTTGTTAACCACTGGACTGAGCGGCTATTTGAAACCGGAGAAGCCTAAAAAATCAAGACGAAAATGAAAATGTGCCGCTGGAGGCGGTTCATTTTTAGTAGTTTGATAATGAACGTTCACTATCATACCGGTTAAAGGCACGCTCGGTTCTCAAATTTTTTTGGCGCTAAGGGGGGTGAACATTCACTAACTTTGGAATAACCTTCTTTCTATTCGGAAAACTATCTGCATCGAATACAAAGGAGATTATTGCCATGTTCAGCCAGGAAGCAGCTTTCACAATTACCGCCGACCACATTTCCCAATATGCGGCGCACCTCCAGGAACAAGAGCGAGCCAAGAACACTGTAAAGAAATATGTTCATGACCTTAACGATTTCATGTTGTTTCTGAATGGGAAAGCCGTCACAAAGGTGGCCGTGATTGCGTGGAAAGAGCATCTGGCTGATACCTATACCCCAGCCACAGTCAATTCCATGCTGGCAGCGGTCAACAGTTTTTTCCAGTTCATGGACTGGCCGAAGCTGTCTGTCAGGCCGCTGAAAGTACAGCGTCCCCTTTTCTGTGATGAAAGCCGGGAAATGACCCGCGCTGAATATGTCCGTTTGGTGAACGCGGCCCAGCGGCAGGGAAATGAACGGCTGTCCCTGCTCCTTCAAACAATTTGCGCCACAGGCATCCGGGTATCAGAACTCCGATTTATCACCGTGGACGCTGTGACCCTGGGCCGTACAGTGGTCACGAACAAGGGAAAACGGCGAACTGTCTTTCTGCCTGGGAAGCTGTGCGGGCTGCTGAAAAAGTATCTGAAAAAACAAAAAATCACCGACGGATCGGTGTTTGTGACGCGGACGGGCAAACCCCTTGACCGCTCCAATATCTGGCGGGATATGAAGGCTCTGTGTGAAAGCGCCGGGGTTGAGCCAGACAAGGTGTTCCCCCACAACCTGCGGCATCTGTTCGCCCGGACGTATTACTCGCTGGAAAAGGATTTGTCCCGGCTGGCGGATATTCTGGGCCATTCCAATGTCAGCACCACCCGCATTTATACCGCAGAGAGCGGTTTTGTTCACGCCCGACAGATGGAGCGGCTGGGTCTGATCCTTACAACATAATTTTTGTTATGTTGTTGTTTAGACCGCAACAGGTCAATATACATATCGCATTATACAGGAAAAACGGCTTTCTGACAAGTCCTTTTACAACTTAGGCATGAAGAAACTGACGGGATGCTCTCTATATTTATCTCGCCTGTCTTTTTTGCGCCTTTTTTTAGATTCTCTGCGTCCTTACAGTGAAATTGGGGCAGTTGGGCTTCACTCTAATACAACATAACAAAAATTAAGTTGTTAATAGGCAGCTTGAGTTAAATATAGTGAGGGATATGAGTATGGAAAAAATATTGATCGTGGACGACAGCATTGTGCAGGCAGCACAGCTAAAGTCAATTATAGAAGATGAGTATGATATTACCGTCGCACAAACTGCGGAGGACGGGCTGCGTTTAGTGAGCGAGGGGGATTTTTCCCTCATTCTGCTGGATGTCGTGATGCCTGGAATGGACGGTTTTACGCTGCTGAAAATGTTGCAGGAGCAAATCGTGACTCAAAGCATCCCGGTCATCTTGATTACCAGCCTTGCAGATGTGACGAATGAGCAGCGTGGACTTGTTTTAGGAGCCGTGGATTATATTACAAAGCCATACATTCCCCTGATCGTTAAGGCAAGGGTCAACACACATATCAAACTCTACAAATATCGCAGACAGATTGAGCAGCAATCCATGACCGACCAACTGACAGGAATTGCCAACCGGCGTCGGTATGAACAATACAGCGCGACAAAATGGAGAGAAGCGATCCGCCTGCACGTTCCGTTCTCCATCTGTATGTTTGATATTGACCGCTTCAAAGTGTATAACGATACCTTTGGCCATCCTGCCGGAGATAAGGTGATCGCTTCCGTTGCTCAGACAGCGGCGTCCTATTTGAAACGCAGTACGGATTTTCTTGCCCGCTATGGCGGCGAGGAATTTGTGGCATTGTCCCTGGGCGACAGTTCGCAGCAGATTTTTGAACACTTGAAGAAAATCCGACAGGCAGTAGAAAACCTGCACATCCCCCATGATCCGTCTGTGGCTGAATGGGTCACGGTCAGTGTCGGAGGGGTCACGATTGTTCCTGATTCGGAAAGCACCTATGATTTTTACTTAAAAATCGCGGACACCATGCTGTACGATGCAAAGAAAAACGGCCGGAACCGGGTCGTTTGGGCCGATGAAAGGCTGAAACAGTTGTGGGAAAAAAGGTAGTCTGACTGACATCAAAATATCAATTCATATGGGAGGTATATTGTGAGCTTATTGGAGCTTTTCAGAAAAAGGGCAAAAGAACGGCCACCTCAAGAGGATAAAGATACAAATGGCACAGAAGAACTCGATATTTATTCGGGTATGCGGGTGGAAGTAACAACCGCCGCAGGACAGATACTCTTTGTGGCAAAGCTGATGGGCCTGCATGGGGACAAGGCGGAGCTGCACCAATATTCGGAGGCCGCGATTTCTGAGGTAGAGGAACCGCTTCCTGTCAGAATCCGTGGGTACAGTGATCGGGAGCGAAAAGCAGTCTACATGGAGGGTGCGATCATGCCCCTGCCGCAGAATAAGTGGTCAGTTTCGGAATTTAAAGTTTGCAGAGTTGGAAATGACCGTGCCTTTTTCCGCCTGACCACAAACCTTGACGCCACCGCCACCATGTTCAGCGGATTGGCAATGGGAGAAAAGCCCTGCAAGCTGCTGAACATCAGTGTGGGCGGGGCCAGCGTCAGCTCGGAGTACAGATACCACAAGGGAGACAAATTTCTGCTGAAGGTCAGGCTGTTGGAGGACAGGCCGGAATCGGTCATGTTCAGCCAAATCGTGCGCGTTGTAGAAAAGGACGAGGGAAAATTCGAGTACGGGTGCCGATTTTTGGAATTGACCGAAGTCGATCAGGAACAAATAACACGGAATATTTTTGCAGCCCAGCGCCAAAAAAGGGGACGTTCCTAAACATTCGTGAAAACATAAAGGAGAGTAGAAAATGAGTATGTTCTATCGCCATAATCGCGGCGGCAAGCGGCTCCAAAGAAAACCAAAGTCTGAAAACAATTCAGGAGCACGGCTTGCCGCGCTCCTTTTGTGCTTGTCCATGCTGATGGGCTTCCTCCCCGCGCTGGCATCTGCGGCAGACGATGAGGAAAAACTTTCCAGCATTGTGACGTTTGACAGCATTACCCTTCACTACGCTGGTGCTGGCGGTCAGCCAGAGGGGACGGCTATTCAAGATGGCACTCTGCTTGAAAAAGATAAACAGTTGGTATTGCGCTATACATACAATATCACGCCCGAACAATGTGCCAAAATTGCCGCAGGAACGAACTACTACCTGGAAGTTTCGCCGCATTTGGTTCTGCCTAATTTGAGGGATGGATCAGAAGTGACCATTGAAACAGAGAATGGCCCAGTACCGTTTGGAAAAATCTATTCAGACGGCAGTAGGGCCTGGGTTACATTTTACGCAAAATCAGACAGCACTGATACAGTTTTGTCAGAGTATGGTGAACTCAACAACGCTTTTTTCTATTTGAATTGCAACCGGGCAGATCAAGTTCCTACGGGAGAAAGTCCCATAGAGGGGAACAGCAACCTCTATGCGATGAAATTTGAAAATAGCAAGCAAATCACTTTCGGCTATGCGGAAAATGAGCCGGTGACGGCAAAAGCGCAGATTAACAAAGGCGGCGCGTTGCAGGATAAGACAATTACCTGGACAATCAACTATACCCCGTGGCAGAACCCTGCCGGGGACGATGGTGTTGACCTGGACACCCCCTTTGAGCTGCGGGACACCATTGATACCTCTTTGCACAGCTATGTACCCAACAGCGTGACAATCGGCGGATCGCCCGTGTCTGCCTATACTTCCCGCGATGAAATCCAGGGCAATGAGGACGCATATGTGATTGTGGAAACGCCAGAGAACGGCAGCAACACTGTTTTGACCTTTGGCGGCACAAAATTCAACGCAGGAGAAGCAACCCAAGGGAACCCGGCAACGCCGCTGACGATTGCCTATCAGACCTCTATCAACGATGATCTTCTCCTGCCAGGAGGCACAGGCGGTAAGAAAGTAACAAACGCCGCCGACTTGTTTGCCGGTGAAAATGACGTGTTCAATAGTTTGAATATCACCAGCAGTAGCACCGTTCCCATTCCTCAACCCACATGGGTGACAAAGGAGGGACACACGACCCGTGATCCCGGTAATGGCTCCACTACTGATTGGACGGTCACATTCCAGCCGAATGGCTTTACATTCACCGAGAACAACGGCCTGACCCTCCATGACCAGCTTCCCGAAGGGAGCGAGCCGGTAAGGGGTTCGCTGAAAGTAAATGGAACACAGACGAGCGTCACAGTTGGTGCCGACAACAGCTTCACGGTCTCTCCAATCGTGCCGGATGGGAATGCTGCTGTTAAAATTACCTATCAGACCCATGTGCCAGAAGATATGTACGACAGCGGAACAAGCCTGGGCAGCAATATCGCATGGTTTACGTTCCAGTATGGCGATCAGGAATATACGACACCCGAAGCCAAAAAAGATATTGGCAGCGGGGACGGCAGCGGAACCCCCGGCACGGCCACGCTGGTAAAGACAAATAAGGGCTATAACGCGGCAACCCGGACGATTGAATGGACGGTGACGATCAATCCTCACAAGGCCAATCTCAAAAGCGGCACTTTTACCGATGATTTGGGGGCCGTTGGCCCTCGGTGTGCTGCTGGGCATACAAGCGGGCTGGAATTGATGGACAGTATAGATGATATTACCATCAAAATCGACGGCAATGCCCCCACAGACGATGAAAAAGCGCTTATAGCTTTACAATATAGCCAGCAGGAACTTACTATCGAAGTTGGCGAAATCGGCGCAAATACAATCACCCTCACCTACACCACAAAGGTATGTGACCCCTGTATATTTGCGAATAACACAGCAAGAACAGCGTTCAAAAACACCATATCGACAAGTGATATGGTAATCGGAAGTCAGACCGCTGGCCGTACCGCCAGCGCCGACAGTACGGCCAATGTCAGCGCCACAGTCTTGACCAAAAAAGCGCCGGTCTATGATTACGCCAGCGGCACCATGAAATGGACGGTAGAAGTAGACGCGGCGGGGCTGTCTATGGCCGATGTGGTCTTAACGGATGATTTGCCAGAGGGATTGACTTATGTGGATGGCTCCCTCGCAACCAACCCGGCAATTACGGACGCATCAGCGAGTGCGACAGGGCAAACGCTGACCATCAATTTGGGTACGGTCACGTCAAAAACTACAATCACATTTGACACGAAAGCTGACCCGGAAACTTTAGGCTTTAGTGGAGATAAGCCGGTTACAGTGGCAAACACCATTCACATGAACGGTAGTGCGGACGGAGTTGAGTTTGCCGAAGTTTCCCACAGCGTCCAGCAGAACTTCTCCAATCACGGCCTCGTCAAGAGCAGCAAAGTGGATAACGGCCAGGAGCTAATTCAGTATGAGGTGCTGATTAACCCCTTTGGCCTTGCGCTCCCGGGAAATCCCTCCCTTGAGGACACGTTGGACAAACGGCTCCAACTGGACACTGATACGTTGCTTTTCTACAAAGCGGCCCTGACTGGAACAACGGCGTCAAATAAAGATCAGAAACCCGGATATGCGAAAGCTGGAACCGGCGAACCGTTGAAAGTCGCCAGCTTTGACCCGAACACAAACAGATTTACCGTACAACTTCCGATTGATGCCGATAGCCGGGATGCTTATGTTCTGACCTATACGGCGGATATTATTGACCATCAGGCGGGCGGTTACAGTAACAGCGTCCGTTTTGATGGCGGCTCTGTTCTGCTGGGCGGCAACAAAAACAACAGCGCCACCGTTAGCGGCGGCGGTGGCGGTGGCGGCGGTGGCGTCGCTGCGCGGAAAGCTGTCATTACCATTGCCAAGGCGGATAGTGAAAATCAAACGCCCCTTGAAGGAGTGTCCTTTACTTTGTATCAATGGGACAGCGACAGTAATACGCGGGGCCTGCCCTTCGCCCAAGGGAAAACTGACGCCCAAGGAAAGCTGTCGTTCAAGGTAAAGCCCAATGCGGTCTATGAATTGGTGGAAACCGAAAGTGTTCCCGGTTATGGGAGTGCCTTTGGCTGGAACGACCTCCCCGATGGCGTGACCGCAACAGACGCGGGCCTTTTGGTCACAGCGGGAGCGGCAAAATCGGAGCTGACACTGAAATTGACCAATGAGGCCCATACAACCGACCTTGTGTTCCGGCTGGTCAATGAATCCGGCATCCCGATGACGGGTGAAAAAGTGCAGATATTTACGTCCGATCCCACGGGGAAACCTGATTTGGCTCCTGTCAAGGAAGTAACCGTTTCCTCTGATGGAACAGTTAAATTTTCAGGAATACGCCGCGGAGCAGCATACTATGTCCGGCGGCCTGATGGTGGAGTAATGCCTGTAAACGTGCCCGCCCAGGTTAATGACGAACCAACGGTGACTTTGCCGGATGGTACATCGGCAACACTTACGGCAAATTATCAGGTTACAGACACCTCAACAACAGATCAGTGGACATTGACCGTCAATAAAGTAATCAGCGGCGGCACAACCCCTCTGCCTGGGGCGACCATTGGGCTTTATGCGGACGCAGCTTGCCAGACCTTGATTAAAACGGGCGTGAGTGACCAGGACGGAACCGTTATTTTTTCGGGGCTGATAAAAGGTCAAAGCTACTGGCTGAAAGAAACCGCAGCGCCTACCGGCTATAAACTGGACACTACGACATACGAAGGTAACGAAACAAATTCCACAGTAACGATTGCGAATACTCCCAACAATTCCGGCAACACTGGTACCCCCGGCACTCCCGGCACCCCTGGCACCCCTGGCACTCCCGACACCCCTGGCACTCCCGGCGAACCCGGCACCCCCGGCGAACCCGGCACCCCCGGCGAACCGGGCACCCCCGGCGAACCCGGTACTCCCAGTGAACCCGGCACTCCAAATGAACCAAGCACCCCTGTGAATCCCGGAAATGGAGGCAGCAATAATTCCACCAATAACCCCAATATTCCGCAAACGGGAGATTATACGCAACTTTTAATTGTGGTCACATTGGTATCAGGAATTTTACTGGCAGTCATGACAATATATCGGAGACTTATGGTAAAACGGCGTGGACAGAAGTAAGATATTTCGCTTTTTCTATTGTTTCATCCTGATCGTCTTTATAGCTTCCAGCACAATACTGATTATCCGATTGGTAGAACTTCAGCGCGGAAAAGAATTTTATGAGCAAATTGGAGGAACAGGGGACGCCATATCCCCTGTTCCTCCCAACCCGGAATCATCAATGTCTATTAAATATGAAGAAGCAGACGAACAGGAACATGAAACCGCAACAACGGAATTGCCGGAGCTTTCAATGCATCTTTTACAATTTGCTGACGATTACCCTGGCACTGTTATGTGGCTTCAAATCACGAATACCTCTGTGGATTATCCCGTCATGCTTGGCGCAGATAATCAGTTTTACTTGAACCATCTGCCTGACGGGAGCAAAAATGCCCTTGGCAGTCTGTTTCTTGATTATCGCACGAACGAGGACAGTAATCACCTGATTATTTATGGCCATAACGGATCGGGCGGAAAAATGTTCGGCCTGCTGAAACGGTATGAAGCACAGGACTATTGGAGGGAGCATCCGGCACTGACCGTAGCCACGTCAGACTCCGTATATATCTGTCCGATTTTTTCGGTGCGGAGGGTGGAAGCGGACAGTGACGCTTACAGGCTGGAGTTTGAGGACAATGATGACCTGATATGCTACATGAATTGGGCCGCGTCAGAATCGCTATATCAGATTGATATTGATTTTGCGGATGCGGCAAAGGTGATCACTTTATCCACTTGTACTGGCTGGCACAATCAGCGATTTATCGTGCAGGCGGTATTGCAAGAAGGACAAGAGATACTGCCGTAAAATTTGAAAAGCTATATATAGTAAACGACCATCAATTATATACATATATAACCCCCAACTTCGTTTTTGTATTTGGATACTTGCTATATTAAGGCGTCA
>OFFE01002290.1_pt1 | contig 11798 bp, 13 predicted proteins | sample 1521371 | NCBI WGS metagenome assembly OFFE01 (sample SAMEA3504131, study PRJEB24116) | mouse gut metagenome | biome: mouse gut; feature: mouse-associated habitat; material: faeces | place: Denmark | collected 2011 | reverse complement strand
CCCGGCCCCTGCCAATCCCCGACAAGGTGGATAGCTGGCTGGTGGCTACCGTGTGCTGATGGAGGGATAGGAAATGGCGAGAGGAAAGAAAACGGACCCGAAGAAAGCCGCCCCCACCCCGGAGACGCTGGAGCAGGCCGAGGACACCGCTCCCGCCCAGGAGGCACAGGAGCAGACCGAGGACGCCGCTCCCGCCCAGGAGGCACAGGAGCAGACCGAGGACACCGCTCCTGCCGTGGAGACGCCGGAGCAGGACCAGGACCGGGATGCCACATTTGTAAAAACAAGCCCGGAGGACGCCGCCGCGATTGCGGCACAGGTTGAAGCGGGGAATGTCGCAAGGCTGGAAATGAATGAGAACGGCGAAATCACGCTGAAAGAGCCGGAGCGGGACGTTCTTGCCGGAATCAAGAACCCATGCGTATACTGCGGCCCGACCGTGCGCGGCGTGGCACGGCAGTACACCACCTTCCAGGGAGGAATCCCCGACGCGCTGCGGGACTTCATCCGGGAACACCCGGAGGCACGGCAGCTGATCGTCTCCACGGCGCAGTTTCCCGCCATGCGCAAGCGGCTTGATACGCCGGGAACGGCGGAGGCGAAGCTCTACAAGCGGGTCAAGGAGCAGATCGGAAAATGAAAATCCTGTTCGACTACGGCATAGGCGGAGAACCGGAAGGGTCACCGCCTACGTTCAAGCAATGCGCGGCGGCAGATATTCACGCTGCGTTTCTGAACCCGGACGAACACGGAGAAGTGCGGACAATCCGCTATGACGGTGTGGAATACCAGGACATCACCGTGATAGAGAGCGGGCCGACGGAGGGCAAGCGGTCCTCGGTGGTACAGATGCAGCACGATTTCGGCCAAGGTCTGTATAAGCGGACCGTCGTTCTCTACGTCGCGGAAAAGGACATGAACGGCGTCAAGCCGGAGCAGGGGTCCATGCTGTCCATGAACGACGAAGAGGGCGGCGAGTTCTTCCACAAATACCGTGTAGCGGAATCGGGGACAGAAATGGGAATGTTCCGGTTGAAGCTGGAGGAAGTGGACGAATGAACACGGAAGCGAGAGTTGTCGGAATCAACAATGCCATTGTTGTTACCGTAACAGACGCCGCCGGTCGGGAGGCCGTGGAGCGGGCAAAGGCGCTGCTGGCCGGTATCCATGGCGGCGTGGAAAAGGCTGCGAAAAGCGCCGTGCGGTCGGCAGAACGGACGCTGCGGAGCGGGAGCAAAAAGGCCATTCTGGAAAAGTACGACATATCGGGCGCGGGTCTGCGCCTGGAGGCAGACGGAAGCAGACAGGGGCGGGCGCAAAAGGAAAGCAATATAAGCGTCCGCTACAGTTACCAGAACGGCGTGCAGGCCACTATCACCTTCTCCGGTCACAAGCTACCGCTGTACCGTTTCGGCGGGTCCCCAAAAACGCCGGAGGTACACAGGAACCGGACGGTACAAGCCATTGTGAAGGGGGAACGGGTGTGGGTACATCCGAGCGTGCAAGCCAGTGGGCACCAGTTCGGCAGCACAGGCCCAAGTCCGCTTACAAAATACGGGAACGACGCCTTTGTGCAGCGGATGCCGAAGTCCGGGCACATTGGTATCTTTGTGCGAACCGGCGGACAGACGGCGGAGGACAGCGAAGCCATCGAAGAACTGATGGGGCCGAGCGTAGCGCAGATGGTAGGAAATCTGGAGGTGGCCGAAAAGCTGGCGGGCGAGGCGTACCAGAGCTTTGAAAGCGAGCTGGACAAGGCTGTGTACCGAATCCTGACGGGCTGGAGGTAGGACCATGCAGAAAGTGACATTAGAGAATGAAACCAAAGTGGGCCTGCTGTACGCGCTGAAAGACTTTACCACAGAGACGGTGAAGGGTCTGCTTTTTCCGGTCAAGCGGCAAAAGCAGGACGATCGGGAGCCGCCCCGCAGGGCGGCGGTGGTACACCTGGCGCGTTTGCCGGATATGACATCGTTCGAGAAAAAGGCCCCCTTCATTCTTCACCAGGCGGTGACGGGAGAGGACGCGCTGAAAAACGCCAACAAGGGAACGGGCCGGGAATCCAGGTTAGAGCTGCAAAGCTCCGCCGTTATCCGGTCTGTGTTCTGTGTGTATCACCCAGACGAGGAAGAGGGCGGGCTTGCGCTGCTGAACATCATGGAGGAAATGCGCATTGCGCTGCTGATGTACCCGACGCTGAACGGGGTCTTTGAGCTGGACCTAAAGGAAGGTATCAGCCAAATGGTCTACCCGGAGACAGGAGAGCGGGGCACCGCGCCGTTCTACCTGGGGGAAATGGTGACGGTCTGGAAGCTGCCGCCGGTAACGAGAATCAACGCGGCACGGGTGGCGCACGGCTGGATGCCGGACGACAAGACCGTAAGGCACCTGCAAGACAGCATCCCAAAAACAGACCCAGGAATCTGAAAGGAAAGGATTTGAACACATATGGCAAGGAAGGAAACCGGCGCACCCGTGACGGGGCCGGAAAACAACGGGAACGAGAAGAAGAGCCGGGCGGGGACTTGTCCCTCCGGCTTTTATATTTACATCGGCCCCAACATCAAGAAGTACATCCAGACCGGGACTATCTACCGGGGGACGCGGGCGCACGCGCTGAAACAGGCGGCGGAGGCTATCAAGGCGTACCCGCTGGTCAAGACCCTTATCGTTTCCGGCGACGCGCTGCCGGAGGCCCGTTTGAAGGTCAAGGCCCCCGGCAACGCACTGTACGCCAACTACATGAAGCTGAAGCTGGCGGGAAAGGAAGGTAAGTAACGATGGCGAAACTCGGCGTACACGTTTATGAAAAGGCTACGTCCGTCCAGACGCCGAAGGTGGCAACGGTGGGCATCCCCTTTGTGGTGGGGACCGCACCGGTGCAGTCTGCGGCGAAGCCCGCCAAGTCCAACGTCCCCGTGCTGGTGACGAGCTGGGACGAGGCGGTGGAGAAGCTGGGCTTTTCCTATGACTGGGAGAGCTATACGCTGTGCGAGTTCATGTACTCCAACCTCCAGCTTTTCGGGGCGCAGCCGGTCATTTTCTGCAACATCAACGACCCGGCCAGCATGAAGCGGGAAGAGGCGGCGGCGGACTATACCGTGGCCGACCACAGGGTTGCCGTCTCCGTGGACGCGATTGCGGACACCATCAAGGTCAGCGTGGCAGAGGGCGCAGGCGAGACGGCTGCAACGCGGGCGCTGGAGCGGGACACGGACTACAGCATCCTCTACGACCGGGACGACACGGATACCTACGTCTGTATCGTGGAGCTGCTGGAGGACGGAAGCGCCTATGACGCAGAGACGGTGAGCGTTGCCTACAGCGCGGCGGACCCCAAGACCGCAACGGTGGCCGACGTGGTGGACGGCGTGGCCCAGGTGGACGCCTGCCTGACGGCGGTGGGCCTGGTCCCGGACCTTATCGCCGCCCCCGGCTGGTCCCACAATACCGTCGTGGCCGCTGTGATGGCGACCAAGGCGGCGGCTATCAATGGGCTGTTCAAGGGCAAGGCCGTTATCGACGCGGACAGCGGCGAGGACGGCGTGACCGAATACTCCCAGCTCTCCGGCTATAAGAACAAAAACAACTTTGTGGACGTGGACCAGATTTTGTGCTGGCCCATGGTGCAGCTCGGAGACTACCGCTTCCACCTGTCTACCCAGCTCTGCGGCCTGATGGCGACGGTGGACGCCGGAAACCGGGGAATCCCCTACGAATCCCCGTCCAACAAAAACCTGAAAATGGACGCCTGCGTGCTGGCGGACGGTACGCCGGTCAACCTGACGTGGAACCAGGTGGACCTTATCGCGGGGAGCTGGGGCGTCGTTACGGCGGTCAACTTCCTGGATTCCGGGTGGGTCGCCAAGGGCAACTACACCGCGTGTTATCCCGGTAACACGGACGTGAAGGACCAGTTCATCCCCGTGTCCCGTATGTTTGACTTCATCGGGAACACCCTTATTCGCACGTTCTGGTCCAAGCTGGACAAGCCCATGACCCCGGCGCTGCGGGACAGCATCTTGCAGACCTGCAATATCTGGCTGGGTGGGCTGCCCGGCGGCGGCTACCTCTACGGTGCGCGGGCGGAAATGCTGGCGGAGGAAAACCCGCTGACAAGCCTGCTGGACGGCATTATCACGCTGCACATCTACAACGCGCCGCCTGTCCCCGCGCAGGAAATCGACTTCATCCTGGAATACGACGTTTCCTACATGGAGACGGCGCTGGCGGCGTAAGGAGGAATAGAAGATGATTTATCCGAACGGCCATATTGACTACCTCATGTACGAGAACGGCGGCGCGCTGATCGGCGTCGCCAAGGTGACGATGCCCCCCATCAAGTACAAGACCGTCACCGCCACGGGCGCGGCGCTCATGGGCGACGTGACTATCCCCCTGGCAAGCATGATCGAGGCCATGACCATTAACATTGAGTTCTCCAGCGTGGCGGACGCCATTGTGCAGCTCGGCACCAACGAGTGGCACGATGTGGCCCTGTACCTGGCGGACCAGTATTTTGACGGCGTGACCCGGAAGGAAGAGCTGGAGCCGATTCGCTTTGAGCTGTCCATCCGGCCCACGGAAATCAACCAGGGGACCATCCAGACGGCCAGCGCCGCCGACGCCTCCGGCACCTACAGCGTGTGCAAGTACACGGTGTATAAGAACGGGACAAAGGTTATTGATATTGACCAGTTTAACCAAGTCCATGAAATCAACGGCGTGGACAATGCCGCGCTGGTGCGTAAGGCCATGGGCATGATGTAGTCGAAAGAAGCCTGCTGCATTACGCTTCCGGCTAACGCCGAAAGCTACATATCCGCAGGCTCCTTTCTCCTATCAAAACCGCACCCGCTACGCTGGGCTGCGGTTTTGTTTTAGGACGGGGGAAACGAAAATCAAGCCGCCCCTTCACGCGATGGAGGGGCGGCTTATCAAATACAGGAAGGAGCTTTACCTATGAGCGCAGAGGAAAAGAAGCTGGACATGGAGGGCGTGGCCCAGGACGCGGCGGAGGCCGAGCGGGTGGCGGAGGAAGCCAAGCAGGAGCAGGAAACCGGGAGCTATACCCACACGTTCAAGAATCCGTTTCCGTGGAAGGGCAAGACCTATGAGACGCTGACGTTCGACTGGACCGCGCTGAACGGCGGGGACCACCTGGAAATCGAAAGCGAAATCGTGATGAAGGGCCGCACGCTGGTATCTCCGGCGTTTACCGGGGACTTCCTGGCGGGTATGGCGGCGCGGGCCTGCACCGAGCGGGACGAGAAGGGCAAGCGGGTCATTGACGGGTGGGCAATCAAGGAAATGCCCCTGACCGATTTTCAGGCCATTACGAGGAAAGCACGGGGTTTTTTGCTGCGTGCGGAGTAAAAGTCGAAGGGCTTTGGCTCCGAAAGCAATGTATCCTTCTGGCGCGGCATAACGGCGGTTCGCCGCTGGATTGGTTGGACGTCCCTCTTTGGCAGTATGGCGGCTGGATTCAGGCCACCAATGAATTGAACGAGAAGAAAAAGCCGAAAGCACCCGAAAAAATTCCCGCCAGCCTGACGGGAAATAAGGCGAAGGAGCTTTTCGGCCTGCCGGGGAATGGATGATAGGGAGGCGACGAAGTGGCGCAAAAGCAGTATTCGTTTGATTTTGTTCTGAACGCTGTACTGAACGGCGGATTTTCTGGCACGTTCACAAAGGCACAGCAGGAGTTTATACGGCTGGGCACGGAAATCAAAAACCTCCAGGCCATTCAGCGGGACGTGAAAGCCTATGAGAAGCAGGCGGCGGCGGTACAGAATACGTCGCAAAAGCTGGAAAACCTGAAACGGCAGTACGAGCTTGTCAACAAGCAAATCGGGGAAACCACCGGCTCTACAACCGCACTGGAGCGGGAAAAGCTCAAACTGGAGCAGCGCATTATAAACACCGAATCGGCGCTTGAAAAGCAGAAGCAAAAGCTGGGGGAGACGAAGGACCGGCTGGACGCGGCGGGGGTAAGCACAACCGACCTTGCCAACAAGGACGCGGAGCTGACCGCAAAAATCCAAGAGCTGACCGAAGAACAGAAGAAAGCCGCAGAGGGCGCAGGCGAGTTTGGCAACGCTGGCTTGCAGACTATCGAAGCGGTGGGCGGTGCCATTGCCGCCGCCGGGATTGCCGAAGCCATGAAGGGAATCGCGGACGCATATTCGGAGTGCGTCGAGATCGCAGGAAACTTTGAGCAGGCCATGTCAGCCGTGGAAGCTATCGCGGATTCCAACATTTCGGAAATGGCGGCGCTGACGGCGGAGGCAAAGGAGCTGGGCGCGACAACCAAGTTTACCGCACAGCAGAGCGCAAACGCTATGGAGTACATGGCAATGGCAGGCTGGGACGCCCAAGAAATGCTGGGAGGCATGAGCGGCGTTATCAATCTGGCGGCAGCAGCCGGGGAGGACCTAGCGCAAGTATCCGATATTGTAACGGACAACCTGTCCGCCTTTGGGCTGAAAGCGTCGGATACCGCGCACTTTGCGGACGTGCTGGCGGCGGCAGCGGCAAACTCCAACACCAATATCTCCATCATGGGCGAGACGTTCAAAAGCTCTTCCTCCGTGGCAGGCGCGCTGGGATACAGCGTAGAGGACGTGGCCGTGATGGTGGGCCTGATGGCGAACAACGCCGTGAAGGGGTCCCGCGCCGGGACGGCCCTGCGCAATATCTTCAACGGCCTGCTGGGCGGCGTGACGCTGACGGCGGAAGCGTTCGGGGAGCTGGATTACTCCGCCGTCAACTCCGACGGGTCCATGAAGGGCCTGATGGAAACAGTAGAGGACCTGCGCGGGTATTTCAGCCAAATGACCGAGGCGGAACGGGTCAACAACGCTATGACCATTGCCGGTATGCGCGGCTACAACGGACTGCTTGCAATCCTGAACGCCACGAACGAGGACTTCCAAAGCCTGTACGCCTCCATCAACAACTGCAACGGCGCGGCGGAGCGGATGGCAAAGGTGAAGCTGGACAACCTGAACGGCGACATTACCCTGATGAACTCCGCTATGGAAGCCCTGCAATCAACCATCGGAGAGCAATTCAACCCGGAACTGCGGGCGCTGACACAGTTAAAGACGGAACTGCTGAACGGGCTGAATGATTTTATCATTGAAAGCCCGTCGCTCACAAAGGGCCTTATGGCCGGGGCGGGTGCTGCTATGGCGCTGGGGACCGCTATTGTGGGTGTGAACACCGCAATGAAAGTTTGGAAAGCCCTTAATCTGGCGTCGCTGTTCGCAACACCGGCGGGACCGTTCCTGGCAGTTGTAGGCGCTGCCGCCGCTGCGACTGCGGCGGTAGTAACTTTTGTGGACGCCACGCGGGACGGCGGACCGGCGGTAAGGGAGCTGACTGTAGCCGCGCGGGAAATGAACAAGGCCATAGCGGAAGCGGGGGCCACCTGCGAGGACACAACCGCCTCCACCCTGGCGGCGGCGGACGTGGCGAATACCTACATCGACAAGCTGGAAGCTATGGGCGATATGGCGAGCGCGTCCGACGAAGAGCAGAAACAGTATCAAAATACCTTGGCCCTCCTGCTGCGGGTCATGCCGGAACTGTCCGACTGCATCAGCACGACCACGGACGAGTACGGACGGGCGACCTACACACTGGAAACCACCACCGAAGCGCTCCGCGCCAACACCGAGGAATGGAAGCGGAACGCCAAGGCGCAGGCTTACCAGGAGTATCTTAATACCCTGATGGAGCAGTACAACGGCGTCATGCTGGAGGCTGCGGAAAATGAGATCGGGCTGACCCGGGCAAGGTATGAGCTGGAAGCCGCAAGCCAGAAATACAACGCCGCCATTGAACGGATGAACGAGCTGTGGGCCGAGGCCAGCGAAGAGGCGGACCGGCAGTATCGGGAGTACGGGATACTGACAGACGCGACGGGGTATCTCTCTCAGGAATACTACGACCTGCAAAATTCGCTGTCTGACCTGAGCAACGAGGTTTGGGAAGCACAGTCGAGCATCACAGCCCATGAAAAAGCTATTGAGAAGGACGCGGAAGCTGTCGCCGCCGCCGAGGCGGAAATGAACACGGCGGAGCAGGCGGTGAACGACCTGACCGAAGCAATGGGCGAATATGCGGACGGGCAGACAAACACGGCGGAGCAGGAATCGGCGGTGCGGGCCGCGCTGGACGAGACGATGGCATCCGTGCAGGCGCTGACGGAGGCATACGCGGACGCCTACGACGAAGCCCTGGAGAGCTTTTCCGGGCAGTTTGGATTGTTCGACGAGGCAAAAGCGGACGCAGAAGCCACGGTCGCGGCGGCACAAGAGGCGCTGAACACGCAGCTTTCTTTCTGGCAGAACTACGCCGCGAACATTGCAACGCTGAAAGAAATATCCGCCAAAAACCTGGGGGTAACGCAGGAGAACTACAACGCACTGATGGAGTATGTCAGGAGCGGGACGCCGGAGGCGGCGGGGCTTGCCGCCGACATGGTGAAGGCCGTCAACGACGGGAATACCCAAGCGCTGACGGACCTTGCAAATACGCTGGGGGAAATCAGCGAGAGCCAGGAGGAAGCCGCCGGGGATGTGGCGGAGTGGACAACCGGCCTGAACGAGCAGATGGACCAGCTTATTCAGGATATGGAGGAAGATATTGCCGCACTGGATATGTCGGAGGAAGCCGCAGAGAGCGGGCGGGCCACCATTCAGGCGTACATCGACCAGGCGGATAGTATGCTTCCGCAGGTGCAGGCGGCATACAGAAGAGCTGCCGCAGCCGCCGTAATTTCGATGGGCTACCTTCCGTACAGTGACAGCGCATATCACGCCAACGGGAACACGGGTATCTACGGAGGCTATGCCAGCGGAACATCAAACGCGCCGCCGGGCTGGGCGTGGGTAGGCGAAGATGGGCCGGAACTGATGCGGATGCACGGCGGGGAGCAGATTCTTCCCAGCAGCGTTTCCCGCGAGGTTGCGGAGGATTACAACGCATACACGCGGTATACCGCAGCACGGGGCGTACAGTCCGCAAGACCGCCTCTGGAGGTCACAGGGACGAGCGGGACGGAGGCGGGCAGGCCGAAGATAGACCTGCACCTCCACATCGAAGCCGGAGCGTCGCCGGAGACGGTGAACGCCTGGCAGGATTACGTCAGCCGGGGCGAGCTGAAAAGCGCCGTCCTGGAGGTCATGGAGGATGCCGACGCGGACATGAGAAGGAGGGCCATGGTGTGAGCGGTTCCTACACAACGGTCCAGGGCGACACCTGGGACATGATTGCGTACCGGAAGCTGGGAAGCACAGACTACACGGACCAGCTTGTGAGCGCAAACCTGGAACACGTCGGGAAGCTCCTGTTCCCGGCAGGGGTCACGCTGCGCCTGCCGGAAATCGAGGAAAAGCCCAACGCAAACCTCCCGCCGTGGAAACGGTAGCGGGGTGACAGTATGGCAGAAAAGGTGCTGGCCCGGCGGACATCGGTTGATGTTACGTTCGACGGGACAGATATTACAAAGGACATCAAGCCGTATCTCCAGAGCATCACCTACACGGACGACACGGACGACCTGGCCGACGACTTGAAAATCGAAGTACAGGACCGGGATAAGGTGTGGCTGCAAAAGTGGATGACAGAGGCGGTGGAAGCCGCCGCCGGGGGCAAGCTGTCTATCGGTGCGGTTATCAAGCCGGAACACTGGAAGAAGGACGGGAAGCTGAAAACGGGGGCGTTTGAGCTGGACAGCGTGGACGCCTCCGGCCCACCGGCAAAGGTGACAATCAGCGCCTCCAGCCTTGCGTTTTCCTCTGACCTGCGCCAGACCAAGAAATCCAAGGCGTGGAAAAATTACAACCTGTCCGGTATCGCGTCGGAAATCGCGGCCAACGGCGGCATGAGCTGTCAGTATGAAGCCAGCGCAAACCCGTCCTATGACCGGGTGGAGCAGACCAGGCAGAGCGACATTGAATTTTTACGGAAGCTGTGCCAGGACGCCGGAATCTCCATCAAGGTCACGGACGGGAAACTTGTGCTGTATGACCAGGCGGAGTATGAAGCGAAAGCGCCGGTCCTCACCATTGAAGAAGGAGCGAAGGGCGGGTACATCAAGTACAAACTGCACTCCGGTTCGGCGGACACCAAGTATTCCAAGTGCCGCGTCCGATACATGGACCCGAACACGGGGAAGTGCATCGAAGGGACGGCGGAGGACGGAGACATTTCCGGGGACCAATGCCTTGAAATCAAGGCGAAGGTCGGGAGCGTGGGCGAGGCGCAAGCGCTGGCAAAGAAGCATCTGCGCCTGCACAACAAGCTGGCGAAAACCGTCACCTTCACCCTGCCGGGAGACGTGGGGCTTGTGGCCGGGGTCACGGTCCAGCTCAAAGGCTTTGGCGGCTGGGACGGGAAATACATCGTCACCAGAGCGGTCCATACGGTGGGCGGCGGCGGATATACCACGCAAATCACGATACGGAAGGTGCTGGACTACTGATGAACATTGAGGACATCGTGCGGGAGGGGAAAGTAACCGCCGTGGACAACGGAAAGCGCATTGCAAAGGTGTGGTTTGATAGCATGGGGATTGAATCGGACTGGCTTCCAGTGCTGATAACCCGTGATTTTATACCAGACTACGATGTGCCGCAGCGGACGGAGTTTGAGGCGGGCGGTTCCGGGGACCCGGCGTTTGCGAGCCACAAGCACGATTTGATTATCAAGCCCTATATGCCAAAGGTCAACGACCTGGTGCTGGTGCTGTACTTCCCTGTGTTCAACGGGGACGGGGTGATTTTGGGAGGTGTGAAGCCGTGGCGCTGATTGGCTACCTGGGGAAAAGCCCGGACGATGGGATTTCGTTCATCGTATCCCGCGAGGTATTCCGCACGCCTAAAAATCTGAAATGGAGCGGGTCGGTCCGGTATGCCACCCACGAGCGGCACAACACACACGCGCTGACAGAGTTTACCGGGATAGACCCGGACCGCTTTTCGTTCGACATCCTCCTGACGGCGGAAATGGGCGTGGACCCGCTGAAAGAAGTCGTCAAGATTTGGAACTACGAGCGGGACGGGGAGGCGCTGGGGCTGGTCATAGGCGGGAAAGCCTACGGGAAATACCGTTGGAACATCGTGAATCACGAAACCAAGATAGAGTACACCGATGGAAACGGGGATATGTACGCCGTGGAAGTGTCGGTGGAGCTTCTGGAATACCTGAAAGGAGAGGACCAGAATACCAGCAGCGCGGCCCCGGCCACAGCGCCAGCCCCGGCGGCGGCAGATACCGGCGGCGGTGCATCCGACGGTGGGTCCGGTGGAACGACCTACACCGTCAAGAAGGGGGACAACCTCTGGACGCTTGCCAAAAAGTTCTACGGGAGCGGCGCGGACTACACCAAAATCTATGAGGCGAACAAGGACACGATAGGGAAAAATCCGAATCTTATCTATCCGGGGCAGACCTTCACAATACCGGCATAAGGGGGCGCAGCAATGGAGTACACCGTTTCGGCCACGGACCTTGCAAATATCCAACTGAATGAAGAGGACCGGGTAAAGGAAATCCTGCGCAATGTGGCCGTCATTCTGGCGACGCCGAAGGGCAGCGTTCCCATGTACCGGAGTTTCGGCCTGGACATGAGCTTTCTTGACAAGCCGATGAACGTTGCAAAAAACATGGCCGTTATCCCGGTAAAGGAAGCAATCGAGGAATGGGAGCCGCGCGCGGCATACAAGGATATGACCCTGTTCTTTGACCCGTCCAATCCGGGGAAGCTGGCCTTTACTGTGCAAATCGAA
>OFFE01002289.1_pt1 | contig 11810 bp, 9 predicted proteins | sample 1521371 | NCBI WGS metagenome assembly OFFE01 (sample SAMEA3504131, study PRJEB24116) | mouse gut metagenome | biome: mouse gut; feature: mouse-associated habitat; material: faeces | place: Denmark | collected 2011 | reverse complement strand
TCAGTTCCGGTCTGTTCCTTTATTTCAAATTTTGCCTGTGTTAAAAGGTCACTGATATGTTTAGGAATAAAAAGGGTTTTATTATTAAATTCGTTCTCGTATTCTGTCCCTTTAAAAATATTCAGAAATAAAAAAGAAATATTATCAACGATGATTTCAGTAGGGGGAATTTCACCCAAGAGGCTATTGACAAAATGATACTTTTGAATTGAATTAATAAAATCGTTGATAAAATTGTCAGAAAATGCCGGCAAGTCAATAATGGAGCTAAACGAAGCAGCATCTTTGCTGATAAGTGAATTTTCCAAAGTTGACAATACATAACCGGGACGATTGGTTTTTGTCATTTCATAATAGGAAAAACCGCCTCCTCCCAACACAAAGAATGCAAAAAGAACGAGCAGCGGTATCCAAACTGCTTTTTTCCGTAAAAACGAAAAACGTGCAAGCAGAGCTTTTAATTTTTTGCCGATAAAACCTGACTGTTCCAGTTTTACATCTTCAAACAAAATATCAACATCAGCTCCATTAATTTTGGATGAAGAATTTGCAGGAGAAGAATTATTTTGTTTTTCCGGTGTATTGCTCATTATTCTATTTACTCATTCCGTTTAAAAATTCTTTATTGTTCTTTGTTCCGCGCATTTTATCCAAGAGAAATTCCATGCTGTCAATAGAGGACATGGGGGCAAGAATTTTTCTAAGTATCCAAATTCTGTTTAAATTTTCCTCAGAAAGAAGGAGATCTTCTTTACGTGTACCTGTTTTGTTAATATCAATAGCAGGAAAAATGCGTTTTTCAGCCAAATGACGGTCAAGGTATAAATCCAAATTGCCGGTTCCTTTGAACTCTTCAAAAATAACTTCGTCCATACGTGAACCGGTATCAATAAGGGCTGAGGCAATGATTGTAAGGCTCCCGCCTCCCTCAATATTTCTGGCTGCCCCAAAAAATCGTTTTGGACGCTGCAATGCATTGGCATCCAAACCGCCGGATAAAACTTTTCCTGATGAAGGGGTAACAGCATTGTATGCTCTTCCTAAACGGGTAATGGAATCAAGTAAAATGACAACATCTTTTTTTCTTTCCACAAGACGTTTTGCTTTTTCCAAAACCATTTCAGTAACTTGCACATGGCGCTGCGGCGGTTCATCAAAGGTTGAGCTGATAACTTCAGCATTTTTTACTGTTCTTTCCATGTCCGTGACTTCTTCCGGTCTTTCATCAATAAGAAGAACAATAAGATAAACATCAGGGTATTTGGCACTGATGGCATTGGCAATATTTTGCAATAGCGTTGTTTTTCCTGTTCGTGGGGGCGCAACAATAAGTCCGCGCTGTCCGCGTCCAATGGGGGACATCATATCAATAACGCGTCCGGACAAATTTTTTTCATCTGTTTCGATACAGAGCTGTTGATCAGGAAAAATAGGTGTCAAGTTATCAAATAAAACTAAATGTTTTGCTTTTTCAGGGTCTTCAAAGCCTACTTCATTTACTTTTACCAACGCAAAATACCGTTCACCTTCCTTAGGAGGACGGATTTGCCCTTTGACAATATCACCTTTTCTTAAATGATAGCGTCTGATTTGGGAAGGGGAAACATACACATCATCGGCACCGGGCATATAACTGCTGAGTGGTGAGCGTAAAAATCCATAGCCGTCAGGCAAAACTTCAAGAACACCGTCTGCAATTATTGTCCCGTTTTGGGAAATACAAGACTGCAGTAACGCAAAAATAAGGTCTTGTTTGCGTAAACTGCTGGCATTATCGAGTTGGTATTTTTCCGCTAAATCCATTAACTCGTTCATACTGCGGGTTTTTAATTCTGATAAACTTAAAAATGCATCACGGGAGGGAGCAGGTTCTTCATTTTCTTCTTGTAAAACAGGGGTATTTTTTCGGTTATGGATGAATTTTCTTTTGTGAGGTCTTTTAGGGCTTGTTTCTTCGGCAAAATCATAGGAAGAAGTACCAAAAAAATGTGGTTCGGAAACAGTTTCTTCCTGTTCAAAAAAATTTTCCGAAGAAGGATTTTCTTCCTGCAAATTCTCTTCAAAAAGAGCTTTTTTGGGTTTTCTTCCGCGAGTTGATTTTACAGGTTTTTCTTCAACGGCCGCTGCGGTATCAGCCACAATTTTTCTTTTTCTTGTTTTTGCAACAATTTCAGACATAAAATATCCGTCCGTGATAGGTAATTAATTTTAATTGTAAGGGAAAAAAGAGAGATAATTTGAAAAGACAAATGTTTTATAGCGATTTTTTTTTGCTTTGACAAGATTAATCTTTCTTTTTCATATTAATTTTGTTCATGGCTTTGACCGGTCCCATTTCCACAATATCTTTTAATGCAAAAACACTTGCTGAAACAGCATTTTCAATTGCTTCCCTATCCTGTCCAAATCCATTTAAAACATAGGAACTGACTTGTGAAGATTCTTTTGGTCTGCCAATTCCAATGCGCAGGCGAAAATAATCTTGAGTTCCAAGGCGAGTGCTTATGGATTTTAATCCATTATGCCCGGCGTTTCCGCCGTTCTTTTTTAATTGTATTCTTCCCGGGATTAAATCCAAATCGTCATGAATAACGAAAAGTTTTTCCGGGCTTTGTTTATACCATGCCAGAAGCGGCTGGACGCAATCCCCGCTTAAATTCATAAACGTCTGCGGAAAAGCACAAATCCAGTCAGCATTTTTATAGGCAAGTTTAAATGTTATGCCATTAAATTTTGAAGTTGAAATTTGCTCAACCCTGTAGTCTTTTGCCATATCTTTTAAAAAGGCTTCCAACGTCAAAAAACCGATATTATGTCTTGTTGCAGCATATTGAATGCCGGGATTGCCCAGTCCGACAAGAATACCGCCGATTTCCATATTAATTATTTCCTGTAAAGCGTGTTAAATCTCGTGCCATTTCATACGTATTGAGTTCGGAACTTGCCATTTTTCCATAAATGGATTCCGGTTCACGGCGTCTGACATCTTCTAAAATACTCTTCCATCTTAAAGTATCACCCATTTTCCTGTGTAAACGAGCTTCACGAAGCTGCAATCCCGCATAATCCGCTGAATTTTCGGCAATATAATTGCGATACCGATTGAGCCATTCCAAAGATTCGGTAAATCTGCCTGCAATTTCAGTAATATCCATGAGAGCTGCAATACTTTCCCGTTCCCGTTCCGGACTTGCATAGGGTGACTGCACATTCCGCAAATCTTCAAACATGGCTAAGGCGTCTAAATTAGCCTGATATGCACCGCGGATATTTTGTTTTCTTTCCGCATCACGAGCGAGGAAATACTGTGCATAGGCACGTTGATAAAGGGGTATGCTTTCATTGGCGGCAAGTTCCTGCCAAATGGGCAGGGCTCTTGCTTCAAGCCCTAAATTTTCCGCAGCAATAGCAGTGGTATATTTTTTATTATTTTCTTTTTCAACAGGCAAAGCCCAAGAATCAATTTTTTTATTCGTTTCTAAGACACGGCTCCATTCTTGTTTATTGAGAGCATGGGCAAGAAAAATATCATAAGCATAAATCCCTTCCTGATATTCTGTTTCATTGGTAGGAACTTTATCAAGAAAATAGGTAAGCAGTTTTTCTGCTTCAGGCGTATTATCTCTATTAATATACGCTTTTGCCATGGCAAGACGCATTGCAGAATTTATGGGTTCATAATAACGGTGTACAGCAGGGAAACTTTCCCACAGCATTAAGGTTCTTTCAGTGTTTTGTTCTGATAAACTGAGCGTTAAAAGCGGGTCAAAGGCTCTGAATAAGAGTTCGGAAGCGCTTTCGCTTTCAAATTTATCGATATTATTATCAAATACGGATTGCGCTAATTTTGCTGCATCAAAATAATCCTGTTCAAGATATTTTAATGTGGCAAGACGTAAGGTCGCAATTAAAGCTTCTTCGCTTTTTGGATATTCATTAATGATTTTATTATAATAGGTAGCAGGGTATTCTGGGTTATGCTCATTAAAAATAGCAATAATATCATCAATGTTTGTCCTGTCGTCAAAACGACCGTTTTCCCCCATATACAATAATGCCCTTGGAACGTTTTTATGTTCGGGGAATTGCTGGTACAGCTGTTCCAATACTTTTTTAGCTGTATCATTTTGGTGTAAGTCATAGTAAAGGTTAGCAATTTTAAATAAAATATCCCCGGCGCCTTCATCTTGTGGATTGAGGTTGAAAATTTGCCAATAGGCTGCAATAGCATCGGCTATTTGCCCTTGTTCCTCTAAAACATGTGCCTTAATGACCAAGTAATCGGGAAATTCCAAATAAACCTTAGGCCAGCGGCGATCGATAAAGTTAATCATTGAAAGGGTACGGTCAAGATTGCCTAATTTATGCAATGTCTTTATTTGCAGCATTGCAGCATTTTTTGCATAGGTATTATCAGGATATTTATCAATTAAAATTTGTAAATATTGTGTAGCAAGCGTATATTCATGATGCTGCAAAAGGTAATCACTCAAAAGCAAAATTGCATTGGGTGTATCCACACTGTAGGGATAGGTTTTATAAAGAATATCCGTATATGCTCTTGCTTCTTCCGGTCTGTCCAGTTCAAGATAAGTTGCAACCAAATTCGCCAGTAATTCCGGTTTTCTGGAGGATTCATCATTGACGTTTAACGCTTCCTGTGCATAAGAAATAAAAGATTCTCCTACATTTTTCAGGTTTCCGTTATTCATAACAAAAAATGCTTTTGCTCTGTTATAAAAAATTTCTTCCAGCAGGTTTTTCGGTAAATTCAGTGATTTTAATTTTTCTGATTCTTCAAAAACTGTTTCATAAACACCTAAATTATAAGCTTTACGCATATTTTGGATGGTGGCAGGAATATCTAATGGGGCAGGGACGGGATTTCCCTCTTCATCAACGTAGATGATTTCACCGGGTATCTGAGCAGGTTCTTCCTTAGGGATTTCCTGCTGCTGAATGACAGGTTCGCTTTGTTGAGATAATTCTTCCTCGGTCTGCGGGATAATAGTATCGTGTCTTTTATCTTCAATAACAAGAGGTAATACTTTTTCTTCCTTTTCAATTAAATGGGGCGTTGAAACTTGTTCCGCAGTATCTTTTTGGATTACGGCATCTTCCAATTCATGTGTTTTTATTTCATCTTGGGTAATAGTATGCGTGTCAGCAGGAGAACCTGCATTTAATTTTAAGGTAACGGAAGGAATAGAATTAGCGTTATTGGCTGTTTGATTTTGCTGAGGAGGCGTCAATTCTTCAGGTTTTATCGTTTCAGCTTGTTCGAACAATGGAGAAGTATTTGCTTCTGCTGCTTCTGCAACAAGTACCAGTTGATCTTTTTTTTCATTAATAAAATTTAATAATGAAGGATTAGAAGATGGTTCAGTTTGGGGACTCATGGAATTTTGTATGTTTTCTTCTCGGGTACGCGGGGCTTGCTGTTCGGTTTGCCCTGCAGCAGTAGAATTTGTTTTGCCGGTATTTGTTTGCACCGCAGCAGAGGAATTCACGGTATCAGGCATTGTGTTATTGGAGCTTACCAAGGCGGAATTTGTTTTTATTGCAGAAGAGAAATTGGTTTTGTCGGTATCAGACTGTCCTGCTGCAGAAGAATTTATTATATTGGTATTCACTTGTTCCGTAACAAAGGAATTAACGTTATTGGAATTTGTTTGTCCGGCAGCAGATAATACGGCTTCTTGTTTTGGTTCGATTAACATTGGCTGCTGATTGGTACCAACAAGAGTATTTTGTTTTTGTCCTGAAATTACAGGCTGCTGAGTTTGTCTGGAAACAGCTGTGTTTTGTGCAGTAATATTTCTTTGGGCAGGAAGTGCACTGTTTGCCTGTCCTGTAATTTGCGGTGTTGTTCCTGCTGGATTTGGATTTACAGCAGCACGTTCGGTTCCGGAGGTTTGCGGAATTTCTCCTGCCTGTGTGACAGATGCAGTACGCTGGGCTGTTCCGCCTGCCTGCGGTGTTGTTCCCGCTTGGGGGGTATCACCGTTTTGGGGTGTAACAGTATTTTGTACGGTATTTGTTCCTGTTCTTTCTTGTTGTCTGTTTGCTCCTTCAAGTTTTGCTTGAGCATTATTTTCTTTTTGTATGATTTCCCTATTTAAATTAATGCTTCGTTCTGTTGGTTTCCAGCGTGCGCCGAGAGGGTCTTTGTAAACACCGATAACAATATTTCCTTTGTCATCAGGATGCTGTACAAAACCAAAAGCATTATCATTTAAAACAATGGTTAATCCATATTCACCGGGAATAACGTCAGCGATAACATTCCCTTTGACAGCTTGTAAATTTTTTGAAAAACCATTGCCCTGAATAAAAATTTTATTGGTATCTGTTCGGATAGTCTGAATATTCTCGTTTGCTCCATTGCTGTCAATAAGGATTTGGTCAATATTTTTATCCTGATTAAAAGACCAAGAAAGAGCATAGGCAAAGGGGACTTTGGCTACACATAAACTCAGGGCAAAAAGAATAAATTTTATTTTCATTTTTTATTCAATATTTCGTTTTTTTAATTTTTCAATAAGGGTTGTCCGTTTTATACCAAGGATTTCAGCTGCCTGATTTTTTACACCCTCAACTTGTTCTAATGCTTCATTAATAATGTTATCTTCAATCATGTCTAAAAATTCTTTTAAATTCATATTATTGTTTTTCATATCAGCAAGTGTTGGAAAAGCATGTGCTTGTGCCGGGGCTGAAAAGTCTGAAAAACCTTGCGTCAATATGGACGTAAGAGATTTTTTTTCTTCTTGTGTTACACTGGATTCTAAGGATATTTGTTTTTCTTTTTGTTTGACGCTTTGAATTGTAATTTCTTCGGGAAGGGGAGGAAGAGTATTCACATCTCCCACGCCGTTTAAAATTTTGGAAGACAAATCGGATAATAAAACTTGCGGTCCATCTGCCAAAATACTGAGCCGTTCTGTAAAGTTTTCAAGTTCCCGCACATTGCCCGGCCATGCATAGTTGAGAAAAACTTTTGCCACTTCTTCAGAAAGGGTTAATTGTTCCCGTTCTTTTTTTTCACAAAAATGTTTTAAAAAAGTTTCTGCCAAGGTGATAATGTCATTTCCCCGCTCCCGTAACGGAGGCAGATGCAAAGGAATGACATTTAACCGATAATATAAATCTTCTCTAAAATTACCAAGGGCAACTTCCTGTTCCAAATCTCTGTTTGTTGCTGCCACAATACGGACATCAATTTTTTTGGGTCCGTTGCCTCCCACACGTTCAATTTCTTTTTCCTGCAAGACACGTAAAATTTTTACCTGCAAAGAAGTGTCCATTTCCCCGATTTCATCAAGGAAAATTGTTCCGCCTTCCGCCAGTTCAAAACGCCCCGGTTTCGTGCGTATTGCATGGGTAAACGCACCTTTTTCATGTCCAAAAAGTTCTGATTCCAAAAGCTCTTTGGGAATAGCGCCGCAGTTAACAGGAATAAAAGGAGCATTTGCCCGTTTACTTTCTTTATGCAAAGTCCGGACCAAAACTTCTTTGCCTGTTCCTGATTCACCGGTCACAAGGACTGTACTGTCTGTAGGGGCAACTTTCCGAAGTATTCTAAATACTTCTGTCAGAGAAGTATCTTCGCCGATTATCCCCAAACCTTTTTGGGACATGTTTCTCTCCATAGGAGTAAAATTAATTTCTGTAATTATTTTAGTACAAAAATAAAAAGTGTCAATACTCTGACAGAGAAAATTTTATTTTTCTTTTAAAATTTTTATGCTTAGGTATAATTTACGGTTAATTTTATAACAAGCGAATTTAATAATAAAATTTCAGTCAGTCTTTTTTATGAGGGAAATAATGAGCACTGCCGTCCGGTTGCGTAAGTACTTATTCTTCACAAATGCAAACGGCTTTGCCGCCGTTTGGCGGAAGCTCTGCTGCCGCATCGGTATTTTTTTATAACTCAAGGTTAAACTTGACAAATTGTATAATTCATACATATTATACACGTTTATGATGCTGGCACGCAGCAGATATTTGGAGGAGATATGCCTATTCTTGAAATTCGTGACATTCATAAATGGTATGGCGATTTTCATGTATTAAATGGAATTAGTGAAACTGTTGAAAAAGGCGAAGTTGTTTTTATCTGCGGACCTTCAGGTTCCGGGAAAAGTACATTTATACGTTGTTTAAACAGATTGGAAGCTATCCAAAAAGGACAAATTTTGCTGGAAGGGGTGGATATTTACGATAAATGTCTCGATGTGAATAAATTACGCAGTGAAGTGGGCATGGTTTTTCAGCAATTCAATCTTTATCCACATCTAAGCGTACTTGATAACATCACCTTAGCTCCGATTAAAGTTCGCAGACTTCCCAAACATCAGGCTGTTTCCAAAGCAATGGAACTTCTTGAACGTGTGGGGATTTTAAATCAGGCACATAAATATCCCATCCAATTATCAGGCGGACAGCAGCAGCGCGTTGCCATTGCGAGAGCCCTTGCCATGCAGCCGAAAGTTATGCTTTTTGATGAACCAACATCTGCACTTGATCCGGAAATGGTTAACGAAGTATTAAATGTTATGAAAGACCTTGCCTCTGACGGCATGACCATGATGTGCGTTACCCACGAAATGGCATTTGCAAAAGAAGTTGCTGACAGGATTATTTTTATGGATCATGGTGTACCGCTTGAAAAAGCAAGCCCTGATGTTTTCTTTACCAATCCGCAGCATGAACGGACAAGAGCATTTTTAAAAGAAATATTATAATCATAATGAGGAACTATGAGCAACGAACAGGAAAAAGTTATTTATTCTATGCACCGCGTGACAAAACGTCACGGTCAAAAAGAAGTTTTAAAAGATATCAGTCTCGGCTATTTTTATGGTGCAAAAATTGGTGTGCTTGGTTTGAATGGTGCAGGAAAATCCTCACTGCTTAAAATTTTAGCAGGTGTTGATAAAAATTTTGAAGGGGATATTGTCATTGCCCCCGGTTTTAGCATTGGCTATCTTGAACAGGAACCCCTTGTTGATGAGACAAGAACAGTACGGGAAGTAGTTGAAGAAGGGGTTAAAAACATTATTGACCTTGTCAATGAATTTAATGAAATCAATGCCAAATTTGCTGACCCCATGGAACCGGAGGAAATGGAAGCTTTGATTGACCGTCAGGCAAAAGTTCAGGAAAAAATGGACTCCGCCAATGCATGGGATATTGATTCCCGTCTTGAAATGGCTATGGATGCCCTGCGTTGTCCACCTGCCGATGCAAAAGTTTCTGAAATTTCCGGCGGGGAAAAACGCCGTGTTGCACTTTGCCGTTTGCTTTTGCAAAATCCCGATGTTCTGCTTCTTGACGAACCTACCAACCACCTCGATGCAGAATCTGTTGCATGGCTGGAACGTTTTTTACATACATTTCCGGGAACTGTTATTGCTGTTACCCACGACCGTTACTTCCTCGATAACGTTGCCGGCTGGATTTTAGAACTGGACAGAGGCAAAGGTATTCCATGGAAAGGGAATTATTCCTCATGGCTTGAGCAAAAAGAAAAACGTCTTGCCTTAGAGGAGCGTTCCGACAAAGAACGGCAAAAAACATTAGCCCGTGAGCTGGAATGGATTAGAATGGCTCCAAAGGGCAGACATGCAAAAAGTAAAGCCCGTATCAACGCCTATGAAGCCATGGTCAGCCATGAAAGCGAACGTCTTGCGGACGAACTGGAAATTTACATTCCGCCGGGACCACGGCTTGGCAATATGGTTATTCAGGCAGAGAATATCTGCAAAAGCATGGGGGATAAAGAGTTAATGGAAAACATGAACTTTATTATCCAACCCGGTGCTATTGTTGGTATTATCGGACCAAACGGAGCAGGGAAGTCAACCCTTTTCAAAATGATTACCGGTCAGGAAAAGCCTGACAGCGGAACCATGAAACTGGGTGAAACTGTTAAACTTGCCTATGTTGATCAGGGACGCGAAAGTTTGCAGGCAGGTAAAAGTGTGTATGATATTATCAGTGCCGGATCTGAATTTATCAAGCTTGGCAATCGTGATATCAATGCCCGTGCTTATTGTTCCCGGTTCAATTTCAATGGAAGTGACCAGCAAAAAGACGTCAGCCTTTTATCCGGCGGAGAACGCGGGCGTCTGCATCTTGCGCAAATGCTTAAATCCGGCTCTAACGTTCTTCTTCTTGACGAACCTACCAATGATTTAGATGTCAATACCATGCGCGCCTTGGAAGATGCACTTGAAAACTTTGCAGGCTGTGTGCTTGTTATCAGTCACGACCGCTGGTTCTTAGACCGTATTGCCACCCATATCCTTGCCTTTGAAGATGAAGGAGTTGTCAATTTCTTTGACGGAAACTATACGGAATACGAAGAAGACAGACGTAAACGATTAGGCAAAAGCGCTGATACTCCTCATCGTATGAAGTTTAGAAAATTGACGAGATAAACAAGTTTGAAATAATAATAAACGAAATGGGGGCTTGCTTGCCCCTTTTTTTGTGTTTTTTTTTCAATACACTCTATGATACGCTCTTTTATCCTTTTGATTATCCAAATAAAATCGATACACTCCATGCACAAAATTGAAAAAAATATAATAATAAAGCAACTGCCTCATAAATGTATAATTTTAACTTGCCAATTTTTCCTTATTAGTATACATTCTTATTTAAGATTAACCTCTAACAAGGATAAAGATTATGTGTGTAATGTGGATGCCTGCTAACCTTTTGAGTAAGGGTATAGTTGATGATAAGGATAAAATTCATGTGAAGCATGAAAATGCAGTTGCTCATAGTGAAGAAAAAGAACAAAATACAGAAAGCAAACCTGTCGATAACCAAAATGACAAATAAATATGCGTGCTGACGTTGCGATATTTTGTCAGCGTATAATATATTTATTATAGAAAGTTAAAGCAAACCGGTGTATGTTTCGGTTTGCTTTTTTCTTTGTCGCTTAAGCACAAAAAAGCTCGGATAAACCGAGCTTGAAATTTGTGGTGCCTGGGGACAGGATTGAACTGCCCACACGAGGATTTTCAGTCCTCTGCTCTACCAACTGAGCTACCCAGGCAACGTTTGTTCTTTATATAGAACTTATTTTACTTTGTCAAACACTTTTTTTATTTTTTATTCTCATTTTTTATTTACTTGTCATACCCACTCCTGAGATATCTTTACTTCTCCCTCCGGCTCCAGTTCCATAACCATATAACTAGGCCTGCGCCCCTGCTGCCGCGGGTACGCCACGCTCCCCGGATTCAGCGTGATCAGATCCTCCTCCCGCGTCAGGGAAGGCTTATGCGTATGCCCGTACATCACGATATCCGCGCCGCGCTCCCGCGCCTCCTCCTTCAGCCGCTCTTCGCTCATCGCCACATAATAATAATGTCCATGCGTAATAAATATATGACGCCCCTCCACATCGAACTCTTCTTCTTTGGGAAGATCCGAGAAGAAATCATTGTTGCCCTGTACCATCTGGACCGGACAGCCCGACGCCTCACGGATCAGGTACTCACTGCCTTCCACGTCTCCGCAGTGCACCACCATATCGACCGGTGCCGTTCTCTCCACCACTTTCAGGAAATTCGCATTGTTCCTATGTGTATCGCTCACAATCAGTATTTTCATATACCGCTCCAAATATCAAATCTTCTCTTAAGCTCTTCCTTCATCGCCTCCAGCGCCCTTGCCCTGTGGCTTACACGGTTCTTCTCTGCAGTGTCAAGCTGCGCCGTAGTAGCACAAAACTCCGGCACATAGAAGATCGGGTCATAGCCAAAGCCATTGCTTCCCTTCTCTTC
>OFFE01002284.1_pt1 | contig 11829 bp, 8 predicted proteins | sample 1521371 | NCBI WGS metagenome assembly OFFE01 (sample SAMEA3504131, study PRJEB24116) | mouse gut metagenome | biome: mouse gut; feature: mouse-associated habitat; material: faeces | place: Denmark | collected 2011 | reverse complement strand
GGGCGGCACGTCATCAGCGACATGCCGCCCGGATTTTAATATCGTATGCCGGTTATTCCTCGGCAGAAACCACTTCCGCCTCTTCGGCAAGTTTCGACTTGATATTGGGCGACTCCAGTCCGTAGCCATGCTTGGTGTTGAGTATTTTCAGCCATATCGCGAAGATAAGGGCGGCAATACCGAAACCGGCAAACATGAGCTCAGGGTTTGTATAATTGTACTCCATCGGATTTGTCACGCCCTCGTTGGATGCCATGAGGATCTTACCGAACAGGATAGGCACGCCGAACAGACCTATGTTCTGAACCCAGAAGATCAGGGAGTAGGCCGATCCAAGGAAACGCTTGTCCATGATCTTCGGCACTGAGGGCCACAGGGCGGCCGGGACGAGCGAGAACGAAATGCCAAGGACTATGATTGCGGTGAACGCTACCCATGTGTAGGGGAACGAGGGAAGAACCAATGCGAATGTCAGGTGGCAGCAGATCATCAGGATCGCACCGAAGATAAGCATTGTGGCTCCTTTTCCTTTATGGTCGAGGAATGCTCCGAGGAACGGGGTCAGCAGTGCCGCGCCGATCGGGAACCAGCGGAACACGTCGGCGTCAGCGGGCACATCGGTAAATGTCAGGTTGCACTGAAGCATGTTGGCGGCATATTTCTGGAAGGGGAAGATGGCTGAGTAGTACAGCACGCAGAGCATCGCCACAATCCAGAAGAGCTTGCTGGAGAAGATGTTTTTCACGTCGGAGAGACGGAATTCCTCTTCCGGGTCGGAAGCAGTGCCGGCGCCGGTCTCGCGGTCGAGTTTCGCGTCAAACACGTCAAACACCATGAAGCAGATAAGTCCGATGAGCAGCAGGGCGGTGCAGAATGCCACGGGGACATATACCTCGTCAGGCATACCAAGCCATGTGTGGACTTTCGGCGAAATGGAGAAGATGGCGAAAACGCCAACTCGCGCTATGGCCATCTCAAGACCCATTGCCAGTGCCATTTCCTTTCCTTCAAACCATTTGGCTATCGCTTTGCTCACGGTGATGCCGGCCATCTCGCAGCCGCATCCGAAAATCATGAAGCCCAGCGACGCGAGCTTGGCAGTGGCCGGAAGCGAAACCCACCAGGAGTTGAGCCAGTTTTCAAGACCTGTGCCGGTGAACCATGGGCTTACGGCATAGAGTTTGATGCATGCGCCGATCACCATAACCGATGCGCTCAGGGTGCCGGTGAATCTCACACCCATCTTGTCGAGGATGATACCTGCCACGATCAGGAAACCGAACACGTTGAGAATATATTCGCTGGAACCGAAAGTGCCGTATGTGTCGGCATCCCAGTGGAGCTGATCCTGGATAAGGGTCTGGATCGGAGAGATCACGTCGACAAACATGTAGGCGAAGAACATCATGGAGGCTATGAGGATCAATGCCGTCCAGCGGGCCCATGCTTTGTCGTTGAGTGCAACTTGGAGTTGTTTGGTCATAACTTTTTGGTTTGAAATATGGTAATTGATTGAATTTTTGTGAGCGATGCTGCAAAATTACATAGTTTTCTGTAGATTTGCGTGCTTTTCTGCGCTTTTGTATCCTCTTTTTTCGCAAATTTTGTCATTACGGCGGAAATAGTTACTTTTGCTTTATGAATTACAGAATCTATCCTCCACAAGATATTTTGCAGGCCACGGTCGATCTGCCGCTTTCTAAAAGCGTCAGCAACAGGGCGATAATGATTGGCGCTCTGGCCTCGCCTCAGGTTGTGCCGCAGCCGTTGGCCGACTGTTCCGACACTCGGGTGATGCTCGCGGCTGTCAATTCTTCCGACGAGACGGTCGATGTAGCCGATGCAGGTACGGCCATGCGGTTTCTCACGGCTTGGTTCGCTTGCCGCCCCGGACGCACAGTGCGTCTGGTCGGCACGGAACGCATGTGCAACAGGCCGATTGGCCCGTTGGTAGAGGCATTGAGGCAGTGTGGCGCACAGATCGATTATCTTGGTAATGAAGGCTTTCCGCCGTTGCTGATCCACGGACAGCAGCTGACGGGCGGCGATATCCGCATTGATGCCACCATCAGTTCGCAGTTCATTTCCGCGCTGCTGATGATCGCACCGCTCATGGCTGATGGAGTGCGGCTTACGCTTGATGGCGACGCTGCCTCGCTGCCATATATCGACCTGACTCTCTCGATGATGAACCGGGCCGGCGCCTCGGCTGAACGGACAGTCGATCTGATCGAGGTAGCCCCCGGCGGATACCGTGATGCAGAAGCGCTTAAAGCCGAAAAAGACTGGAGTGCGGCCGCGTTCTGGTACGAGATTGAGGCTCTTACCTGTGGATTCCTGACGTTGACCGGACTCGATCTCGGTTCGCGGCAGCCCGACCGGCGTGCCGTTGATATTTTCGCTGATCTGGGTGTGGCTACATCGGAAGGGGAGGACTCCCTCGAGGATGTCGATCTCGCAGGATCGCCCGATTCCTCGCCGCGGCTCACGGTCGACCTCGCCGCAACCCCCGATCTCGCGCCGGCTGTGATCGTCACCTGCGCCATGAATGGTGTTCCGTTCAATATCTCAGGCCTCCACTCCTTGAAAATCAAAGAGTGCGACCGCATGGCGGCTCTCGCCGATGAGTTGTTGAAAATCGGTGTCGTCACGGAAATTGTCGGCGATCACACGATGATATGGGACGGTCGCCGACGCCCCGTGCTCGAGATCCCTCAGTTTGAAACATACGGCGACCACCGCATGGCTATGGCGCTGGCTCCCGTTTGCGCCTATATTCCCGGAATCGTGATCAAGGATGCCGGGGTGGTAGGAAAGTCTTATCCATCTTTCTGGGACGACCTGCGTTCGGCCGGATTTACCGTTGTCGATGCTGATGCCCCGGAACAATCACAGGAAAACCTGGAATGATCCTCGCACTCTACATATTGATCGCCCTTATCGCTGCTCTATATCCTGCATCGCCGCGATCTGCGCCGTAATCCCCCGGCTGAGGCTGAAGCCGCCACGACGGTGGAGGACGACAGCCAATGTTGCGGAATGCACATCACTTGCGAGAAGGATTCACTGCTGACCTCGGTCAGCAAGGAGATCGAATACTACGATGATGAAGAACTCGACCGCTTCCGCGGTCGGCGTTCAACGGACTATGCCGACGATGAGATAGAAGAGTTCCGCAACGTGCTGCTGACTCTGCTTCCCGGCGATATCGCAGGGTGGGGGCGCAGCATCCAGCTCCGGGGCATTGAGCTTCCCGACGATGTTCGCGACGAACTGTTGCTCATAGTCGCCGAGGCCCGTAAATCCTCAGTTCACAACAATCCCGTCTGATCCTGTTGGCCATGTGGGAAATATTCCAATATCCGTTTTTCCGTAACGCCATCGCCGGTGTCCTGATCATCAGTGTGGCCGCGGCCATCATCGGCACGTATATCGTCACACGGCGGTTGGTCTCCATCAGCGGTGGGGTGACCCACGCCTGTTTCGGTGGTCTCGGATTGGGCTATTATCTCGGCATAAATCCCGTTGCCGCTGCTGCCGTGGTGGCTGTGGCGGCATCACTCGGCGTGGAATGGATGTCCTCGCGCCATCGGATGCGCGAGGATTCCGCGATTGCCGTTGTATGGGCGTTGGGAATGGCCATGGGCGTGTTTTTCGTGTTCATGACCCCCGGCTATGTCCCTGAACTCAACTCGTTTCTGTTCGGCAATGTGCTGACCATCGCCTCCGCCGATCTTTGGGCTTTCGGAATATTCACCCTTGTGCTGATCGCCTTTGTCGCCCTGTTCTACCGTCAGGTTGTGGCGTGTGCCTTCGACCGTGATTTCGCTCTGGTCATGCACATGCCCGTGCGGTTTATCACGCTCTCCATGACGGTTCTTGTCGCCGTCTGCATTGTGCTGACAATCCGGCTTGTCGGAGTCATGCTCCTGATGTCGATGCTGGCAATGCCCCAGATTATTTCTGAGGTGTTCTGCCGCCGGTTCCGCTCCATGATGTTTTGCTCTATCGCTGTATCTGCTGTATGCTGTCTGTTGGGGCTTATGATGAGCGCATGGGTCGATGTGCCTTGTTCGGCATTGATAGTGATGATAATGGTTGCTGTCTACATCCTTGCACGCATCGTCGCCCGGTTCCGTCATGGGAGCAATGGGGTTGTGGCTATGGTAGCGGTTCTGGTCTGCCTACTGTCGCTCGGTTCTTGCAGCATGAAAAAAAACACTGCCGCCACGCGTCAGTACACGGCCTTCATCACTCGCTACAACATTTATTTCAACGGCGACGAGCATTATCGCGAGACGTTGCAGAAAATGGAAAACGAATATGCCGACGATTATAGCCGGACGTTATATCTCCACCCGGCCGAGGCCTATTCTGATGAAAAAGCGCCGCAGCCGTCGGGCGATTTCAAACGCTCGATTGAAAAGGCCCAAAAGGCGATCCAGCTGCGTTCGATAAAGAAACGCCCGGCACGAAAACCGGGCAAAAGTTCTGATCCTGAATACAAGAAATGGCTCAAACGCGAGGAATACAACCCTTTTCTCCACAATGCATGGATGATGATGGGGCGCAGCCAGTACATGAATGGTGATTTCCTCGGGGCATCCGCAACGTTCTATTATGTCGCCAAACATTTTTCATGGTTGCCGCAGACGGTGACGGAAGCCAAACTGTGGCAGGCCCGATGCTATTGCGCCATCGACTGGCTTTTCGATGCCGAGGCCATCCTATCGAAAATAAAGGATAAGGAGATTGCCGACAATTCGACCCTTCAGCGTCTCTACTATTTCGCATACGCCGATTTCTATGTGAAGTCGCATGAGTATGCCAAAGCCGCTCCTATGTTGGAGAAGGCAATCAAATATGCGAAAGGGGCACAGAAAATCCGGCTCACTTTTCTTTTGGGACAGGTTCTTGAACTGGATGGACAGAAAGAGGCTGCCTATCAGGCGTTCAGGAAGGTAGGTTCCATGTCCGGAGCCAACTATCGCACGAAGTTCAATGCGCGGATAAAACAGAGTGAAGTGTTTCAAGGTCAGGATATTTCCAAGGAGGTCAAGGCTCTGGAGTCTATGACGCGCTATGGCAGCAACCGCGAATATCTTGATCAGATCTATTACGCTATTGGCAATCTCTACCTCTCGCGTTCCGATACGGCGAAAGCCATATCAAGCTATGAAAAGGCAGTGGCCTCGTCGACGCGAAATGGGATTGACAAGGCTCTGGCGCAGATCACTTTAGGCGGATTGTACTACGATCGCCACGACTATGATAAGGCACAGCCCTGCTATTCCGAGGCTATTCCGCAGTTACCGGAGTCATATCCCGATTACAAAGCCTTGCAGCGCCGAAGCGATGTGCTCGACGAGCTTGCGGTGTATTCCCAGAATGTCACGCTTCAGGACTCATTGCTCAGACTTGCCGACATGACGCCTGAGCAACAGCGTGAGGTGGTCGACAAGATAATCTCCGACCTCAAAAAGCGTGAGCAGGAGGAAGCGGAAAATGCTGCGCGTGAGGCTTATCTCGCTGAGCAGGCAGCAGCCGGATCCGGTTTGCAGCAGGGGACGACAGCCGCGCCGACAACATTCGCGCTCAACACCGATAAGTCGTGGTATTTCTATAACGAGGCCACCCGTAATGCCGGCCGCACTGAGTTCCAGAAACGTTGGGGCAGCCGACGTCTGGAGGATGACTGGCGTCGTCGCAACAAAAATGTCTATGTGCCTTTCTCTGATACGGATAGCTACGAAGCAGAGGGTGATGATGCTGTGCCGGATACGGATGGCGACGATGCCACGGCCGAGGAATCGTCGGCTGAGCGTGAGGCTGCTGAGCATGCCGCCGATCCGCATTTCCCGGAATACTATCTGCGTCAGATCCCGTCGACTCCGGCCGAGCGTCAGACAGCCAATGATGTCATCCAGGAGGGACTCTACAATATGGGTGTCATACTGAAAGATAAGCTCGATGATGTCCCGGCTGCCGAATATGAGTTCAGCCAATTGCTGCAGCGTTATCCCGATAATGTGTATCGCCTTGATACGTACTACAATATGTATCTCATGTATGCCCGTACCGGCAATGAGGCTATGGCCGCGCATTTCCGCAATCTTATCCTCAGTGAATTCCCGGACACACGTCAGGGTGAGGCATTGGCGGATCCTCGCTATATGGACAAGCTGATGCGGATGACGGAGATGGAAAACAAGCTCTACGATCAGGCCTATGCCGCATATCTCGCCAACGATAATAACCGGGTTCATCAGATCTACAGGCAGATGCGTGAGGACTATCCCATGAGCCGTGTGATGCCGAAGTTCATGTTCCTGGAGGCTCTGAGCTATGTGACGGAGAATAATCCTGCGAAGTTTGCCGAGACGCTGGAGGCTCTTGTAGGCCGTTATCCCGATACTGATGTCTCGCCGCTTGCTTCCTCCTATCTCTCTCAGCTGGCGCAGGGCAGGCCGTTGCACTCTTCGGGTTCCAATATGCGTGGCCTTGTGTGGTCAACCCGTCTGGGCGCGGATTCGACGGCTTATTCAACGGGTGAGCTAACGGAATTTGATTTCGATTCTGACGGACCGCAGGATATGGTGCTGATATATGCCGCCGATCGGGTCAATGGCAATCAGCTTCTGTTCGATGTGGCGCGTCATAATTTCTCGTCATTCATGGTCAGTGATTTCGATCTTGAGCAGATGCGGTTCGGAAATCTTGGCATGATTGTGGTTTCGGGATTCCGAAATGAGGCTGAAGCCGCTGAGTATCGTTCCACTCTTGAGAAAGGTAGCTTCGACCGGATGCCCCCCGGGGTAGTGCCGCTGATCATATCGCAACACAATTTCGACATCCTTCTGTCGGAAGGACGTACATTGGAGGAATATTTCGAGGCTGCCGGCGACAACCGGATCGAACGCATCCACGACATGATTGTGCAGCCCGAGGAGGAACCCCTTGAAGTGCCGCAGACGGCTCCGCCAGTCAAGACTCCGGTAAACCCTGTAGCTCCTGCTCAGCCATCGGTAGCTCCTGAAACTCCTGTCGTTCCGGATGAGGAAGAACCTGAGAAAGATGATTCGCAGAATCCTGTGATTTCAGAGCCGGTCCCCGAACCCGGTTTACCGGCCGCTCCTGAGACTCCCTCTGCCCCCGAAACTCCGGTGGACGATCCGGAAGAGGATCCATACGATATTCCTATACCGATGCTGCCCAAAGGCCGTCCGCCGGTTGCTCCCAAAGTCGGATGATCCTGCTCTACTCTCCTTTTTATGAATCTGTTGAAAAATTATTATCATGAACCGAATGACATTACTCTGGGCCGATGATGAAATAGATCTGTTGAAACCACATATCATGTTTTTGCGTGGCAAAGGCTATGATGTGGAGACGGTCAATTCCGGGGCTGATGCGCTTGATCTTGCGGCACGTCGCCATTTCGATCTTATCATTCTCGACGAGAATATGCCCGGATTGACCGGACTGGAGACCCTGTCACGGATAAAGATGATTCTGCCCAATGTCCCGGTGATTATGATAACCAAAAGCGAGGAGGAGAATATCATGGATCAGGCGGTGGGCAGTAAAATTGCCGATTATCTGATCAAGCCTGTCAATCCGAGCCAGATATTGCTTTCGATCAAGAAAAACCTTCATTCGGCTCAGCTTGTCTCTGAAAAATCATCTACGGAATATCGTCAGGACTTCGGAAAGATCACGTCGCTGATCAATGATTCATACACTCTCTCGGACTGGATGGAGACCTACCGCACGCTCGTCCACTGGGAGCTGGAGCTGACAGCAGCCGGGACTACTGACATGGACGAGATGCTTTCGCTTCAGAAAAACGAGGCCAATGGTGCCTTCTCCAAATTCGTCCGCAAAAATTATGCGTCGTGGATGGATCCCGATGATCCGCAACGTCCGTTGATGAGTCCCGATATTTTCCGGCGCAAGGTCTTCCCATTGCTTGATGCCGGCGAAAAGGTGTTCTTCATCCTGATAGACAATTTCCGCTTTGACCAATGGCGTGCTATTCGGCCGCTCCTGGGCGAATATTTCACATTCGACGACGATCTCTACTGCTCGATACTTCCCACGGCCACGCAATATGCGCGAAACGCCATTTTTTCCGGACTTATGCCGCTCGACATCGAACGGATGTTTCCCGAACTGTGGGTCGACGAGGACAGCGAGGAGGGCAAGAATCTCAATGAATCACCATTAATCGCCACGCAGTTTGACCGCTTCCGCCGCCGTTGCCGTTTCTCCTACAATAAGATTAACGATACCGCCGGTGGCGAACGTCTGTTGCGCGATTTCGCATCGCTGGAACAGAACGACCTGAATGTGGTGGTGTTCAATTTCATCGATATGCTGTCGCATGCCAGAACGGAGAGCCGTATGATCCGCGAATTGGCATCAAGCAATGCCGCCTACCGCTCGCTGACGGAGTCCTGGTTCCGCCATTCTACGGCTCTTGAGCTGTTCCGGCGTGTGGCTGCCAAGGGCTACAAGATAGTGCTGACCACTGACCATGGTTCCATACGTGTCGATAATCCGGTGAAAGTGGTGGGCGAGAAGAACACCAACACTAATCTGCGTTATAAGCTCGGCCGCAATCTCAACTACAATCCTCGTCAGGTCTACGAGATAACGAAACCTAAGCAATTCGGTCTTCCGGCTCCTAATGTGTCGACTGCATATATCTTCGCTTCCGGCCGCGACTTTTTCGCCTACCCGAATAATTATAACTATTACGTTCAATACTATACAGATACATTTCAGCACGGAGGCATTTCAATGGAAGAGATGCTCGTGCCTATCATAACATTAACAGCTAAATAAATATTAAAAATGGCTACACATAAAATTGAGATTCCCTCGGTGGAGGCTTTGCCTCAAGCTGCACAGAAGTTCCTGGAAATAATGGACTCCAACACCATCTTTGCTTTCAATGGACAGATGGGAGCCGGAAAGACAACGTTTATCATGGCATTGCTCCGTGCGTTGGGTGTGGAGGACGATCTTGCCGGATCGCCGTCGTTTGCGCTGATCAACGAATACCGCTCTGACACGACTGCCGAACTGGTCTACCATTTCGACCTCTATCGTCTTGAATCGTTGGAGGAAGCTCTTGAGATCGGTGTTGAGGACTATTTCGACTCCGGTGCCGTTTGCCTGATCGAGTGGCCCGACCGCATCGCCGACATTTTGCCGCTCGACACCGTCACCGTCGATCTGACCGTCAATCCGGATCAGACCCGAACCATGACCATTGTCACTCCCGAGTGATGGAGCTTGGCATTGCGGCAATCATCATGGCCTCTTTGTTCGGATTGTGTGGAATAATGTCAATCCTGGCATCACTGCTTAACTGGGATTGGTTTTTCCGTTCAGCCAATGTGCGCATGCTGACATTCGGCATGCGCCGGCCATGGCAGCGCGTGCTGTATGGGCTATGTGGGGTTGCTATGATTTTCATGGCAATCCGGTTGTTTCTCGACGCATCTGCGGTCTGAATCACCCCCTTAGGTGGTGAGAAATGGCATGAAATACCGAAAAAGTAAAAATAATCTGCAAAAAAATATGTAAAACAATTTGCAGAATCAAAAAATAGCCGTAACTTTGCATCGCAAAAACGAAATGCACCTGACTCCGTAGCTCAGTTGGTAGAGCAAATGACTCTTAATCATTGGGTCGAGAGTTCGAGCCTCTCCGGGGTCACTAAGAGGTCTGTCAGACCGAAGAAAATTCCTGAAAATCATTGGTTTTCAGGAATTTTTCTTTTTACCCCTATCCCCGATCGACGCAAAATATTGAAACTGCGGGTGTGCAAGAAGGGTGCAGTGAAACTTATGCTGCAAACTGCACCCTCGTTAGAATGTATTTCGCTATTTTTCAATATATTGCAGCGATATACCTTTGCGATTGCTGCACCCTCATAGGGTGTTGTGAGGGTGCAATGGTTCGCAGGATAAGGTGGTAAATCGAAACTCCATATTCCCGCATAAATCATTTTTGCAGCCCCTTTTATCGGAACATTACCGATTAAAAAGTGTTAAAAAAGGGTGCAAATCGAGGGTGCAAATCTATCGGAATGGAGAAAAACACTGAAACTGCACCCTCGCTACCCCGACATTTCATTTGTCCTTCGGATTTACAGATTGTAAAACCGAGAAAAATTTTGTAACTTTAGTATTAACCATTAAAGCCACAAGACAAATGAAATTATCCAATGAGAGTTATTTCTCGCTCAACTTCATAGCGAGAAAAGCACGACCGAACAAGGAGGGAGAAATACCCATAGCCCTCCGTATCACGATGAATGGGCAACGTGCGGAGGTATATACCAACCGCTATGTGGCTCCCAACAACTGGGATGCCTCCAAAGGTCAGTCGAAAGGCAAGACCAAAAAGGACTTGGAGCTTAACCGCTACCTCGACACAATCCGTACAAAAATCTGCGAGATCCACAACCAGCTCGTCATGCGCGACGAGATGGTCAATCCCGACACGCTGAAAAAAGCATTTCTCGGCAAGCTCCAGAAGCCGACAATGCTCTGCGAGGCTTTCCGCGAGGTCAACAAGAAGGTGCGCGACAAGCATGACCGTGGCGACATCTGCGAGGGAACACGCCTGCGGTGGGAGCGATGTGTGAAATATCTGGAAGAATTTCTCATCGACAACCAAGATGTGAAAGACATTCCGATGAAAAAACTCACATCGGGAATGGTGGACGATTTCGAGCATTTTCTCCGCATCAAGAAAGGGTGTGCCAACAACGCTGCTGTGCGTTATATTCGTTACCTCAAAAGCGTGATACGAACTGGCATCGCCAACAAGTGGATTGAGGACGACCCATTCCTCGGTAAGAAATACGTCCGTACCAAGCCCAAGAGAGAGAAGCTGACAGAGGCTGAACTCCAGCGTATCATCGAACTTGACCTGAGTGACCTGCCCCGCCTCGACCTCGTGCGTGATACATTCGTGTTTTGCTGCTTCACTGGACTGGCTTTCGCTGACATATCCACTCTCAAGCGTGAACACGTCGTTACAGACGACAAAGGCGAGATGTGGATACGCAAGGCTCGCGAGAAAACCGATGAACTTAGCGTGCATCTAACATTTGAAAAGGAACCCAGGTATAGCATTTGAAAAGGGACCCACCCCATGGGTAAGTTTAACCGGATATCGTTGATTATGAAGAACGACATCAACGAGTCCACAAAATGTTACACATGGAGGAAAAAACATCCATTATTCTGTCTCATCGCCGCGAGGGGATGAGCATCCGCGAGATAGCGCGCCGCAACGGCATGAGCCGCAAGACCGTGCGCAAGTATCTGCGCGAGTTCGAGAGAGAGGCCGGCCCGTCACCGACAGACCGGGAGGTAGACGATTATCTGCTGACCAGGCCAAAGTATGACAGCAGCGGCCGCGTAAGACGTGTGATGACCGATGAGGTACGCCGCCGCATCGACGGTTTTATCGCCCGCAACCGTGAGAACGCCGCCGCCGGATTGCATAAGCAGCAGATGCGCAAGCTCGATATGTGGCGACATCTTCAGGACGATGGCGTGCGTATCGCCTATTCCACAGTCTGCCAGTATGTCCGTGCGCTGGAGGCAGCGCCGAAGCCGCAGGAGAAGCCGGCAAAGGCATATATCCGTCAGGACTATGAGCCTGGATTCCGTTGTGAGTTTGACTGGGGTGTGCTTACCCTGTGGATCGGTGGGGTCAGGACGCGCCTTCACATGGCGGTATTCACCCTTGACCACAGCAATATGCGCAAGGCATATCTGTTTTCGCGCGAAGATACCCTGGCTC
>OFFE01002273.1_pt1 | contig 11856 bp, 13 predicted proteins | sample 1521371 | NCBI WGS metagenome assembly OFFE01 (sample SAMEA3504131, study PRJEB24116) | mouse gut metagenome | biome: mouse gut; feature: mouse-associated habitat; material: faeces | place: Denmark | collected 2011 | reverse complement strand
TGACAGCCCCCCTATTTCGCCAGCTCTCAATTAGCACTCTTCTCAGCCAAGTGCTAATGTTTACAGTTTCGTCATACTCTGTTCATAATTACCATTCATGATAGGCGTGAAAAACAAACGGCCTTCAACGGCAGGGCCGCTATACAGCAGGAGGAAATACAGACAATGGCCAAGAAAGAATTTAAGGCGGAATCCAAGCGCCTCTTAGACCTGATGATCAACTCCATCTACACCCACAAGGAGATCTTTCTGCGGGAAATTATCTCCAATGCCAGCGATGCCATCGACAAGCTGTGCTACAGATCCCTGACGGACGAAAACGTGGGGCTCAAGCGGGAGGACTTCCGCATCACCGTCCACGCCGACCCCGAGGCCCGGCTGCTCACCGTCAGCGACAACGGCATCGGCATGAGCGAGGAGGAGCTGGAGAACAACCTGGGCGTCATCGCCTCCAGCGGCACCTACCAGTTCCGTCAGGAGGTGGGCAAGGACAACGAGGATGTGGACATCATCGGTCAGTTCGGCGTGGGCTTCTACTCCGCCTTCATGGTGGCCGACCGCATTACCGTGGTTACCAGGAAGTACGGCGAGGCCCAGGCCTACCGCTGGGAGAGCGACGGGGCCGACGGCTACACCGTCACCCCCTGCGAAAAGGACGCCGTGGGCACCGACATCATCATGCACGTAAAGGAGGACGGCGAGGAGGAGAAATACTCCGAATTTCTCCAGGAGTACACCTTGCGGGAGCTGGTGCGGAAGTACTCCGACTATATCCGCTGGCCCATCCGCATGGAGGTCACCAAGTCTCGGAAGAAGGAGGACTCCCCCGAGGACAAGCCCGAGTACGAGAGCTACAGGGAGGAGGAAACCCTCAACAGCATGGTCCCCCTGTGGCAGCGGAAGAAGAGCGAGGTCACCAAGGAGGAATACGACAAGTTCTACCAGGAGAAGTTCAGCGACTTCACCGCCCCCCAGTCTGTGGTGACCGTCTCCGCCGAGGGCCAGGTGTCCTACAAGGCGCTGCTGTATATCCCCTCCCGGCCTCCCTATGACTACTACAGCGCCGACTATGAGCGGGGCCTGCAGCTCTATTCCGCCGGAGTTATGATTATGGACAAGTGCCCCGACCTCATCGGCGACCACTTCGGGTTCGTCAGGGGCGTGGTGGACTCCCCCGACCTGAGCTTGAATATCTCCCGCGAGCTTCTGCAGCACGACCGGCAGCTGCGCCTCATCGCCAACAACATTGAGAAGAAGGTCAAGGGTGAGCTGGAGCGGATGCTGAAGGACGACCGGGAGGGCTATGAAAAGTTCTTCCAGAACTTCGGCCGCCAGCTGAAGGTGGGCTGTATCAACAATTACGGCGCAAAGAAGGAGCTTCTGCAGGATCTGCTGCTGTTCTACTCCTCCACGGAGAAGAAGCTGGTGACCCTGAGCGAGTACGTGGACCGGATGCCCGAGAGCCAGAAATACATTTACTACGCCGCCGGCGAGAATATCGCCTCCATGGACAATCTGCCCCAGACCGAGCTGCTGCGGGACCGGAATATGGAGATCCTCTACCTCACCGACCAGGCCGATCAGATGCTGGCGGAGATTCTGCGGGAGTACAAGGAGAAGCCCTTCCGCTCCGCCCTGGACGGCGACCTTGATCTGGAGGACATGCCCGAGGAGAAGAACGCCGACGACTACAAAGAGGCCCTGGATTTTGTGAAAGAGGCCCTGGGCGGCGGCGTGGACGAGGTCCGCGTCTCCCGGAAGCTGAAAACCCACCCGGTATGCCTCACCTCCGGCGAGGGCATGAGCTTCGAAATGGAGCGGTATTTCTCCGCCATCCAGCCGGAAATGGGCATGAAGGCCAAACGGATTCTGGAGCTGAACGTGGACCACCCCGCCTTCGCCGCTATGGAGGCGGCCCGGGTCAACAATCCGGAGAAGGCGAAGAAGTACGCTCAGGTACTGATGAACCAGGCCAAGCTGATCGCCGGACTGCCTATCGATGATCCATCGGGGTATACGGATCTGCTGTGCAGCCTGTGGAGCTGAAAACCATATAAATGCAGTGCGCCCGGGCCTATAGGGCCCGGGCGTTTTTTTGCTGTCTTCTATCGCTCGCAACGATAGTACTTGAAGCCATTTTCCTCTTTTATAAATCGGAATCCGACTTTCTCCAGCACATGCTGGCTTCTCTCGTTTTTGGTAATGGTATCGGCGTTTACAGCAGACAAGTCCAGTGTTTCAAAAGCATATTGCACGGCTAATTGTTCCGCGCAGGTCCCGTATCCGCGGCCTTTCCATGTGTCATTCTGCATGTGGATGCTCAGCGTACACTCCCGGCGCTCACGGTCGATCTGCTTCAGCTGGATCTCGCCGATCGGTGCGCCGTCCTTCATGACGGCCAGGAGGACGCGGGACAGGTTCTGCTTTGTATCAAAGTATCTGTTTACGGCAGCTTCATCGTATTGATATGCTTTGAACAGGGCCATATCCGCATAAATGGCAGGATCGTTTTCCCAGTTCCGGAACAGTTCGTAGCAAAGTTCCCTGGTCATAATGCAGAGTGATATTTCTCCCATAACAGGCCTCCAAATATCTTATCTTCTGAACAAATGAGGCCGGGTCACGACCCGGTGGACCGGTAGTGCCTTACCCCCAGCCGCCACAGCAGGGCGCAGGGAATAAGAAATACCAGCGACGCGATGGGCAGCAGCCCGTACCACGCCGGTCCCCGGTCAAAGAGGTATTGCAGGGGCCAGTGCTGCACCAGCGCCAGGGGCACCAGGAAGGTAAGGATTACCAGCACCGGCTTGCCGTAGATGCCGAAGGGGTATTTGCCGTACTCCCGGGGGCCGTCCATGAAGATGTTCAGCGCCTCCACATGTTCCAGGGTAAAGAACGTGACGCAGGCGTTGATCAGGAACACCCCAAAGAAAATGCCCGCGCCGCAGAGGATCATCAGCGCCAGCGTCAGTACCTTGAACGGCGTCCAGTATACCGCACCGGAGGGAATAGCCCAGGCCAGCATGATAACCGCCTGGAGCAGCCGGGCTAGCATGGTGGGCTTCATGTCCTGGCACAGCACCTGGAAGAGCAGCGGACGGGGTCGGAGCATGATTCGGTCAAACTGCGCCTGGGAGAGAATACGCCCAAAAGCGTCAATCCCCCTGGCGAAGCATTCCGCCAGAGAGGTTCCCGCCAGAATTACCGCATAGCACAGCGACAGCTGGGGCAGGGTGTAGCCCCCAACGGACTCGAAGCGGTCCATCAGGAACGCCACGCCGAGGAACACGTTGGCGGTAATAAGCAGGTGTCCCAGACAGCTGAGGAAGAAGCTGGAACGGTAGGTCATGGCGGAACGGAAGTGGATGGAGAAAAATTTGAAATACAGTCTCATCTCTCATCCCCCCAGTATCACCGCGCGGCGCAGGCCGCTTCTTGTAAGAAGGTATCCGGCTGAGAGCAGGATCACGATCCAGAACGCTTGCAGGCCCATTACCGCAGGGGCCTCCGAGAGAGGGATGTCCCCGCTGAAAATGCGCAGGGGCACGTTCTGCATGGAGGCGAAGGGAGTCAGCTCCGCAAACTTCCGGAAGCCCTCCGGCAGGAAGGGCAGCGGCACGATGGCCCCGCCCAGCAGGTCCGCCGCCGCTACCGACAGCACCATGATTCCATTGGGGTCTGTGAGGTAGAAGGTCAGAGAGTAGACAAACAGGCTGTAAGCGCATACCACCATCACCATCGAGACCATAGACACCAGGAACACGCCGAAGGCAGCCGGAGAGATCAGCAGCTGCAATCCCCAGGGTGCGGGGATCAGGCTGCTGGTCAGGATCACCGGGATCATCCGCAGAGCTGCCCGAGCCAGCCGGTTGGCGATGGAGTGGGACATCCACATGCTGTAGATGTCCGTGGGCCGCAGCAGCTCGTAGGATACCGCGCCGGTCTTCACCGATTCCAGGATATCATTCTCCCAGTTCCACATGGCGAACAGGGACAGGAACGCCTGCTGGAGCCATATGTAGGAGGAAAGGGCTTCCATGCCCATGGGGAACCGCTCCGGATGCTCCAGCCAGAAGGCCCGGTAGAGCAGAATCTCCATGGCGCCCCAGACAAACTGGGTGCTTATGCCCGCTAGGGCGGCGGCCCGGTACTGGAGACCCGCCATCAGGCGCATTTTGAAAAAGGACCAGTATTTTCTCATGCCGCCGCCTCCCTTAAATGCCGAAGCGACGGTACAGGTCCGCCACCGACTCCTCGGTGGACAGGTTCTCCCCGGCCATGGTCCGGATCTGGGCGGTGTCGCCGTCCAGAAGGAGCTGCCCCTTGCCGATGAGCAGCACCCGGGAACACAGTGCGTCGACGTCCTGCATGTCGTGGGTGGTCAGGAGGACCGTGGTGCCGCACAGACGGTTCTGCTCCAGAATGAACTCCCGGACCTTGAGCTTGCTCACCGCATCCAGGCCAATGGTGGGCTCGTCCAGAAACAGGATCTTGGGTCCGTGGAGCAAGGCGGCGGCGATCTCGCACCGCATCCGCTGGCCCAGGGAGAGCATTCGTGCCGGGGTCTTCAGCAGGTCCCCCAGGTCCAGCAGTGCCGTCAGCCGGTCCAGATTCTCCCGGAAGTCCGCAGCCGGAACCCGGTAGATGTCCCGCAGGAGATCAAAGGACTCCATAACGGGCACGTCCCACCACAACTGGCTGCGCTGGCCGAAGACTACGCCCAGCCGGGCTACGTGGCGCTTGCGGTCCTCCCAGGGAACCAGGCCGTCCACAGTACAGGTCCCGCCGTCGGGGCGGAGGATACCGCTGAGAATTTTGATGGTGGTGCTCTTCCCCGCGCCGTTGGGGCCGATATAGCCTAAAATCTGGCCGTCGGGGACGGTGAAGGATATGTCCCGCAGGGCAGGAATGTGGGTGTAGTCGCGGGAGACGAGGCTTTTCAGCGCATTCCACAGTCCGGCCTCCCGCCGGCGAACCCGGTAGGTTTTTGAGATTCCTTTCATTTCAATCATTAGATTTTTGCTCCTTGTCTGAAAGATGGTCCCGCTGCGTTCAGACCAGCGGACGGCGATCAGGCGCGCCGTCATGGCCTTAAAAGCAGGCGGGAGGCAGTCTTGTCCGCAAGATGCGCGGGAGGTCACGAACCTTCCCCGCTCATGACAGGACCACCCTCTTTCTGGGGCGGAGTTAGGGGAACTCCGGGGCAAAAAGGAAAATTATTTTATCATGCTCCGCAGAAACTGTCAATCTTTTTCCGGGAATCTTCCATGTTGGGAGGTGGTTTTATGGAAAGTCAGGCGAGGCGCAGAAATGCGGACCGAATCCTGTACGAGATGGGGCTGCTGGACATGCTGAGGGAAATCGGCACGCCGCACGTTACCGGCAGCTATCAGATGGACATGATGGCCTGGAACGATCTGGATGTAAATATTGAAAACGAGGGGATGACTTTGACAAAGTTGTACCGGCTGACGGGGCAAATTCTGGAAACCTTCCGCCCCTTATGGTACGAGGCCAAGGAGGAGCGTACCCCGGAGGGAAAAACCGTCTGGTTTCACGGCTTCGAGGCGATGGTTGGCGGCGGGCTGTGGAATGTGGATCTGTGGTTTTTTGATCAGGAGACCATCGCGGAGGCGGAGCGGTATTGTCTTCGGATCGCCGGGGCGGCTTCCGCCGCGCAGAAGGAGCAGATCATCGCTGTCAAGCGGGGGCTCCTGGAGCGGAACCTGTACGCTTTTGATAAATTCCGTTCTATGGACGTATACCGGGCGGTATTGGAGGGGCAGGTCCGGGATGTCAATGAATTTTTGGAGAGGTATGGACATGAATCCTGTAATATATGAATTTTCCGCCGTGATCGAGCCCGTTCCGGAGCGGTACGGAGCATTTGTCCGGTTTCCCTATGATATCCGGAAGGAGTTCGGGAAAGGGCGGGTAAAGGTCCGGGCCACGTTCGACGGAGAACCCTATGTGGGCAGTCTGGTGAATATGGGGGTGAAGAACGCCGACGGTTCCGTCTGCTATATCATCGGCGTCCGGAAGGATATTCAGGCAAAGATTGGAAAGGGTCCGGGCGGCATAGTCCAGGTAACTATCCAGGAATTGCAATAGAAGGAGGCCGTTATGAAGAAACTGTTTGCCGCGCTGCTGCAAGAGCTGACTGCTGGACGGGGCGCGGTACTGTGCGGCATCGTGGCCAGCCGCGGCTCCACGCCCCGGGGCGCGGGAGCAAAAATGCTGGTGATGGAGGACGGGAGCACCGCGGGGACCATCGGCGGCGGTGCGGTGGAATACCGGGCGGCCCGGCTGGCGCGGGAGCTGCTGGCGGAGGGGGCGTCCCGGTTTGAGAGCTACCGGCTGACTCCCGGAGACGCGGCCGATATCGGTATGGTCTGCGGCGGTGATGTGCGGGTGTACTTCCAGTACTTCAATCCGGCGGACCGAACGGCAGAGAAAACCCTGGAGGACGCGCTGGTTCTGTTGGATGCGCCCGGACCGTCCTGGCTGATCACGGCTATGAACGAAACTGGCTGGGGGATGGGAATATGGGATCCCAAAGGAGGACTGCGGGGGCTGGAAATCTCCATGGACCGGCTTGCGCCGCTGCTGTGCGGCAGGGGAGTGCTGGAAGAAGAGGGGGGGACGGCGCTCTTTGCCGAGCCCCTTGCCCGCGCCGGTACGGTGTACCTCTTCGGCGGAGGCCACGTGGCCCGGGAGCTGGCCTGTATCCTTGCCATGACGGATTTCCGGACTGTGGTCTACGACCAGAGGGAGCAGGCCGTCACCCGGACGTTTTTTCCGGAGGCAGCCCTGCTGGCCTGCGGACCCTTCGGAGAGGCTGTAGAGCGGGTGGGCCCTATCACGGCGGAGGATTACGCTGTCATCATGACGCCGGGACACCAGGGGGACTGCGAGGTCCTCGCTCAGGTTCTGAAAACTCCGGCGAAATATATCGGCTGCATCGGCAGCAGGAAAAAGATTGCCGCTGCCCGGGAGCGCCTGCTCTCGGACGGGTTCACAGAGAAGGACATTGACCGGGTCCATGCCCCCATCGGCCTGCCCATCGGCGGAGAGACCCCGGCGGAAGTGGCGGTGAGCGTGGCGGCCCAGCTGATCGCCTGCCGGTCCGGCCGGCTGGAGGATTTCCGGTGAGCGCCCGGGAATCCGGTGCGGTCCGGTCGGTGAGCAAGGCCATGGAGCTCCTTTCCTGTCTGGCGGGAGGTCCCCTCTCCCTGGGGGAGCTGTCCCGGCGCACCGGGATTCCCAAGGCCACGGTCCATGGGCTGCTCTCCTCCATGAGGCCCTTTGCCGTTGTGGAGCAGTCGGCGGAGGACGGGAGGTACCGGCTGGGTGTAAGGCTGTTTGAATACGGCTGCGCGGTCAGTCGGAGTTGGAATGTGCTGGAGGCGGCAGCGGAGCCCATGCGCCGGGTGGCGGAGGAGACGGGAGAAACCGTTTCTATTGCCGCGCTGGACCGGGGAGAAGTGCTGGTGCTGGACTGCGCCGACGCCCACAGCAATCTGCGGGTGGTTTCTGAGAAGGGGGCCAGACTGCCGCTGCACTGCACCTCCCAGGGGAAGCTGCTGCTGGCCTGCCTGCCGGAGGCGCAGCGGCGGAGTCTGCTGCGGGAGTGCGTCTTTACCACCTATACCCCCCACGGGCATACAAACGCCGCCTCTCTGGAGGAGGAGCTGGAGGAAATCCGCCGCAGGGGCCTCGCGATGGAAAACGGCGAGTACCGCATCGGCCTGCGCAGCGTGTCCGCGCCGGTGTTCGATGTAGACGGCAGGGCGGCCTACGCCGTATGCGTGGTGGGAATGTTCCGCCGGATGGACGCGCCGGAGCTGGAGCGGGCGGCGGAGCTGCTGTTGAAGGCGGCGGCGCGGATTTCTTTTGACATGGGTTATCGGGGCGCGGAGGAAGGGAGGACGGATCATGCTGCAAATTGAGCGGGTCAGGCTGGAGCTGGAGGAGGATGAGGCGCTTGTACGGCGGAGGGCCGCCGGGGCGCTGCGGGTATCGGAGACGGAGATCACATCGCTTCAGATTGTGCGCAAGGCCATCGACGCCCGGGAAGGCGTACGATTTGTGTATACGCTGAGAGTTTCCGTGAAGAATGAGAAAGCGGTTCTGAAGCGGTGCGGAAACCGGAACGTTTCTTTGGCTGGCGATACGTCCTGGCGCTTGCCGGAGCCGGTCTCTCCTCCGGAGATTCCGCCGGTGGTGGTGGGAGCGGGGCCTGGTGGGCTGTTCTGTGCCCTGGCTCTGGCCCGGTGCGGAGCCAGGCCCATTCTGCTGGAGCGGGGCTGGAATGTGGAGAAGCGGCGGGAGGACGTAGAGCGGTTCTGGCAGACCGGGGGGCTGGATCCGGAATCCAACGTCCAGTTCGGCGAGGGCGGCGCGGGAGCGTTCTCCGACGGCAAGCTGAACACCGGAACCAGAGACCCCCGCCACCGGTTCATTTTGGAGACGCTGGCTGCCCACGGTGCGCCGGAGAGTATTCTGTATGACGCAAAGCCCCATGTGGGTACGGATTATCTCTACCGGGTGCTCTCGGACATGCGGCAGGAGCTGGAAGCGCTGGGCTGCGATATCCGCTTCGGGCATAAGCTGACCGGTGTAGAGCGGCAGGAGGGGCGCGTCACGGCGCTGGAAGTGCAGAGTCCGGCTGGAACCTGCCGTATTCCGGCGAGGCAGGTGGTGCTGGCCCTGGGCAACAGCGCCCGGGATACCTTTGAGATGCTCTGCGCCGCCGGCGTGCCCATGGAGCCCAAGCCTCTGGCGGTAGGGGTACGGATCGAGCACCGGCAGGCGGATATCGACCTGTCTCAGTACAAAGCCCTGGCGGGCCATCCCCGGCTTCCGGCGGCCAGCTACAAGCTCAGCTGCCATCTGGAAAACGGCCGGGGCGTATTCAGCTTCTGTGTCTGCCCCGGCGGGGAGGTGGTGGCTGCCGCCAGCGAGGCGGAGCGAGTTGTCACCAACGGCATGAGCCGGTATGCCCGGGATGGCGGGAACTGCAACGGCGGCCTGCTGGTGGGGGTTTCTCCCGCGGATTTCACAGGAAACGGTCCCCTAGCGGGAATTGCCTTTCAGCGGCAGCTGGAGGAGCGGGCCTATACCGCCGGAGGCGGCGGCTTTACCGCGCCTGCACAACGGGTAGAGGACTTCCTGCTCCGGCGGGCCTCCGCCGGACCGGGGGCTGTAGTTCCCACCTATCGCCCCGGAGTGAAGTGGAGCAACCTGTGGGAGGTGCTGCCGGAATTCCTGTGCCAGTCTCTGGCGGAGGCCCTGCCGGTACTGGATCGGAAGGTCCGGGGCTACGCCCATCCGGACGCGGTGCTGACGGCAGTGGAAACGCGGTCCTCCTGCCCGCTGCGGATGCTGCGGGATGAAAGCGGACAGTCGGCGGTAAGGGGACTGTGGCCCTGCGGCGAGGGCGCAGGTTATGCCGGAGGCATTCTGTCCGCCGCAGCCGACGGACTGAGGACCGCCGAGCGGGTGCTGGCGGAAATATAGAGAGGAGATGTGCCATGAGAGAGATCGGGGTTTGCGTTGGGTTTATGAACGGCAGCTACCGCCGGACCATCACAGAGACGGCGGCCCGGCTGGGGTTTTCCGTGACGTTCCATGACAGCGAGCAGGTGCTGGCGGGGGAAATCGAGCAGTATGAGGTCCTCTTTGGCCATCCGGCTCCCGGCCTGCTGAAAAAAGCGGACAAGCTCCGCTGGCTTTGCAGTGATTTTGCGGGAGTGGAGAAATATCTGCCGGAGGAAATCTGGCCCCGGCCGGACTGCCTGTTGTCCAACGCCTCGGGGGCCTACGGGACCACTATTTCCGAGCACATCGTCATGGTGCTGCTGATGCTGCTGCGGCGGATGCCGGAGTACCAGCAGGCCCTGTCCCGGCGGGAGTGGCCTTATTTTTCGCCCATCCGGTCTATTGCGGGCAGCCATATGGCGCTGCTGGGAACCGGGGACATCGGGACACAGACCGCGCGGAGGCTGAAGGCCTTGGGAGCTGGCGTCACCGGTGTGTGCCGCACCGGGCGGGCAGAGGACCCGGCCTTTGATCTGGTCCTTCCCGTGGAGGAGCTGGACCGGGTTCTTCCCGAAGCAGACGCGCTGATTATGGCGCTTCCCGCCACTGCCGGAACAGAGGGGATTCTGTCCCGGCAACGGATTGGGCTGCTGCCGGAGCGGGCCTTGGTCGTCAATGTGGGCCGAGGGTCCGCCATTGATCAGGAGGCGCTGGTGGAGGCGCTGCAAACCGGCCGGCTGGCTGGCGCGGCGCTGGATGTGATGACACCGGAGCCACTGCCGGGAGATCACCCCCTGTGGAGCTGTCCCAACGTCATTCTCACCCCCCATGTGTCCGGAAACATGTCTCTGGAGCGGACCTGTGCACTGGATGTGGAGATGTTCTGCCGGGATCTGGAGCGCTACGCCGGAGGACTGCTGCCGGAGCATCTGGTGGACCGGGTCAGGGGGTACTGATGGAGGGACTGCGGGAGAGCGATCTCTACGGACCGGTCCGGGATTACTTGCAGTCATTGGGCTATGAGGTCAAGGGCGAGGTCAAGGACTGTGACGTCACCGCCACGCGGGACGGGGAGCTGATTGTGGTGGAGCTCAAGCGGGGCTTCACTCTGGAGCTGATCTATCAGGCCATGGACCGGCAGAAGGTGGCCGACGGGGTCTATGTGGCGGTGCCCCTGCCCAGAAGAGGATACCTGTCGCCCCGTATGCGGGAGATGCAGTCCCTGTGCCGGAGGCTGGAGCTGGGACTGATTTTTGTAGGCTTCACCAGTAAGGGAACCGGGCAGGTGGACGTGGCGGTTCATCCCAGGGAGGCCTCTGTCCCGCGGCGGGACAAAAAGCGCCGGCTGGCAGTGATCCGAGAGCACGAGAGCCGCACCGGCAGCGCCAATACTGGCGGCGTCACCCGAAAGAAAATTCTCACAGCATACAAGGAGCAGGCTCTGCTGGTAGCGCGGCTGCTGCGGGACCACGGCCCTCTGCGGGCGGAAGACATAAAAAAGCTGGGCGGCCCGGCCAACGCCGGGGTCATTCTGGGGCGGAATGTTCTGGGCTGGTTTGAACGGGAGCCGGATCCCCAGAGCCGCCGCTACGTCTACCGTCCCGGTGAGAAGGCGCTGGCGGCCCTGGAGGAGTATCAGGATCTGTTATGAAATGTGAAGGAAAGACGGCAGGACGATAGGGCAGGAGAGCAAATTTTGCCGGACAGAGATGGGAAAATTTTGGGTAAATCACACGATTCTTGGGAGAAAAGGCGGTTTCCCGTTTACACTGCTGGAATTCCGTGTTAGAATATCCGTCAGAAGCACCAAAGACCGCGGGCGCTCTGCCCAGCGCGGAAAGGATTTATACTATGAAAGCTATTGTCACCGTTATCGGAAAAGATCATGTGGGCATTATTGCCGCCGTGTGTGCCCTTCTGTCGGGGTATGACGTCAATATCCTGAATATCAGCCAGTCCATCCTTCAGGAGTATTTTGTTATGGTGATGCTGGTGGATCTGACCAACTGCCAGTCCTCCGTTGTGGAGCTCGGCGAGAAGCTGGACAAGGCCGGTCAGGAGAGAGGACTGTCCATCCGTATCCAGCGGGAGGATATCTTCAACGCTATGCACCGCATCTAAGAGCCTGTTTCCTATCTTCCCGCCCACGTCTTGACGGCGGATTTTCCGCCCAAGCTTCGTTAAAAAACTTGCAATCCACACACGTTGAGATACCAAACAGGCTCTAAGGAGGCACTTTTATGCTCAGTCAGAACGAGATTATGCAGACCATCCAGATGATCGACCAGCAGCATCTGGACGTGCGCACCATCACCA
>OFFE01002270.1_pt1 | contig 11871 bp, 13 predicted proteins | sample 1521371 | NCBI WGS metagenome assembly OFFE01 (sample SAMEA3504131, study PRJEB24116) | mouse gut metagenome | biome: mouse gut; feature: mouse-associated habitat; material: faeces | place: Denmark | collected 2011 | reverse complement strand
GACAATCCCAGGAAGCTGCTGTCCATCGCCATGAAGCCCGTGGCGTTCCCGCCCTTCCCCATCGAACGGCTGGAGGAGCTGGCGGGAGAGCCGTGACAACGGAGAACCGCCCCGGCAAGGCCCCGAAAGCGTCCTGATACGGAAAAAGCCCCGCAGTCTTGCGACTGCGGGGCTTCGTTCGTTTCCATTACTCCTCGGGCTTGTCGTCCTCCGCCGCGGGCTCGTCACAGCCGCAGCAGCAGGAGGGCTCCTCCTCCACAGGCTCCGTCTCGTCCGCCTCGTCGTCGGACAGCTGGCCCGCCGCCTTGATGTCGGCGATGCGCTCGTTGTTGTAGGAGATGCGGGCCATGGCGTCGGTGATCCGCTGGCAGATGTCGGCGTAGGCGGGCTCGGGCGCGGAGGCCCGCTCGGCATAGTACAGCTTGCCCAGCTCGGAGTAGGCCTTGCGGATGGCCTCCTGCTCGGCGGAGTTGTTCACCTTCAGCTTGCCGATCTCGGTCAGTTCCTTGGCCCTGGCCACGCCGGTGTCGGCCAGCTCACGGGCCTTGGCGATGCCGGTCTCGGTGATCTCCTTGGCTTTGGTCACGCCGGTCTGGGCCGCGACCACCGCTTTGTCCTTCAGGCTCTCAAAATCAATACTCATGGGAATTACCTCCTGATGAAATTTGTGTGGGCCGCCGCCCAGCGGCGCGGTGTTCGCCGCCTCTATGGAAGGGCCTTGTCCGCCCTTCCGATCCACTGGCCCTATTGTATGACGGACGGAGGAAAATTGCAAGGGACTTTGCCCAATATTTAGAAAGGTTTAACAATCTGTCAAAAATCAATTTGTATTTTTCTTCTCCAGCCCCAGCTCCTCCTGGATGAGGAAGCGGGGACGGCCCTTGCTCTCCAGGTACAGCTTGCCCAGGTACTCCCCGATGACCCCCAGGGACAGCAGGATGAGCCCCCCGATGAACCACACCGAGCAGGCCAGGCTGGCCCACCCCGCCACGGTGTTCCCCGTGGCCCAGCGCCCCACGTTGTAGGCGATCATGACAAGGGAGATGAAGAACACCAGGAAACCCAGCCCCGTAATCATCCGCAGGGGGCGCACCGACAGGGAGGTGACCCCCTCCAGGGCGAGGAACACCATCTTGCCCAGGGGGTACTTGCTCTGGCCGGCAAACCGCTCCCCACGCTCGTACTCCACCGTGTCGGTGGGGTAGCCGATCATGGGCACGATGCCCCGGAGGAACAGGTTGACCTCCTTGAACTGGGCCAGCCCCTCCAGCGCCCGGCGGGACATGAGGCGGTAATCGGCGTGGTTGAACACCGTTTCCGCGCCCAGAAGGTCCATCAGCCGGTAGAACGCCTCGGCGGTGGTGCGCTTGAAAAAGGTGTCGGTTTTCCGGGAGGAGCGCACGCCGTACACGATGTCTGCCCCGGCCAGGTATTTGTCCACCATGGCATCTGCCGCGTCCACGTCGTCCTGAAGGTCGGCGTCCATGGAGATGACCATATCGGCGCTGTCTTTTGCGGCCGTCAGCCCGGCCAGCAGGGCGTTCTGGTGGCCCCGGTTGCGGGACAGGTCTATCCCGCACAGCAAGGGGTTTCCCCCGTGAAGTTTGGAGATGACCTCCCAGGTATGGTCCTTTGAGCCGTCGTTGACAAAGAGCACCCGGCTTTGAGGGCTGATTTTGCCGCCGTTCATCAGGGCCTTCAGCTTGTCCCCCAGCCGCCGGGCGGTCTCTGGGAGAACCTCCTCCTCGTTGTAGCAGGGGACGACGATGTAAAGGGTGTTGCCGCGCATGGCATGACCTCCAAAAGCTATGGGCTTTTTCCTGGGGATGATTGACAGTGCCTGATTATAGTACCAAAAAAGGACCCGACCGTCAAGGGAGGGGGGTCACAGGTAGAAACGCCAGGGGAAGTCCACGGCCTCCTGGGCGTAGTCGATGCCGATGCGTTTGCCCGTTTTGACCGCCGGGGGCTCCAGGTCTGCGCGGGGGGTGGGCAGCCCCAGTTCCTCCAGGCGCCCGCAGATGAAAAGCTCCGGCGAGCCGTAGGGCAGGCCGTTGAGCCGCCGGTCGATGTTCAGCCCGGCGCACACCTTGCCGGGGCCGTTGAGGAAGTTTTTCTTCTGATAGGCGGTCATGGCCCCGCACTTGCAATGGAAGCGGTTTTCTGCTATGATATCCTGGTTGTGCCGGGGGGAGAGGCCCCGGATGAGCACCGCCGCCGGCTCCCCCTCGGGCTCGGTGACGAAGTTGAGGCAGCAGTGCATGCCGTAGATGAGATATACATAGGCCGTCCCCGGCGGGGCGTAGAGGGTCTTTGTCCGCTCCGTTTTGCGCCAGCCGTAGGCGTGGCACGCCTTGTCCGTGCGGCCCACGTAGGCCTCCGTCTCGGTGATGCGGGCGGCGAGGGTGAGCCCGCCGTACCGCCGCACCAGGTATTTCCCCACCAGCGAGCGGGCGGCCTCCACAGTGTCCCCCCCGAAAAAGCTCTGAGCCAGCATGGCCTTGCCCCTTTCCGTGTTTCTTCTGCCATTATACCGCGTTTCCCCCTATTTGAAAAGCAGGAGCTGAATCTTTTATGAATGAGACCCTTTTGAAAAAGCTGGCCAAGCCCATGCTGGTGTGCGCCCCGCTCATCTGGGGCTCCACCTTTTTTATGATTAAGGACGCGCTGGACGATATAGACGGGATGTTCATGCTGGCCTTCCGCTTTTCCCTGGCGGCGCTGCTGCTGGCGGCGGTGTTCTGGCGGCGGTGGAAGGATATGGATCTGGCCTATCTGTGGCAGGGCTCGGTTTTGGGGCTGCTGATGGGGGCGGCTTACATCCTCCAGACCTTTGGCCTGATGGGGACCACGCCGGGGAAAAACGCCTTTTTTACCGCCGTATACTGTGTGATCGTCCCCTTCCTCTACTGGGCGGTAGATCGGAAGCGGCCCACCCGCTGGAATGTGCTGGCCGCCCTGATGTCGGTGACGGGGATCGGCCTTGTCTCCTGGGACGGGGGAGGGCTGGCCCTGGCCCTGGGGGACGTGCTTACCCTGGCGGCCGGCTTTTTCCTGGCCTGCCACATCATCGCTGTGACCAAGTTCTCAGAGGGGAGGGACATTTTCCTGCTGACCATCCTCCAATTTGCCATAATCGCCCTGATGTGCTGGGTGGGAACGGCCTTTACCCGGGGCGTGCCCACAAACGGCCTGCCCGCCTCCGTCTGGTGGGTGCTGCTCTATCTGGCTATTGGCTCCACCGCCGTAGCCCTGTTGTTCCAGAACGTGGGACAGAAGTACACCGACCCTGCCTCCGCCGCCCTGCTGCTCTCGCTGGAGGCCCCCTTCGGCGTGATGTTTTCGGTGCTCTTCGGGGCGGAAGAGCCCACGCCGCTGATGTACCTGGGCTTCTGCGTGATTTTTTTGGCGATGGTGTGCTCCGAGACCCAGTTCAGGTTTCTGCGCCGGTCCGGCAAAACGTGAAAAGCGCCGGGTCTCCCCGGCACTTTCCGATCAGAGCCTGTTTCATGTCGCAAAGTACGCCGGTTGACGAGGGGGTTTTCCGCCGGGCGAGGCGGGATTTCGCAGGAATAACCGTGTTTATTTCAAGAAATCCCAACGAAGCATGACGAGAAAAGATCCGATAAATGGCGTTGGGAAGGATTTTAAACAGGCTCTCAGATGTGCCTGTCCAGCCAGGCCAGCACGTCGGCATACACCTCGCCCTTGTTGATCTCGTTGAGCATCTCATGCCGCCCGCCGGGGTAGAGCTTCATGGACAGGTCGGCGGTACCGTGGTCCTTGAAGAAGCCGTATACCGTGCGCACCCCTTCCCCGTTGGAGCCCACCGGGTCCCGGTCGCCGGAGAAGAGGTAGACGGGGGTGGACGGGTCCATCCGGGACAGGGCGTCGGGGCTGGCAATGTATTGCAGGCCGCCCATCATGTCCCGGAACATGCCGGCGGTGGGCTTGAAGGTGCAGAAGGGGTCCTTCAGGTAGGCGTCCACCACCGCCTCGTCCCGGCAGATCCAGTCCGCTGTGGTGCGGTTGGGGGCGAACTGCTTGTTATAGGCCCCCAGGGAGAGCTTATCCACCAGGGCGCTCACCGCCTCCGGCCCCCGCAGGGCGCACACGGCGGAGGCCACCGCCCTGCCCGCCGCCACCAGGGCGGGCTTTTCCTGGCCGGTGCCGGACAGGATGCAGCCGTCCACCGTGCCGGGGTAGGCGCACAGGTAGGTCCGGGCCAGGAAGGAGCCCATGGAGTGGCCCAGCAGGAAGTAGGGCAGGCCGGGGAACCTTTCCCCCATGAGGGTGCGCAGCTGCCGCACGTCGGCGGTAACCAGCGTCCAGCCGTCCTTTTTGCCAAAGTAGCCGTATTTGCCGTCGTCCACCGTTTTGCCGTGGCCCAGGTGGTCCTCGCCGCACACCACGAAGCCGTGTTCCGCCAGATACCGGGCGAAGTGGTCGTACCGCCCGGCGTACTCCGCCACGCCGTGGACGATCTGCACCACCGCCCGGGGCGCGCCGTCCGGCTCCCACAGGCTTGCGTGGCAGCTGTGGACGCCGTCCTTGGAGGGAAATGTAAATTCTGTAAACTTCGTCATATTTTGTTCACCCCAACTTTGCAGTTTTATGATATAATCAGTTTAATATGTCCCGGGCCATTTGTCAATTTACAAAATGGCGGGGACGCACAAAGGAGAACCGCTATGAAAAAATGTTTTGCCCGTTTTGCCTGCGCCGTGCTGGCGCTGGCGCTGCTGGCCGCCCCCGCCTCCGCCCTCACGGTGCCCGAGGCGCTGGAGCTGCTGGAGGAGAGATACTATTTCGACATACCCGAGAGCGCCTATGAGGCGGACAGCCTGGACGAGCTGTTTCAGCAGCTGGGCGACCCCTATACCTACTACATGAGCCGGGAGGAGTACGAGGCGTTCCTGGCCGATGTGGAGGGCGAGGTGAATCTGGTGGGCATCGGCGCGGTGATCCGCCTTACCCAGGAGGGGCTGCTGGTGGACAGTGTGGTGTCCGGCGGCAGCGCCCAGGAATCGGGCCTCCAGACCGGCGACCTGATTGTGGCGGTGGACGGTGTGTCCTGCGTCCCCGCCCAGCAGGGTCACCGGGAGCTGCTGGTGGGGGAGGAGGGCGCCACGGTGGAGGTATCCGTGCTCCGAAATGGGGAGACCAAGGAATATACCCTCACCCGCCGGGCGCTGCACATACCCAACACGGAGTTCAAGCTGCTGGAGGGCGGCGTGGGCTATATCGACTGCAACAGCTTTGGCACTGATACCGGCAAGGCCTTCCTCCGGGCGCTGGAGGAAAACGACGGCAAGGTGGACGCCTGGGTACTGGACCTGCGCAACAACGCCGGCGGCTACACCGACTCCGCCATGGAAATGCTGGAGGGTGTGAGCGGCCCCGGCCGCTACTTCTACTACCAGGTGAAGGACGGCGGGGTGGGCGCCTTTGAGCGCACGGGGGGAGCGGTCAGCAAAAAGCCGCTGATCGTGCTGGTGAACGGCGAGAGCGCCAGCGCCTCCGAGGCCGTGGCCGCCGGCGTCCGGGATACCGGGCGGGGGGTTGTGATCGGCAGCCGCACCTTCGGCAAGGGCGTAGGCCAGAACATGCTGGATGAGACCACCGACCCGGACTATTTTGACGGCGACGGACTGAAGGTGACCACAGCCCGGTTTTACACCGCGGGGGGGACCACCACCGACAGGATCGGCGTGATTCCCACCCTGCTGGTGGACGACGCCGATGTTGAGGCGGTGGTGGCGGCCCTCACCGGGGGCAGCAAAGAGACCTCCAATCTGTGCATCATGCCCGAGGCCCATCCCTTTTATGTGGACCCGGAGGCGGACAGCGAGGTGTTGGCCGCCCTGATGGAGGCCATCCCCCCCCAGGTTAGGGTGTATTACAGGGGCGGGTCCTTCCAGGAGTGCTCCGCCGCCGAGGCGGCGGCCAAGCTGGGGCTGGACTACGACAGCCGCTGGTTTGACGATGTGGCGGACAGCCGCTATGCCAGATCCATCAACGCCATGGGCACCTACCGGCTGCTGGAGGGAACCGCCCCCGGCAGGTTCAGCCCCAAGGGGCAGCTCACCAGGGCCCAGCTGTGCGTGATGCTCTCCCGGGTGCTCAACGTGACCTGGAACGGCCCCAGCCGGTTTGACGACGTGGCCGGGGACGCCTGGTATTCCGGGGCGGTGAACGCCATGGCGGAGCTTGGGCTGGTGGAGGGCATGGGCGGCCGGCGCTTTGAGCCCGGCAGCCCCCTGACCCAGGAGCAGTTTTTGACCATTATGGGACGGATGGCCCGGTATCTCAACTTTGCCGTGGACAATTTCGGCGCGGTGTTTGAGGAGGAGGACGTGTCCCTGCCCATGTCCAAGTGGCTGGAGCTGGAGCCCTTTTCCGACTGGGCCAGGACCGGCGTGGCCGTGCTGGCCTGGGGGCGGGAGTACGCCCTGGGCGAGCGGGCGGGGGACATGCTCTTTGCCCCGCTGGAGGAGATGAACCCCTCCGCCCCCATCCTCCGGGAGGAGGCCGCCGCCGGGATGTACGAGGTGCTGTGGGGGCTGGGCATTCTGCCCTGATAACCCCCTGGGCGTGCCGGAAGCCAAGACCTGCCCGGTCTTGGCTTCCTTGCGCTACAAAAGAGAAAGGAGGCGGGCCCATGCGCCTGCTGCTCCACATTTGCTGCGCCCCCTGTTCGGTGGCCTGCGTCAAAATGCTGCGGGAGGAGGGGACGGAGCCCGCCGGGTTCTGGTATAACCCCAATATCCACCCATTTTTGGAGTATAAGGCCCGGCGGGACACCCTGCGGCAGTACGCCCAAGATATCGGCCTTGAGGTGCGGGAGGAGGACTTCTACGGTCTGCGGCCCTTTACCGCCGCCGTAGCCCAGGACTGCGGACATCGCTGCGGGTACTGCTATGCCTGCCGCCTGGAGCGCACCGCCCAATACGCCGCCGAAAACGGGTTTGGGCGCTTTTCCACCACGCTGCTGGTATCCCCCTATCAGAACCGAGAGCTAATCTGCGCCACAGGGGCCCGGATGGGGGAGAAGTACGGGGTGGAGTTCGTTCCCTATGACTTCCGTCCCCGGTTCAAGGAGGGGCAGGAGGAGGCACGGGCGCTGGGGCTGTACATGCAGAAATACTGCGGGTGTGTGTACAGCGAGGAGGAGCGGTTTTCCAACCGCCGGAAGAAGGAGCTCCATAAGCTGCGCAAGGGGTCGGGAGGGGGGAAACCCCCATGCTGAAGGAGGGCGGGATCTACCCCGCCGTTATCGAGGGCTACGCCAGCGGCGGCGAGGGAGTGGCCCGGATTGAGGGGATAGCGGTGTTCGTCAGGGGCGCCCTTCGGGGGGAGCGGGCCGACGTGTTCATTGAGCACATCGGCCATAGCGCTGCCTGGGGGCGCGTGGAACGGCTGCGGCTGCCCTCCCCCGCCCGGGTGGAGCCGGACTGCCCCTATTTTGGCCGGTGCGGCGGCTGCCAGCTGCGCCACATGGCCTACGCCGAGGAGTTGGAGGCCAAGCGCCGGCGGGTAGAGGACGCCCTGCGGCGCATCGGCGGCGCAGACCTCCCGGTATCTGTGATCCACGGGGCGGAGCACACCCTGCGCTACCGCAATAAGGTGCAGTTCCCCGTGGCGCAGGGGGCGGTGGGCTACTACCAGGGGGGGACCCACCGGGTGGTGGACATCGCCGACTGCCTGCTCCAGCCGGGGGCGGATACCTTATACCGTGCGGCGTTCAAGGGGTGGATGGAGCGTTTCCGCATCCCCGCCTATGACGAGCGGACGGGCAAGGGGCTGGTGAGGCACCTGTTTTTGCGCACCAACGCCGCGGGGGAGGCGCTGTGCTGCGTGGTGGCCAATGGCAAAAAGCTGCCCCACGAGGGTGAGCTGGCAGAGGCGCTGCGCGCCGCCGCGCCCGGGCTGGCGGGGGTGGTGCTGTCGGTGAACACCCGGAAGACCAACGTGATTTTAGGGGAGGAGTACCACACACTCTGGGGCCGGGACTGGCTGGAGGAGGAGCTGTGCGGCCACGTATTCCGGCTGTCGGTGCCCTCCTTTTTCCAGGTGAACCGGGAGCAGACACAGGTGCTCTACCGCCGGGCGCTGGATTTTGCCGCCCTCACCGGCGGGGAAACGGTGGTGGAGCTGTACTGCGGAATCGGGACAATCAGCCTCACCCTGGCCGAGAGGGCCGGGCGGGTCATCGGGGTGGAGGTGGTACCCCTGGCGGTGGCGGACGCCAGGGAGAACGCCCGGCGCGGCGGTCTGGAGGACAAGGCCCGGTTTGAGTGCGGCGACGCCGCTGTGCTGGCCTCGCGATTGGAACGGGAGGGCGTGCGCCCGGACGTGGTGGTGGTGGACCCGCCTCGGAAGGGGCTGGCCCCCGGCGTGGCGGAAACCATCGCCCGCATGGCCCCGGCGCGGGTGGTGTACGTCTCCTGCGACCCGGCCACCCTGGCCAGGGACGTGAAGCGTTTGGCGGCCCTGGGCTATGCCCCGGTCCGGGCGGAGGCGGTTGACCTGTTTCCGAGGACAGCCCATGTGGAGACCGTGTGCCGCCTGGACAGGACTCCCTGACGGCCCGGTGCCGCAAAGCATGAACAGCCCGCCCAATTTCCCTTGGGCGGGCCGTTCTCTATTTATTTCGTGCCGAAAATGCGGTCGCCGGCGTCCCCCAGGCCGGGGACGATATAGCTGTTCTCGTTGAGCCCCTGGTCCACCGCGCCGCAGTAGACGTCCACGTCGGGGTGCCTGGAGGTGACCACCTCAATGCCCTTGGGAGCGGCCACCAGCACCATCAGCTTGATGTTTTTACAGCCGTAGCCCTTCATGATCTGGATGGCCGCGTCGGCGCTGCCGCCGGTGGCCAGCATGGGGTCCACGATGAGCACGTCCCGTTCCGCCACGTCCCGGGGCATTTTGCAGAAATACTGCACCGGCTCCATGGTCTCCTCGTTGCGGTACATGCCCAGATGGCCCACCCGGGCGGAGGGCACCATGCGTAAAACGCCGTCCACCAGGCCAAGGCCCGCCCGGAGTATGGGCACCACGGCGAACTTTTTGCCCTTCAGGGTGGGGGCCTCCATCCTGCAGATGGGGGTCTCGATCTCCTTGGTGGTGAGGGGGAGGTCACGGGTGGCCTCGTAGGTCAGCAGCATGCCGATCTCGGACACGATCTCCCGGAAGTCCTTGGTGGAGGTCTCCTTATCCCGGAGGATGGTCAGCTTGTGGGACAGGAGGGGATGGTTTACCACGTGTACTTTGTCGTTCATCTTGGCAGCTCTCCTTTGTATGGTCTGAATTCCTACGCGCCCGGCGCCGGGGACGGATTTTTACCATATGGTAGTATACCACAGCGCAGGCCGCTTGCCAATGGGCAATCGGAGTTTTTTCACGTCCTGCGGCCCGGCCGCCTGTCCGCAGGGCTGCGCCATCCGTCCCCCTTTGCTGGACAAGAGGGGGCGAAGCGGGTATACTGGAAGCGGACAAGGGGGGAGCGCCGTGAAGGTGGAAATTCAGATCGACCCGGAGCTGGAGGAGCCCGTCCTTGTTCTGCGCGTCCCCGTTCCCACCGAAGAGGCGGAGCAGCTGGCCGCCCGGCTGCGGGGGGAGGCCCCACCCCAGCCCTTCACCGTCTATGACGGGCGGGAGGCGGTGCGGGTGAGCCGCTCCAAGGTGCTGCGCTTCTTCGCCGAGGATAAGGGCGTTTTCTGTCAGACGGGCAAAGGGGTCTTTGCCGTCCGCCAGCGGCTGTACGAGCTGGAGGAGGCGCTGACGGGGACAAAGTTCGTCCGGGTGTCCAACTCGGAGATCGTCAACCTGGACCGGGTGACGGGGCTGGACCTGACGTTGGCCGGAACCATCAAAATGACGCTGGAGGGCGGAACGGTGTGCTGGGTTTCCCGGCGGTACGTGAAAAAGATCAAGCAGGCGCTGGAATTGTGAGAAGCGCCGCGAAGCGGCCAAGCGTCCTGGCCGCTTCGCGGCGTGACGACAAGGAGGGACAACCCATGACCGACACAGAAAAGCAATGGCTCCCCCGGGCGCTGGCAGGCGGGATTGCCGGGGTGGCCCTGCTGCTGGCCTTTGAGTATGTCTGGGACGCCATGCCGTGGACGGGGCATGTCTGGAATTTTGGAAACCCGTTCCAGGTCTGGAAGGACTGGTTTCAGGACGCGGACTTCCTGCCGTTCCCGTGGGCCAATGTGTGCCTGTGCTTCCTGATGGGGGCGGAGGCGGGGGCCGCCACCCTGCCCTTTGCCGACAGCGGGGGTGAGCTGGTGGTCCGATCCCTGGTCCACTACGCCGCCACCGCCGCCACGGTGTCGGTGTGGGCGGCGCTGAATTTTGGGTGGCGCGGGACGCTGCCTTCTTTCCTCGTCCCCCTGACGCTGATATACGTCCTGGTGTGGCTGGGCCGCTGGGTGGGGTGGTACGCCGAGGTGGCCGCCATCCGGGAAAAGCTGGGGCTGGCCGCCGGCCCGTCCCCCTTCCACTGGAGGGAGACCCTGCCCTACCTGGGCTTTGCCCTCCTGCTCTGCGGCCTGCTGCCCTTTGTCCTGCGGATGTTCGACGCCCCCGATGTGCCGGTGCTGGTGGGCCTGCTGCTGCCCTATCTGCTGCTGCCCGTGGGCGGGTTTATGTCCGGGTTTTCCCTGGGGCGGCGGCATGGGTTTTGCCCCCTGTACCCCCTGGCCTGCGGGCTGCTCTACCTGCCCGCGGTGTTTTTGCTGATGAACTCCAGCGCCCTGTTCCACTGCTTCATGGCGGCGGTTCCTGCCCTGGCGGGCAACCTGGCGGGGGCGGCCCGGTATCGGATGAAGCAGAAAAGGGGGGCGGACACGCCGTGATCCGGCCTGCTTTTGCCGCCCTGGCGTTTTTGGGCTGGGGGCTGGGCTGGGGCCTCTATATCCTGCAAAAACGGAGGGAACACAAATGACGATGCCCCAGCTCCAGCTCGCGCTCCTGGCCGCGGCGGCCTTTTTGGCGGGGCTGGCCGCGCTGGCCGCCGGGACCGCGCAGCTCATCATCCTGAGCCTGACGGAGCGCCGCCTGCGGCTGCTGCGGTGGGCGCCGCTGGCGGTTCCCGCGCTGCTGCTGTGGTGCGCCGGCCTGACGGGCTCCGTCCTTGGGCTGGGGGCGGCGGGGGCGCTTCTGCTGGGCTGGGGGCTGGGGTGGGCTTTGTACAAATTCCAAAAGCGGAGGGAAAAGCCATGAAAAAACAGACCCGGATCTATAATATCCTCCTGCCCATCTGGCTGTTGTTCCTGTTTCCCCAGATCCTGGCGTTCATCATCCCCGGCAACCTCGCCATCGACTGCGCGGTGCTTGCCCTCACCCTGCTGGCGCTGAAGCACACCCGGAAAAAAGCTGTGGTGAAGCAGTTGTGGTGGAAGTTCTGGCTGCTGGGCTTCGCCGCCGACGCCGTGGGGGTGGGATGGATGCTGCTGGGATGGTATGTGCCCTTCCTGACAGGGCAGATGGACACCCCCTTCGGGGCCTTCTGGGAGGACGCCATGCTGTCCGCCCACATGCTCAACCCCTGGACCCACCCGCTGACCTTCGCCTGGTCGCTGGCGGGGGTGGCCGCCGCAGGGGTGTGCATCTACTTCTTTGACAAGCGGGCCATGCGCTCGTGTGAGCTGCTCACCGGGAGGGAGAGGCACGTCGTCGCCCTGGCCATGGCCCTCGTGACCGCGCCGTGGCTGTTCCTGGTTCCCACCCACCTGTAAAAAGAGGGGCATTCGCCCCTCTTTTTTGTGTGCGCTCTTGCAAATCCCGGAAAAAATGATATACTAATGGCACGCTTTACCCCCGCCCCCGGCGGGGCCGGGGAATCCCTGATTGGGCGTCCCCTCCCCG
>OFFE01002269.1_pt1 | contig 11876 bp, 16 predicted proteins | sample 1521371 | NCBI WGS metagenome assembly OFFE01 (sample SAMEA3504131, study PRJEB24116) | mouse gut metagenome | biome: mouse gut; feature: mouse-associated habitat; material: faeces | place: Denmark | collected 2011 | reverse complement strand
GAAGGCGCTGCCGGAATTGAACGACCATGCGGAGTCATAAATGTCATACGAGTAATCCGCGCCTGTGGCTTCCGCACTGCCGCCGTCGTAGGAGAAAGTGCCGTGGACCCGGAAGGTCCACAGAATCTGATGGGCGCTATTATAGTAGTCATGGCTCTTTGTCCCGCTCTTTTGACCGGCTTCCCGGGCCGGATCCATGGCGTCATATGTAATCCTGGTAACAAGATAGGAGCCGTCTGAAAAATCTGTAACCGTTTCAGAAGGCTCAGGGGCGTCTGCCGCCAAGGCCGAAGGGAGCAGTGCCCCTGTGGACAAAAAGACAGCAAGGAGCAACGCACAAAGGATTTTCCATTTTTTCATAAGCCAGAATCTCCCATATCCGGTGAATCTTCTGTAATATAAACATCCACATATTTCAGTTGATGTCTTCCCAGATAAACAAATGCTGCCGCCAGTGTTGCCAGCAGCATCAACAGCGCCGCGATCACCGCCGCCAGCAGCCGCCGCCTTCTCCGGCGGGCCGCGGCCAGCCGGGCCGGGTCGCACTCCGCCAGCAGCTCGGCGGCGCACTTCTCCGGCGTGCCAAAGACGGCCGTCAGCTCCTCCTCTCCGGCCTCCGGGTTCTCCTCCGCGTAGACCGACACCGCGCCCGTCAGACGGTGCAGCAGGCGCTCCCGATCCTTTCCGGGCGCGTCCAGCTGCCGGCGGACGGCCTGCAAATAAGTCTCCGCCGGGGAACGCTGTTTTGTCATGGCTTGCTCTCCTCTCTTTCCGAACAGGCGGAGGCCACCAGACGGTCCACTCCTGCGGTGAACCTCTTGTAAACGCTCCAGGTCTCCTGGAAATACCGCCTTCCCGCCTCGGAAATGGCAAAATACTGCCGCCGCCGCCCATCCGGCGCTTTTCGCTTGGGCAGCTCAAGAATATACCCCTGTTCAATCATGCGGTAGAGCGCCGCGTAGGGGAAAACAACGTTGACCGCGCCGCCGCTGCGCTCGGCAATTGCCTGCGTCAGCTCCGGCGCATGGTATTCTCTTTCGTGGAGCAGTGCCAGTACCAGCATCTCCACCAGGGCCTTCTTCAAATTTTCCTCCACGGCCGCGGAGGTCCGATCCGTACCCATGGGCACCTCTTTCTGTGAGGGAGTAATATCGCTGTCATACATTATACACTGGCTTTTCCAAAATGCAAGAAATTTGAAAGCGATGTTACCATAACACAGTATACGCCTGTTTTTTTCAAAATGCAAGAAATTTTTAAAATATTATTTTTGTTATTGACAATTTATTTTCATTGCGCTATGATGAGCGTATGGGAAAGGAGGTGTGGAAAATACCCGGCTCCCCCAATTTGGCGCATAATGTAACAAAAAACCTTGACAAACATGTAGGAAAGGATGTAAACTGATGAAAAAGTATATGAAGCGCTTGTTTGGTTTGCTGATGGCCCTGTGTATGATGAGCAGCCTGTTTGTCCCATCCGCCCGGGCGGCGGAGGCCGCTTTTGGCAGTGGCTCAGGCATCTCTGCTGATTTTGGCATTTCTGAAGATGGCAATGATTTTGTATCGCCGCAAGTGGTTATTGTTCCAAATGGTGTGCGCATCAGTGTGCGGTATCTGTATGTATACCCGGCTTATCACGATAAAGCCACGGGTTCGTTTACCTATGGTGAATCTGTTGTTTCAAAAGTTATTTATCCGAACGACACTCAATACGGAGGAACGCAGCGCTTTACCGTGGAAGAAACGGAGAAACTTCTTGCAGATTTCGAGGTCAAGTATGGCAAGGTTGCCAATGCATGGTGCATTCAACAGGGATATGCTATTTATACGGATGGAAAAGGATCCTATGGCAAATACTTTGAATTTACCACAAGCGGAGCAACTTGCCTTGAGGGAAAAACAGTTAGAAATAACCTTAACCGGACACAAACAACCTATACCCTAACACTCAGGTTTGATATGCCGGAGAATTCTTCCAACAGCTATTCGCTGAGTACACAGGGCGGATTTTATTATTACAGAGCTGATAATAAAAAGAATCTGAGCACCGGGACATCGTTTTCCGTTTACTTCAATCAGTAACCAGTCCGTTTGTAAAAATATATATCTGTAGGAGTGATGTATCAGTGCAAGTTTTCAATAATGTTCCCAACTATCAGGCCCAGCTTCAAAAGCTGCAAACCCCTTCCGTCAAATCCGGCGGCTCGGTTTTCGGCCAACAGCTGGACATCGCCGCCAGACGGAGCGCAGACAGCTTTGAGATTCAATTCCCGAAGAACCGGGTCCGGCCGGACAGCGTGTGGGAATTTTCTCCATACTGCAACTTGATGGAGGCATATAACCAATGGAAGGGGCAGCAGCCGTCCCAGGAGCTTCCCTCCGGACAGGGGGCGACAGAAGAAAACATGGCGTATCTGAGGGAGCGCTATTCCGGCGAGTTATCCTGGGTGGAGCGCGTGGACATGTTGAATACCATGATGGATATGGGCGTGATTACCCGCGAACAGAGAAACTCTGCTTATGGCGATGATACGGTCGTCCTTACCCCCGACATGACCCAGGCTGAAATAACTGCAACCATTGAAGCTCACAGGAAAAACGATCCCTGGAATCAGGACTGGAATGTCTATTTCAGCGAGGACCCGGTTAACACATTCAAGACGGCGGACGATGTTTTCTCGTGGCTGGGGCAGGTGTTGGACGGGGAAAAATAGTGGGATCATCTGGAGGTTTATACCATGCGAGTTGTCAACCAAGCGCCCAACTATCAATCTCAGCTTCAAAAGCTGCAAACCCCTTCCGTCAAATCCAGCGGCTCAGTTTTCGGCAAGCAGTTGGATATTGCTGCAAGACGGAGTGCGGACAGCTTTGCTCTGGAGAACCCGGAAGCCATGAAACGGGCGGAAGACCACTGGGAGACCACCGCTTTTGTCAATCTGTGTCGGCAGCATGAGCGATGGAAGGCCCAGCAGCCGCCCCAGGAGCTCCCCGACGGGCAGGGCCCAACAAAGGAAAACATGGCGTATCTGAAGGACCATTATTCTGGTGAGTTGTCCTGGGTGGAACGAATGGATATGCTGGACACCATGATGGAGATGGGTGTGATTGACCGGGAGCAGCGGAATCAGGCTTGGGGCGACACTCTTATTGTCATTACGCCTGATATGAGCTATGAAGAAGAGTGCGCCATCATGGCGGAAGCAACCCAGCGTTTTCATATCAAGGACCTGGACGAATACTTCAGCGACGCTCCCGTTGTTGACTTCAAGACTGCGGATGATGTCTTCGCGTGGCTGGGGCAGGTGCTGGACGGGGAAAAATAGTACGATAACAGAAGCAAGGCCGCCGGCAGTTTGCCGGCGGCCTGTCCAATCACAACTCAGCGCTTGTTCTGGTTGTTGTTCTGGTTCTGATTGTTCTGATTCTGATTCTGGTTCTGGTTGTTGTTCTGGTTCCGGTTCTGATTGTTATTCTGATTGTTGTTCATAGTCACGAAACCTCCTTTCCAAAAACGGTACAGTCCTATTCTTACCCTGGACCACCGCCCTTATACATCAGTTTCCTGCATAAAGGGAAAATTTCGGAAAAGAATAGAGGTATTCGCCATCAGGAAAGGAGCGACACAATGGATCTGAAAAACAGCATCACCAAGGAGAATCTGCTCCGCGCCTTTGCCGGAGAGAGCCAGGCGCGGAACCGCTACACCTTTGCCGCCGGCATCTGTCAGGAAAAAAACCTGCAAATTCTGGAGCAGATTTTCCTCTATACCGCCGGGCAGGAGAAGGAGCACGCGGAAATCTTCTATAACCACCTCAAGCAGGGCGGCTGCGACAATGTGACCATCACCGCCAACTATCCCATCGACCTGCCGGACCAGCCTCTCCAGCTGCTGGAGCTGGCGCGGCAGCATGAAATGGACGAATACGGGGACGTATACCCCGCCTTTGCCGGGAAGGCCCAGGAGGAGGGGTTCCCGGAGATCGCCCGCCATTTCCGCCAGATCGCGGACATTGAGAAGGTTCACGCACAGCGGTTTGAGCGCTTCGCGAAATTCCTACGGGAGAGCAGGCTGTTTGTCAGCGAAGTGGAAACCGGCTGGATCTGCCTCAACTGCGGGCACGTGTTCACTGGGAAGCAGGTCCCCGCGAAATGCCCGGTCTGCTCCCACGATCAGGGCTATTTCATCCGTCTGGAGCTCTCTCCCTACGAGCGGTAGGCCGGTCCGGGAGGACCGCCGGCGGGAAAACGGAGCGCAGACAAATGCACAGGAAAAGGGACGGCGCCGGCAGGGCACCGTCCCTTTTCTGTGTCCCGGCGGGGGGCCGGAAACTCAGGATTGCCCGGTTCACAGATGTGTCCGCCGGATGATTTCTCCTTTCAGCGCCGTCCCTCGGAACAACAGCAGCGCGGACAGGGAGACGGCGCTGATACCGGCGCATACGACGGAGGGATAAATCATCCATAGAACTCCGCAGAACAGCGGAATCAGCGGGAGAAAGCCCGCACATATGCAGATGCCCAGATATAGCAGGTAATCGGCGGGCCGAAGCCGCAAAAGCCGGGCGGCTGCCGCTGCCGCCAGCTGCATGCAGGGGATGAAGCATGGCAGCACAAAGTTGACGGACCATCCTATGAACCCGGTGCGCCAATCCCAGGCAAGCACCAGCGCCAACACCACCGCCAGCAGTCAGACAATGGCTTTCATCGGATTGCGGCGTTTCCAAAAGGCCACGCCGATCAGCAGCCACGCGCTGGCCAGCCCCGCCGCCACAAACAGAAACCACCACCCGCCCTCCGGGAAGCAGTAATTGACGGCGGTGGATATGGCCAGGGCGGCCGTTGTCAGCAGTCCGGCCAGTCTTGCGGTCAGCCGGTATGGCGTTTCTCCCTCCGGCAGGGCGGGGAAGACGTCCTCCTCCGGCTGGCCGGACAGGGCGTTCTGGCAGAGAGGACACCGCTGCGCAGAGCCGGACAGGGACACGTCGCATTTTTCACAGTACAGCATATTTACTCCTCCCTCTTTTCCGGAGGCAGATTTGTAGTCAATACAACATCCAGTCCCATTTGCGCCAGCTCCCGGAAGAAAACGCGCTCTGTTTCATAGTTCCGGAAGGGGCTGGCAAAGCTGACAACATATTGCCCGCCAAACGAGCAGGCGCATGCCTGCGGCATCCCCGCGCTGGTAAAAACACTGAACAGATGAATCAGCGGCTCCATCTCCTTGGGCATGGACACCTTCCCCACATTGGAAAAGGAAGCCGTCACGCCCCGCGCGGCCAGCCGGTTTGCCCCGCGCAGAATCACATCCTTGACCGGGAGCGGCACCAGCCGGAGAGGAATGCTGTGTTCAAGGGCGCACAGGACGTTCATATGCTCCCGCATTTTCTCCTCGGTCAGATTTTCCCGGAAGCCCCGCCGGACCTCTGCCAGAACCGCCTCCAGACTGTCCTCGCCTTGGCTGAAATCATAGCCGATGTTGATTGTGGCAAAGAAGTTTCGGGCAGATTCCGAAGGGAAGTAGTTCCGCAGATTGACAGGGATGGTGATGACCACCGGCTTTCTGCGGTCCCGGACCCGCATCCCGGCATGGATCGCGCGGAGAAAAACGGCTGTCATAAGCTCTGTCAAGGTGGCCCCCCGGGTTCGTGCACAGGCGAGGGCTTTATCCAGAGGCATCCGCCCCTCCAGTATGGCCAGATGCCTCCTGGGCAAACGGTCTCCCCGAATCTGATAAGCGGCGGGAGAACAGCCCATAGACCGGCGGGCCGGTTTCTCATAATAGGTCTGAAAACTGTCCGTCTGCCGCTGGAATTGGGAGGCGTCGTAAGGAGGAGCAGGGAAAGGCTTGGAAAATGCGTCCGGATGGCACAGAAGCAGATACTCATAGACCAAAGAGCATAGAAAATTCAGCGCACCTGTACCGTCTGTCAAGGCGTGGTATACCTCCAGACTGATCCGCTTGCGGTAGTAAAGGACACGGAAGAGCAGACTGCGGCGAATGGAGGGATAGATCGGATAGCAGGGGGGCAGCTCCTCGAGGCGCACCTGAGCGGGAAGGGAGCTGTCCTCCAGATAGTACCAGAACCACCCTCTTTTCATCACAGAGCGGTACATGGGAAACCGTTCGATGGTTCTGTCAAGCGCCTGCTGCAAACCCAGGGGGTCCACCGTCTCCCGCAGCTCGCAGACAAAACGGAACACTTTTGAGTCGTGTGCAGAGCCGGTGGACGGGAAAATCTTGGCGGCGTTATCCAGCGTCCACCAGGAGGGCGGATTACTGTTATTCATGGGCTTTCTCCAAAAAGCAGTTGATGATTTCATAGGTTTGCTTTACCTGTGAAAACCGGGCAGGGAGGGAGAAGTAGCCGTGGAGCGCGTCGGGAATCCGGTGCATCTCTACGCGCATTCCCTCCTCCCGCAGCCTTTTCCCATAGGCTTCGCCTTCATCTCGTAAAGGACAGTACTCTGCCGTAATGAGCAGCGTTTCCGGCTGACCCGCGAGGCTGGGGGCTTGGAGCGGTGCAAAATACGGATTTGTCAGGTCGCTCTCTGATGAGCGGTACAGCGCCATATAATCTCTCACACGCTTGGCTGTGAGTAAATAACCCGTACCATTTTCCCGCACCGAGGGATAGGGAGAGTTCTCCGAGTGGTCGCTGTCCAGGGCGGGATAAATCAAAATCTGACGGCGGGGCTGGAATTCCCTGCGGTCCCGGGCCATCAGGGACACGGCGGCGGCCAGATTGCCGCCGGCGCTGTCGCCAATCAGAACGACGTTTTCTTGCTCCACGCCAAAGGATCCGGCGCTGCGGAACACCTCCCGGGCGGCTGCGTAACAATCTTCCGGAGCCGCAGGAAAGCGGTGTTCCGGCGCGAGGCGATAATCCACCGCAGCTACGGTGCAGCCCGTTGCCGCGGCCATATCTGCGCAGACACCATCATAGCTGTCAATCGTGCCTGTAACCCAGCCTCCGCCGTGAAAGAAGAGTAGCAGGGCGGACTTTGGAACGCCGGCAGGCTTGAAAATGCGTATGGGAACGCTGTGGACACCGCTGAAAACCGGATGATCCCAGACATGATAGAGAGCGGCGTTTTTCAGCCGGTGTGAGAGCAGCTTCTGAACCTCCCGCTCCACCAGATAAGATTTTTTTACATCGATCTCCGGGTAGGACAGTATACTCAACGCTGCCCGCATTGCTTTGCTGATTGCCATATTTGCTCCTTTGCGCCTGTTTTATCTGCCCCTGGCGGAGTATTGGATGGTTTCCCAATTTCTCCGCAATAAGCCGGGATACCGCACAGAATCAGTGGGCTCCCTCCGCGTTGTCTTTTTAAAGCGGTGCGCCTTTCATGTCTCCCGCGTCTTTTTTCAGACGCTGGACTGCTGTTCTTCCAGCACCTTCTTTTTATAGCTGTCAAACGCGTCCTCCGGCAGCACTTTTCCGCCATTTGTGTCAATTGCGCCGTTTCGTTGTTTGAGAAGCGCCATAAGGGCCTGCCCTGCTTCTTCGGTCGTATCGGAAAGGACACTTACACCGTTGGATGCGATCAGGCAGATCGCCAGACAATGGATTTTCTTTTGATGATTCCCTGTATTGATGTGGTAGGTGTAGTCACTGAAACAGCATGCCCTTAAACTGTCCACACGTATGACGGTCTGGGCGGGGTCAGCCAGATAAATATAATCCCTTGTAAGCAGCCCGTCCTTGTTCGTGGCATTGGAAAGCGCCCGGTCAAGCCCTGCCGTCAGTTTCAGGATATAGCAGTCCGAAGCCGCCGCCTGCCGCTCAAACGTCTCAATCTCACTTACCGGCAGTTTGCTGTGCTTTGCGGAATCTGCAATATAATCGTCCCGTTTTTGCCGGCTGCCCTTGATCAAGAAGAACAGCGCCACCAGGCAGAGCAGGACTATCACGCCAAAGAATCCGCAGATCACGATGCCAACGCTCAGCATATCGTCCTCTCCGTCGGAGACGAATCTGAGCGTTCTGCCGATTCCCCACACCAGTCCGCACAATGCGGCGGCCAAAAACAGGCCAAAGACAATGAGGCCGCCCAAACTTCTCCTCTTGACGGTCTTCATTGCGCCCGCAAATACAGAACCGTCCGGAAAATGTTTTTGCACATAATCCGCATTCATTTTTGAAAAAAAGTCCGCCATAAATTTGCCTCCGTTTCAGTTGTCTGTCAGTTTTTGCCTATCATTTGGTATAAGGCTAGTATAGCACGATATGGCGGACATATCAACCCGCAGAGGAAGCGGTTTGTTCCTGTTTTCAGCGTGTTCCTGCCATGCGGTCTCCCAAATAAGCAAATTGTGCGGCAGTCTTTTTTGCTGCCGGCCCTATCGTTAAAAATTCCTTAAAACAATCTTCCAAGAATCCCCCTTGCTCCCGGAGCAAAAACCCTGTATAGTAAGCTGTACTAAAAGAACTGATACAGTTTGTTAGGAGGCGGGAAAATGCACACAATATACCTGCTGCTGGCGGGAATTTTCGCCATGTTTGCGTCCATTTATGCCGCGGCGCTGGCGCTGCGGAAAAAGAGATAGGAGGGGAATCTGTTGCTGACGCTGAATTATCGGGATTCCCGGCCCATTTATGGACAGATCAAAGACGGCCTGCGCCGCATGGTCATTTCCGGCGCACTGGAACCGGATGAAAAACTGCCCTCGGTGCGGGCCATGGCCGTTGATCTGGCCATCAATCCCAACACGATCCAGCGGGCTTATGCCGAGCTGGAGGCTGAGGGATTCATCTACTCTGTGCCGGGAAAAGGAAGCTTTGCCGCCCATGGGGCAGATGCCGCCCGGAGGAAAACGGCCGGTTCCACCCGGCAGGCGGAGCTCATCCGCCGCCTGCGGGAGCTGGTGGCAGAGCTGCGGTATCTGGGAGTGAGCGAACATGAGCTGATTGCGCTGATGAACGAGGGGGTGGGACAATGATTGAAGTGAAAGACGTGGTGAAAACCTTTGACGGCTTCGCCGCCCTGAATGGGGCCTCCATCACCGTCCCCGACGGCGGTGTTTACGGATTGGTGGGCCCCAACGGTGCAGGGAAGTCCACCATTATCCGCCATCTCACCGGTATCTACCGCCCCGACAGGGGCCAGGTGCTGGTGGAGGGCGTGCCGGTGTATGAAAATCCGGAGAAAAAGACCCTGATCGCCTCCATCCCCGACGACTGGTACTACTTCCCTTCCGCCACCATCGCCGACATGATGAAGTTCTACCGGGGATTCTACTCCACTTTCGACATGGCCCGGTATGAAAAATTTCGGGAGGTCTTTTCTCTGCCGGAGAAGAGCCCCATCCGCCGCATGAGCAAGGGCATGCAGAAACAGGCGGCCTTCTGGCTGACCATGTCCTGCCGGCCCAGGTATTTGATTCTGGACGAGCCGGTGGACGGTCTGGATCCGGTGATGCGCCGGCAGGTGTGGAGTTTGATGATGAGCGACGTCAGCGAGCATGGCACCACTGTGCTGGTTTCCTCCCACAACCTGCGGGAGCTGGAGGATGTGTGCGACCATGTGGGCATTATGAATAAGGGAAAGGTTCTGCTGGAGCGGAGCCTGACGGATCTTCAGGAGAATATCATCAAGCTCCAGGCCGTCTGGAAGCCCGGAGAGATGCCGGCGCTGCCCCGGGAGCTGGAGGTGCTCCACACATCCAATGTGGGGAGGGTGTATACCTACATTGTCCGGGGCTCGGCCCAGGCCGTCACGGAGAAAATGGGACAATTCCAGCCCTTGATGCTGGAGGCTCTGCCTCTGTCCCTGGAGGAGATTTTTATTTATGAGCTGGGAGGTGAGCAGTATGCCGTCAAAGAGATCCTTCTTTAACCGGACTCTGTTCCGGAAGAATCTGAGCCGTTTCTGGCCGTTGTGGGGCGGCATATCCCTGGTGGGGGCCATGCTCCCTCTATACCTGATGCTGGCTCTGATCCAGCAGGCGGAGCCGATCGAGCGGCAGCATTTCGCAGAGGGAATGTATCAGCTCGCGGCCGGTTTTGTTCCCGCCTTCACCTGCTGCTACGCCATACTCTGCGCCATGGCGGTGTGGGGATACCTGTATAATGCCCGGGCGGTAGGGATGATGCATACCCTGCCGGTGGACCGGACGTGCCTGCTTGTCACCAACACCCTCTCGGGACTGGCTATGGTGCTGATTCCCTACGCCGTGGTGGGCGCCATGGTGTGCCTTATCGCCCTGGGCTGGGGATTCTTCGACCTGGTGGCTATTGTCAACACAGTGGTCACGGTGCTGATGATTACGCTGCTGTTCTTTGGCATGGCCACACTGTGCGCCATGCTGACGGGACACAGCTTCGTGCTGCCGGTGTTCTATCTGCTGGCCAACTTCCTGGCTTTTTTCATGGAAATGCTCACCACCACGCTGGCGGAGGAGTTCCTGCTGGGTGTCGGCGTGATGGAAAACATGGGCCGTCTCTGCTTCCTCTCCCCGGTGATTCAGATTTATAAGAGCTTCCGGGTTCAGACAGAGATCCTGCCGGGCGGCGGACTGGAGGAATGCCGCCTGACCGGCCTGTGGGTGGTGGTGCTGTACGCTCTGATAGGAGCGGTCATGCTGGCCCTGGCATGGTTCCTGTATCAAAAGCGGCACAGTGAGAGTGCCGGGGACGTGGTGGCTTTCCGGTGGCTGCGGCCGGTATTCCGGTACGGGCTGGCCCTGCTGAGCGGCCTGACCGTGGGGCGGCTGCTTTTCGAGCTGTTCTGGGTTCCGTTGTTTCAGCGGGGGTACTATGCCGATCCAGTCCCCATGGGAATATGTCTCTTCCTTGGGGGACTGGTGGGGTACTATGCCGCCTCCATGCTGCTGGAGAAGTCCCTGAGGGTGTTCAAGGGCAGCTGGCGGGGTGCGCTGCTGGTAGCCGCCGGCGCGGCGGCAGTGTGCCTGCTGGTGAGCGTGGACATGTTCGGTCTGGAGGCCAGAGTCCCCGAGTTGGAGGAAATTGAGAGCGTCACGGTGCTGGACCGGGGCGTGGAGAGCGGCCCCTACAGTGCGGAGGAGGACCGGGAGGTGGTGGAGGAACTGCGGCGGTTCCATCAGACTGTTGTGGACAGCAGGGACTATATCCGCTCCTACGCTCCCGACTGGGATCAGGAAGAATTACGAGCGTTCAGCCATACGATCCGTCTGGTTTACCGGCTGAAAAACGGCTCTACACTGGAGCGGCTGTACGATCTTTGGCTGACCTCGGAGCGGGTAAAAACCGACGGAACCTTTGACAACCTGCTTTCGGCGTTCTATCAGAATCCGGCGGTACGTGCCAGTGAAACCGCCATCCCAAAGGGTGCGAAGCTGGACGATATCGATATTTTCTGCGACTATACAGAATTGAGCTACGCCAGCACGTCGGATCATGCCGGCGGGCAGGATACGGAAACCCAGGCCCTTTACGCCGCTTTGCAAAAGGATGCGGAGGAGGGCAATATCCCCGCCCGGGATGTGCTGCGCTTCAGCAACAAGCGGAGTTATGCTTTTTATTTAGAGCTGCGGTACCGCACTTACAACGCCCGGGAGAACTCGTATCACATCGGTTACAAGCCGGTTTACCTTGCTCCCTCCATGACTCGCACTCTGGAGGCGCTGGTGGAGATGGAATACGTTACCCAGGCGGAGCTGGAGGCGTGGCAGAGGGATTTGAGCATGGAACAATAATTTCCAGAAATTGGAGATTACGAAAATTACCTATTGCTCAGCGGGCCTGAATGTGATATGATACGTTCAGAAACCCAAGCCTCCCTCATTTGGGAGGAACGCGCCGGCGGCTGCGGGAGCGGTCTGTGCGGATGATCTAGCCGGCTTTCGCGGGACCGGTTCCGTTTCGGCGGCGCACCCCTTTATATGCCCCC
>OFFE01002260.1_pt1 | contig 11906 bp, 7 predicted proteins | sample 1521371 | NCBI WGS metagenome assembly OFFE01 (sample SAMEA3504131, study PRJEB24116) | mouse gut metagenome | biome: mouse gut; feature: mouse-associated habitat; material: faeces | place: Denmark | collected 2011 | reverse complement strand
GTTAGGAACCCTTGTAATTGTAGTACCCCGGCACCTGCCCCGCCCGTTCCGGCAGCGACCCCGGCAGCCGCCCCGCCGGCGCGGCCTCCCCGAAAATCAGCCTTGCCAGCGCCGTCCCGCCGGCAGGTCCGGGGTAAAAGCAGCAGAAAATCCCGTCGGAACAGGCGTCGATATCCGCCATTTCATAGGGCCTGCCCTGGATGAGAACCGTAATCACCGGCTTCCCGGTTCCCCGGAGCCGCCGGAGCAGCTCCAGCTGGTCCCCCGGCAGGCGCAGCAGGGCCGCGTCCACATTCTCGCCGCAGTCCATGCTGGCCTCCTCCTGGTCCGCCAGCGCTCCGTTGTCCTGGAAGCGCCCGCCCTCAAAGCGGCTGGAGGTCCCCCCCAGCACCGCGATGACAACGTCTGCCGCCCCGGCGGCCTGCTCCGCCTGGGCCAGAAGCTCCGGAGACGGCCCGAAGCGGCGGCAGCCGGGAAGGCAGGCCAGCGCCGCCGGGCTGCCCTTCCGCCGTATCCACTCTTCCAGTCCGCGCCGGACCGTGACCCCCGCTTCCGGACGGATTGGAGGCGTATAGTCCCCCAGCTGGCCGTAGAGATCGCCGGCCCCCGGACCTGTGAGCAGAATGCGCAGGGGTTTCGTTCCGTCCAGAGGCAGCAGATTCCCGGCGTTTTTCAGCAGCACCACGCTCTCCTCCGCCAGCCGCGCCGCCTGGGGATGGCTCTTTGCGGTATAGCCCTGCCAATGGTTGTTTTCGGGGACAAAGGGCTCCTCGAACAGTCCCCGGCGGAACTTCAGCTCCAGCACCCGGCCTGCCGCCCCGTCAATCCGCTCCTGGCTGGTCAGACCCCGGTCCACCGCCTCCTCCAGCTGTCCGAAGGCGGTATCCCACAGCCCCAGGTCCACCCCGGCCTCCAGGGCCAGGGCGCCGGAGGCCGTCCGGTCTCCGGTGACGGCGTCCAGCTGGTCGATGGCCAGCCCGTCGCTGACCACCAGCCCGGAAAAGCCATACTCTCCCCGCAGCAGCTCCCGCAGCAGCCAGGCGTTGGCGTGGCAGTACAGACCGTCGATCTCGTTATAGGCGGCCATGACGGCGGCGGCTCCCGCCTCTATGCCGGCCTTTGCCGCCGGAAGATGGATTTCCCGCAGCTCCCTGGGTCCAATCCGCGCGGCGGAGGCGTTGACGCCTCCGGTGGTCTCCCCCTGGGCGCAGAAGTGCTTGAGGCACACATCCACGCCCTGGCTCCGGATGCCGCGGACCACGGCGGCGGCAAAGGCGGAGGCCAGCAGCGGGTCCTCCCCGAAGCACTCCTCGCTCCGGCCCCACCGGGGATCCCGGAGGATGTCCAGCGCGGAAACCAGCGCCAGGTCCACCCCCATTTCCCGCAGCTGCCGCCCGCAGACCCCGGCCGCCTCCTCCAGCAGCCGGGGCGACCATGCCGCCGCCGAGGCCAGATTCACCGGCAGCAGGTAGCCGTCCAGCCCCTGGTGCCCGTGGGGACACTCGCTGGTCATCAGCACAGGAATGCCCAGCCGGGAGTGGTCGAGCACGTACCGCTGCACCAGATTCCGGGCTCTGGGCGCCAGAACGCCGTCCAGCCCTGTGGAGAAGTCCCGCCCGGACCAGGGGTCCGCCCGGTACAGCCCGTAGAGCGCCCCCATTCCCCCGTACCGCTCCGCTTCCTGCCGGAATTCCTCTGTGAGCAGAATCTCCTCTCCCCGCCGTTCGTAGCAGGCGAATCCGTACAGCCGCTGGGTCAGCTGCCCCACCTTCTCCCGCAGGGTCATGCGGCCCAGCAGGTCCGCGGCCCGCTCCGCCGGGGAGAGCCGGGGGTCCTTGTATCCTTCCATGGCGTATCCCTCCTGGTAGCTTGTATGGGGAAAATTATACCACAGCGGGCGGCGGAACACAACCGCCCCTCCGCCCGCCCTTTTCCGTCCCCCCCCAGGCCCCCTCGTTTGGACGCGTTTCCCTGGCGCAGGTGCAAATGTGCGGAGCAGGGGAACAAACCCGGCGCAGCGTCTGGTAATTTGTGCTTTTCTGTGTATTTTAACAAAATTTACCTGTCAAAATGTAGAAAAATTGTCATGATTTCTTTTCTGTACTATAAAGTGACTTTGCAATACTTTCCTGGCTGATTCCTAATTGCTATAATCATTTTTGCATTGAACGGGCGGTATTTTGTGTAATTTGACAGTGTTCTGCCCGCTCAAATTCAGAGAGGAAGGAATAGGTGAACCGTATGCAACAAAACAAGGCTCCGGCAGCCGTCCAGGCAGAGCCGGCAAAAAAGAAACGCTGGTGGACCAAGGACGACACTGAGCTGACCATTCTGGCGCTGCCTACCACAGTATGGTACATACTCTTCTGCTATCTGCCCATGTTCGGCATCATCCTTGCATTCAAGGATTATACGATCACACCGGGCAAGAACTTCCTGACCAGCCTGCTCAACAGCGACTGGGTGGCCTTTGATAACTTCAAGTACTTCTTTGGCCTTCGCGACTTCCCCCAGATTCTGCGCAACACCCTGCTCTACAACATCGTCTTCATCATTCTGGACATCGCGCTGCCGGTAACGCTGGCCATTCTCATCAGCAACATCTACAGCAAACGCAAATCCAAGACCTATCAGACCATGATGTTCATGCCCCACTTCATGAGCTGGGTCGTGGTCAGCTACTTCGTCTACGCCTTCCTGGTCACGGACAAGGGCCTGCTCAACTCCGTCATCCAGTTCTTCGGCGGGGAAAAGGTCAACTGGTACTCCACTCCCGGCGCGTGGCCGATGATCCTGATCATCATGCACATCTGGAAAACCATCGGCTACAAGATGGTGGTTTATCTGGCCAGCATCACTGGCATCGACTCCAGCCTCTACGAGGCGGCGGTGCTGGACGGCGCCACCAAGTTCCAGCAGGCGAAATATATTACCATCCCCTCTCTGCGCCCCATCATCATCATGATGTTCATTCTGGCTATCGGCGGCATCTTCTCCTCTGACTTCGGCCTGTTCTATCAGGTGTCCAGAGGCGCCAACCAGCCCCTGACGCCCATGGTGGCCACGCTGGACGTGAAGGTCTACCAGATGCTGACCTCCGGCACCGTCAGTCTGGGCAAGACGGCGGCGGCCTCCCTGTTCCAGGCCGTGGTGGGCTGTATCACCATCCTGTCGGCCAACGCCATCGTGCGCAAGGTCGACCGGTCCAGCGCTTTGATCTAAAGGAGGCGGCGACATGAGTAAAGTGAAAAAGGAAAAAGCCATCAGCGGCGATACCCTCAGCCGCTTAAACCGGATTCATCCGGTGACAAACTTCCTGTTCAACCTGATGTTTTTCATCGTGGCCCTGGCCTGCTTCCTGCCCATCATCTTCATCCTGATGATCTCCATTACGGACAACAACGTCATCCGGCAGGAGGGCTATCAGGTTTTCGTCACCGCCCGGACCTTCTCCGGCGACGCGTACAAGTATCTGTGGGGCCAGCGGAACACCATTCTGCACGCTCTGTGGGTGTCCGTCTACGTCACGGCCATCGGCACCGTTCTGGGCGTGCTGCTCACCAGCCTGATGGGCTACGTCCTGAGCCGGACGGAGCACAGGCTCAACAACATCCTGACCATCCTGGTGTTCATCCCCATGGTCTTCGGCGGCGGCATGGCGGCCAGCTACGTGGTCAACTCCCAGGTGCTCCATCTCTCCGACACCATGTGGATTCTGATCCTGCCCCTGGCGGTCAGCAGCTTCAACGTGACCATCGCCCGCACCTTCTTCCGCACCACCATCCCCGACGGCATCATCGAATCGGCCAAGATTGACGGCGCCAGCCAGTGGACGGTGTTCTTCCGGATCATTCTGCCCATCTCCAAGCCTGTTCTGGCCACCATCGGCCTGTTTCTGGCCTTCGGCTACTGGAACGACTGGTTCCAGGCGAAGCTGTACATCAGCAACGACTCCCTCTACTCCCTCCAGGCCATGCTGGACCAGATGCAGAACAACCTGGAATACCTGACCAAGAACCCCACCGCAATGCTGGCCACCGTCACCGACCTGAAGCGGAACATGCCTCAGGAATCCGTCCGCATGGCCATCGCCTTCGTGGTGGCCGTCCCCATCGCCTGCGTGTATCCGTTCTTCCAGAAATACTTCATTTCCGGTCTGACGGTGGGCGCGGTGAAGGGCTGATCCCCATCTCCCCGTATTGAACGGCTCCGCGCCGTTTGATAAATCATGAATCCATACAACATAAGGAGGAAACATTGAAAATGAAGAAATTTCTTGCTCTGCTCCTGGCCTCTGTCATGACGCTGGCCCTGCTGGCCGGCTGCGGCGGCGGCAACAACGACGCGCCGGCCAACAACGACGCGCCCGCAAACACTGATCAGAACAACACCGATCAGAACAGCACCGATACGCCCGCTCCCGCTCCCACCGACGACGGCGGCATCCCCGTCATCACCTGGTATCAGGTGGGCGGCGGCCAGCCGGCCAACATCGAGTCCTGGTCCGAGAAGGTCAACGCCTATCTGGAGGAAAAGATCGGCGTGCATCTGAACATCCAGTGCATCTCCTGGGGCCCCTGGGGCGACAAGCGCAGCATGATCGTCCAGACCAACGAGCCTTATGACATCATCTTCGGCGACTCCAGCAACTACGCCAACGACGTGAAGATGGGCGCTTACGCCGACATCACCGACCTGCTGGCCGAGGTTCCCGGCATCACCGAGGCCATTCCCGCCGAGTATCTGGACGCCGCCCGTCTGAACGGCCGGATTTACGGCATCCCCGCCTACAAGGACAACGCCGCCCAGCAGTTCTTTGTCTGGACCAAGGAGCAGGTGGAAGCCTACTTCCCCAACTGGGCCAACGTGCACACCATCGCTGACGCCACTCCCGCCCTCCAGGCCCTGAAGGACGGCACCGGCGAGGCTCCCCTGCTGCTCAACAAGGACGGTATCTCCGCCATCGCCGGCAACCGCTATGACGGCATGGGCGTGGGCCTGTCCGCTCTGGGCATCAGCTACTACGACGGCAGCAACAAGGTGGTGGCCGTCTACGAGCAGCCCGACGTCATGGACCAGCTGAAGGTCCTCAACCAGTGGATGGACGGCGGCCTCATCAACTCTGACGCCGCCACCGCCAACGAAGCCACCGGCATGTGCGGCGTGGGCGTGGCCCAGGGCTGGCCCTCTTCGGCCGCCGGCTGGGGCGTGGGCCGCGGCGCCGAGGTCGTGGTCTCCACCTTCGGCGATCCCATGCTGTCCACCGACACCGCTCTGGGCTCCCTGGCCTGCATCTCCAACTCCTCCCCCCACAAGCTGGAGGCCCTGAAGCTGCTGGAGCTGGTCAACACCGACACCGCCCTGCGCGATATGCTCTCCTACGGTGAAGAGGGCGTGAACTTCGAGTACGTTGACATGGAAGTCACCAAGGACGGCCAGAAGGTTACTGAGAAGCGCGTCCACAAGCTCAACGGCGACTGGACCCTGGCCGCTTACACCCAGGGCAAGACCATCCACATGACCCCCGAGGATACCTCCGAGGGCAACCCCTACGTGGACGAGATTCTGCCTCAGAACGAGAACGCCGTCCGCTCCCCCGCCATGGGCTTTGCCTTTGACAACAGCGCGGTGGCCGACAAGATCGCCGCCTGCCAGGCTATCTTCATGGAGTACAAGGGCATCATCCACACCGGCACCGGCGATCCCGAGGCCAACGTGGCCGCGATGATGGACGCCATGCGCGCCTCCGGCTTCGACGATGTGGTCGCCGCCGTTCAGGAGCAGCTGGACGCCTTCCTGGCCAGCAAGTAATTTCTCCGGCAATCTCCACTATCTCAATCTCAACAAAAAGCGGAGCCGCCGCCGGGCGGCGGCTCCGCATCCCCGAGGCGCGCGTACTTTTTCCCTGAAAGGGAAGGGTATCAAAAGAAAACTTTGACGCGGGACCATGTTTCGCTTATGTTTTGCACAGGTCTGCCGATAATGACCTGTAGCGGGGCCCAGCCCTGCGGCAAAAGTTCTTTTTTGATACTTTCTTCTTTCAAGAAAAAAGTATGTACGCCTCTCAAACTTTTTGCGTACAAGGAGTAGCTATGAGCAAAATTATTGGAAGCGAACTGAAAAATATGCCCTGGGAGCCCAGACCGGCAGACTGCGTGATGCCCGTATGGCGCTTCAGCGGCAACCCCATCATCGGCCGCCACGCCCTCAAGCGGTCCAACAGCGTGTTCAACAGCGCGGTGGTCCCCTTTGGGGACGGCTTCGCCGGCGTGTTCCGCTGCGACAGCCGGTCGGTGAGCATGGACATCTTCCCCGGCTTCAGCCCCGACGGCGTTCACTGGAATATCCGGGAGGAGCCCGTCCACTTCCTGGGGGACGACCCGGAGGTCACAGCCCGGGAATACCGGTACGACCCCCGGGTGTGCCTCATCGACGGGAAGTACTATCTCACATGGTGCAACGGCTACCACGGCCCCACCATCGGCCTGGGCTGGACGGAGGACTTTGAGACCTTCCACCAGCTGGAGAACGCCTTTTTGCCCTACAACCGCAACGGCGTGCTCTTCCCCCGGAAGATCGGCGGCATGTATATGATGCTCTCCCGTCCCAGCGACACCGGCCACACCCCCTTTGGCGACATCTTCGTCAGCCGGAGCCCGGACCTGAAGTTCTGGGGCTGCCACCGGCACGTCATGAGCACCGTCAAGGGGGACGAATCCGCCTGGCAGTCCACCAAGATCGGCGCGGGCCCCATCCCCATCGAGACCGATGAAGGGTGGCTGATGATCTATCACGGCGTCATCAACACCTGCAACGGCTTCGTCTACCGCATGGGCTGCGCCCTGCTGGATCTGGAGCAGCCCTGGAAGGTGCTCTGCCGCTCGAAGGATTATATCATGGCTCCCTGGGAAAGCTACGAGTGCATGGGCGACGTGCCCAACGTGGTCTTCCCCTGCGCCACGCTTGCGGACGCCGCCACCGGCCGCATCGCCATCTACTACGGCTGCGCCGACACCGTCACCGGGCTGGCCTTCACCACGGTGGATACGTTGATGGACTATATGAAGGAGAACAGCCTGTAAGCCCCCCCTCCCTTTGGAACAGACGGCGGATGTTCTCCGCCTCTGTCATACAACATTTTCAATTTCCTTCTGTCTTTAAGGAGCAACGAGACTATGTATTTCATTGACAAGCGGATCCAGGTGATCTGCGACAATCTCAACAAGCTGCGCATCCGCGGCGTCCGGCCCATCACGGACTGGCAGTACAAAAAGGGCTTTTTCCTCTATCCCTCCCAGGCGGAGAGCGAGGGAGGCCCCTGGGAGGCTTTCGACGGGAAAACCATGCACTGGTACGGCCCTGACGAGCACTATTGGTTCCGGGGTCAGCTGACCATTCCCCAGGACCTGGCGGGCAAGAGCGTCTGGATGAAGGTGCGCACCCAGATCGAGGAGTGGGACGACGGGAAGAACCCCCAGTTCCTCCTCTTCCTCAACGGCCGGGAGACCCAGGGACTGGACATGAACCACCGGGAGGTGCAGCTCTTCGCCCAGGCCCCCGCCGGGGAAACGCTCCAGGTGGATATTCAGGCGTATACCGGCACGCTCCACACCGAATTCCAGTTCCTGGTGGAGCTCTACGAGCAGGACGAGGCGATCAACCGGCTCTACTGGGATATCCAGGTTCCTCTCCGGGCCTTCCCCCGGATGAAGGAGGACAGCCAGGACCGGCTGGCCATCCAGACGGTTCTCAACGACACCATCAATCTTCTGGATCTGCGGGAGCCCTACTCCCAGGGCTTTTACGCCTCCCTGGAGGAGGCCCAGGCGTATGTCACGGAAAATCTCTACGAAAAGATGGGCGGCTGGGACGGGATCGTGGCCACCTGCATCGGCCACACCCACATCGACGTGGCCTGGTGGTGGACCGTGGCCCAGACCAGGGAGAAGGTGGCCCGCAGCTTCGCCACCGTCCTCAAGCTCATGGAGGAATTCCCCAACTACCGTTTCATGTCCAGCCAGCCGGTGCTGTACTACTTCCTCAAGGAGCGCTATCCCGCCCTCTATGAGCGCATCAAGGAGCGGGTGAAGGAGGGCCGCTGGGAGCCCGAGGGCGGCATGTGGCTGGAGGCCGACTGCAACCTGACCTCCGGCGAGTCCCTGGTGCGCCAGTTTGTCCACGGCAAGCGGTTTTTCAAGGACGAGTTCGGGGTGGACAACCGGATTCTCTGGCTGCCGGACGTGTTCGGCTACTCCGGGGCCCTGCCCCAGATCATGAAGAAGAGCGGCGTGGACTACTTCATGACCACCAAGCTGGCCTGGAACCAGATCGACAAGGTGCCCAACGACACCATGATGTGGCGGGGCATCGACGGTACGGAAATCCTTACCCACCTGATCACCGCCGTGGACCCGGGACAGGAGGTCGGCCCAGGCCACTTCTTCACCACCTACAACGGCAAGCTGCATCCCGACGCCATCCTGGGCGGCTGGGAGCGCTACCAGAACAAGGAGATCAACAACGACATCCTCATCTCCTACGGCTACGGCGACGGCGGCGGCGGCCCCACCCGTGAGATGCTGGAGACCTCCGTCCGCATGGAAAAGGGCGTGCGGGGCATTCCCAAGGTCCGCCAGGCCTTTGCCCGCACCTTCTTCCAGGAGCTGGAGCAGCGGGTGAAGGACAACCGCCGCCTGGAAACCTGGGAGGGCGAGTTCTACTTCGAGTACCACCGGGGCACCTACACCTCCATGGCCCGCAACAAGCGGGGCAACCGGAAAAGCGAGCTGCTGCTGATGGATCTGGAGCTGGCCTCCGTACTGGCCTCGGCAAAGCTGGCCTACCCGGCCGGGGAGCTGGACCGGATGTGGAAGACGGTGCTGCTCAACCAGTTCCACGACATCCTCCCCGGTTCCTCCATCCACGAGGTCTACGAAGTCACCAAGAGGGAGTACGAGGAGCTGGCCCAAACCGCCGGCGAGCTGCTCAGAGAGCGTCTGGCCGCCCTGGCGGGCCAGGGGGACGGCGTGACCGTGTTCAACACCACCGGCTACACCCGCTCCGGCGTGGTGGAGCTGGGCAAAACCAGCGCCGGGGCCCTGGCCGACGAGACGGGCAGGACCTACCCGGTGCAGCACACGGCGGACGGGGCGGTGGCTTTCCTGGAGAATCTGCCTGCCAAGGGCTTCAAGACCCTGAAAAAGGCGGAGGCGGCCCCCGCGTCCAGCCCCTTTGTCCGCAGGGACGGCGCCCACATCGAGACCCCCTTCTACTCCGTAACCTTCGACGGGCATGGCCGCTTCGCCTCTCTCTTCGACAAGGAGAACGGCCGGGAGCTGGTCCAGGCCGGCAAGGCGGCCAACCTGCTGCGCATGTTCGAGGATAAGCCCATCTACTACGACAACTGGGACATCGATATGTTCTATACCGAAAAGTCCTGGCCGGTGGACGATCTGGTGAACATGACCTGGACGGAGGAAGGCCCCGTCCGGGCCACCGTGGAGCTGGAATACCGCATCAGCCTTACCACCATCAAGCAGAAAATCCATTTCTACGCCCAGTCCCGCCGCATTGACTTTGAAACCTGGGTGGACTGGAAGCAGCATCAGCATCTGCTGAAGGTGGAGTTCCCTGTGGACATCCACAGCGACGAGGCCACCTTTGACATTCAGTTCGGCAATCTCACCCGGAAGGTCCACACCAACACCAGCTGGGATAAGGCCCGGTTCGAGGTCTGCGCCCAGAAGTGGATGGACTTCTCCGAAGGCCGCTACGGCGTGAGCCTTCTCAACGACTGCAAGTACGGCCACAGCGTCCGGGACGGCGTGGTAAGCCTGACTCTCATCAAGTCCGGCATCGAGCCCAACCCGGTGGCCGACCAGGAGGAGCACCTGTTCACCTACGCCCTCTATCCCCACGCGGGCTCCTGGAGGGACGCCGGTACGGTGCGGGAGAGCTACTTCCTCAACCAGCCTCTCCGGGCGGCGGAGGGCGGAACGCCCGGCAGCGTATTCTCCTTTGCCAGCGTGGAGCAGGAGAACGTGGTGCTGGAGACCGTCAAGCAGGCGGAGGACGGCAGCGGAACGGTGCTGCGCCTTTACGAGAGCGAGAACGCCCGGACCAGAACGGTGCTGCACGTTCCCGAAGGCACATGCAGGGTCTACAGCTGCAATCTGCTGGAGGAAATCGAGGAGGAGCTGCCGGTGGAAAACGGCGCCGTCTCCTTCCTGACCAAGCCCTACGAAATCAAGACCATTCTGCTGCGCTGAGCGGCAGCCGGGAGCAGAGAACCCGCCGCGGTTCTCCGCTCCCGGTCTGTTTTTCCCCCTGCCGCGGCCTCTTCTCCCCAAAAAGAGGACGGGAAGCGTCCGCAGCGCTCCCCGTCCCCCCGGAGGAAACCGTTTATTCCTGTATGTAGTGCTCCTCCGCCTCCCGCAGGGCGGAGAGAAGAAGGTCCCCCGCCTTGCGGACAATGGGATCGCCGGGCGCGTAGTGCTCCAGAATCGAGATGGCCCGGTCAATCTGTCCCACAAGGTTTGCATATTCCTTTTGATAGTCCATAATCAGCAGTTCCTCCATATGGATGTTTGTTATTTTCATGCCCGCAGCCGGCGGGCGGAGATGGTGAGAGGCGGTCCCTCCGTCCGGCGAAAGAAGACGTACTGTGCAGGATCACGGCGGCGGCTGTCGCTCTCTGTCGCATAGTATAGACTTTTGGCGGTGTGAAGTTTGCCGGAATCTGTCGAGAAAGAAAAATTTTCTCTTCTTTTCTTTTTCGCCAAACACTACTTGCAGGATACCCCCGGGGGTTGTATAATACCATATATTGTGGTTTCCTCCTTCGGAGCGGTTTTTCGCTCCGGGGAAGAGGGCCCCCGGTGCGCTTTCCCGGTCTGTCCGCAGTTGGCGGACAGTTCCGGCGACGCCGGGCGGAACGGCGTACAGTCAGGAGGATCTGTTTGATGGCACAAAAGAGAGAGAAAACCGCTCTGGGCGGAAGAATCTGGGCGGCGCTGCTGAGCTTTGGGCTCATCGGGCAGATTGCCTGGGTGGTGGAGAACATGTATTTCAATGTGTTCCTCTACAACACGATTACCGGGGACGCGGACATGATCGCCGCCATGGTGGCGGCCAGCGCGGCGGTGGCGGCGGTGACGACCCTGGCGGTGGGCGCGCTGTCGGACCGGCTGGGGGTGCGAAAACCCATCATTGTCACCGGCTACCTGCTGTGGGGCCTGAGCATTATGGCCTTCGCCCTGATAAACGCCGCCGGGCTGGAGAAGCTGGCCGGTCCGGCCAGGGCTGTGCAGGCGGCGGCGGTGATGGTCATTGTGCTGGACTGCATCATGACCTTTTTCGGCAGCAGCGCCAACGACGCGGCCTTCAACGCCTGGGTCACGGACGTCACCAGCGACAGCAACCGGGGCCGGGTGGAGGCGGTTCTGGCCGCTATGCCCCTGGTGGCCATGCTGGTTGTGTTCGGCGCTCTGGACGGTCTGACGGCCCGGGGAAAATGGGGAACCTTCTTTCTGATCGTGGGCGGTCTGACCATGCTGGGCGGCGGCCTGGGGCATCTGCTGATCCGCGAGCCTGAAAATCTCCGGCGGGCGGAGGGCAACTACCTGGGCAGCATCCTCTACGGCCTGCGTCCCGGCGTGATCTGGGCCAATCCGGGGCTGTACCTGTCGCTGCTGGCCCTGGCGATCTACGCCGCCAGCCAGCAGGTGTACATGCCCTATCTGATCATTTATATCCAGCGGTATCTGGGGGTGGACAGCTATGCCGTGATTCTGGGCACAGTGCTCACCGCCGCCAGCGCGGCCAGCGTGGCCTTCGGCCGGGTGATCGACCGGCGGGGGAAGCTCCGGGTGGCGGTCCCAGCCTCCATCACGGCCTTCGCGGGGCTC
>OFFE01002254.1_pt1 | contig 11928 bp, 11 predicted proteins | sample 1521371 | NCBI WGS metagenome assembly OFFE01 (sample SAMEA3504131, study PRJEB24116) | mouse gut metagenome | biome: mouse gut; feature: mouse-associated habitat; material: faeces | place: Denmark | collected 2011 | reverse complement strand
AGGAACTGAATTCTAGATTAGAGGAATATGGGCAAGAGCAAGTGAAAAAAGGGATAAAAGCTGCTAAGGCTCTTGGATTTATTCCAAGGCATAGTGTAAACGTTGATGAGTTCAAAAGGCTCTTTACAGAATGGGGAGTTTATACACATACCAAGTTGCTTTCAGAACAGATATTTGAACCTTTAAGTGACACAGATAATAAAGCACTAATGTATGCTCCTTTTCAGACAATGGCTCAGTATTATATCTCGCTTGGTTACTCAGGAATCATATATGGAAGTACTGTGTCGACTGTAGGAAGAAATATTGTACTGTTCAATAAAAATGTGGCATATCCGATAGGTACAATCGAAGATTATACAATATAATAACTCAGCAATAATTAAAAAAGACTCCCCATCACCAGATTAAGTTCCAGTGGTGAGGAGCCTTTGTAATTTATGCTTATCTTTCTGCATCGACCTTGAGATTGGATTTCAATTCAATGGTGCAATGGTTATTCCAGATTGTGATTTGCTTGAGCCAGCGTTTTACAAGGGTTTCGTCAGATTCCTTTAGGTCGGTATGTTATTTAAATTTCATCAACAATAAGAGCAAATTAAAATAACAGTTTATTTATTCTAATTTCCCTGTCAAAAGTTTTCTTGACATAAATAGTTATCATAAAGTGCCTATATAATTGTCAAATTATTTTAATTTTCAGTTAGCTTATTTTGAGCAAAGTGATTAATTTAAAGTTCGAGTTAACAGTTTGATAAAGATGAATTTTTAAATTATCTTAATTATTTGAAAAAAGAAGGGTTTCAAACTGGCATAATAACGGCTCTTATGGAGAGGGTGCGGACACCTGTTGATTTATGCATCCTTTCCGAAATGATAACATCTTTTGTAAAGTTTGATAATATTCCACTGATTAATGAGGACATTGAAAATATTTATTTGTCTTCTGATGATTATATGAGAATAAAACAAATATATGATATGGCACTTGGCCAAATGGATGAGACATTAGAACAATTTAATTTGGTGTGCTGTTGTGTTTTGAAAGCATTTTTAATAAAAACATTTGATATTGTTTTAGATAAGAGTAAAAAAGTTGAGAAATTTATAGATTATTGTTTAAATGTGCTGAATTGTTACTTAGAAAAAGAGATTATAATACTGTCTTTGTATATTATGGATGATAGCAGGAAAAAGCACTAGTACACATTTAAAAAGTTAAAAAACAACTCTGACATCATAAAAAATATTTTGAATGTTACATGGGATATTTTCCATATTAGGCTTATTGAGCAAATTATGTTTCGGAATAATATGAGAAATACAGAGCAAGTTACTCTTCCATATTTTGGTACGGCAGATAATGGAATTATTGACGCTATGGAAATTAATCCAGTTAAAGCATTTGTTATAACGAAAGATTATCCGATTTCAATTCATGAAATGAATATTATGGATGTATGTAAAAATGAAGAACTTTTAGAAAAGGGATATTTGAATGCGAACATAAGAGGAAAAAAGATTAAAGAATTAAATTTTAAGAAAATCAGGGAGCAATTAGAGTCTGAGATTTTAGAGAAGGTTAATTCTTGAAAGTATAAAATGGGTAGTTTTACAATTTCTGAGTAAATCAAAAGAGAGGTGGTTTCGGTGAAACTCTGTATTGCTTTATCAGGAATAGTTAGGTAGACAGTATTCAAATTAACAAGGAGACCAGCTATGAAAAGTCAACCATAAATTAGCAAAAAATTTCTTTTTCATATCGGTGGTAAAAAAGGGTAACTTTAACACAGCTCCCTTAGGGTGCTTTTTCAAAATCTATCGATAATCGCTTACAGACTTCTTATTCGAGGTTAAATTCTACTTCGTCAGTGAGCATCTTCCAGATGACTCTGACAAGCTTGCCGGCGCAATGCCCAAGTGCATTGTAGTGAGACTGGCCTTCAGCCCTCTTGGCATTGTAATAAGCCTCGAAGGTTGCGTTGTTTCTAACAACGTTCCAAGCTGCATTAACAAGAGCGTAGCGCAATACGCGCGAGCCACGTTTGGACATACGAGTCGTCTTAGCCTGAAAGTTACCAGACTGATAAACAGATGGATCCAGACCGGCAAAGGCAAGCAGCTTGTTAGGATTGGAGAAACGGTGAATATCACCTATTTCACCAAGAATCATTCCACCATTGAGATATCCGATACCAGGAATGGTCATGATGACAGAATCATTGAATTTCATGATATCTGTCATCTCAGTTTCAATCTTATCTAGTTGGCTATCCAGTAACTCGATTTGTTGGATTGTCTGAGTTATCTGAATAGATATAGCGCTGTCGTTTGCACCGACAGACTTCTGTGCGAGAACTCTTAATTCTTTGGCCTGCTCTTTGGTAAAGTGCCCGTGTGAGTTCACTTTGAGCAGATTTGCCAGGATGAGTCATATGCATGGAAACAATCTCTTTTGGAGAAGGTGCTTCTTTTAACAAAGCATAGACAGCATGCTGATGCAGACCTGATTTAAATGTGTCGACCTTATCTGTCTTAGTCTTACGAACATTGTTCTTACGCATCTGACAGGTTTTGATGGGGTTCAACACACATACTTGGTAGAACTCAGCAACAAGGTATCGAACAAGGTTGTGGCCGTAGTGTGCCGTCGACTCAAGACCGATGATGCTACTGTCTTTGTCGAATGATTCGAGCTTGGAGACCAGCAGATGGAAGCCATCAGCGTCATTTGTAAATTTGAACGGCTCAATCAATATTTCACCGTCCGAAGAAATCGCGGCGGCAAAATGGTTAAGTTTGGCAATGTCAATGCCTACAAAAAATTTTTATGAGGTTGTACCTCCCTTTCATAAAGTCTGATACCATGATGTCCACCATCGATTATCATCGTAGACTTGATAGAAATAAGTACTCTGAGTGAAAAACACTCCGGCAACATCCAGCTGATAAACAATTCAGATAAAGGTAGCGGCAATACACTCCAGTTGAGTAGTCAAGCTACAGGAAAAAATCAAAAGTCCATAGTATCTGAATTGTATTGAATCACGATATTAAAAGAAAGGAAACGTGTGATAATTAACTTCCTAATTATCATACAAGGTAAAAATGGATTTTTCAAAAGATGAACTGAAAGAAGCAAAAAGACAAATTGATTCTACTTTGCATAAGCTGAGGGAAACGATAAAAACATTTGAAACCAAAGAAAATGCGGAAAGATACAAGTCACAAATTACATTGGCTAAAGTATTTCCAGCATATATGTGAAAAGTACAACAAGATTTGCAAGGACAAACAACCAAAGGTTATACCTTATGTATGCAGGCATACCATTTGTTCCAACATGGCGAAATCAGAAATGAATCCAAAAACATTACAGAAAATAATGGAACATTCCGCTTTGGAGTAACACAGAAAAATCCCCTTTTTCGGGGGTAGTAGAAGGCGCCATGCAGCATTGCAGGTGCTTTTTTTGGAATAAAGCAGTTTTGCATTATTCCGTTAATTTAGTAAATATTATTCCGATATTATTGGTATTATTCCGTTAAAGTGGTATACTATCCCGTCTTTGACACTTTAAAAAAAATAAAACTGCTGCAACGCATGATTTATAAGCATTGTAGCAGTTTCAGCCCAAGTTTTAATATATAGTAATTTTTTCAATTCTGAAAATTTTTGCGAACCCCTGATATTATGCAGAGTTAGGGGATAAAGCCTTCATGTCGGTATATATATGAGTATTTTACGTCTATATCAGGAAAATATCAAGAGATTACAGACATTACTATACAAGGAAACAAAATGCTTGACGAAGAAAACATAGATATTATAAGGGGTTTAATGGCATTATTATAAATTTAACTGTCAAAGACCCGGGTAATCCCTCGCCCCGCTGACGATTTCCGTCTGGGAAATGCGGTTGATGAGCTTATAAAAGCTTTCGGAGAGCACTGAGCGCAGCCTTGGCTCCCCGGAGCGGTCAAGCCTCCTTGTCGCCACGCTGTCGTACTCCTCCTGTGTCAGGATCCGGTACATCTCTTCCAAAAGCCCCGGCGGGTCCTGCAGGTCTGCATCCATCGTCGCCACAAAATCCCCCGACGCATTTTTAAGCCCCGCATAAATGGCCGCCTCCTTACCGAAATTCCTGGAAAATGAAAGATATTTTACCCGTCCGTCCTTTTCGCTCAATTCCTTTATGAGCCGGAAAGTTCCGTCTATGGAGCCGTCGTCCACGAAAATAATCTCAAACTCAGCCCCCTCTACTCTCTGCATTACCCGGCATGTCTCCCGGTAGTATACCGAAATTGCCTCCTCCTCGTTAAAGCACGGCACTACAATACTTATCTTATCCATCACATGCACCTCCTGATAGTCTTTAGTATCCTTTTCAACGTCAATATTAATTCCTGCCTCTTAAGAATTCCCCAAATTAAATCTTAAAATTTCTTAAGAGATACCGCTCTTTTTTCTAAAATCTGTTAAAATGAAAAACATAAACTGTTGTCAGGAAAACTATTGGAGGCGTTCCCCATGGAAGATACCCGTATATTAATTGTAGATGACAATGCTGAGATCCGAGAAATCATACATGTGCTGCTGGAGGGAGAAAGTTTCGGCATTGATGAGGCTGCCGACGGCGAGGCTGCCCTCCTCCTTGTCCGTGAAAACAGCTATGACCTGATTATCCTGGACATCATGATGCCCGGAAAAAACGGATACCAGACATGCCTTGAGATACGAAAAAACAGCAATGCGCCCATCCTATTCCTCAGCGCACGCTCAAAAGACAGCGACAAGACACTGGGATTTTCCAGCGGAGGGGATGACTATCTGGCAAAGCCATTCTCCTACAATGAGCTAATCAGCCGCTGTAAGGCACTGATCCGCAGATACCAGATTTACAAAGGAAAAAACATGGATCTCCAATCCGGGACTGGAAACTCCCCGGCTGACGGCGCAGGCTCCTGCGAGACGCTGATATACCACAGCCTGGAGATTGACGTCCGCCGCGAGGAAGTGAGGCTTGACGGCTCTCCTCTCACCCTCACGGACACAGAATATGCAATCCTCCTGCTGCTCATAAAAAACAGGCGGCAGATTTTTTCCGCGGAGCGCCTCTATGAGTCCGTGTGGAACGAGCCGTACTACTACGGCGCAAACAATACCGTAATGGTGCATATCCGTAATCTCCGGCATAAAATCGAAAAGGATCCGAAAAATCCCACGCTCATAAAGACTGTATGGGGAAGGGGGTACAGATGTGATTAAAAAAATATGCAGTAAGATTTCCCATTGGAAGATCCGCACACAGTTCACATTGCTGATCTTTTGCGCCCTCATCATGTCATTTGGGCTTTTCGGCACACTGTGGGCCAACAAATTGCATTTCTTCAATTTTTTGGGCCTCGCCGATTACTGCCAGACCTATGGGGATGCCCTGACCCTGGCAGACAGGCTTTATGAGGAGGCGCCAAATTACGAACTCCCGGAGTCAGAAGAGGACGAGGAGCGCATTAAAGCCCTTGAACCCTTTCTCGACCTGGCTGACCAGTACACCTCTATCTCCATATACGGACTTGACGACGGCTATCATCGCACGTCACGGTTCGCCGAATATGTGGAAAAGCACAGCCTGCTTTTTGCTTTCTACGGCTTTGGCGACCAGCTCACCGACGGAGGGTTCGAGGATTTCCGGTATGTTCCCCTTAAATTCAGCAACGGTTCCGGCAGCGCCCTGATCATGAGCTACAAGCGCCAGATGGTTCTGTATCCCTATGTGCTCATCAGCCTTTTTCTCTCCATCCTGCTGTTTTTCCTCATGGTCCTGTTCTTCGTCCGGCGCAAGATGAGATCCGTACTCAGGCTGGAGCAGGAGATTCTTGTCATGTCTTCCGGCAACCTGACCCGCCCCATCCCTGACCTTGGCGGAGATGAAATCGGGATTCTCGCCAAGGAGCTAAACAGCCTGAGAAGCACCTTAAATGATAACATCGTATCAGAGATGGAGAGCCGGAAAGCTAATCAGGACCTGATCACCGCGCTCTCCCACGACCTTCGCACTCCTCTTACAATATTGAACGGTTATCTGGAAATCCTGAAACTAAAGAAGAATCCTGACATGCGGGACGAATACATCGACAAGGCTCTCGGTAAGGCAAAAGACATCAAATCCCTTACCGACCAGATGTTCGAATACGCGCTTGTCTCCGAAAAGAGCGAGACTCCGGAACTTGCATGGATTTCAACAGACTATATCCGCAAGCAGTTGGAAGAAAATGCGGATTTCATCCGGCTGGCAGGTTTCTCCGCCGATTTCTGCCCCACTCCTGCCTCCGTCGCCCTGGAAAGCGATAAGACAATGCTGAAACGCATCTCTAACAATCTTTTTTCAAATATTATTAAATACGGAGACAAAAAACACCCTGTCTCCATCACTGACAGCATATCGGGAGGGCGGTTCTCCATCTCCATAAAAAACTCCGTAAAGGAAGGGCAGCCCGGCGCAGACGGCAATCATATCGGCCTTAAAAATGTCCAGACAATGATGCACCTCCTCGGCGGTGAGTTCTGCGTTTCAAAAGATGACGGGATGTTCTGCGTAACCTTAAGTTTCAGCATAGAACCAGGAGGTTCACGCACTGCAAAAACGCCCTGAGCCATCTCAGGGCGTTTCCACGCAGTTCTCTATTCTTCCTCAAATTCCAGAGTATCCAGCCATTCATCAAACTTATCCACAATCTGCTCGTACTCATCATCGTCCTCGATAAACACGATCTCATGCTCATCCCCTCCGGACGAGTCCCTCTCAAACTGGTAAAACCAGATATCCTCCGTCACATCTCCGTCCTCGCCGAGGGGGGATACCGCGATATATTCCTTCCCGTTTACCTCCATCACATTCACAATGCCGCATTCCACTTCCCCGTCATCCGTAAAAAGCGTAAGCGTATCCACTTCAAGTTCTTTCTTCATCTCTTCATTCCTTTCTCCGCAAATAGAATCAGCCCCGCAAGACTGATTCTATCATAACACATCCTGCAAAGAATTTACACATAAAATCCCTGCTTATTTCTTATATTTCTTTATCTTTTCAGCCGTTTCCCTGTCCGTGCAAAGTATGACGGACTCCTCTCCGCCCTCTGTCTTTACAGCCCCTGAGATATCGCAGCTGCTGTCGATGGCGGCTGCTGCACCTGCCGTCCACAGGTAATCTCCATACACCAGCTTGCTTTTAACTGAGTCAATGAATTTTCTGTCTTTTATCGTAAAGGATGGCAGGCCGTCGCTGCCGTCTTCATAAGTCGTGACCTCCAGCTGCGTAATCTCAAAATCCTTCATGGAAGTATTGACCTCTACCCCCAGCTCCTCCTTTAAGTAGCGAATCGTCTTTTTAAAAGACGGGTAGAGGTAATAGCAGTCTGTTCCTTCCGCCTCGTATGATTTCATGAGCATGCCTCTCTGAGTATTAAGCGCCCCGCCCGCCCTGCGGTAAGTGACCATAAGCTGCCCGAAGGGAAGGATTGCCTTCGCCGTCTCATAGTCAAGCTTTGCATGCTCCTCCAGATATGTGCGGAAAAGCTCTGCCCTCTGCTCTTTCGTAAAGTCCAGATTCTCGCACATGACCGGACAGCACACCTCCACCTGCGTCACGTTGGACCAATCTGCCGAATAAAGCGAATACGTATCTCTTTGATATTCCTCCGAGTCAAATACCTGGCCCATCAGCTCATCTGCATGCTCTTCATTCAGCAGATACTTCCGTTTTTTTTCACTTCCGTCCTTCATTCTGTATCTTATGATATAGCTCGAAAGCTCTGTGCTGCCTTTTGCAGAGCGGTTATTGCTGATCTCTGCGTTTTCGTCATTCTGCGCCACGATTTTTTCAATGACACTATATGCCGCTTTCATCGTATCCCCGGTAATGCCCGTCCTTTCCTTCCCCCAAAATGTGGAGTCGTCCGCAACTCCCGGATTGTCAATAAGGATTGACGACAGGTTTTCCTCTTTTGGCAGGAACTTGTCAAAACCGCTCACGTCAAACCAGAAGAACCCGACGATCAAAAAAGAGGCCGCCATCGACGCAAGCAGCTGCCTTTTATAGGACCACAGCCCTCTGATGTCAAATCTGTAGATACACTCTATGATTCCATGGGTCAAGACTCCGCCTATTAGCATCCCTGTGACAATCCACGGCTTGAACGAAGTGTAGGACACCCCGTAGAGGAACATGCCGGAATAGATCGCCGACGGGATCACCAATAAGATGCGGATCACCGGATTGGCTTTTGGAAATGCCATCGCCTTCCCCGCCTTCTCCGACGCCCTCCTCTGAAAAAGCCAGAGGTCCAGCACAGTAAGGAGCACAATGCATATGATATTGGCCGCTAAGTAATCCGTATGGTTTTTCCACACCCATCCCGCTTCTTCTTCAAAAAGGCCGCTTGCAAGAGATACCGGGGAAAGATAGGAAAAGACCCTGCTTTCCGCCTCATAATCACAATATGTTTTAAAAAACGACTGAGCAAGATATGGATACATATTCCCGATCATCAGAGGAAAATATGATGCAAATACAAGATATCCCAGAACTCCTGTAAAGGTATTTCCCGTCATGATCATGGCAAGCGCCATCGTAAGGTAAGAGACGAGGAATACAACGCCGTAGCAGACGGCAGACCAGAGCGTGTTGACAGCAAACGTTACGCTGAAATACCCTGCGGCTGACACGATGGCGCACTTGAGCAGAGACACTGCGGCGATAACTATGAAAAATACCCCTGCGTCATTTGTCAGTATGAGATAGAACCTGACCCTTCTTCTCACAGGAAGAGAATGGTAAAAATCAATCTCTGTTTTTGAGTGGAGATACCGGAAACCGGTAGCCGCAAGCAATACAGAGCACAGAATCACAAGCATCCCTACCTCCATCCCCGGCTCGGAAAGCGCTGTTATGCTCTCCAGGTTTTCTTTGAAACTCTCCCCCTCCAGGCTGCATATGTTCTGCACATTTATGGCAAAGGAAAGCATATAGAGGAAGAACAGCCCGAAGACCGCAAGCACGATTCCCAGGCGGTGCTTTAAATTTTCCCTCCTCAGGCTAGGCAATAAGATTTTTGATGTCATATCCGACCACCTCCGTTTCGCTTATGAATATCTCCTCCAATGACAGCGGCAATGTCTCATAGTAAACCGGAGACAGCTCTTCCATCTTCCGCCGGATCTCCTCTTCATTCTCACGCACGATCATCGAGACCAGCCTCCCCGTCTGTTTCATCTGAAGGATCTGGAACACCTCGGAAAGGGATGTCCCAAAATCAGGCTCAAACACGCACTGTACCTTGTGCATGCTGCATTTTAAGTCCGACAGGTCTTTTGACAGGAGCACTCCGCCCCTGTGCAAAAGCCCGATATGGTCGCAGATGTCTTCAAGCTCCCGCAGGTTGTGGGAGGCAATGACAAGAGTAAGCTCCCTCTCCTCCATCTCCTTTGCGAGGATCCCCTTGATTCCCTGGCGCATCACCGGGTCAAGGCCGTCAAATGTCTCGTCGCAGAAAAGATACTGCACATTGGCGCAAAGCCCGATGAGGATGGAAAGCTGCTTTTTCATTCCTTTCGAAAATGTCTGGATCTTGCGCTCCCGCTCAAGCCCGAACCTCCCCAGCATCTCCTCAAATCTGGCATAGTCGAACTTCACATAATGTTTCCCGTAAAAGGACGCCATGTCCTTTGCGGTGGCATTCGGAAAGAAAAACTGGTCATCCGAGATATAGAAATATTTTTTCTTTGCGGCGGGATTATCCCACACACGCTCTCCGTCCAGAAGCACCTCTCCCCTGTCCGGCCGCAGGATGCCTGCCATGATCCGAAGGAGCGTGCTCTTACCCGCCCCGTTCGTGCCCAGCAGCCCGAAGATGTTCTGGGCGCATATTGTAAGATCTGTCTCCCTGACCGCCTCTATATTTTCAAACGACTTCGTGATATTCTTTACCTCTATCATCCTGTAGCCTCCTCTGCCTTTATTCGTCCGGCCGGACATTTGCACTTTTCTCACATTACTTTCACTTATTGTATGTTCCGCACCTTTTCCCGTCAATAAAGTTCATAAATTCTTAATGTTTTTTAAGAATACCCCAAAAACTCCCCTTACAGGCAAATACGCCTTAAAATCTTATCCACGCACCATTCTGCATCCCTTTTTTCTATATCCTCCAGCGTTACGATATCATAATCCGCGATTTTTTCCCCGTTAAGCATGTAGAAAAACTCTCCTACTGTCTTTCCTTTCTTTACCGGCGCATTTAACGATTTTTCTATCTTTTTTTCAGCTGTGACCGCCTCATCCTTCCGGAGCAGGACCTTAAGCTCTGAACCCTCCCCCTTCTTCAGCCCCGCCGAAACCCTGCAGTCCAGCAGATAGCCGTTATCCGGGTCAACGCCGCCTTTCACGCTTACTTCCTGCTCCGGAAGTTCCTGCCAGACATTCCTGTACTCATAGTTTTCCAGGGCATACTCCATAAGCTTTCTTGTATCTTTCCATTTATAACTCTTGTTATTGGGCCATCCGCAGGCTAAAAGCGCTACGATAAAGGTCCTCTCGTCACGCCTTAGCGCCCCTACATAACAGTATCCCGCATCCGCCGTGAACCCTGTCTTTCCAGTAAGCGCCCCCTCCATCATGCCTAAAAACGCATTGTGGTTATTGCAGGAAAAGTTCCGTCTTTTATCCGCGTCTGAAAAAGAATAGCTTTTTGTACGGGTAATCTCAAGGAACTCCTCTTTTTTGGGGGATTCCGTGATGCAGTACCTCATAATCCGGGCAAGATCTGCCGCCGTCGTCGCATGCACGCCGCCCTCATCCTCTCCGTCAAGCCCGTTTGGGGTCACAAAATGCGTATCCTCACAGCCAAGCCCTTTTGCTTTCTCATTCATCATCTCTGCAAACCCGGGAACTGAGCCGCCTATGGCCTCCGCGATCGCAACTGCGCTGTCGTTGTATGATTCCAGCATAAGCGCATAAAGGAGATCCTTTATATAATATTTTTCTTTATTCTTTACCCCGAGCCGCACCTTCGGCTGCCTTGCCGCGCGCTCCGAGACTTCCGCCACCTGGCTTTCCTCCATATTCTCCAATGCCAGAATGCAGGTCATGATCTTTGTAGTGCTTGCCATAGGCCGGATCTTCTCCTCTTCCTTTCCGTACAGGACCCGCCCGCTGTCAGCGTCCATAAGCACCGCCGACTGCGCGTACAGCTGGCCCGGATCATAGGATGCCTCCCCTGCCGTCTCCTTTGCCGGCTCATTTTTCTCCCCGCCGTTTCTCCCGAAAAATCCTGTTTTGCCGCACACCGCCGCAAAAATCTGCACCAATGCTAATATTACTAAAACTGCCTGTATACGTTTGCCTGTCTTCATGCACTGCCCCACGCGTCAATCCATCGTTTTAATATATGCCCTGACACAGGCCGCTATGTACGCTCCGGCCTTTTTTTCATACAAAGCTCCCATCCCGGCTCTCCTATCCCGGGCATCCTCCCCATAAGAAAAGACGAAGCACCTTGTCTTCCTGTACTCCGCCCTTTCTCATTCCCCAAAGCGATTCAGCCCCGGCATCATATATCCAGTTTTAACTGCACCTCTTCCTCAGCCTCTGTCTTCAGCGTCTCCACCTGCTCCGGGTTCATCACCGGCAGTTCGTCCACCGACTGTACGCCGAACCTCCTTAAAAATTCTTCCGTCGTTCCGAACAAAGGGGGCCTCCCCGGCGCATCCAGCCGCCCTACCTCCGTAATCAGGTTAAATTCCAACAAGCGGTTTACCGCATGGTCGCAGCTCACCCCTCTGATCTTCTCGATTTCCGCCTTGGTCACCGGCTGCTTGTAGGCGACGATGGACAGGGGCTCCAACAGAGTATCCGTAAGCACATATTTG